>Ga0193726_1000183_pt1 | contig 86563 bp, 81 predicted proteins | sample H2c1metaG_FD_144928 | JGI IMG/M metagenome (GOLD analysis project Ga0193726, IMG submission 144928) | Soil microbial communities from a riparian zone of the East river system, Colorado, United States - H2c1 | ecosystem: Environmental > Terrestrial > Soil > Riparian zone | place: USA: East River... | reverse complement strand
CAAGCTCCGTCGCCCGCAGCCGTTTCACCTCGTCGCGCAATCGCGCGGCTTCCTCGAAGTTCAAATCCGCCGCCGCTTCGCGCATCCGCGTTTCCAGATCGTTCAGCACCGCCTCGAAATTATGCCCGATGCTCATGACGTCATCCGCCATGCCGCCGTCGCCGATCTCGACCAGCACATGGTCGCGCTCGTAGACCGAGTTCATGATGTCGTGGATCGAACGTTTGATACTTTCAGGCGTGATGCCGTGCAGCGTGTTGTACTCGACCTGCTTTTCGCGGCGGCGGTCGGTTTCGGCGATGGCTCTTTCCATAGACCCTGTGATCTGGTCGGCATAGAGGATCACCCGGCCGTCGACGTTTCGCGCGGCGCGCCCAATCGTTTGAATCAGCGAAGTCTCGCTGCGCAAGAATCCTTCCTTGTCGGCATCGAGAATCGCCACCAGCGCGCATTCCGGAATGTCGAGGCCCTCGCGCAAGAGATTAATGCCGACCAGCGCGTCGAACGCGCCGAGCCGCAAGTCGCGGATGATCTCGATGCGCTCGATGGTGTCGATGTCGCTGTGCATGTAGCGCACGCGGATGCCCTGCTCGTGCAGATATTCGGTGAGGTCCTCCGCCATCCGCTTGGTCAATACGGTGACCAGCGCACGATAGCCGGCGTTCGCCGTGGCGCGGACCTCGCCGACCAGATCGTCGACCTGGGTGCGCGCCGGGCGGATATGAACCGGCGGATCGATCAGCCCGGTGGGGCGGATCACCTGCTCGACGAACACGCCGCCGCTTTCGTTCAACTCCCACGCCGACGGCGTCGCCGACACCGCGACCGATTGCGGACGCATCATGTCCCACTCTTCAAAGCGCAGCGGCCGGTTGTCCATGCAGGACGGCAGCCGGAAGCCGTATTCCGCCAGCGTCGCCTTGCGCCGGAAATCGCCTTTGAACATGCCGCCGATCTGCGGCACCGTGACGTGGCTCTCATCCGCAAACACCAGCGCGTTGTCGGGGACATATTCGAACAAGGTCGGCGGCGGCTCGCCGGGGCGGCGGCCGGTCAGGTAGCGCGAATAGTTCTCGATGCCGGCGCAGCTTCCGGTGGCTTCCATCATTTCGAGATCGAAGGTGGTGCGCTGCTCCAGCCGCTGCGCTTCGAGCAGGCGGCCCTGATCGTGCAACTGGTCGAGCCGCCATTTCAGCTCGCTCTTGATCGCCTTGATGGCCTGGATCAGCGTCGGCCGCGGCGTCACGTAATGCGAGTTGGCGTAGATTTTGATGAACTCGAGCTCGTCCTGCTTGTGGCCGGTGAGTGGGTCGAACTCCTCGATATTCTCCACCACGTCGCCGAACAAATTGACGCGCCAGGCGCGGTCCTCGTAGTGCGCCGGGAAGATGTCGATGACGTCGCCGCGCACCCGGAAAGTGCCGCGGGTAAAATCGGCCTGGGTGCGCTTGTATTGCAGCGCGACCAGGTCGGCGATCAATTGCCGCTGGTCGATGCGCTCGCCCTTCTTGAGCGCAAACGTCATCGCGGTGTAGGTTTCGACCGAGCCGATACCATAGATGCACGACACCGAGGCGACGATGATGACGTCGTCGCGTTCCAGCAGCGCCCGCGTCGCCGAGTGACGCATGCGGTCGATCTGCTCGTTGATCGAGGAGTCCTTTTCGATGTAGGTGTCGGTGCGCGGGACGTAGGCCTCGGGCTGATAGTAGTCATAATACGAGACAAAATACTCCACCGCGTTGTCGGGGAAAAAACTCTTGAACTCGCCATAGAGCTGCGCCGCCAGCGTCTTGTTCGGCGCCAGGATGATGGCGGGGCGCTGCGTCGCCTCGATCACCTTGGCCATGGTGTAGGTCTTGCCGCTGCCGGTGACGCCTAATAGCACCTGGGTGCGGTCGTGGCGCGAAATGCCTTCCACCAGTTCCTTGATCGCGGTGGGCTGGTCGCCCTTCGGCTCGTATTCGGACTTGATGACGAACGGCTGGCCGCCTTCGGATTTATCCGGGCGCGGCGGGCGATGCGGCGTCCAGATCTTGACGCCGCCGTCCTCGCCCTTGAATTCAGGGCGGCCTTCGCGAATGAGGTTGTCCAGCGCATCGGCGGTGGCCTGCACGCCCAGCGCTTCCATCTTGTTGCGCGGCGGCCGCGCCATCGCCGCGGCGTCTTCCTCTTCGGTAGTGAAGCCGAGCTGTTTTGCCAGCTCCGGATCGAGCGTGGGGATCGTCGCGGCGGTGCCGTAATTGGCGGGCGCGAATTCGGATTGCGGGGATTCACTAAAGCCCCGGCGGGCGCCGGGAGCTTGCGGATTTTGCCGCAGCGGCATCGGAACCGGATCGGTGGCGCTCTCGGAAAAGTTCTTCGGCGTCGATTTGCGCGCGCGATGGATCGCGGCCTCGCCGCCGGAGCGGCGATCCTTGGAATTGTCCGGCGGCGGCTGCAGGCCGGTGCCCGAACCCATACCGGCGTCGCCGCGATTGATCGCAGGATTCAGCAGTTCCGCCAGCGCCGGCCCGATCGGCTGCACGTCCGGGCGACGGGCCTTGGATTTCGGGGTTTTCGCGGGCTTCTGCGATCTGGTTCGGTCGGAAGATTTGGCCATCGCCAGCCAATATGGGCAGAGTCGCCCGCCGATGGAAGGGTTCCGTAGCGGCCGTTAAGGATTGGCTATCGGGGCGAGTTTGCAAAAAACGGCATCTCGTGATTGTATTTCGTATTATTTCGAAAATTTTTTAGTGTCCGGAGTATTTAAATGCCGCTCATTGAAGCCGCGCTTGCGTTCGCAATTACGATGCTCGCGCTTTCGCTGATCGTCTCATCATTCGTCGAGCTCATCCACCGCGCCTTCAAGATGCGCGAAGATGGCTTGGAATATATGCTCAAGCAACTGTTCGATCAGGTGCTCGCAAAGTATGTCAAGCCGCTGGCCGACGCGAAGGAACAGGAACTTGCCAATGATCCCAAGTACAAGGGCAAACCGGCAGCGCTAATCACCGAACTTGCCTACCAGCAGGTGCGCGACAGTTTTGTCGAGCGGATGACCGCCAATCGCGCGGCCGTTGGCCTGAGGCCGGACCCAACGCTTGCAGTCGTTCCCAGGACAGCAAAGGATAAACCATCGTGCCGGCCCGAAGCGTTGTGGTGGCCCGGAAACACTACGCCGGGAGTGCGGCCTGGAAATATGTGGGGGGGACGCCGCCTCACCCAACTGGCGCCGAGCGATTTCATGGAACGGCTCGGCAGCGATCCTGTCGGCGACAAGATCGCGAATGCGGCAGTCGGTGCAGAGCCCGATCCAGCGCCTGCCGTCGACGCCGTCCTGAACACCCTTGGGCAGAAACTCGTAGGCACCGATGTAAGCGTCGAGATAAATAATAAAATCGCGGCAGGACAGAGCGCGGCTGACGCCGCCGTCGCAGTCTTGAAAGATATCGCGCAGAAACCCGGTATCGATATCAACGCCGAGGTCAAGAAAGCCGCAATCGAAACGGGGCAGGCCGCCGCCGACGCGATGGATACCGTCCTCAATGACGTCGCGCAGAAGTTCGACGGGTTCGGCAAGGACGCGGCGAGCTACTTCGAAGGCCGCGCACGGTTCATGTCGGTCATCGTCGCGATCGTGCTGGCGTTCGCGGTGCATGTCGATGCCGTCGATTTGTTCAAGACGTATCTTCGGGACCCGAATGCGCGCGCCAAGGTGATCGAGCAGTCGCAGGCGGTAGCCGCGCAATACAAGGCATCGAAAGAGGCCATCGCCGAACTGAAGACACTTGCTCCGAAAACCGATGCGGCGGCATCGTCGAAGGACGCAAAAAAACCGGAAGAAGCCAAAAAGGCCGAGGCAGCAAAAAAAGCGGCGGCGGAAAAAGCAGAAGAAATAAAAAAGCAGGTTGATGAACTGGAGAAAGACGCGCAGACGGCGTTCGCCGATGCAAAGGCGACAATCAAACAGTATGCCGATCTCGGGGTTCCGCTGGGCTGGAACGATGGCCGTATCGATGCCGCGAATATGTGGGTGCTGGTGTGGACGTGCAAGGAGTTGAAGGAGGGGAAAAAGGAAAGGCTTGGGACGTTGTGGCAGGACTGCAGGCCCGACGACAAGAAGGATGACGCGACCGCAAAGGACGAGAAGGGCGCCGCGGCCGCGAACGAGAAGGGCGGCACGGCTGCGAAGGATAAGGGTGGCACGGCTGCGAAGGATAAGGGCGCCGCGGCTGCGAAGGACAAGAAGGACGGCACGGCTACGAAGGATAAGAAGGACAGCACGACTGCGAAAGATAAGAATGACAACACGGCTGCGAAGGGCGACAAGAAGGGTGAGACCGCCGCGAAGGACTACAAAGGCCATCAGTACAAAAATATCTGGGTTGAGGTGCCGATGGCGCTGGGCGTCTGGCTGTATCTCATCCTCGGCGGCCTGTTGATCGGGCTTGGCTCGCCGTTCTGGTACGACGCCGTGACCGGGCTCACCAATCTTCGCAATGCCGTGGGCGGAGCGAGCGGTTCGGGCACGCAAACGCAAGCGGCTCCTGCGACTGTTGCTGGCATCGACAAGGCACAACCGGTTACGCCGGTCGGTGCCTTTAAGGTTTCGAATGCGGCCCGCACGCCTTAGAAGAAACAGGAGGTAAATTGACAATAATTCGTTCGCGGTTTCGCCGGACCCGGAATATGGGACGAGTCCGGCTGACATGGAGGGCAAAAAAGGGCAAAAGCCTTGCCAAAAGTCTTGCCAAAAGTCGTGGAGGAACGCGCAATGAACGAGCTTCGCCCTGCATTGACAGTTTCAGCCGCACTATTCGCGCTTGCGCTGACGACCCAGCCCCTGCTCGCCCAATCCCGCGACGCCGAGCCCGCCACCCGCGCAGTCAACGACGCCTTTGTCAAAGCGCTGCCGTTTTCCGACCGTGCCGATTTCGACGACGCCAAGCGCGGTTTTATCGCGACGCTGCCGGATGGCGTGATCGCGGGCCCCGGCAGCAGACCGGCGTTCGATACAAAACCCTATGCCTTCCTGCAAAAGGACGAGGCGCCGGCCACGGTCAATCCGAGCCTGTGGCGGCAGGCGCAGCTCAACGCCGTCAACGGCCTGTTCAAGGTCACCGAGCGCGTCTATCAGGTGCGCGGCCTCGACATCGCCAACATGACCATCGTCGAGGGCGATACCGGCCTGATCCTGATCGATCCGCTATTGTCCAACGAGACCGCGAAGGCCGCGCTCGATCTTTATCTGCAGAACCGCCCGGCAAAACCCGTAACTGCTGTGATCTACACCCACAGCCACGCCGATCATTTCGGCGGCGCCAAAGGCGTGATGTCCGCTGAGGATGGCGCATCCGGCCGGGTAAAAGTGATCGCGCCGGATGGTTTCATGGAACACGCGGTGGCGGAGAACATCATCGCCGGCAACGCCATGCGCCGCCGCGCGCAATTTCAGTTCGGCAGCACGCTTGCCGTCGGCGAACGCGCGCAGGTCGATACCGGGCTCGGCAAGGCGCTGTCGATAGGAACCATCTCGCTGATCCCGCCCAACGACGTCATCAAGCAGGCTTACGAGACCCGTAACGTCGATGGCGTCGAGATCGAATTCCATCTGGTGCCGGGCTCCGAGGCGCCGGCGGAGATGATCCTGTATTTTCCGCAGTTCAAGCTCCTGAACATGGCGGAAGACGCCACCCACAACATGCACAATCTCTACACCATCCGCGGCGCGGAAATCCGCGACGGTCGGCTGTGGTCGCGCTACATTGCGGATGCCATCGAACGCTATGGCGACAAGACCGACGCCGTGATCGCGCAGCACCACTGGCCGATCTGGGGCAACGCGCGCATTGTCGCGTTCCTGAAAAAGCAGCGCGACCTCTACAAGTTCATCCACGACCAAAGCGTGCGGCTGCTCAATCACGGCCTGACCTCGACCGAAATCGCCGAGCAACTAAAACTGCCGCCGTCGCTGGCCAATGACTGGGCGTCGCGCGGCTATTACGGCACGCTGAGCCATAACGCCAAAGCGGTGTATCAATTCTATCTCGGCTGGTACGACGCCAATCCCGCCGATCTCAATCCGTTGCCGCGCGCCGAATCCGCCAAGAAGCAGGTCGAATACATGGGCGGCGCCGATGCGGTGCTGAAGCGAGCGCGCGACGATTTCGCCGCCGGGCAGTATCGCTGGGTCGCCAGCGTCATGAGCCAGTTGGTGTTCGCCGATCCCGCCAACAAGGCGGCGCGCGATCTCGGCGCCGACGCGCTGGAGCAGCTCGGCTACCAGAGCGAGGCCGCGACCTGGCGCAACGCCTATCTGCTTGGTGCTGCCGAATTGCGCAACGGCGTGCAGGAGCAGCGCGGCTCGGGCGCGAATGCCGAATTGCTCAAAGGCGTCTCGATCGATCTCGCCTTCGATTTTCTCGGCGTGCGGCTCAATGCCGGCAAGGCCGAGGGCAAGACCATCGTGGTCAACTGGACCTTTACCGACCTCAACCAGAGCTATGTGATGAACCTGGAAAATTCGGCGCTGACCCACACCTCGGGCAAGCTCTCGGACAACGCCGATGTCGGCGTCACGCTGACCCGCGCCACGTTAGACGCCATCACGCTGAAGCAACGCACCTTCCTCGGCAGCATCGCCACCGGCGACGTGTCGATCTCGGGCAATCCGCTGAAGCTGGCCGAACTGTTCGGCCTGCTCGACGAGTTCTCGCCGGGGTTCGAAGTGGTGGAGCCGAAGAAGGTGGGGGTGCAGTAAGGAAAGCGCGGCGCCGTTCCCCGGACGCAGCGCAGCGCGTAGCTCTTGCGAAGCGGTGCGCTGCAGAGCCGAGGCCCAGCTATCTTCGCTAAAGCGGGGTCCCGGCTCTGCGGAGCGGCATGAAGAATGCCGCACCGCATCCGGGACACGTGCGGCGTTCACCTATCACTTTCCCGCGCGGCGGGGCCTATCGCCATTGACTCAGCCTCGCGTTCCGACAACATTCATGCATCCGCATCCACTTCGAGGGTGCCGCCCCATTTCGCCACAGCCAGGAAACGCCCATGATCGATCTCCATTACTGGACCACGCCGAACGGCCACAAGATCACGATGTTTCTCGAGGAGGCCGGGCTTGCCTACAAGATCTTTCCGGTCAACATCGGCAAGGGCGACCAGTTCAAGCCGGAATTTCTGGCGATCGCGCCGAACAACCGTATTCCCGCGATGGTCGATCATGAGCCGAAGGGCGGCGGCAAACCGATTTCGATTTTCGAGTCCGGCGCGATGCTGCTGTATCTCGCCGAGAAGACCGGCAAGTTTTTGCCCGCCGATCTCTATGGCCGCTACGACGCGATCCAGTGGACGTTCTGGCAGATGGGCGGCCTCGGCCCGATGGCCGGGCAGAACCATCATTTCCGCAATTACGCGCAGGAAAAAATCAAATACGCCATCGACCGCTATGTCAACGAGACCAACCGGCTCTACGGCGTGCTCAACAAGCGCCTCGCCGACCGCGAATTCATCGCCGGCGGCTATTCGATCGCCGACATGGCGAGCTATCCCTGGATCGTGCCGTACAAGAACCAGGAGCAGGACATCAACGATTTTCCGAACCTGAAGCGCTGGCTCGAAACCATCGCGGCGCGGCCGGCCACCGAGCGCGCCTATGCCAAAGCCAAAGAGGTCAACCCGAATTTTGGCCAGCCCGCGATCCGCACCGATGAAGAGCGCAAGCTGCTGTTCGGGCAGACCGCGGCGGTGGTGAAGTAGGAGAGACTCGTGTCCCGGACGCGCTGCGGCATTCTTCATGCCGCTGCGCAGAGCCGGGACCCCGGTTGGAGTCGAAAAAAGCTGGACCTCGGCTCTGCAGCGCACCGCTTCGCGAAGAGCTACGCGCTGCGCTGCGTCCGGGGAACGGTGTCAGCTACTGTCGCAGCCCACCCCGCTCCCTCAACATCACCAACACCGCATGCAGATCCGGCAGCACCGCGGCGCATTGCGCGCGCGTCGCTTCGCTGGGTTGCACGATATCCGGCACCATGATCGCGATCATCCCTGCGCTGTGCGCCGCGGCGATGCCCGGGTTGGAATCCTCGATTACCACGCAGGCTTGCGGCCGGACGCCGAGTTTGGCCGCCGCGAGCAGGTAGATATCCGGGTTTGGCTTGCCGCGCGCTACGTCGTCGCAGGTCACCAACGTATCGAAGCGCGCGCGGATTCCGCCGAATGTCAAATGCCGCTCGGCGGCTTGCCGCGAGGTCGACGTGACAATTGCAAAAGGACAACCGGCATCACGCAGCGCATCCAGCAGTTCGATCGTCCCGGGTTTTAACGGCAGCCCTTCGCGGAAAATCTCGTGGCATTGGACGGCAAAGGCCTCCATGACGTCCGCGAATGGAAAGCTTTCGCCGTAGCGGGCGCGAAACAGGGCCTCGCATTCGAGGCCGGGAATGCCGATCATGGCGTGGCAAATCGCGGTGGCGTCGGGATAGCCGAATGCGTCCAGTGCCGCGGTCAAGGCGGAAACGTAGGACGGCTCGGTATCGAGCAGTGTCCCGTCCATGTCGAGCAGCACGGCATCGATTTGCCAGTTGTCCGTCACGTTGTTGTTTCCTGATTCTGACTCGTGTCCCGGACGCGCTGCGGCATTCTTCATGCCGCTGCGCAGAGCCGGGACCCCGGTTGGAGTCGAAAAAAGCTGGACCCCGGCTCTGCAGCGCACCACGCCGCAAGGGCGGCGCGCTGCGCTGCGTCCGGGGAACGTGATCGAAACGATAAGCGACTCGAAGCCGTCAGAACTGCAGGCAGGTCAGCAATCCGACATAGCTCGGCGTACCGCCGATGGTGTTTTGGGAAACGCAGCCGGCCCGTTTCTGCTCCGGAAATTTCGACCATTGCTTCTGCAACTGTGCGGCCGCCTGCTTCTCGTCCCTGACGCAACTCTTCATCGACTCGGTGACGGCAAGCCCCGAGGCGGCGGCATGGTCGAGACGGCAGGTTCGCGCCATGTCGTATTTCGGCACGCTATCGGCCAACGCCGCCGTGGTCATCAGCAGCGATCCGAGCAGGATGACCGGAAACCGAATCGTCATGTTGTTCTCCAGATTTGTTTTGCTCGATCGCGAAAATTCGCTTCAGCAGTTTCCGTAATAGAAGCAGGAATAGGGCGTGGCGTAATAGGGCGTGCCATAAGGATACGGCTGACGCCAGAGAGTGGCCGGATCGACCGGGTCGATCACCACCGCCGCCGGGATGCCATAGCTGTTGATGTAAGGCGCATAGCCATAGCGGCCATAAGCGTAGGGCCGCGCGTCATAAGGCACCGGCGGGCCGGAGACGATCGTGGTCCGGTAATGGTAATGCGCGCGCGGCAGCCCCGCGGGCAGCGCGCGCCGCGCGGTGGTGCGCGTGAGGCCGCGGTCCGCGGCAAGCGCCTCGTCGGGGACGATGGTTGGCCCGATCATGGTCATCGCGAAAAACAAAAACACAAATTTGCGAAACATCGGATTTCCCTGTTGGCCGCCTGAACGCTGCGGGCAATCTAACCGAACAAACGCTCCACGAAGGCCAGAATGATGCCGCCGAACTGGCAGGTCAGCTTGACCAGGCAGAATGCGGCAAGCGTACCCGCGCCGATATTGAAAACTACGCTGACAAAGCCGTCCACGGCAAGGTCCTCCGTCCCGGGAGCACCCACATACAACCTCAAATAGACGCTGGAAACACGGGAGGGGTTTGCTGGCTAACGGCGCATTTACGGCGTCGCAGAAAGATGTGGCGCGAAAGTCGAGTTGACGTGGGCGTGACTTTTAACCGTTGTCATTCCGGGATGCGCCTTTTGGCGCAGGCCCGGAATCCATAACCCCCAATCGTGGTTATGGATTCCGGGCTCGCGCTCCGCGCGCCCCGGAATGACGATCTACTCGAAAATGACGCCGACCCGGTTTTGCTTGGTCCAGACGATCCGGCAGTTTCGGACCACGCGGTCTTTCTCGGTCATCAATTGAAAGCAGGTGGGGACGAAGACCGGGTCCGGAACGTCGATCGCCGCACCCTCGGCGGAAATATTCACCACCCGGCAACGCGTGCTCGACCCATGGCTTGAAATATAGGCGGGCTCGTCGACGTCCTCACGCGGACCTCTCCGTCGCTCTTCCATTGCGGTCGCAAGTGTCGCGGGCTGGCTGGACATGATGGGCGCAGCTTAGCTTCACACCACTAACGATTTACCAACTGGTCCAGACCGTAAGAAGGTTAACCGGGTGTTAGCGGTCGCCGCACACATCGACCCATGCGGCCGACGTCAGCTCCGCCATCCGCGCCGGCGTAATGCGCACCGCGCTGTGGGTCGAGCCAGCCGCCGGAACCACCACGTCGAAGGCTTTTAGCGATACATCGCAGTAAACCGGCAGCGGCGCTTTCAGCCCGAACGGGCAGACGCCGCCGACTTCGTGGCCGGTGATCTCGGCCACCTCATCGACGCCGAGCATCTTCGGCTTGCCGCCGAACAACGCCTTGACCTTCTTGTTGTCCATCCGCGCAGTGCCGGAGGCTACGATCAGCACCACGCGCTCGCCGACCCGCAGCGACAGCGTCTTGGCGATCCGCGCCGGCTCGACGCCATAGGCCTCCGCCGCCAGCGCCACGGTCGCGGAACTCATCGGCGATTCGATCACCGCAATGTCCGGGGCCTTCTCGGCGAAGAAGGCGCGGACGGATTCAAGGCTCATGGTTCTGGCTTCACATGGGGTCGTCATTCCGGGGCGAGGCGAAGCCTCGAGCCCGGAATCTCGAGATTCCGGGTCTGGTCCTTCGGACCATCCCGGAATGACGGAGGCTAAGTACAGCTTTTCATGCGAGCATGGAAATAAATTAATGGACGCGGAACGCTTTGCCGGCCCCGCGGTTCTATCCTCGAAGAAAACATGATCGCTCGCTGCCAAAAGCGGCGCCGGACGCGGATAGCCAACAGCGGTCAAGTCTTCAACGGGCAGGCAATTTGGAGGAAACTCCGGAATTGCCTGCCCGTTTTTATTTTCTCCCTCGCTCTACGCCTCGTCTCGTGTCCCGGGCGCGATGCGCGGCATTCTTCATGCCGCTTCGCAGACCGGGACCCCGGGTTCTTCTCGCAAGCAACCGGGGCACGAGAGCGAAGCCCGTGGCTCTCGCCATGACGGTTTCTACGATCCAACCAGCCCCGGCAATTCCGCCAGCGCGCGGATGCGATGATCGGGCTCGAGCCCGAGTTCATCCATCTGCATCCGGATTGCCTTGAACATCGTCAGCGGCGGCACCAGGTCATTTCGGACGCAGGCCAGCGCCATCGCTTCCGGCGTCACCCGCTCGATCCACGCCACCTTCAGCCCGAACGCCTTGGCGCCGCAGGCATCCCATGGATTCGACGATACGAACAGCACGTCACCCGGTGTTACGCCGAGCGTCGATTCGATCAGCGAATAGGCATCCGGACTCGGCTTGAAAATTTTCTTCGCGTCGATGCTGATGGTGGCGTCGAGCACATGATCGAGGCCGCTGTTGCGCACCAGCGCGTTGAGCATCTCCGGTGAGCCATTGGAGAGAATCGCGAGCTTGCGATTGTTCATCGCCGCGAGCGCGGCAAACGCATCCGGATAAAGATCGAGATGCAGGTATTTCTCCATGATGCGCTCGAACACACCGGCATCGGCTTTCAGCCCGAGCGCTTTGAGTGTGTAGGCCAGCGAATCCCGCGTGATGACGGAAAAGTCCTGGTAGCGCCGCATCAGCGAACGCAGCCAGGTATATTCCAGCTGCTTGATGCGCCAGATTTGCGTAATGATCTCGCCATAGCCGGGAAAGGCTTGCTCGGTGACGGCCGCCACCGACTGGATGTCGAACAGCGTGCCATAGGCGTCGAACACAACGGCTTTGACGGTCACGGCGCCTTCGCTTTCTCGCCGATCGTTTCATGAAGAAATTCGCGCACCGCATCGGTCGCGAGGTCCGCCGCCGGTTTGTTGAATTCGAGGCGATGCCCGAGATACTGGATCGGGGTCTGAAGGCTTGGGGCGTCGAAGGCATGATAGGCGCCGGGATAGACGACGAGCCGGACCGGCGCGCCGTCGATTTTCTGCCGCGATATTCCCCAATCGTCGCGGCCGTCCACCATGTTGCGGCAGGATTCCGCAAGCGTCCAGTCATCGCGTTCGCCGATCAGGATCAGCGTCGGGACGGTCATGATCCCCTTGAAGCCGCCGCAGGGCGGATAGAATGCAACCGCCGCGCGAAACTTGACTTCGGAGGCCCGCTCGATCGGGCCGCGTTCGACCGACAAAAGCGCCAGCCAGCCGCCTTGCGAAAAACCCAGCACTGCGACACGGTCGGGATCGACGAACGGCTGCTGCACCAGAAAACTCAAGGCCCGATAGGCGTCCAGCGCCAACTCCACGGGTGCGCCGCTGTTGCAGGTGTCTTTGATGCCGCGCGGACCAAAGCTGTCGACCGTGAGCGTCACATAGCCCCAGGATGCGATCCGCTTGCCCCAGCGCTCGTCCAGCCGCCCCCAGTTTCCATTGCATGAATGCAGCAGCACCACGGCGGGCGAGGGACCCGCGCCGCTCGGTTGCCTCAGATAGCCCTGCAGCGGCTGCGGGCTGGCCAGCGGGCTTTCGAATTCAACGACAGTGGGCGACGATTCAGACTGCGCCGCGGAGCATGTAGCCGCGGTGCCGATCAGGAATGCGACCACGAATACCGCAGCTTTGAAGAGGTTCGTCACGGGCCAATACCTCGCGTCATTGCACCGTCCAGCAACCGTTTGAGCGTCGCCTGGCGCAATGGGTCGTTCAACTCGCCTGGACGCCGGCGCGTGTATCCGCTTGCAGCGCTCCCCGAAGCGATGGAAGCTGCGGCCGCCGCGGGCAATCTCGATTTACCGTAGTGCGACCGTAGCGCAGCAGCGCACCCCGAGATAGTGGCGTCGCCCGTGCGCCGAAGTGGAGTTCTAGATTGCCAGCAAAACTCCGACAATGGATTTTCGCCAGGCCGATGGCCAAGGATGTCCTCGGACTGGAGCAGTTCGAGCTGCGGGAAGTCCCAATCCCGGAATTGAAGCAGGGCCAGGCGCTGGTGCGGGTGAAGCTGGTGAATATTCATTCCGGCACGCGCGCGCGCATGGCCAACGGCATGACCAGGCTCGGCGATACCGACCGCAGCAATTATGCCTGCGCAGAGGTGATCCAGTCGCGCGACCCAACCTTCAAGGAGGGTGACGTCATTGCCTGCCAGGCAGGCTGGCAGGATTTTCAGATCATCAGCAGCGCCGACGGATCGGTGGGCTACGGCCCGGCGAGCGAACTGGTGAAGGCCCTGAACGGCACCAGCTCGCAATGGAATTATGTGTTCAGGCCGGCGATGGTGAGGATGTGGCCGCCGGAAGTGCTGATGGAAATGTTCGGCACCTCGGGAATGACCGCATATTTCGGGTTGCGCGAATGCGGCCCGCTAATGCCGAAGGACTGCGTCGCGATCGCGGGAACAACCGGTTCGGTCGGCTCCATCGCCGCGCAGCTTGCCGGGATCGCCGGTTGTTTCGTCGCGGGATTCGCCGGCGGCGCCGATCGATGCAAGTGGGTTCTCGATACGATCGGCATCAACGCGTGCATCGACTATCGAGCCGAGGACTTCGAGAACCAGCTCAAGGCCGCATTCCCAGATGGTATCGACGTTTACTCCGATGGAATCGGCGGTGCTCTTACGGAGACCGTTACAAGGCTCATGAACCGGCACGGCCGTCTGTTCTCTTACGGAGGAGCCGCGGCATATTATGCCGACAAGCTTGATGCACCGCAGCAGCGCCCTTCTTTGCGACGGGCATTCGGCGTATCGGAGACCATCGAGACCATCCTGAAGCAGCGCAACATCAAATCCGAATGCTGGATCGTCGATCAGTTCTACCATGAGCGGCTGCGAGCGGAAGACGACCTCTCCCGGCACCTGCGCAGCGGTGCGCTCAAGCCGATCAACAATGTCGTCGAGGGTTTCGAAAATCTTCCGAACGCCGTTGTCGGCTTGTACACGGCAGCCCGCTCCGGCAAGTTGCAGGTGCGTTTCGTTCCGGACTGAGTTTCGCGGCGGCATAACCAAGCGCTGGGATGCGCCGGCGTTTCAAACATTGCGCGTGGGGGTAGCCCATCTGTCAAGTTCCACTAGCCATGTTCGGCACACGTCAACGTCGCTGTCTTTTCTTTTCATTTATTGGGCGCACAATGTCCGCCAAGAAACCAAGAAAGGAAACGGCATGAGCAACGTTGCAAACTGCCGCGCTATGGAGCTTCTGTGTCGAGAACGCGCAACAGCGGACCCATCCCACAGTGGGAAGTGGCTCGGACAAGCACAGCGATGGCGGGAACTTGAACAGCGTGAAACCGCCTGGCAATTCCAACGGAGAAACCGCCAGCAACAAATGCATGCGGGCCCGATGGCGATGGGGCCAAATCCCGTCGGGAGCGATTTGCGCAACAGGCAACAGGGGTAGCCCTCAGTGGAAATCGCGCAAGGAAAGTAATCCCCGACGCACCAGTCGCGGTTGTTTACTGCAAGTTGTCAAGGCCAGGCCGATACGGCAACCGTTCTGTCGCATAATCGTAATGACACCGACGCAAAACCGGGCTTAGGATATCGCCAACCGAATCTGGGAGGTGGCGATGAAAGAGCTCGTTCACTGCCGCGCGATGGAATCCCTGTATCGTCAGGGCGCCGCGCTTCATCCCGAGGATAGCTGGAAGCTGCTCGCCGAAGCCGAGAGATGGCGGCACAGGGCGCTCGACCAAATCGCCGTTCACTTCGAGGAATGCAACGTCGCTCAACCGGCTGTTGCAGAGGCTCTCGGCTTGGTCGCGTAAATCCAATGCACGCGATGGAAGACGGCGGCGGCGCGCTGATGATCCTGGATGTTCAGCAGTTTCCGCGCGTTCGCCTCTAGCAGCTTCGGCCGGATATCGTCCCGGACGTCAAAGCGGTTCGGCGCAGGCTTGGTGACGGCTCGGGCGACGGCCTTGTGCGCGTTCTGCGCCTGGAAACAATGGCGGGGTGATCAGACCTTGACGTCAGGACTTGGCGTGATTTCAGGAGACGGCGGCTGGTCGGGTGCACTTGGTATCGGACGCAACTCTTCCCAGGTAAGGCCTTTCGCGACCTTCAATACCTCGGCATCTTTCTTGAGCGCCTCGACGATCTCCGACTGCTTGAGACCGCTCGATCGCCCTTCCAGATAGTCTGCCAAAATCGGCCACCGGTTCTCGAGGATCGTCCATCGAACCAGAACGTCGGGATCACTTCGCCGGCCTGATTGCATGTCAAACCCGCGCCGGAACCCGTAGGCATTGAGCAAGCGTTTCATCGCCCTCGGATTTGGCTCGATCAAATCCTTATATGGCAGCAGAAAATGCTCAAGCTCCTTCATCAGGGGCGCGGCATGTAGTCGTTTAAAGGCTTGTGCCGCAGCAATGGCAGCGCGGTCAGGATCACCGCGATAACGGTCGATCACATCGCCGATCGCCGCCTCGGTGTTTACGCTCTCAAGTTCAGCGGTTATTTGCGCGGTGATCGACTCGGTTTCCTTGGGACCCGGCGGCTCCTGCGCGTTGACCAATTGATCCCAATACGCGTCACGCTCAGCCTCGCCGAGGCGGGGCACCTCGACCGAGAGCTGAAATACTTTTTCGACAAACAGGTGCCCTAACGACTTGCCCGGCTCGCCCAGGCTTTCGCTGAATTTGGAATATTGTTGTTGATATGACGAACAGACCCAGTCGCGGTCGGCAGCAACCACGTAAAGCACTTTCGCATTTCGAAAAAGTGTCTGAATTGTTTGCAGCAACTCGACGACAAACTCGCCATTGCAGCGATCGAGATCATCAATGAAGACCGCGACCGGCCGACCAATGTCGTCGATCAGCTCACTGTACCGTTTGATCAACGGACTCAACGGATCGCGTGATAATTCAAGGTACGACTTGGCGGTGCGCGCCGAACCAATGCGATACGTTTGCCCAAACGTAAAAATAGCTACGATTATTCCAATAGATGATGCAATAGCGGCCAGGCCGTCGCTGAACCACGATCTTTCCGGCGCGAACAAATCGGTTTTCAAAACCCAGCTAAGCCAAAGTACGATGGCAACGACGGCAAATGTCGTCAGGGCGAGCGGAGCATGGCTGGAACGAATTCGCCACCAGCGGTCGCGCAAAATCAATGCCTTGCCTTTTGCCGAGAACCACCCGCCAAATTGATCTCGCGCCTGCGTATAGACCGCCTCCATCAGGGTCCACCAAGCCGGCCCAACGCTCTGATTTCGCCACGCGTTATAATCGACGATCACCCACGCGGGATTATTCGGTTCGGTTGAGCGAGCGTCCCCGGTGCGTCTCCGAAGCAGTGCCTCGGACAAAAAATTCAGGATTGATGTTTTGCCCGACCCCCAGCGGCCGTGCAGATGCACGATAAAAGAACGATCAATCAGTCGTCCCTTCTCTTCTTCCCGCCAAACCCTCTCGATCATGGTTGCAACGGTCTCTGCAACCGCTTTTCGATTCAAGAAGTCGCGCCGCGCGGGGTGATCGGAGTAGAAGGGTGTCGTCGCCGGGCGCTCGGATCGATGTTGCGGCGGCGAGCCGCCAAGGCCGGGAAGCGGGTCGTTGTTTTCCACAGGCGGTAACGAAGCCGCGGGACGTGCGGGATCGTCGGTCAGCAGTGATGGACTTCGAGGATCAAATGGCAACGATCGCGATCGCAATGCATCCGAGAGTTCTCCGAGATCAAGACCACAAGCCGTCAATACACCTTCCAGTTGGTAGCGGTTGGTCTCGGGCTCGGAAAAACCTCTGGCGACGTCTTCCAAAATGATAATGGCAAGAACTTCGTTTGAAGTCCGAAGCACTGGACTGTCGGAATGGGCGTATGTTGTGATTGCCTCGTTCAAGCTGGGAAACAGGTCAACATCGACTTCCGATCCCTGCCAAAACGAAAAATGATCTAAACCGACCGCCGCGAGAAATTTTTCATATACGAGTCCATACGATATCAGCGAGTGCTGAATTTCCGGCGCCTCAGAAAGCACGACCGCTAGCGCGGTGGTGCGCGTAAGCTCGCGACCGTCCGATCCTTTATTTTTTACGCGATAATCCTGAGCGGCGACAAACTTTCCAATCAGACCATCGAAGTCCGATGTGAACGAGAAACGCAACGATTGGAGAAGCTTTCTCATGATCAAGGCTCACGGCAAATTGCTTGGCGGTAAATGCAACCAGAGTAGCGGAATTTGCCGCTCTGGCAACCGCCGAGAAGCGCGGGTAGCTACGCGCGGTTTCACTCTCGCCCATGTGTGGGAGAGGGGCGCTTCCCGCTCACATCCGCTCGCCGGGCAAAAGGCTCGCTTGCTTCACCCACGCGGCGAACTGCGCTTCGTCGAGCCGGTCGCCCTCGTGTATGTCGAGATAGCGCGTCCTTGCTCCTGGATTCCGTCGGCCTTGGCGGTCTGAGGGTTGCTGCCAGCAAGGAGGGCCGGCTTCGCGAGCTTGAGGACTTTCGACTTCGGCGCCGCCTTGGGCCGCTTGGCCGCCTTCGCGGCGACTTGGCTGGCGGCCGGCATAGCGGCCACGCGCTTTGCCGCCCGACGGCTAACAAGCCTCTAGCGCTCCTCCGGGCACCCGTTATAGTTGTTCCGCTTGATTGATATCCGCTAGGATTAAAACCTAGCGGATTAAGATTTTGAGGCCTCTTACAGTCCACCGGTGAGATTTCCAACCTTTATCGCATCCCCAGTCATCGGCATCAACGGAGCGAAGCTGTCGTTCTCGCCCTCGGGCGAACGATCAAGCGGCGAAGCTCATTTATTGGAGATTTTCCTTCCATGAATAATAGTGATCCGACGGAAATAAATGAGCGAATCGGTAACGAGTACAAGCGGCTATTTCCGTTGCTGAATTATTTAAAGATTCGGCTAAAGTACGACACGGTGCGTTGGATTAGAACCTATGGGACAAAGGACGACATTGTCTTTTCGACACGAATCAAAACGTTCGAGCGTACGTTCGACAAGCTCGCACGAAAGGCTGTGCCGCTAACGAAACATTCCGACCTTCTTGATATTGCTCTTTCGGGCGAAGGAATTCTAGACGATCTAATCGGTGTTCGGTTTATCTGCTTCGACGCTTTTCAAATCTATCGATTGGTTTCCTATTTCCTGATTACCGAACGCGTTGCGACTTCGGAGAGAACATTCTACGTTTCTTCGAAGGCCGACTCGATGCATCCGATCTATCGCTTTCTGCATTCGAATGGCTTCACGCCCATTCCGAAGGAAGGACGCGATTATGAGGACATCAACTTTGTCATTCGCTTCGCGCATCCTATCGACAGATATTTTGGCTCGGGGCGTGAAGAGTTCGCGTCGCTTGCCCAAAGAGCCAACCCGCCTGCGTGGAACGAGAAGCTGGCCGCGGTGAATTTACTATTCGATGAGCTTAAAGCCCAGCCGCATTTGATTAGCGCTATCGCCCAATTTCCCATTGAATGTCAGATCGTGACCGCGACCCAGCACATCTATAATCGCACTCAGCGGCCTCACTACGAATACATTCTTCAGGCGAAAGCCGATGAACCGGCGATCTCAAAGAAGGAGGTCGAGGATTTGGCGGAACATCTGGGCGTGCTGAAATTGAATCTTCTGGCGGCGGATCTCAACGTCTTCTCCATTCACAAGAAATTTGGTATCAGATACGAAGCTCCCTCCAGAATAACCCCTGGAAGCGTGTTTAAGCTGGCGGGCCGTCTGCCCGATGACGTTCTTGAAGAGAATTCCCGAATTGAGAACATCAACATCAGTCAGTTGACAATTTTAATTGCGAACGAAACGACAACCCTAAAGCGAAGGAAGGTGCTCGAGCAGTTCTTCAAAGACGTCGCATTAATTAACAATAAAATCGTGGAGCGCGCTGAAACACACCGCGATATCGCTGTCGGCGACCTGCTCCATATCACGCATCTGGAAGAAATGGCGCATGCGAACATCGTATTCTGGAGCTTTCAGCGCATCATTATCTTAATCGTCTGCGTGATGCTCCTTTATGTTCATGACGAGCTTGTCCTTCAGGAAATCGTAAAAGGGCTTCGTTTTGGACGGCCGGCTCACAAACTGGCTGATCTAGATATCGTTATTGGCCGACTCTTCGAACATCTTGAGCACATCGATAATGCCATTCATACGAAACTCCTGCATGGGACTGAAAAGATTGTCGGCTGGAAGGAGGGATATTTTTCCAAGAACGTGTTCTCTGATCCGCTTATTCAGTGGCGATATGCCTCGTACATGTATAGCAAGCGCGAATACGACAATGCGATTCAGGAAACTAAAGTAGGCATGGCTGTCTACAAGCAGCTTGAGGATTGGACGCAAAAGGGCGTTTCAATCGGTTTTCCCGTCCCGGAAAAAATCTTATTCACCAGGCGAAGTGTAGAGTATGAACTCTGCTCCGAGATCGCGAGGCTGAAATTCAGCCCGGTAGCTCTTGCCGGAGTGATGGAGCTTTGTAACTCTGTTCTCTCCCGAGTAGACGAATGGAGCGCGAAGCTCGAAGAGGTTCTGCTTCAGAGCGGAGAGCCGAGCGAGCGGGCCCGGTGCATTTGCTTCCAAATATTGTTTCGCCTATGCGCTCTTTCGTCCGGGGGACTTAAAGGGCCGGTGTTGAACGTCTTGCGCGAAGAGTTCGAGAAGAGCTTCGTCAACATTGACCGTGCGCTGGCGCGGAAAGGCGAAAACGACGTAAAAAATCGCACTTGGTGGCTGCTCGCCAAAAGCGTTATGCAGGACGGAAAAGCTCAGCCGCATCTCAAGCGCTTTCACGAGCGCATCGACAATGTCGTTCATCATCCGCTCGAACGAAAGCTTTTCGAAAAATCGTGTGCGACACTAGTCGCACTTTGGAAACCAGAGGGACCGGAAGGAGCGGAACGCAATGACTTCGCTGTCAACGCCTTGAACCTCCTCAAAGAGCAAACCGAACGGATAGCCAAATCGGAAACTATCAGTCAAGCAGTTATCGAGCAATTCGCAAATCTAACGAATCTCTTCACCGAAGTGCTTCGCGAACTCAAGCAAAAAGGAAACATCGAGAGCGGTGATACAATAAGAAAGAAAATCGCTGACCTGGCAGGAGATGCTATCGAACATGTCTCGATTGATACAGCGGTCGCTGGCTTGAGAAGCGTGCTTGGGATTTGAGCCGATGATGCATCGACCTCGCCGGCGCGGAATCTAATCACCGATGATCTATTGCGCTGAAGCCTCTCTCAAATCCCCAGCAGCCTCCTCGCGTTCGCCTTCAGCACCTTCGGCCGTATCTCCTCGCGGATCTCGAGCTTTGCAAAATCGCTGAGCCAGCGGTCCGGCGTGATCACCGGCCAGTCCGAGCCGAACAGCATCTTGTCCTGCAAGATGCTGTTGATGTAGCGCACCAGGATCGGCGGAAAATATTTCGGCGACCAGCCGGAGAGGTCGATGTAGACGTTGGGCTTGTGTGTCGCGACCGACAGCGCCTCTTCTTGCCACGGGAACGATGGGTGCGCGAGGATGATCCTCAAATCGGGGAAGTCGGCCGCGACATCGTCCATGTACATCGGGTTGGAATATTTCAGCCGCATCCCCATGCCGCCGGGCATGCCGGAGCCGACCCCGGTTTGCCCTGTGTGAAACAGCGCGATCGCGCCGCCGTCGTTGATCGCCTCGTAGAGCGGATAGGCCATGCGGTCGTTGGGATAGAAGCCCTGCATGGTCGGATGGAATTTGAATCCCCTGACGCCGTATTCCTCGATCAGCCGCTTCGCCTCGCGCACGCCGAGCTTGCCCTTGTGCGGATCGATGCTGACAAAGGGAATCAGCACGTCGGAATTCTCGGCTGCGATCTCAAGCATCTCGGTGTTGTTGTAGCGGCGGAAGCCGGTCTCGCGTTCGGCGTCTACGGGGAAGATCACCGCGGCGATTTTTTTCGCGCGATAGTACGCCGCGGTCTCCTGCACCGTCGGCGGATGCTTGTTCGGCGACTTGAAGTACTCCGCCATCCGTTCCTGAAAGTCGTCGTAGCCGTCATCGGCATGCAACCCGCACGGCTCCTCGGCGTGGGTGTGGATGTCGATCGCGATGACGTCGTCGAGATTTGGCACCGTCAATTTCGGCATTTCATCATTCCCGGCAAGCATTTAGCGACGATGAATCTTTGCCCCGGTTTTGCCCCAGGTTCGTCGCAACGGTGCCGCAAGCGGTAACAAAAACCGCCAGCCAAGGAAAGTCGGGGCCGATGTCATTGTTTGCAAACGAAGAATGGTGTTCGCTGCGTGAAAATCGCGGAGGAAATGCCACAATGCAGCCGCAAGGCTTCGAGACCGACTTCTGGAAGGACGCTAACCTACGGAAAAGCTGGGATGAAATCGTTCCTGGCGCGCCGCGCGAGACGCTGCTTTATGTGCTGACGCGTGAAGCGATCGAGCTTTACTGCAAATCGGTCGGCGAAGATCATCCGCTCTATTTCGATGAAGCCTACGCGAAGACCACGCGCTATCGCGGGCTGATCGCGCCGCCCTCGATCCACATCCTGCTGATGTTTTCCTGCACGCCGGCGGATGACTGGATGCGCAGCCCCGGCACCGTCAATGCCGGACAATCCTGGAGCTACAACATTCCGGCGCGGCCGAACGACACCATCCGGCTTGAAGCGCGCGCGCTCGACAAGTTCATCAAGCGCGAGCGGCTGTTCGTGGTGCACGACAACGTGTTCTTCAACCAGCACGGCGACGTCATCTGCTCCGGCCGCGGCTGGACCATCCGGCCGATGTGAGGTGATCATGACAACGACGTTCGAAAATCTGCAGGCCGGCGATACTATTGATGGCCCGACGTTTCCGGTCTCACGCGAGTCGATCCGGCTGTTTTGCGATGCCTCGCTCGACTACAACCCTTTGCATCTCGACGACGACTACATGAAGGGCAGTTTCGGCAAGACCAGTTTCGGCGGCATCATCATGCACGGCATGAACAATTTCGGGCTGATCTCACGGATGATCACCGACTGGGCCTATCCGGCCGGCGCGATCCACCGCCGCCTGGAGACGCGCTGGGTCAAGCCGGTCAAACCCGGCGACACCATCCAGCCGATCGGCGTCATCAAGTCGAAGCAGGCCACGGCGAAGTCGCGCTGGGTCCTGATCGATGTGCTGGTGCGCAACCAGCACGATGAGAAGGTTGCGACCGGCGAGGCCATGGTCGAATTTCCGAACGAGGCCGCGGCGTAACCGTTCACGCGTCCGGAACGCCGGTCTTTCCGCGTGTCTTCAGCCGATGGTGGCTATGCCGTGCCGCGAGATGCGCACTGGGCTGCACCACGTCGCTCGCCAGCCCGAGCCATTCGAGCACGCGGATCGTGAGGTACGTGTTGTCGAGTTCCCACCAGCGCAGGCCGTGGCGCGCCGAGCGCGGGTCGGCGTGGTGGTTGTTGTGCCAGCCCTCGCCATTGGAGATCAGCCCGACAACGATGTTGTTGCGGCTGTCCTCATCGGTCTCGTAACTCCGGTAGCCCCACAGATGCGTCACCGAATTAACCGCCCATGTGATGTGCCATATCAGCACCGTGCGGACGAAGACGCCGAACATCATGATGCCAAGACCGGTCTGCGCCGCGGCCGCCAGCGTTTCGCCTGACAGCCACGCGATGGCGAATCCGGCGCCGAAGAACAGCGGCATCTGGCCGAGATTGATCCAGACCAGGGCGTAGCTGCGTTCGAGCATGACGTAGAAGCGGTCGCGCAGGATGTCCTTGGCGTAGCGCTCGTAAATTCCAAGCCGCGACAGTTCCGGCTGATGCACCAGGATCCAGCCGATGTGGCTCCAGAAGAAGCTTGCAAGCGGGCTGTGCGGGTCCGGCTGCTCGTCGGCGAATTGATGGTGGCGGCGGTGGATCGCGACCCAGCGCGCCGGCGTTTCCTGCAGGCAGGACACAGCGACGATCACCATGCCGTGCTCCAGCCATTTCGGGCATTTCAGCCCGCGATGGGTGAGAAGCCGGTGGTAGCAAAGGTTGATGCCGAACAGCCCGCACAGATGGGTGCCGAGCAGCGCGACGATCAGGCCGCTCCAGGTGAAAATGCCGGGCATGAAGGCCAGCAGCGCGATGATGTGGTAGGCACCGATCGCGAATATGTAGGGCCAGTTGAGCTGGAACGGTGCCACGCCCGCGGGCAGCGGCATCCGCGCTTTCGTGGCGACGGGAAGGGCATAGTCCGAAGCGGTCAGCACCGCGGTGGTCAGATGGACTGTCGTCATGCCGGGCCGGGTTGCCAATCTCTGCGCAAGACGCAGTCATCAATTTGAACCGCCCGATTCGTGATATGGGGACGAATCGCGAAATAGATACAAACCTTTGACTGAATTCGTTTATTTTTCGTAGACCGGGCAAAAACCGGTTCCGCGTGATCGGTTGACATTCCACCGCGCCATGGCTTAGAAACCGCGGGTCTCGGGCGGCACGGCCGCCGGCGGGATAAAGCCCATTTTTGCCACTTTCGGCCTGTCGAGCACGGCCTTTCAGAAGCTCAGGATTGTCCCATGAAGGTCCGTAACTCGTTGAAATCGCTGCGTGGCCGCCATCGCAACAACCGACTGGTCCGCCGCAAGGGCCGGGTCTATGTGATCAACAAGGTGCAGCGCCGTTTCAAGGCTCGCCAGGGCTGATCGCCGCCTGATTCACGCCTGCGCCGCCCGGCAGAGGCCTTACGAAAATCACAGCTCTTTGACGCCGTTGTGCTTTGCAGCGCGATTTTGCGCGGCTAGACTTTGCCGATGGCAGCGAGATTCCCAGGCTCGAGCAAGTTCGGAATTCTCCTTGGCGCGATGATTGCCGCGGCGATCGTGCTCGCGCCCGTTCTCGCGCAAGCGCAGAACCAGAAGCCCGCGCAGCGACAGCAGAAGAAACCGCCCGAGGCACCCGCCAAACTGCCCAATGTCGGCGCCGACCGCACCCGCGGTCTGGATTTTCTGTTCGGCGCGCTGAAGGCCGCGCCCGATGAGGCCAGCGCCAAGCATGTCGAAGCGCGGATCTGGGCGCTGTGGATGCAGACGCCGAGCGATACCGCGGCCTTGCTGATGGCGCGGGCGAAAGCCGCGATGGACGCCAAGCAGATGGACGTCGCGCTAAAGCTGCTCGACGCCGTGGTCAAGCTGCGGCCCGAATATGTCGAAGCCTGGAACAGGCGCGCGACGCTGTATTACATGCAGAACGACTACAGCCATTCGCTGGAGGATATCGAGCAGGTGCTCTCGCGCGAGCCGCGCCATTTCGGCGCGCTGGCAGGCCTCGGCATGATCATGCAGGACCTCGGCGACGACAAACGCGCGCTCGATGCGTTCCGCAAGGCGCTCGCGGTCAATCCGCATCTCGAAAAGGTGCCGGAGCTGGTGAAGACCCTGACCGAGAAGGTCGAAGGCCGCGACATTTGAAGCATTATCGTCATTCCGGGGCGCGCCTCTTGGCGCGAACCCGGAATCCATAACCACCATCGTGAGTATGGATTCCGGGCCTGCGCATCCAAGTCGGCTGTAGCCGACTTGGACAACGATAATGCCGAACTCGGGTAAACCCGAGGTCGGTGGCGCATCCCGGAATGACAAAGGTTAAATCAAATTCGACTGCATCAACTGCCGCGCGGGTTAACCCTAATCCGCGACGGTCAATTGTAGCCCGGAACGTTTTTCACTAACGCTGCTTACACGCCCGAACCCGCGTGTGAAGGAGCGTCGCCATGAAATCATCGCTCGTGAAATCATTGCTGCTGGCCGGCGTGCTGAGTTGCGCAGCCGGCACGGCGTGCGTCGCGCAGATGGTGTATTCGGGATATTGGGTGGTCGGTAATCTCGCGACCCACAGATGCGATATCGTGACCAGCAATCCGGTCATCGATTACAACGTCAACTCGTTCGGAACCGGGCCGTATCAATCGCTCGACGATGCCAGGCTGGCGCGCTCGACTATCAGCGCATGCCCGAAGGAAGACCCAGCCTCGGCCGGGAATCGCAATTCCGACGACGGCGCTTCGGACAACCCCGGCTAGTGCAGGGCGCTTCGGCCGCGCTCCGTTAGCCCAATGCCGCCAACCGCCGCATAGAGCTGCTGCAGTTCGGACTCCAGCCGCTCGTTGACCAGCATCAGCGCCTTCAGCGCGCCGCGGACGTCGCCGTTGCAGGTCGCGACGATTTCGTCGATCGCGTTATCGCTTGCTTCTGTGTTCATCCCCTGACCCTCCAATTATCCCATGACATAACTGTGACGCTGATCGTGCGTTCCTGTGGATAGTGTGGATAATGGCGGCGGAATCGCCTTGGCGGCGGCCGGTTCGCCGCGAAACTTTGCTCCCGCGAAATCGTAGCTGGTTTGTGCCCAGGATCGTCCGGATAATTTCCATGATACTCCTCTCAGGCGTGGCGGCGCTGGCTGTTCTGGCGCTGATCACGCAGGCCGGGGTGTTTGTCCTGCAGCGCGTCTATCCGCAGCAGGGCAAGACCATCGAGGTTGCCGGCGCGCATCTCAATGCCGTCGAACTCGGGCCGCGCGACGCCGCCGGCCCGCCGATCGTGATGATCCATGGCGCCAGTTCAAATCTCGAATCCATGCGCCCGGTCGGCAATCTGCTCGCCAAAAATCATCGCGTGATCCTGATCGACCGCCCCGGCCATGGCTGGAGCACGCGCGGCGATCTTGCGAATTCGACGCCCGCGATGCAGGCAAGGATGATCGATGAAGCATTGGAAAAGCTCGGCGTAAGCGGCGCGATTGTCGTGGTGCATTCGCTGGCCGGCGCGCTCGGCCCGCTGCTGGCGCTGGATTATCCAAAGCGCGTCGCGGGTCTGGTGATGTTGGCGCCGGTGGCGTATCCGTGGCCGGGCGGCGTCGGATGGTACAACAAGGTCGTCACCACGCCGGTGATCGGTCCGTTGCTCGCCTATACCATCACACTGCCGCTCGGACTCATTCTGTCCGAGCCCGCCGCGCGCAGCGTGTTCGCACCGCAGACCATGCCGACGGGCTTCGTCAGCCACTCGGCGACGCCGTTGCTGCTGCGCCCGCGCGAATTCCTCGCCAACGCCTGGGATCTGGTGACGTTGAAGCCGGCGGTGGCTGCGCAGGCGCCGCGCTACGGAAATATCAAGGTGCCTGCGGTAGTCATCGCGGGAGACACCGACACCACCGTGTCGCCGAACATCCATTCGCGTCCGTTCGTAGCCGCCGTGCCGAACGCGAAGCTGATCGTGCTGCCTGGTGTCGGCCACATGGTGCAATACGCCGCGCCGGAGCTCGTGGTTCGCGAGATCGAGGCGATGATTGCGGACACAAGTGCGGCGAAGGCTGCGATGCGCTGAATTAGCTAAGTGCGACGCGGGTCCAGGTCGTCATTGCGAGGAGCGTAGCGACGAAGCAATCCAGTCCTTCTGCGTGGCTCTGGATTGCTTCGCGGAGCCTGTCATCGGGCGGCGCTTTGCGCCGACCCGTTGGCTCGCAATGACGGCAAGCGCTCACATATTCGCATCGCCCTCGGGGCCGACATAGGCGATGCGCACCATGTTGGTGGCGCCGGGAGTGCCGAGCGGCACGCCGGCCACGATGATGACGCGCTGTCCGGCCTTGGCAAAACCGTCGCGGAACGCGATCCGTCCGGCGCGGTCGACCATGTCGTCCTGGTCATGCGCGTCTTCCGCGACCACGCAATGCACGCCCCACACCAGAGACAGCTTGCGTCCTGTGGCAAGGCTCGGCGTGATCGCGACCACCGGCGGTTTCGGCCGTTCGCGCGCGACGCGGATCGCGGTCGATCCCGAACTGGTCCAGCAGATGATCGCGGACAATTCCAGCGTTTCGGCGATCTGACGCGCGGCGTCGGCAATGGCGTCGCCGGCGGTTGCTTCCGGCGGAAATCGCTGTGCAGTCAGCACGCCGCGATAGGTGGGGTCGCGTTCCACTTCCTCGCCGATGCGGTTCATGGTGGAGACCGCTTCGACCGGAAACTTTCCGGCGGCGGATTCCGCCGACAGCATGATGGCGTCGGCGCCCTCGTAGACCGCGGTCGCCACGTCGGAGACTTCAGCGCGGGTCGGCACCGGGCTCTGGATCATCGATTCCAGCATCTGGGTTGCGACCACCACCGGCTTGCCGGCGCGCCGCGCCAGCCGCGTCATCTGTTTCTGCAGGCTCGGCACCCGCTCCAGCGGCAGTTCGACGCCGAGGTCTCCGCGCGCCACCATCAGCGCGTCGGAGGCTTCGATGATTTCGGGCAGCCGGTCGATCGCCTGCGGCTTTTCGATCTTCGCCATTACCGCGGCGCGGCCGCGGATCAGCTTCTTGGCCTCGTTGACGTCCTCGGCGCGCTGCACGAACGACAGCGCCACCCAGTCGATCCCGGTCACCAGCGCTGCCTCGAGGTCGGCGCGGTCCTTCGGCGTCATTGCGGAGACCGGCAGGTCGGTATCGGGCAGGCTGACGCCCTTGCGGTCCGACATCTTGCCGCCGATCACGACGCGGGTGACGGCGCGCTCGGGCGAGGTTTCCTCGGCGATCAGGCGCACCTTGCCGTCATCGAGCAGCAGCGCGTGTCCGGGCTTCAACGCTGCAAGAATTTCCGGATGCGGAAGCTGGACGCGAGTGGCGTCGCCGGGCGCCTTGTCGGAATCCAGCACGAAGCTCGCGCCATTGTTGAGCTGGACCGATCCCCCATCGAACGAGCCGAGCCGGAGTTTTGGGCCCTGCAGATCGACCAGGATGCCGATCGGCCGGCCATAGCTGCTCTCGACATTGCGGATGGTCTTCACAAGTTCGCGCATCTTGTCATGCGAGGTGTGGCTCATATTGATGCGGAAGACATCGGCGCCGGCTTCGAACAGGCGGCGGATCATCGCGCTGTCGGAAGACGCAGGCCCGAGGGTCGCGAGAATCTTGATGCGTCGCAGCCGTCTCATTTCTTGGTCCCGGGCGCAGGCGGCAGGCCAGACGCGCCAGGAGGCGTGCCACCCGGCGAGTTGGGCATGCCCGGAATTCCGCCTTGTCCGCCGGGGCCGACCGTTCCGGGAATGCCCGGCACCCGCTGCGCCGGCTGTTCGTTGGATTCGGTTAGTTGCACGGTCCAGGCGCGTTGTTCGCCGGTATCGACTTCGAAGAAGCCGGTACGGTCGAAGCCGCGCGCCAGGCAATTCTCGGTGCCCTTGATGGTGAACTCCTTGTCGCGCGAACACATGAACGCCTGTCCCGACCATTCGCCGCCGCGGTCGTAATCAAGCGCATAGATATAATAAAACCGTGCGACCAGCGTACCGCGCAGCAGCGTTTCGCAAGCCCGCGAGGAGACGTTCCACCAGCCCTCGGTGGTCCAGCCTTCGGCGTCCTTGTAGCCGAGCGCAATGCCGACCCGGCTTGAGGTGTTGTTACAAAGACGAAAATCCGCCGCCGCCGAACTGCTCCACAGGCACGCCGCCGCCAACGCCAGCGTCGGCACAAGGCCAGCGGCGATCATGCGGGGAGCGGGCAGATTGCTGCGATGAGAATGTTCTGGGGTCATTTAGTGAAGCTATATCAATTCTTTGATGATTTCGCGTGGGGGAATGGCCGCTGTCAACGGCTGCGGCGCGTTTTCAGTTAACGGTCGGCCGAAACAGGGTTCGCCAGGCCCTTTTTGCGCTGCGATATGGCAAAATCTGTGACAAGTCCCATTTAATATCAATAGCTGGCGCAAACAGCGAGATGATGGCCATGACGACGGACGACAAGACCCGGACGGAACTGGAAGCCGCCGTATTCCGCCGCCTGGTCGAGCATCTGCGCTCCCGCACCGATGTCCAGAACATCGACTTGATGAATCTCGCCGGCTTCTGCCGCAACTGCCTGTCGAACTGGCTCAAGGAAGAGGCGGACGCCAAGGGCGCCGCCATGACCAAGGACGAGAGCCGTGAGGCCGTCTACGGCATGCCCTACGAGACCTGGAAGGCGACCCATCAGGCCGCCGCCAGTCCGGAGCAGCTCGCGGCGATGAAAAAAAGCGGCGGCGGGCACTAGCTCCATCGCTTTCCGTTCTCTCCGATCCTCATCCTGAGGAGCGCGCTCTTGCACGCGTCTCGAAGGATGAGCGTGCGCTTGTGGCCATCCTTCGAGACGCCGCTTTGCGGCTCCTCAGGATGAGGTCGGCACTCGCTACGAGGACGGAGCATTTTTCTTTTCCCCTGTGGGTCGCTGTGGATGAACGCGATGTCGCCTTGACGCGAGCGCCGCCACTCCCGACTGTCATTTCAAGGATGCGGTGCGCGGTAAAGCGCGTCCCGCGCTTCTCACCATCAGTTCAGGAGTACAGGATGGCCACCGTTGCCGCCGTCAAGGAAGAGCCCGCGACCAAATTCGCCAAGGACCAGCTCAAGGCCATCATCGAGCGTATCGAACGGCTGGAAGAAGAAAAGAAGACCATCTCCGACGACATCCGCGACGTCTATGCCGAGGCCAAGGGCAACGGCTTCGACGTCAAGGCGCTGCGCACCATCGTACGCCTGCGCAAGCAGGACGCCAACGAGCGGCAGGAACAGGAAACCATCCTGGAAACCTACATGCAGGCGCTGGGGATGCTGTGAGCGCTGGCGCGATCGCGGACGTCACCCCAATCGCTGACGTCATCCCCGCGAAAGCGGGGAACCAGTAATCTCTACCGTCATTGATCTGAATTAACGCTGCCGCTTACTGGGTCATCCGCTTTCGCGGATGACGACAGCCGGTGCTTCGCTTACCGCAACGACGCGGTGCGCATCACGAACGGCTGGGTTGCAAGCGTTGCGACGGCAGCTCCGGTGAACTGGTCGCTGACGAGGCCGATCTGCGGATCGTCCGAGAAGCTCATCGCCACCACGGCGGCCGGCTTGACGAAGTAAGAGCGCATCAGCGTCATATCGGGATCGCCCATCGCCGATACCGACATCGACGTGCTGGCGCTCGGCGCGAGAATCATGGCGCGCATCCAGACGTCGTTGCTCTTGGCGGCGGATGTCAGCCGCGTCGAGGTCGCGACCACGCCCTGCTTGCCCTTGGCGACAACCGTCGTGATGTTGTTCACGGCCATCGGATTGCGTGCGATCGAGGCCGGCCGGACGGTGCGCGGAATCGGCGCGCTGGCGGCGACGACGTTCGGGCGTTCAACCGGCGCGGCCGCAGGCGCAGCAGGCGCATAAGCGAGAGCCTGGAAGGCGGCGGAAATGCTGGCGGTCGATTGCGGATCGGCGCCGCCAACCGCCTGTCGCGCCTGTAGCGCTGCGACCTGCTCCGGAGTCGCCTGCTTCGCCGCCGCGGGCGTGTCACCCCAGAAGCCGCGCGCATTGATGATATCGGCCGGCGTTTGCGGCTTCGGTTCGGTCTTATTCAGTTCAGCCTTGTTAGGTTCGTTCTTGGCGCTTGCAGAACCAGTGGTCTGCTTCGCAGGCTTTCCGATTGGGACGATCTGCGCATCAGCCGATGCTAGCTGGAAGGTTCCTGCGATGGCTGAGGGCTTGGCGCGTGGCACCGGAACGGGATCGGCGGATTTGGCGGGGACGGCCGCGGCCATCAGGCCGGCGGAGGGCTTCTCCGGGGCAGAAGCGGTTGCACCACCCTCGTCATCCTCATCGGCTGACGATTTGCCTCTGCTGAAGAGGGAGGCAAGAAGGCTCGGCTTGCTCCTGGAATAGGAATCGCTGTCGCCATCGCCGCGTTTTTCGATATCTGCCTTGGCGAGTTCGTAACCGGGCAGCGGATTGCCGTCGGACGGGACGTGCACGGTGCGGCCGTTCGGGAATACGCGGGCCAGCTGGTCGTGGGTCATGCGCGGCCAGTGGCGGATGCTGCCGGTATCGAGATGGACGAACGGCGATCCCGAGGTCGGGTAGAAGCCGACACCGCCGCGCTGCAGGCGGAGGCCGGCGAAACGGATCTGCTCCAGCGCAACGTCCGGAATGAAGAAATCCATGGCGTGGCCGAGCATGTGCTGGCTGAAACGTGCGACGCCGGAGGAACGGCGGCGGAGCATGGCGTTGGTGGCGGGGGAGCGGTAGGAGGAGATGATCTGGATCGGCTTCTTGGCATCGACGTCGCGGTAGACTTCCCAGAGGATATCGAACAAGTGCCGATCCATCGTAGTCTGTTCCTGGCTGCGCCAGTCGCGAAGGAAGTGATTGAGGTCTTTCAGTGCGTCTTCGTCGTAGCGCCCGTTGCGCTTGAAGGTGACGGTGAGGTCTTCGTCGGAATGGGTATGGTGGAACGAAAGGGTGCGGGTTTCGCCCAGCGCGGTTGCGTCATGCACCGAGCCGGCGCCTGCCAGAAGCAGCAGTGACGCGAGCCCGGCATGACATCCGGCGCGTGATAGCGGCAGCGATTTAAAACCGCGCGCGAAACCAACCAGCACTATGAAGCCCACCCAAGAGGACGACCAGTCGAGGGACTCTCTCGCGACCCCAAAGCAGCGAGAGAGGATGAACGCAGTCTTAAGGCACGAGGGTTAACCGAAATTTACAGACCCCAAACCCTCGAAGCCTTAAGCCGTAACCTTAACCGCGAGTATGGCGAAAAAGTGCCCGCTGCCGAAATCCGGGTGGACAATGGTTAATGCGGATTAACCATGGCGAACCAAAAAGGGCTTCACCGTGAGGTGAAGCCCTTGAGATCGCTCTGGAATTATGCGCTCCCGGCCGACGCGCCGGTCTCTCTAGCGAGGCACAGCCCGACGCGGACGCTGCACCCGCACTGGCGGCGGCGGGGTCCGCGGCCCAAACAACCGATCGAAGAACGACGGTCCGGAGCTGCCGTAGTCGCTATTGAAAGCGACGTTCGAGGGTAGGCTGCTGCCTGCTGGACGCGAATAGCCGGGCTGCGAACGCGCGATCACGTTTTCCAGATCCTTGCCTCTCGCACCCTTCAGGATCGACTGCATGGCGGCGTCGCGGCCGTAGACATCCTTGCGCAGTTGCAGCTTGCCGGCATCGTCCACGAACGCGGTCTGGTAGGTGATGTTGACCGGGATCGGCGTCGGGAATTTGATGTCGATCTCGCTGTGACCGTACATGCTGCGGATTTTCTCCGGCGTGTAGCGTTCGCTGGGCAAGGTGATGCCGAGCAGCGCCGCGGCGTATTGATCCGGATTCTGCACCCGCATGCAGCCATGGCTGAAGGCGCGCTCTTCCTTGGCGAACAGATGCTTGTCCGGCGTGTCGTGCTGATAGACCAGGAACTTGTTCGGGAAGTTGAAACGGATGCGGCCGAGCGCATTGGCTTCGCCGGGCGGCTGCGAAATATGGATGCTGCCGTCGCGCGCGCGCTCCAGCCTCAATCCCATGCGCTGCAGAACCGTCGGATCCTGCTGCAGGGCAGGCAGATATTCATTGTAGATGATCGACGGCGGCACGTTCCAGGTCGGATTGACGGTGATGAACTTCATCGTCTCGGTCAGCAGCGGCGTCGCATGCGTGCCCGGCTTGCCCGTGACGACGCGCGTGGTCCAGACCTGACCGCCGTTCTGCATCACCTTCAGCGTATAGTCGGGGATATTGAGAATGACATAGGCGTTGCCGAGCGACGGCGCGCCGAGCTGTCGCGGCAGCCAGCGCCAGCGCTCCATGTTGACGATCACGGTATCGATCGCGCGGTCGCGCTTCGGACTGTTGATCGCCTTCACCGTGCGCTCGTCGAGCACGCCGGTAGCCTTGAGATCGGCATCTTCCTGGAATTTGCGAACGGCGTCCGCGACCTTGGCATCGTAATGCGTATCGTCGGCATTCTCGGTGATGCCGAGCTTGGTGCGCAGTTGCGGCACGCGCGAATCCTCGATAACGATTTCCGGCTGCTTCTTGCCGCGCGCCGGCGTGTATTTCAGCGCCGGTCCATCGGCGATCTGAATCACCGGGCCGTCGCCCTGGCCGCGCAATTCGGCCAGTTTCTTTTTCAACTCGCGATACAGTCTGTGCGGCGGGTTGTAACCCTCCAGCGCGGCGTTGGTGTCCTTCGCAGTGGTGATGTTGGCGAGCACCTCGGCTGGATCGGTCGGATGATCGGGGTAGAGAATGTCGGCGCTGACCTGCGACCAATGCATCCGGCCGCTCTGGGCCTGGCGCGCATAGTCGAGCATGCTGGCGGTCAGTTTTAGCTCGGCCTCAGCGAGCGCATCCGGAGACGTCGCGGCAGTGAAATCCGGCACCGGATAATCGCCGACATTGAGGCCGTCGGATGCGGCGTCCTTGAGGCGCGCCACCACGCCCTTGGCGCTTGCGGTAAGGGCGCCGCTCTGGGTCCAGACCGGCGCATATTCGCGCGTGGTGTAGAATTTCTCGACGGCAGCGCGCTCCGCCTTGCGGTCGAAATATTTCGACGATTTCGCGCCCAGCATTTCCTTGAGCTTGTCGGCGACCGGCTGATCCGCCGGCGCAACGTTGCTCGCGGCCTTCACCGGTTCCTTCGCAGGCTCGGCGGGAGTTGCCGTGGCGGAGGCTGGCGGCGTCGAAGTCGTGGTGTTCGCGTCGGCGGGAGCGGTGGCTGTCTCGGCCGGCTTGATCTCCAAGGCCTTCTCGGTGGTCTTGGCCTGGTCGGGAACGGTCGCGGTGGTTTCGATCTTGAAGTCGCTCGCCGTCGGCGGCGGAACATTCGCGGGCTCGGGCAGCGGGACTGCGGCGTCGATCGCGAGTTCGGCAGGGCTGCGAGCCGGATCGGCAAATGCCGCGGTCGCGGACACCGTGAGGAAGGTCGCCGCGACGGCCATCAGCACGCGGTCAAATCCACGGCCCTTCGAATAGTCACGCATCGTCACACCCCTTGGGTGAAACTGCCCCGGCATGGAACAGCTCTTAGGTCTTCTCCGTCACAGCTTTTGCTAAATGCGCCGGCTTGATCGGGTCTTGAAACGAATTCAGTCAGCGAACGCGTCTGAATACGCTCCAAATCAGGATAGCGTCGATACGCCTGCACGCGACTAGACATACGCAGACGATACACGCGCTCAATTCATGCGGCCAGTGCGACGCAGTGCACCTCACGACAAACTGACTTCAAACGGCATGCTTTTGCAACGATTGCGCGCTTTTGCCACGCGCTTTTCGGTTTGTCTGTCACCGGCCAGCAACGGTTCAACGTTTCCGCGTGGTGAGACCGGGTTCCAGATGCGCATGATCGCGGCTGACACCGAAGCGCCACAATCGACAACACGTCCAGCACATCAACACGCGCTCAGCGCGTCTCGTCCGATCCCGCGACAGGATCGCCGGCGGTTTCGTCGAGCTTGCGATACAGAGTTGATCGTCCGATTTTCAACCGCCGCGCGACTTCAGACATCTGACCGCGATAGTGCAAAATTGCGAAGCGGATGATCTCGGTCTCCATCTCTTCCAGCGGGCGCATCTCGCCGCCGCTTGTCAGCATCGAGAGGCTGCCGGCAGCCGACATCGGTACGATAGGTATTTCGTTACCCGTCACCATGGCCGGCGCGGTCGAGTGAAAGGCCGGATCGATGGTGAGAGGTTCGGCTGCATGCACGTCGTGCGGCGCCGACGACGGTGCGTGGGCTTGCGGGAAGTCGGCAAGACCCAGCTGATCCGTGTCGCTCATCACCACGGCACGATAAACCACGTTTTCGAGTTGCCGGATATTTCCTGGCCAATCCAGTTGCGACAGCCGCGCCATCGCATCGCCGCTGATGCCGGTGATCGGGCGGTTTTCCTCGGCGCAAAACCGAGCCAGGAAATGCCGCAGCAGATGTGGAATGTCTTCGCGCCGCGCCCGCAACGGCGGGATCGTCAGCGGCAGGACATGGAGGCGATAAAACAGATCTTCGCGGAACTGTCCGGCCTTGACCCGGTCAAGCAGCTTGCGATTGGTGGCGGAGACGATGCGGACATCGACTTTCACCGGCTTGCGTCCGCCGACCGCTTCCACCGCGCCTTCCTGCAGCGCGCGAAGCAGTTTTACCTGCGCCGTCAGCGGCAATTCGCTGACTTCGTCGAGAAACAGCGTGCCGCCGGAGGCTTCGACGAACTTGCCCATGTGGCGTTCGGTGGCGCCGGTAAACGCGCCCTTCTCATGACCGAACAGGATCGACTCCACTAGATTGTCGGGGATGGCGCCGCAATTGACCGCGACGAACGGTTTTGCGGCGCGTTCGCCGGTGCCGTGGATCGCGCGCGCAAACAGTTCCTTGCCGACACCGGACTCGCCTTCGATCAGAACCGGGATCGTGGAGGCCGCGGCCTTCTGCGCCGTCCGCATCACGCTGCCCATGGCCTCGCTGCGGGTGATGATATCGGCAAAGGTCAGTTTGCCTTCGCGGCTGTGCTTGATGCGCTGCAACTCGCCTTTCAGGGCGCTGGCGTTGAGTGCGTTGCGTAAACTGACCTGCAGCCGCTCGACACCAACCGGCTTGACCACGAAATCATGCGCGCCGGCGCGCATCGCCGACACCACATTGTCAATGCCGCCATGCGCGGTCTGCACGATCACCGGAATGTTCAATCCGGCTTCGCGGATTTTCGCCAGCACGCCCATGCCATCGAGGCCGGGCATCACCAGGTCGAGCACCACGGCATCGATCGCCTTGGTGTCCGGCGCGGTCAGCATGGCAATGGCCGCGTCGCCGCTGTCGACGACGAGCGTCTCGTAGCCGCATCGCTGCACCATGTTTTCGACCAGACGGCGTTGCACCGCGTCGTCGTCGGCGATCAAAATGGTGGCAGCCATGGCATTCCCCACACGTTACAACTATCTGTCTCGAATCGGGGCACTCTCGCCGATGGCGATTAACGTGCTCTTAAGAGGTGCCGTCGCGACGTTGTCCGCTTGCAGCGATGGTTTGGATTAAAACGTTACAGCAGGTACGAAAATATGGCCCCGCGCTCTTCCGCTCTCGCTAAGTCTTCCGCGCAACGCAAATCCACCGCCAAGAAACCATCCGCCAAATCCAAAATAGTCTCGAAAACGGGCAAACTGCCGGAATGGAATCTGGCCGATCTCTATTCCGGTATCAGCGCGCCGGAAATCGTTCGCGATCTCGACCGGATGGACGCGGAATGCATCGCGTTCGAAGCGGATTACAAAGGCAAACTGGCGGAACAGACGGCGATGGACGGCGGCGGCTGCTGGCTCGCGGCCGCGGTGAAACGCTACGAGGCGATCGACGATCTCGCCGGGCGTCTTGGGTCCTATGCCGGGCTGGTCCATGCCGGCGACAGCGTCGATCCTGCGATCTCCAAATTCTATGGCGACGTGTCGGAGCGGCTCACCGCGGCCTCGGTGCATCTGTTGTTTTTCGGGCTCGAACTCAATCGCGTCGATGACGCGGTGATCGAGCGTGCGATGCAGACCCCCGAACTCGGGCACTATCGTCCCTGGATCGAGGATCTGCGCAAGGACAAGCCGTATCAGCTTGAGGATCGCGTCGAGCAGCTGTTCCACGAAAAATCCGTCAGCGGCTATGCCGCATGGAACCGGCTGTTCGACCAAACCATCTCAAGCCTGCGCTTCAAGGTTGGCGGCAAGGAGCTTGCGATCGAGCCGACGCTGAACCTGCTGCAGGACCGTGCGCCGGCGAAACGTAAAGCGGCGGCACAGGCGCTGGCCAAAACCTTCAAGGCCAATGAGCGGACTTTCGCGCTCGTCACCAACACGCTCGCCAAAGACAAGGAAATCTCCGATCGCTGGCGCAGTTTTGAGGATGTCGCGGATTCGCGCCACCTCGCCAATCGCGTCGAGCGTGAGGTGGTCGACGCGCTGGTGGGATCGGTGCGCGCAGCCTATCCGCGGCTGTCGCACCGCTATTACGCGTTAAAGGCAAGCTGGTTCAAAAAGAAAAAGCTGGCACATTGGGACCGCAACGCGCCGCTGCCATTCGCGGCGACCGGCAGCATCGCCTGGCCCGACGCCAAGAACATGGTGCTGACGGCCTATGGTGCGTTCTCGCCGGAAATGGCTGGCATTGCCGAGCGTTTTTTCACCGATCGCTGGATCGATGCGCCGGTGCGGCCCGGCAAGGCGCCGGGCGCGTTCTCGCATCCGACCACGCCCTCGGCGCACCCTTACGTGCTCATGAACTATCAGGGCAAGCCGCGCGACGTGATGACACTGGCGCATGAACTCGGCCACGGCGTGCATCAGGTGCTCGCGGCATCAAATGGCGCGCTGATGGCGCCGACGCCGCTGACATTAGCCGAGACCGCAAGCGTGTTTGGCGAAATGCTGACCTTCAAGCGGCTCTTGGCCCAGACCAAAAGCGCCAGAGAGCGGCAGGCGTTGCTCGCGGGCAAGGTCGAGGACATGATCAACACCGTGGTGCGGCAGATCGCGTTCTATTCGTTCGAGCGCGCCGTCCATACCGAACGGCGTAACGGCGAACTGACCGCGCAGCGTATCGGCGAAATCTGGCTCAGCGTGCAGGGCGAGAGCCTGGGCCCGGCGATCGACATCCGCCCGGGCTACGAGAATCTCTGGATGTACATCCCGCACTTCATCCATTCGCCGTTCTACGTCTATGCCTACGCGTTCGGCGATTGCCTGGTGAACTCGCTCTACGCGGTCTACGAAAACGCCCAGGACGGCTTTGCCGAGCGTTACCTCGCAATGCTGTCGGCCGGCGGCACCAAGCACTATTCCGAACTGCTCAAGCCGTTCGGGCTCGACGCCAGGGACCCGAAGTTCTGGGATGGCGGGCTGTCGGTGATCGCGGGGATGATCGACGAGTTGGAGCGGATGGGATAAAATCCCGTCACCAATATTATTGAGCGGCAGCAATTTCGGGTATAGATTCTGCCCGCAGGAGCGAGCCATGAGCGATGTCGAGACTGAAAACGCCACCCTTCAAATCTGTAAAATCGGGGATTCGGTCGGCCTCATCCTTCCGGATGAACTGCTTTCGCGGCTCAATTTAAAGGAAGGCGATGCTCTATATCCGGTTCAACAGCCGGACGGCAGCCTTTGGTTGACACCTCATAAGCCGAAGCATGCGCGGGCAATGGAAATTGCCCGCAAGATGATGCACGAATACCGCGATACGTTTGCTGCGCTTGCCAAATGAGCTGGCCGTTTGCGGCTGACGGTATTGGTCCTCCATCGGTCTGCAGAGGTAAATAGAGGCCCAGCCGGCGGACAATCCGCCCGCCGCCGTTGCTCTCCCATTCCGATTGGGCTAATTCCAAGGCAATTGCTGGATATCCGCTGGAGAGACTGATGGCTGAGCATAACGAAGTGGCTTACACGACCGCTGACGGTAACGATTATCCCGCCCACGAGCAGACCTACGAAGGTTTCATCAAGCTGGTGAAGTACGGCTCTGCTTCTGTCATTTTCATCGTTGCCATGATGGCGATCTTCCTGACCTGATCTTTCGCGAGTGCGCCGCCAGTTGGCGCGCTCATTCGCTCACGCGCGTGCCCTGCGCCGCCGGAGGCCCTATGAAGATTGCCGTTGCCAAGGAAATCGATCCCTCCGAGCCGCGGGTGGCGGCGTCGCCCGATACGGTGAAGAAGTTCAAGGCGCTCGGCGTCGATGTCGCCGTCGAGCCCGGGGCCGGGATCAAGTCGGGCCTGCCGGACTCGGAATTCACCGCCGCTGGCGCGACTGTCAGTGCTGACGCGCTGAAAGACGCCGACGTCGTCATCAAGGTGAAGCGCCCCGAGGCGAGCGAGCTTGCGCAATACAAGCGCGGCGCGCTGGTAATCGCGATCATGGACCCCTACGGCAACGATGCCGCGCTGAAGGCGATGGCCGATGCCGGGATATCCTCATTCGCGATGGAATTGATGCCGCGCATCACCCGTGCGCAGGTGATGGACGTGCTGTCGAGCCAGGCCAACCTCGCGGGCTATCGCGCCGTGATCGAGGCGGCGGAAGCATTCGGCCGCGCCTTTCCAATGATGATGACGGCGGCGGGCACGATTCCCGCGGCGAAAGTGTTTGTGATGGGCGTCGGCGTCGCCGGCCTGCAGGCGATCGCGACCGCGCGGCGGCTTGGCGCCGTCGTCACCGCAACCGACGTGCGCCCCGCCGTGAAAGAACAGGTCGAAAGCTTAGGGGCGAAATTTCTCGCGGTCGAGGACGAGGAATTCAAGCAGGCGGAGACCGCGGGCGGCTACGCCAAGGAAATGTCGAAAGAGTATCAGGCCAAGCAGGCAGCGCTCACCGCCGAGCATATCAAGAAGCAGGACATCATTATCACCACGGCGCTGATCCCGGGCCGTCCCGCGCCGAAGCTGGTCACGGCCGAGATGGTCCAGTCGATGAAACCCGGTTCGGTACTGGTCGATCTCGCGGTCGAGCGCGGCGGCAATGTCGAGGGCGCCAAGGCCGGCGAAGTCGCCGATGTCGGCGGCATCAAGATCGTCGGCTACACCAATGTCGCCGGCCGTATCGCGGCTTCGGCGTCGAGCCTTTACGCGCGCAACCTTTTCTCGTTCATCGAGACCTTGATCGACAAAACGACAAAAGCGCTCGCCGTGAACTGGGACGACGAACTGGTCAAGGCCACCGCGCTGACCAGGGACGGCGCCGTCATTCACCCGAATTTCCAGCCGAAGGGTGCATGAAAGCCATGCGCATAATCCTTCAATACGTCATTCCGGGGCGCGCGAAGCGCGAACCCGGAATTTCGACCCCATTCATCTCTGGATTCCGGGTTCACGCCTGCGGCGTGCCCCGGAATGACGAATAGGAGTTTCGCCATGGATCATATCGCGCAGGCCGTCGACCCCTTCGTGTTCCGGCTGTCGATTTTCGTGCTCGCCGTGTTCGTCGGCTATTTCGTGGTGTGGTCGGTAACGCCTGCGCTGCATACGCCGCTGATGTCGGTGACCAACGCGATCTCGTCGGTGATCGTGGTCGGCGCGCTGCTCGCGGTCGGCGTGGCGCTGGTCGGCAGTGGCACGGGCTGGGCGCGCGGCTTCGGTTTTATCGCGCTGATTTTTGCATCGGTGAATATTTTCGGCGGCTTTCTGGTGACGCAGCGCATGCTTGCGATGTACCAGAGGAAAAAGAAATGACGACGATGGGGTCTTTTGAATTGATGTCGTCATGCCCCGCGCAGGCGGGGCATCCAGTATGCCGTGACGGTTTTGTAAGTCACGACCGGTTCGGGTTACTGGATCATCCGCTTTCGCGGATGATGACTAAGGGGGCTCGTATATGAACGCCAATCTCGCTGCACTACTCTATCTCGTCGCCGGCGTGTTGTTCATCCTGTCGCTGCGCGGACTGTCGAGCCCCGCCTCCAGCCGGCAAGGCAACTTCTTCGGCATGATCGGCATGGCCATCGCGGTCGTGACCACGCTCGCGGCGCATCCGCCGGCGGACTTCCTCGGCTGGCTGCTGGTGATCCTGGGCATCGGCATCGGCGGCAGCGTCGGTGCGGTGATCGCGCGCAAGGTGCCGATGACGTCGATGCCGGAACTGGTCGCGGCGTTTCACTCGCTGGTCGGCATGGCCGCGGTGCTGGTGGCGGCCGGCGCGTTCTACGCCCCGGCGGCGTTCGACATCGGCACGCCCGGCAACATCCACGGCGCTAGTCTGGTGGAAATGTCGCTCGGCGTCGCCATCGGCGCGCTGACCTTCACAGGCTCGGTGATCGCGTTCCTGAAACTGTCGGGCCGCATGAGCGGCGCGCCGATCATCCTGCCCGCGCGCCACATCATCAACATCGCGCTGGCGCTGGCGCTGGTATTCTTCATCGCCGGCCTCGTGATCTCCGGCAGCGCGCTGGACTTCTGGCTGATCACCATCATCGCGCTGGTGTTGGGCGCATTGCTGATCATTCCGATCGGCGGCGCCGACATGCCGGTCGTGATCTCGATGCTGAACTCATATTCGGGCTGGGCCGCCGCCGGCATCGGCTTCACGCTCGGCAACTCCGCACTGATCATCACCGGCGCGCTGGTCGGCTCATCCGGCGCGATCCTGTCCTACATCATGTGCCACGCCATGAACCGCTCCTTCATCTCGGTCATTCTCGGCGGCTTCGGCGGCGAGACCGCGGCGGCGGGCGCCGGTGCGGGCGGTGAAGTGCGTCCGGTCAAGCTCGGCTCCGCGGACGATGCTGCCTTCATCATGAAGAACGCGCAGAAGGTGATCATCGTGCCCGGCTACGGCATGGCGGTGGCGCAGGCGCAGCACGCGCTGCGCGAGATGGCCGACACGCTGAAGAAAGAAGGCGTCGAGGTCAAATACGCCATTCATCCAGTGGCAGGCCGCATGCCCGGCCACATGAACGTGCTGCTCGCGGAAGCCAACGTTCCCTATGACGAGGTGTTCGAGCTCGAGGACATCAACTCGGAATTCGCCCAGGCCGACGTCGCGTTTGTGATCGGCGCCAACGACGTCACCAATCCCGCCGCCGAGGACGACAAGACCTCGCCGATCTACGGCATGCCGGTGCTGCAGGTCTGGAAGGCCGGCACCGTGATGTTCATCAAGCGCTCGCTGGCCTCGGGCTATGCCGGCATCGACAATCCGCTGTTCTATCGCGACAACACCATGATGCTGCTCGGCGACGCCAAGAAGATGACGGAGAATATCGTCAAGGCGTTGTAAGCTGCGGGCCGTTGTGACGCATCGACTATGACCGTCCTTAAATGGCTCGTCGCACTGGCGTTGCTCGCCTATTTCGGCGGCGTCGCGCTGTTGTACTTCGCGCAGCGCTCGATTCTTTTCCCCATCCCTGAAACGCGGCGTACCTCGCCGGGAGCCGCGGGTTTTCCGCAGGCTGAAGAACTTCCGCTGCAAACAAGCGATGGCGAGAAACTCGTCATCTGGCACGTCGCGCCACGCGACGGCAAACCGGCAGTCATCTTCTTTCATGGCAACGGCGATATCCTGGCCTGGCGTGCACCGTGGTTCGCCAAGCTGACCGCCGACGGCACTGGGCTCGTCGCGGTGTCGTTTCGCGGCTACGCGGGATCGTCGGGATCCCCGACCGAGGCTGGTCTCATCAACGACGCCGAAGCGGCCTATGCGTTCGCGGCGCAGCGATACCCGCCCGAACGTATTGTAGTGTGGGGATACTCGCTCGGTACCGGCCCGGCGGTCGCACTCGCAGCAAAACAAAAGATCGCAAAGCTGATCCTTGAAGCTCCCTACACATCGATCGCGGATGTCGCCGCGGCAGCATTTCCATTTGCCCCGGTGCGCTGGTTCGTGCGCGACCAATTCCATTCCGACGAGTGGATTGCGAATGTGACAGCGCCGCTGTTGATCCTGCACGGCGCGCGCGACCGCACGATTCCGATCCGCTTCGGCGAACGGCTCTATGCGCTTGCTCGCGATCCAAAGCAAATGGTACGATTCCCCGAGGGCGGTCACGATGATCTTGACAGTTTCGGTGCATTGGACGTCGCGCGGGCCTTTCTCGCTAGAACTTCGAGCTAATCGAAGAGCATTCTTCGCCGGGTTAAATACATGAGCGCACATGGCCCGATGCCGCGATCGGCATGGATATTTCCTGCGCTGGCGTTTTTGCTGTTTGCCGGGACCACAAGCCTCGGCCTGTCGATTACGCCGTCAGCGGGCGGGCTGATCCTTGCGATCGTGCTGTTGGTGATTCTGTTCGGCACCGTGTTCGCGGCCGTGCATCATGCCGAGGTGATTGCGGAGAGGGTGGGCGAGCCATATGGCACGCTGCTGCTGACGCTGGCGGTCACTATCATCGAGGTCGCGCTGATCGCCACCATCATGCTTGGCGAAACGGCCGTGCCGACATTGGCGCGCGATACCGTGTTCGCGGTAGTGATGATCGTCTGCAACGGCCTTGTCGGCATCTGCATCCTGGTCGGCGGCCTGCGCTACCGCGAGCAGGACGTCCAGGTCACCGGCGCCAACCTCTATCTCAGTGTGCTGATCGTGTTGGCGACCATTACGCTGATCCTGCCGAATTACACCATGACGACGCCAGGGCCGCTGTATTCCACGGCGCAACTCGCCTTCGTCAGCGTCGTGACCATTATCCTTTACGGCGTGTTTCTCTATACCCAGACCATCCGGCATCGCGATTACTTCGTCGGCGAAGGCGACGCGGCCTCAGGCGATGCCGCGCAAAGTTCGCGACGGACGCTAATGCTCAGCGTCGCATTGCTGCTGGTCTCGCTGCTGGCCGTGGTGCTGCTCTCGAAGAAATTCTCGCTTGCGGTGGACCTTGGCGCCGAAATGATCGGTGCGCCGCCGGCCTTCGCCGGCATCATGGTGGCGCTGCTGATCCTGTTGCCGGAAAGCGTCGCCGCCCTCGCCGCGGCGCGCCAGAACGATCTGCAAAAAAGTATCAACCTGGCGCTTGGTTCGTCGCTGGCGACCATCGGGCTGACGATCCCGGCGGTCGCGGTGGCGGCCTATGCGCTCGACAAGCAACTGGTCCTCGGACTTGGCGAACAGAAGATGGTGCTGCTGGTGATGACGTTTCTCATCAGCATGCTGACCTTCGGCACCGGCCGCACCAACATCCTGTTCGGGCTGGTTCACATGCTGGTGTTTGCGGTATTCGTGTTCATGGTGTTTGTGCCGTAACAAAGGAGCCGGCCATGCTCAGCGCGAAATCGGATGTTCAGGTCGATACGGCGGAAGTCCGCGTCACCGAATGGCGGCTGGCGCCCGGCAGCGCCACCGGGCATCACATTCATGAGATGGACTATGTGATCGTGCCGGTAACATCAGGCGAAATGACCATCGTCGCGCCAAACGGAGAACGCTCGAAAGCGCAGCTCGGCGTCGGAAAATCCTATTTCCGTAAAGCCGGCGTCGAACACGACGTGCTCAACGAGACCGCCGCCGAGATCGTGTTCCTGGAAGTCGAGCTAAAGACCTAAAGTGTTGCGCCGGCGCCTCTCGTCATCGTGCCGGCCCGCGCATATGGTCCGGTCATGAGCAAGTTGGCGCGGCGCAGCCTGATATTGGTTCTGGTGATGGCATTGGTCGCCGGCGGCCTGCCGCTGGCGCATGCGATGCCCTGCGCATCGTCAACGCAGCCTGCGGAAATCGCGCATCAGCACGACGGCATGGCGATGATGGGCGATCACATCCATGACGGATCGCAGGCGAGCCCGCCGCATCGCCACGACCGCGCCGCCCTCGACGTCTGCAAGTGCCTGAATTGCGGCATGTGCGCGACGGGCTATGCCGCGCCGCTACTGGGTACGATTACGCCGGAGCGCCGTGCCTTTGCGGTGAACTATCTGCCCGCATCGACCGGGTTTCCCGCCACGATGACGTTCGTCGATCCAGGAATACCTATCGCAGCAGCGTGAACTGAGGCGGCGTCAATCGTTGGCGCCATGAATACCGTCTTTATGACGGCCGAGCCTTCACGTCATAGCTCCGAGGATACATGCTTCCCAATTCGCTTCACCGCGGCCGCCGCCGTCTATGCCAGCGCGTGCTCCTTCGTCTTGCGGTCTTGTCCTGCATCTCCACGGCTGCAGTCGGCGAGGAGATGGATCACTCCAAAATGGATCACGCGATGCCCGGCCGCTCAGCTGCGCCCGCGTCAAAAACCGTAAGCTCGCGCGAAGTGGCAAAGCTAAAGAAAAAGCAGGCGTCCGCGCCTTCGCATGCGGGCCACGACATGGCCGCGCACGGCATGGCGATGAAGGGCTTTCTTGGTCCGTACCCGCTCACGCGCGAGGGCTCGGGCACAAGCTGGGTGCCGGACGCGACGCCGCACGAAGGTTTTCACCAGCAGCTCGCCGACTGGAGCGTCATGACTCACGGCTGGATCAACCTGAATTATGATCGGCAGGATGGACCTCGCGGCGCCAACAAGACCTTCGTCAGCGGCATGCTGATGACCATGGTGCAGCGGCCATTGGGCGACGGCACGTTCGGGGTGCGCGCGATGCTGTCGCCGGAGCCGCTGATGGGATCGAATGGCTATCCGCTGCTGCTGGCTACCGGCGAGACCGCAAACGGCATCACGCATCTGATCGACCGCCAGCATCCGCATGACTTGTTCATGGAGCTGGCCGCGACCTACAGCGCCAATCTGTCGTCCACGTCGAGCGTGTTCGTCTACGGCGGCCTGCCGGGCGAGCCGGCGCTCGGTCCGCCCGCGTTCATGCACCGCACCAGCGGCATGGATAATCCGGAAGCCCCGATCAGCCACCACTGGCTTGATTCCACGCACATCACCTTCGGCGTGGTGACCGCCGGCGTCGTCCTCAACAATTGGAAGCTGGAGGCATCCGCCTTTCGTGGCCGTGAGCCCGATCAATATCGCTATGACATTGAGCGTCCTTCGCTCGACAGTTTTGCCGGGCGCGTCAGCTGGAATCCGGTTCGCGAACTGTCGCTGCAGGTGTCGTACGGCCACCTCGCGTCGCCGGAACAACTCGCGCCGACGGTGAATGAAGACCGCCTGACTGCATCGGCGATCTACACCACGCCGTTCGGCGACGGCCATCTATGGAGCACGACGCTGGCATGGGGCCGCAAAATGCTGCGGCCGGGGGATTCGCTGGACACTTACCTGGTCGAAAGTGCTGCGATCTTCAGGACCAACTTCACGCTGTTCATGCGGGCGGAGCGGGTGTCGGAAAACGAACTCACTGAGGGTATTCCCGGTCTTGAAGGCAGGATTTTCACGGTGAACAAGGCTACGGCCGGGGGAATCTATGATTTCCTGCGCACGGAACACGCCAAGTTCGGCATCGGCGGATTGGCCAGCCGGTACCTGCTCCCGGGCGACCTCAGGACCGAATATGGCCGCGATCTCACCAGCTTCATGGTGTTCGGCCGGCTGAAGCTGCTCTGAGCCCGGATCAGTGCGATAGAGCGCCAATTGCCACCGATCTGTCGCAGTTGATCCCTCAATGCGCCTCAAAGTTCCCGCATCAGAAACGGGCGGGGAGGCCGGTCCATGCTGAAATACGTCTCGAAATTTGCCCTGGATATATTACCGTCGGTGGTGGCGACCATCATCGGCGCCTACATCGTTAATCATTACATCACCAACAAAGCCGACGCACCCGCGGCGGCAGTAGCCTCCACGGCTGAGACGAAGAAGGCCGACCCCAAATCGCCGGACACGTCCGCGGAGGTCGCCAATATCCCTGAATCGGGCATCAAGGCGAAGGGCATCTCGGAAAAGGCGCTGCTGGAGAAGACGGCATCGGAAAAGCCTGCCGTTGCCGACAGGCCGGCGGAAACCGCTGACGTGCCTGCTGAGCCGCGCCGGATTCAGCCGGCGACGCGTGAAAAGCCCGCTGCCAAAACTGCGCAGACCCCGGCACCCGCCGTTGCCCCTCCGCCGGTTGAGGCCGCTGCTGCTTCGGAAGAAAAACGCGATGCCAACGATCTCGCGCGCGCCGCGATCGAACGCCTGCGCGGGACGACCGAGACTCAGCCGCGCGTGCAGGAAGCGGTACGGATTCCGGAAGCGCCGCGCGTACCGGACATGTCCCGCGTTGTGACGGCAACTCCGGTGCAGCCGCTGCCACCGCCGATCATGGTTTCCACGCCCAGCAGCGAAGCGTTCAATCCGGTAACGGGTTCGGTGCCGATGAAGCCGCCCGCGATGCGGGACGATCCGCGGCGGCCGACGCCGCCGGCCGATATTCCGTCGTCGTCAGCGCCGATCGACCTGCGTGCCGAGGCCGCCCTACCTGCGCCGCACGAGCACACCTCGGTCGCCGATGACGTGCTGTCGGCGGCGAAGTCGGTATTCCATGCGGTGCTGCCGCGGTAACTACCCGCCCACCCGCGCGATGCCGCTGCGCGCGGCCTCGTCCTTGGGCCGGATGTCGATCGCGCGATTGTAGGACGCCGCCGCCTTGGCCTTGTCGCCGAGTTTTTCGTAGGCGAGGCCGCGGGTCACCCAGATCTGCCCGTTCAGCGGCGCGGCCTGTACCGCTTCGTCGAGATCGGACGCGGCTTCCTTGGGCTTGTCCAGCGCGAGGTAACTCACGGCGCGGCCGTACAGCGGATCGGCCTGCTGCGGCGCCAGCCCATTCGCCGAGGTGAAATCGTTGACCGCGAGATCGTGCTTCTTGTCGCTCTGATAAAGCAGGCCGCGATTGTAATAGGCCTCGGCGTTGTCGGGGCGAAGGCTGACCGCCTTGCTGAGATCCTCCAGCGCTTCCGCCTGCTGGTTTCGCGCCTTGTAGATCATGCCGCGGCCGAGAAAGGCGGGGGCGTAACTGGGATCGAGCGCGATCGCGCGATTGTAATCGGCCATCGCCTGATCGAGCCGCTTGCTGTGGCGATAGACCAAAGCGCGGTTGGCGTAGGCGTGTCCGTAATTGGCATCGAGGCTGATGGCCTTGTTGAGATCGGCCAGCGCCTCTTCGGACTTGCCGCCCTGCGCCAGCAACAGGCCGCGTGCGTTATAGGCCTGCGCGTCGTTCGGGTCGTTCTTGATCGCCTCGGTGAGCGAACCGATGCTGCCGGAGGACACGCCTTGGGCTGCGTCGTCCTTTTCCCCCGAGGCCGATAGCGAACCCAGATTGATCGAGCAGCCTACGTTGCAAATTGCGATGACGATCAGCGCGGCTGCGCAGCGGCCGAGACGCAGGCGTTCGCAAAAACGATCGGGGACCGAATATGCCATGTGATGCAAAGGTCTCGCGCGGCCTGCACATTGGTAGCCTGCCGCGATCAAAAATGCATCGGTCAAAATAATAACGCGGACCCAAGGCCCGCGTTATCGAAATCAAATCTGCAAGAAACAAGAAAGGCGTGTCAGCGCGATCCGCGCGGACCTGCACCGGGGCCGCCACGGCCGCCGCCGCCCGCTCCGCCGCGCTCTGCGCCTGGACCGGCGCCGAACACCGGCTTCGGCTTCATCGGCAGCAGGCCTTCGCGCTGCAGCTTCTTGCGGGCGAGCTTGCGCGCGCGGCGCACGGCTTCGGCCTTTTCACGGGCCTTCTTTTCGGAGGGCTTTTCGTAATGGCCGCGGAGCTTCATCTCGCGGAAAATTCCCTCGCGCTGCATCTTCTTCTTCAGCGCCTTGAGGGCTTGATCGACATTGTTATCGCGAACGAGAACCTGCACCCGGCATCCTCTTCAATTGGTCGGATTGGAAACTTGGAGAAAGCGGAGGGCCGACTAAGGCCATGCCCTCAACCTCAAGGGCGCGGACATACCAGATCAAACCGGGGATGTCCACCTCGCCAAGCTGCGGTTTTGAGCCATTTTGGCCCACGGCAGCCGTGTTTTCGATCCGTTGTCATATTTCCCGCGCAATAATGGCGACCTCTACAGCAGCCTGCAGGAGGCCGCGTACTCGCGCAGGGCGACTCACCAAATGGCCTCCAGGTCTCAATCCGGGAGGGTTTCGACATGAACGCAAATAAATATGCCGCTGAAGCGATCGGCACGTTCTGGTTGACGTTTGCGGGGTGTGGCAGCGCGGTTATCGCCGCGGGTTTTCCGCAGGTGGGCATCGGTTTGCTCGGCGTGTCGTTCGCCTTCGGGTTGAGCGTCGTGACCATGGCCTACGCCATCGGTCATGTGTCCGGCTGCCATCTCAATCCGGCGGTTACAGTCGGGTTGGCGGCAGGCGGCCGTTTCCCGACCGGGCAGATCCTTCCCTACGTGATTGCGCAGGTTGTCGGCGCAGTCGTGGCCGCGGCGCTATTGTACGTGATCGCGAGCGGCGCCGCTGGATTTGACGTCAGCAAGGGCTTTGCATCGAATGGCTACGACGCGCATTCGCCAGGCAAATACAGCATGGTGGTCTGCTTCATCACCGAAGTGGTGATGACCATGATGTTTCTGTTCATCATCATGGGCGCGACCCACGGCAAGGCGCCCGCGGGCTTCGCGCCGCTTGCGATCGGATTGGCGCTGGTGATGGTTCATCTGGTCAGCATTCCCGTCACCAACACCTCGGTCAATCCGGCGCGCAGCACCGGTCCGGCGTTGTTCGTCGGCGGGTGGGCGCTGGCGCAGCTATGGCTGTTCTGGATCGCACCGTTGATCGGCGGAGTGCTGGGCGGCGCGATCTATCGCTGGCTTAGCGAGGAGCCGACCGGCGTCGTCGAAGGCAAGACGCCGGCGTGATGCTCACGACAGCTATTTCTTGCCTGGCGTCACTTCGGTGACGTGGCCCATCTTGCGGCCGGCGCGGGGCGCGCCCTTGCCGTAGAGATGCACGGTAGCACCGGGGATGGTCAGCCATTTCTCATAGTTAAGGATGTCGTCGCCGATCAGGTTGGTCATGGTGACGGCGCCATGGCGCACCGGTTTGCCGAGCGGCCAGCCGGCGATGGCGCGGATATGCTGCTCGAATTGCGAAACCGAGGCGCCGTCCAGGGTCCAGTGCCCGGAATTGTGCACCCGGGGCGCGATTTCGTTGACCAATAGCGTCGGACCATTATCGCCCGGCACCACGAACATCTCGACCGCGAGCACGCCGACATAATTCAGCGCGTACGCAATGGTCTCCGCGATGCCAAGGGCCTGCGCCGCCAGCGCATCGGAAATCGCCGCGGGTACGCGGGAGATCTTCAGAATGTGGTCGCCGTGCTCGTTTTCGGTGACGTCGTAACACTCGACATGGCCGTCGGCGCCGCGCGCCGCGATCACCGAAATCTCGCGCTCGAACGGGATGAACGCTTCGAGGATGGCGGATTTGGTGGCGAGTTCGATCCAGACCCGATTGAGGTCGTCGCCCTCGCGGATGATGGTCTGACCCTTGCCATCATAGCCGAAGCGGCGGGTCTTGAGCACGGCGGGAAGTCCGATACGGGTGACCGCGATTCGCAGTCCCTCCAACGATGACACCTCGGCATAAGCGGCGGTCGCAATCCCCAGCCGTTTGGCGAGATCCTTTTCGGCGAGGCGGTCCTGGGTGGTTTCCAATACCTTGTAGTCGGGCATCACCCGGCGCCGCGCCGCCAGCACCATCGCAGCGGCCGCCGGCACGTTCTCGAATTCGTAAGTGATGACGTCGACGTCGTTCGCGAACAACTCCAGCGCCTCGACGTCGGCATATTCCGCGCAGGTGGCGTGCAGCACCACGTCGAACGCCGGCGAATCCGGATCCGGCGAGAACACCTGGCACTTGAACCCGAGGCGCGACGCCGCCATCGCCAGCATCCGGCCCAATTGCCCGCCGCCGAGAATTCCGATGGTGTCGCCCGGCTTCAGCTTCTTTTGACTTGATGCCGTCACGCCGAACCCTCCGGGCGCTCGCTCACCGATTCGGTCTGCGCCTTGCGCCAGGCGGCGAGCCTGTCCGACAGCGCCGGGTCGTTCAGCGCCAGCACGGAAGCTGCGAGCAAGGCGGCGTTGATGGCGCCGGGCTTGCCGATCGCCAGCGTGCCGACCGGAATGCCAGCCGGCATCTGCACGATCGAATACAGCGAATCGATTCCCGAGAGCGCCTTGGATTCCATCGGCACGCCGAATACCGGCAGTTCCGTTAGTGACGCCGTCATGCCAGGCAGATGCGCGGCTCCCCCGGCGCCGGCGATGATGATCCTGAAGCCCGCGGCCTTGGCGCCCTTGGCAAAGGCAAACAGGCGGTCCGGCGTGCGATGCGCCGAGACGATATGATTTTCGCTGGCAACGCCAAGTACGGCCAGCGTTTCGGCGGCATGGCGCATGGTGTCCCAGTCCGACTGGCTACCCATGATGATGGCGACGGCGGCGGTCATTTAAGCCAATTCTTTTCGGGAATCCAAAAGCATAGGTGGATTATAGGTTTAGCCTTTGACGTGGCAAGGTGAACGGAATGGTCTATGGTTTCATGGTCAATGGCGGTGGCCCATGAAAAAGAAACCGAAGCTCTCTGCACTGAAGCTGGCCAAACGCCGCAAAAGCGGCGAGAGGGCGGGGACCAAACCCGATAGGACCGGGCGCGTCAAGCGCGGAAATGCGCGCGCGAAATCGCCGGGCCTTGCCGCGCCCGCCGACCCTAAACTGACGATTCGCCGGCTCAAGGCGCAACTCGCCAAGGCGCACGCACGAATCGACGAGCTCGAAGCCTCGGCGGATCAGGATTTTCTGCTCGACATTCCGAATCGGCGCGGGTTCGAGCGCGAGCTGAACCGCTCGATCGCCTACATCAAGCGCTATCACGCGTCCGGCGCGCTGATCGTGCTCGATGTCGATCGCCTGAAGCCGATCAACGACGCCTACGGGCATGCCGCCGGCGACGACGTGCTGAAAGCCATCGTCGCGGTGCTGCTGCGGCATGTCAGGTCATCGGATGTGATCGGGCGGCTCGGCGGCGACGAATTCGCGCTGCTGCTGTGGAACCTGAGTGCGACCGACGCCCGCGCCAAGGCGGCTGCGCTGGAAGAAGCCGTCGACGGACTGTCGTTCGTGTTTCGCGGCCGCAGGATTTCGGCGGGCGCCTCCGCCGGCGTCGCGATTCTTGGGAGCCATGCGGAAGCAGGCAAGGCGCTGGAAGAGGCGGACAGCGCGATGTATGTGCGCAAGGCGCAGCGCAGGCATGAGGGGTGAGTTTGGCGTTGACTGCCGATGCGCTCCGCCGCACGATTGGATGCGAGGCAACGACAGGGTGACAGCAGTGGCCGACAGTCAGACATCGACAGACAACGATCCCCAAACATTAGCCACAGCGCCAGCCGCGGCATTGGGGAAATTGTATTCGGCGATAGGCCAGGCGCTGGCGAACGCCGCGCAAAACGCGGTCACCGCGCAGCAGCAGGCGCAAGTCATGGCGCAGGCGGCCACGACACAGGGTATCGGCACCTTGTTCGCGGTAGATACCGCGGCGCTTGGCCTCGCCACGAAAAGAGAAGTCGATAATCGCTAGTGGACGCACGAGCCGAAAGCGCGTCCGGCAACTCCATCGAAATCTGGAGGTCGGGCACCCATAATCTGCAAGGCAGGAGCCGCGAGCCGATGAGCGAGAACAGTACCGACAACAACTTCGACGCTGCCGCCAACCTCGATACGCTAGCGCTTGGCGTCTCGCCTTCGGAATCGCTGGCGGTGCTCAGCGCGGTGATGGCGCAGACGCTGGGGATGGCGATGTATAACGCGGTCGGCGCCCAGCAGAATGCGAGCACCGTCCGCGGCGCGGCAATTACCATGGCATGCGCCGGCATATTGTCGCTGCCGATTGCCGAAAGGGACAAGCCTTCGCCGGCCGTCGCTTCGGCCTCGGCCGCCGCCGCCAAACAGGCATTGGATACGGCGGCGGCAAAGGCTCAGGGCGACAGCGCTGCGCCGGCGCCGGGTGCCCCGGCTTCCGGGCAGGCAGGCCACGCGACGGTCGACGCCCAGATCGTCGATGCCATCAACCAGATTCAGCTGGCGGTGATGTCGCCGCAGTCGGTACGCACCAGCGGCGCCGGCAAGGCCTATCAGGTGGTTGCGCATTCGGCGGCGCTCGCGGTGCAGGACGCGGCCAATGCGCTGGGCGGTGTGTCGACGCTCGCGGCGACGGCATCAGGGGTTGCCTTAACCAGGTTTCTGACCACCGGCGACGCGAAATATCTCGCCGGCGTCGCCGCGGCGCTGGACATGGTCAAATCGGCCACGGACGATTTCGCCCGCATCAGCACCGCCGCGTCCGTAGCCGTAAGGAGCTTTCCGTCGGACTGACGCCTCGGACATCGAGTGTCGCGAGATTCGCAGTACAGCCTAACGCTGCGATCACTGGACGTGCGGCGCGTGTTTCCGCAAAACTCCGCCTCAGTCCGACTGCCGGGGTGATCATGACAGCCAAGCCTGCTCCCTTCACGCTGCATATCCCGGACGCCGACATTGCCGACCTGCGCGACCGCCTGGCGCGCACGCGCTTTCCGGATCAGGCGCCGGGTGAGGCATGGGCCTACGGCACCGAGGTCAGCTACCTTCGCGAACTCACCGAATACTGGCGCACCAAATTCGACTGGCGGGCGCAGGAAGCCGCGCTGAACGCCTTTCCGCAGTTCCGCTTCGCGCTTGAAAATGTCGATCTGCACTATCTGCATGTGCCCGGCGTTGGCCCGAATCCGATGCCGTTATTGCTGCTGCACGGCTGGCCGGGCTCGGTGTTCGAATTCCTCGAGATCATTCCGCGCCTCACCGACCCGGCGCGCTTTGGCGGCGATGCGCGCGATGCCTTTACGGTCGTGGCGCCGTCGCTGCCCGGCTATGGCCTTTCGTTCCAGCCGGGCATGAAGCGCTTCGGCGTTCCTGAGATGGGAGATTGCGTCGCCGCACTAATGACCGACGTGCTCGGCTACAAAAAATTCGGCGCGCAGGGTGGCGACTGGGGCGCCGCCGTCACCAGCCGGCTCGGCTACGCCTATGCGGATCGCATGATCGGCATCCATATCAATCTGATGATGGCCGCGGGCCGCGACCCCGCCGATTTTCCCAATCCGACCGAGGAGGAACAGCGCTACCTCGCCGACCTCAAGCGCTGGCTGCGCGAGGAAACCGGCTACCAGTGGATCCAGGGCACCAAGCCGCAGACGCTGGCCTTCGCGCTCACCGATTCTCCGGCTGGCCTTGCGGCATGGATCGTGGAGAAATTCCGCTCCTGGTCTGACTGCAACGGCGATGTCGAGAGCGCTATTCCGCGCGATCGCATGCTCGCGGACATCGCGCTGTACTGGTTCACCGGCGCGATCGGCTCGTCGTTCTGGCCTTACTACGCGCGCCTGCACGGCTCGGCGATCCTGCCTCCCGGCGACACAATTTCGGCGCCGGCCGGCTACGCGCAATTCCCGCGCGAAATGCTGAAACCCCCGCGCCGCGCCGCCGAAAAGGTGTTCACCAATATCAGGCGCTGGAGCGTCATGCCTAGGGGCGGACATTTTGCAGCGCTGGAGCAGCCGGAATTGCTCGCGGGCGAGGTGCAGGCTTTTTTCCGCGAATTGCGGTGAGGCGGCGAGGCGTTACAGCCCGCTCAGATCGTCCGGCACGTCGCCGAATTTTTTCAGCAGTTGCGCGTCGCTGAATTCGCCGGCAAGAGGATCGCCGGTGCGGCTGAAGGCGACCGCGCCGACGCTGCCGGCGGCGCGCGACAACGCTTCGGCGCGGCGTACCGCGCCTGACGGGCTCTGGCATTCTTCCGCCGCGCCCGCGACGGGAGCGCCGGTGTCATCATGCAGGAACGGCAGCGCGACGTAATAGGTGACATCGGCCATCGCGCCGTCTCCCGTTCGATCGATCAGGCGGCATCGTCGTCTGCCCTGCGTTCATATCCCGTTGAAAGCTTGGCCAATAGCTCCTGCAGCTCGGTCTCAAGATACTCATTGGCCATGATCAGCGCCTTGATAGCGCCGCGCATGTTGCCGCCGCACATGATGATGGCCTGGTCGCAGGCCTGCTCGTAATGGTCGTTCGGGGTCTGCGGGGCAGCTTCAGACATGGCGAAATCCTCGCGTTTTGACGTGCTGTATATCTTGCGGCGACGGGGAATATGTTCTTCTTTTGTTCTCAGAGAGTCAAGCGGATCGCGCGCCCCGAAGTCAAGATTTCCACCGGCGATTAGCTGACCGGCATCCGGAACGTGAACCGCGTCTCGTCCGGCGTTGCCGAGCAGATTGGAAAACAACTGCGCGATGCGTCCGCTGTCGCAGTCGACCGCATCGCCCATGGCGAACTTCGCATCGACTTTGCGGTCGGGATAGATCGCGTGTAATTCCGCGATCACCTGTTTCAGCACCGGCTGCAGCGGCTCGGGCGCGCGCTTCAGCGCGATGCCGCTGCCGAGCCGGCCGCGCGCGAAATCCAGCACGTTGTCGATCATGGCCGACATCCGCGCCGCGCTCTTCTGCATCAGGCCGAGAATTTCGCCGGCGGCTTCCTTGCTTTTTGCCTTCGGCAGCATTTTGGTGCCGGCCGCGATCGACGCCAGCGGATTGCGCAAATCGTGCCCGAGCACGGCGATGAACTGTTCGCGCAGTTCCGCGGTCTGGCGTTCGTTCAACAGCTTGGCTTCGGTGGCGGCGAGGCGGTCGACGGCATCGAGATGGATCGCGATCAGTTCCGCGAACAGCTTGAACATGCCGATGGTCTGCGGCGTGTTCAGCCGCGCCGGCCGCGGATCGATCGCACACAGCGTGCCGAAGAAGGTTCCGTCGGCAAGCGTGATCGGCATTGAGATGTAGCTCTGGAACCCGTATTTCGCGGGCGTGTGATGGCCGTAAAAGGCGGTGTCCTGCGCGACCTCGTCGATCACGACGGCTTCGCCGCTCTGCCGGATCTCGTGGCAGATGGTGGTTTCGACCTCGAGTTCCCCGCCGGGCGCGAGCCCAAACGCGATCTCGTCGCGCACCGCGCAGCACACCCAGCGGTTTTCGGTGACGCGCGCGACGGCGGCGAAGCCCATGCCGGTGGAACGGCACACCACTTCAAGAATGCGCGGCACCGCTGCGATCCGCTGCACGGCAGCGATATCCGCGTCGAACTCGGTAGCCATTGCCAGCCTTCAACGGTAGTCCCCGCGCAAACGCTAGCGCGCGCTTGATGGCGTGTCGAGATATCCATGGCTCGGGAACGAATGCGATGTCCGGTGCTTAACTGAACCTCAGAGGAGAGAAAGCATGGGTCTTTCGGAGTCCAGAAGACCCGTGGTGCTGATCGTTGAAGACGAGTTTCTGTTGCGTATGCATGCCGTCGATATGATCCAGGCGGCCGGGTTCGACGTCGTCGAAGCTGGAAACGCCGATCAGGCGATCGACATTCTCGAAACCCGTCCGGACATCACGGTGGTGTTTACCGATATCCAGATGCCGGGTTCCATGGACGGGCTGAAGCTCGCCCAGGCGATCCGGGGCCGCTGGCCGCCGATCAAGATCGTCGCCACCTCGGGTCACGTCAGCGTGACGCAAAAAGACCTGCCGGATGGCGGGCGGTTTCTGCCGAAACCTTACAGCCCGCACGAGATCGCCGGCGTGCTGCGCGAGCTGACGGGCGCGTGAGCCGTCATTCCGGGGCGCGAGTGAAACGAGCGAACCCGGAATCCAGAACCACACGTCTGGATTCCGGGTCTGCGCCAAGAGGCGCATCCCGGAATGACGAGAGCTAAGCAATAATGTCCGGCGTGATCTGGTCTTCGATGAAGGCGATGCGGTCGCGCAATTGCAGCTTGCGTTTCTTCAGGCGCTGCAGCCGCAGCAAATCCGGCGCGGGCGATTGATGCAGGGCATCGATCGCGGCATCCAGATCGCGGTGTTCCTGCTGCAGGCGGGCGAGCTCGGTGGCGAGCTCGCGCTCATCTTCGTCGGTCATGGCCTACGTTAGCTGAAAGCGTAGGGGTTTGCGAAGGGGTGGCGGCCGCGAAGGAATATCGTCCGCGCAGCGGCGCCGCCCGGCCAAAATGTTCCCTCACGATTCATTTCAAGTAATACACCATGTGACAATTCAATTTTTAATACCCATCGACAGCCGCCTGGGCGGGTGTACACTCCCTTGTCCAAGATCGAATCTGAGGTCCACTAGCAAGGAGACTTCGTATGGCGATACAGGCGCATCTCGTTGAACTGGAACGCAAACATCGGGTTCTGGAAGGCGAATTGCACGAGGCTCTAACACATCCATCCACGGACGATTTGCGAATAGTCGAGTTGAAGCGCCGCAAATTGATGGTGAAAGACGAAATCCAGCGGTTGAAGCTGACCGCGAGCGAAACGCTCCACTAGCGTTTTGAGGTCCTGGTCCGGTTGCATCACCACGGACAGGCCTTAAAGGTTCTTACAGTTGTGTTTATCGGGGATAATGGTTGCGGCGGTTTGGCCGGGCGATTTGCTGTGCTCCGCCGTCATCACCCGCGAAAGCGAATGACCCAGTATTCCAGACTATTCGCGATTGAACCGAGAAGCCGGAGCGTACTGGATACCCGCCTTCGCGGCTATGACAGGCCGTGTGCGGCGCAGCCTGCGCGGCGCAGGCCTTAAACCCCCGCCAATTCCCCGACATAATCCGCGATCGCCAGCGATGACGTCAGGCCCGGCGATTCGATCCCGAACAGGTTGATCAGCCCGGCGACGCCGTGATCGCGCGGGCCCTGGATCAGGAAATCCTGCTTTGCGACGGCGGGCGGCACGATTTTGGGGCGAATGCCGGAATAGCTCGGCATCAGCGCGCCATCCGGCAGATCGGGCCAATAGCGCCGGATCGCCGGATAAAACCGCTCGGCCCGCGCCGGATCGACGGCGTAATCGATCGCATCGACCCATTCCACGTCGGGACCGAACCGGGCTTGCCCTGCAAGATCGAGCGTCAGGTGCACGCCGAGTCCGCCGGGCTCCGGCACCGGATAGATCAGGTGCGAGAACGGCGCCCGCGCGCCGCAGCTGAAATAATTGCCCTTGGCCAGATACGCCGGCGGGATCAATTCGATCGGCATGCCGTCGATACTGCGCGCTACCGATGGTGCGCCTAACCCCGCAGAATTGACCAGCAACCGGCATTGCAGCGTCATCGGTGCGTCGCCGCCGACATCCAATTCGATGCCGTCCGCTACAGCCTTGGCGCGCTCAAGCGGCGCATGGAAGGCGAAGGCGGCGCCGGCGCTTTCAGCATCGCCGCGCAGCGCCAGCATATAGGCGTGGCTGTCGATAATGCCGGTGGAGGGCGACAGCAGCGCCGCCTCGCAAGTCAGCGCCGGCTCGATGTTTCGTGCTTCCTCGCCGCTGAGTGTTTGCATGTCGAGCACGCCGTTGGCTTCGGCATGGGCCTTGATCGACTGCAGCTTCTCGGCCTCCTGCGGCGTGGTGGCGACGATCAGCTTGCCGCAATTGCGATGCGGGATGCCATGGCCGCGGCAATAGTCGTAGAGCGCGTGCTTGCCCGCGACGCACATCCGCGCCATCAGGCTATGAGCCGGATAATAGATGCCGGCGTGGATCACCTCGCTGTTGCGCGACGAGGTCACGGTGCCGATGCCCTCGGCCGCTTCCAGCACGACGACTTCAAGCCCGGCCTGCGCCAGCCGCCGCGCAATTGCCAGGCCGACGACCCCCGCACCGACGACGACGCACTCAACTCTGTCCATTGGCGGCTCGGATTCCGGATCGATGGTTCATTTGACAGGACGCAGGCCGCCGCCGAAACGAGGATCGATTCACGCGCTATCGTTCTGTTTGAATGATTCTTTTTCGCATGCTCCGCCGCGGCGGGGTTCCCGTTAGCGAAGCATTAATCATCCAAGGTCAATTGCCGCCATTTAAGTCAGATTTTCCCCTTGCAAGGGTACGCGTTTACCCGATTCAAACACGTGAAGCCAGACACTCCGGCGGCAATCCGCGGGTGAGGTATGGCTTCCAAGAATTGGCAGGCAGGCGGCAAAATTTGGTGCTCCGCGCTGGCCCTGGTGTGCCTGCTCGCGGCGCGATCGGGCGCGGCCAAGGCCGCATCCGGTGACTTCGCGCCTCCGAGCTATATCGGCTCGGCGGATCCGCATGCCATCTGGGAAGCGCTGATCGCCGGCATCGTCGTCCTGTCGTTCCTTGGCGCCGTCTCGCTATGGGTGATGTCGGCCCTGCGCAAGGTCAAGCGTTCGCAATTGCGCCGCAACGCATTCGTCTCCTCCGCCCTAAACAATCTCAGCCAGGGCGTGGTCATGACCGATGCGCAAAAGCGCATCGTGTTCTGCAACAACCGCTATCTCGAAATCTACGGGCTGACGCGCTCGGACATCCGCCGCAACATGACCGGGCCCGACTTGCTGGCGCTGCGGCGCAAGCGCGGCTCGCTGGATGTCTCTACCGACGATTTCTACCGCGTCGCCGGCACCGGCGAAGGCCTCATCACCGAATTGCCGGATGGGCGATCGATCGCCGTCAAATACTGGAGCCTGCCGAACGGCGGTTCGGTGGCGACGCACGAGGATTGCAGCGAACAGCGCCGGCTGGCGCGGCAATTGGCGACCACTACCCAGTTCCTGGAATCCGTCATCGACAACGTTCCGGTCTGCATCGCCGCCAAGAGCATTGAGGACGGCCGCTATATCCTGGCCAACCGCGCGTTCGAAAAATTCTCGCGGCTGTCGCGCGAAAACATCGTCGGCAAGCGCGCCGATGAAATCTTCCAGCCTGCCACCGCGGCCGGAATTGCAATCGCCGATCACGCCGCGCTGATGTCGCCAGACAGCCAGTACCGCAATGAAATGCTGGTCGAGCGCGGCCTGGAAAAGCGCACGCTCGCCAGCAACCGCGTGATCGCCCGCGACGACCAGGACCAGCCGAAATTCCTGATCGCGTTGTTCGACGACATCACCGATCACAAATCGCTGTCGGTTGAGCTGGAAAACACCAAGAAATTCCTCGAACTGATCGTCGACAATATTCCGGTGTCGCTGATCGTCGAGCGCGTCAGCGACGGCAAATATCTGCTCGCCAACCGCAGCGCCGAAACCATTCTCAACCGTCGCCGCGAGGACGCCACCGGGCTTACCGCCGCGGATATTTTCAATCCGCGCGAAGCCAAGCTGATCGTCGCGCGCGACGAAGCCGCGATCAAGAAAAAGGGAATGCTGACCGAAGAGCATCCGATCAGCACCAAGGACGGACTGCGGCTGTTCCTGACCCGCCGCGTCACCGTGCTCGACGATGCCGGCGAGGCGCAATATCTGATCAAGACCCATGAGGACGTCACCGACCGTCGCCAGACCGAGTCGCGGATGGCGCACATGGCCTATCATGACGGCCTCACCGACCTGCCGAACCGCGCGGCGTTCCTGCAGGCGCTGTCGCAGATGATCGAGGCCTGCGCCGATACCGACGAACAATTCGCGGTGCTGTCGGTCGATCTCGACGGCTTGAAGGAAATCAACGACGTGTTCGGCCATTCGATCGGCGACAAGCTGTTGATCGAAGTCTCGCGCCGGATTCAGGCCTCGGCGCGCGGCGGCGTGGTCGCGCGATTGAGCGGCGACGAGTTCGGCCTCTTGATCGACGGCAAGCAGCCCGATGCCGGCAAGGCGCTGGCGGAGAAGGTCGCCGAAGCGCTGGCGAGCGAATTCCCGATCGAGGGCAAATCGGTTCGGATCGGCTGCACCACCGGCATTTCGATTTTCCCGCGCGACGGCGCGGATGCTGCGTCGCTGCTCGCCAACGCAGGTGCTGCGCTGTTCCGCGCCAAGGCGAAGTCGCGCGGCACCATCGGCATCTTCGAGCCGGAGATGGACCAGCAGATTCGCGACCGCCGCGTGCTGCATCAGGACCTGTCGCTGGCGATCCGCAACGGCGAGCTCTCGCTGCATTTCCAGCCGCAGGCCAGGGCCGGCCACGTCATCGGCAGCCGCGATGTCATCGGCTTCGAGGCCCTGGCGCGCTGGTTCCATCCGGTGCGCGGCTTCGTGCCGCCCGCCGACTTCATTCCGCTGGCGGAAGAGAGTGGCCTGATCGTCGAGATGGGCGAATGGATTTTGCGCGAAGCCTGCCGCGAGGCCGCGTCCTGGCCGCAGCCGCTGCAGATCGCGGTCAACCTGTCGCCGGCGCAGTTCATGCACGGCGATCTCGTCAGCCTGGTGCACTCGATCCTGTTGGAGACCGGCCTGGCACCGGGCCGGCTCGAACTGGAAATCACCGAGGGCGTGCTGATCGAGGACTTCGATCGTGGTCTCGCGTTGCTGCGGCGGTTGAAGGCGCTCGGCGTGCGCGTCTCGATGGACGATTTCGGCAGCGGCTATTCCTCGCTGAGCTATTTGCAGGCGTTCCCGTTCGACAAGATCAAGATCGACCGCGCCTTTGTCATGAACCTCGGCCGCAACCCGCAATCCGCGGCCATCGTCCGCGCCGTGATCGGCCTCGGCCATGGCCTGGAGATGTCGATCGTCGCCGAGGGCGTCGAGACCCAGGAGCAACTCTCCTTCCTCGCCGACGAGGGCTGCAACGCGGTGCAGGGCTACTTCATCGGCAAGCCGGCGCCGATCCTGCAATACGCCGCTTTGGTCGGCCGCAACGACGCCAGCCCCGTGGAGCCCGCGCGCAAGGCGGGCTAGCAAATCGCCTCTTCGCCATTGCCGGGCTTGACCCGGCAATCCATCCCACTTCGCAAGACTCCTTCTGAAGATGGATGGATACGCGGGTCAAGCCCGCGTATGACGGCTGAGTATGTTGAGATCCTCCGATACAAATCTCGTTCCCCGGATGCTGCGCAGCGCCATAAGCGCGTTTACGCGCGTCTTCGACGCGCTATGGCCCTTCGCGGCGTGGTGCGCTGCTGATCCGGGGTCGTAACAAGCTCCTTGTTCGTAACGGTCCCGGCTCTGCGGAGCGGCATGAAGAATGCCGCACCGCGTCCGGGACACGGCTTGGTTTTGTCGTTGCGGCTTGCCATGCTGTAGCAGGGACCTGAGTACGGGCATGGCGGACTACGACCTCGCGATCATTGGCGGCGGGCTGAACGGCGTCTCGATCGCGCGCGACGCCGCGGGGAGGGGCTTGCGGGTGATCCTGCTGGAGCAGGACGACCTCGGGTCAGCCGCCTCATCCGCGTCTGCGCGGCTGGTCCATGGCGACCTCGCAGTGCTGGAACGCAGAGGCTTTTTTCGGGTCCGCGCGGCACTGGCCGAGCGCGGCGTCTGGCTGCGCACCGCGCCGCATCTGGTGCGTCCGATGCGCTTCGTGGTCCCCGCGCACGCCGAGGAGCGGCCGCCGGAATTGCTGCGGGCAGGGTTGTGGCTGTACGACAAGCTTGCGCCGAGCGGCCTGCCCAAATCGGAAACGCTCGATGTCACCCATCACCCGGTCGGCAACGCGCTGAAGCGTCCGTTCGGCGACGCGTTCGAATATTCCGACTGCGTCGCCGACGATTCCAGGCTGGTGGTGCTCAACGCCGTCGATGCCGCCGCGCGCGGCGCCGTGATCCGCACCGGCGCGCGATGCGTCCGCGCCGACCGCACGGAGTTCTGGCGGCTGGCCGCGATCGATCGCGGCCATCGCACCGTGTTCTCGGCGCGCGCGCTGGTGAACGCGACCGGCGCCTGGACCGGCTTGATCGCGGAGAATGTGCTGCGGATACCGCCGCCGCGCCTGGCGCTGCGCAAGGTCAGCCAGATCGTGGTGCCAAAACTGTTCGATAGCGACAATGTCTATGTGTTCCAGAACAGCGACAAGCGGCTGATTTTCGCCAGCCCCTATGCGCGCGATTTCACGCTGATCGGCAGCGTCGGGCAATTATTCAAGGGCGATCCGGCGATCGTGGCGGTGAGCGTCGGCGAGATCGCCTATCTCTGCCATGCGGCGAACCGGTACTTCCGACAGCAGATCGGGCCGGTCGATGTCGTCAGGGCCATCGCCGGCGCCAACGCGGTCGTGGACGACGATGACAAACGCGTCGCGCGCCATGGCGCGATGACGTTCGACGCCGGCAAAGGCCGGGCGCCGCTGCTGACGCTATTCGGCGGCGATGTCACGATGTCGCGCAAGCGCGCCGAAATCGCGGTAACAAAACTGACGCCGTTTTATCCGATGTCGCGGCGCTGGACCGCCAAGGCGCCGCTGCCGGGCGGCGATTTCGCGTGGGTCTCGTTCGACGATCAGGTCGATCGCGCGCGGGAGCGCTGGCGATTCCTGAGCGAGGATCAGGCCCGGCGTCTGGTCGCGGCCTACGGCACGCGGGTCGAAGCTGTGCTCGGCAATGCGCAAAGCCGCGACGATCTCGGCCCCGCATTCGGCGACGATCTCACCGGCGCGGAAGTGCGCTATCTGATGGCGCAGGAATGGGCGCGCTTTCCGGACGATATTCTGTGGCGGCGCTCCAAGCTCGGCCTTACCATGGCGCCGCAAGCCCGCGATGCGTTGGCGGCGTTCATGGCGGCGGCGGGAGAGGGGCGAGGGTGATAAAGCCGCGAACCGCGGAACTGGTGCTGGTGACACCGGACGGCGGCTTGGTCGGCAGCCTGCCGGCCGTGCCGGTTGCAACGCCGTGGTGGCAGGACATCGAACCGGTGGTGCGGGCGGCACGCGATCATCACGGCGTCGATGTCGTCGTGCTCAGGCTGCTTGAGGCCGAACTGGGCGAGCCGCCCGGCGGCCGTGTGACCTATCTCGCCGAGGTCGCAGAGCCGGTGCGCGCGCAGCGATGGACCGGCGTGCTCGACGACCAGCCGCGGCGGCACACCTTTGCGCGGCCGGGCGGCCCGGCGGCCGATCTCGCCTGGGCGTATGTGCGTCTTGCCGCGCGCGGGCTTCGGCCGGCAGCGCCGCCGGCGCAGGTGCGCACATGGAATCTGTCCAGCCTGTGGCGCGTGCCGGTCGAAGGCCAGACTGCATGGCTGAAGGTCGTGCCGGATTTTTTCGCGCATGAGGGCGCGCTGCTGGCCCGCATGGCCGGCGCGCGGGTGCCTACCGTGCTCGGCCATGACGGCGGCCGCATGCTGCTGGCGGAGATCGCCGGCGACGACCTCTACGGCGCCGGGCCGCCGCTGCTGCGGGACATGGTGAACCTGCTGGTCGAGCTGCAACGCTCGTGGAGCGGCAACGTGGACGAACTGCTGGCGCTGGGCCTGCCGGATTGGCGCGCGCCGGCGCTTGCCGCCGCGATCGCCGAAGTTGTTCACCGAACGCGCGCCGAAATTTCCGCGGAGGATCGCGCAACGCTTGAGGAATTCGTGCGCGGGCTTCCCCGCCGCTTCGACGAACTCGCCGCATGCGGTCTTCGCGACACGCTGGTCCATGGCGACTTCCATCCGGGAAATTTTCGCGGCGACGGACAGGCGCTGACCTTGCTGGACTGGGGCGACAGCGGCGTCGGCCATCCGTTGCTCGACCAGCCCGCCTTTCTCGATGCGATTCCGGACGCCGCCATCGGCGCGGTGCGGACGCACTGGCTGCAACAGTGGCGCGACGCCGTTCCAGGTTCGGACCCTGACCGCGCGTCGGTCCTGATCGCGCCGATCGCCGCCGCGCGGCGGGCGGTCATCTACCAGAAATTTCTCGATCATATCGAGCCTGCCGAGCATCCCTACCACCGCGCAGATCCGGCGACGTGGCTAAGTCGCGCGGCCGCGCTGGCGCGCGAGAGATAACGCAAGCGATACTGCGACCGCATGCTCTCTCTAGGCGAACTCGGCGTTCTCCATGGCCAGCAATGCGAATGGCGCCTGAAAGCCCGGCAGCGCCATCACGCGCTTTGCCCAGACCGCCACGTTGCTCCAGCGATTCAAGTCGAACGCGCAGATTTCCGCGAAGGCTACGTCGCCGGTGCAGAACAGGTCCGCGATGGTGGGCTCGGCAGCACAGAGATAGTCGCGCCCGGCGAGATGGGCGTCGAGTACCGACAGCGCCGTCTCGGCGCGCTGGCGATGGTAGGCGGCGATCATCGGCTCGACATGAATAGGAAGAAGGTTTCGCTGCCCGAGCTGAACGGCGTAACTGTTAAAGATCGGCGGAAACAGCGCATCGACGTCCCAGTACAGCCATTTCCGCACCGCCTGGCGCGAAGCCGGATCGGGTCCCTGGAAGCGGTCGAGCGTCTCGGCCAGATGCTCGACAATAGAAGCCGACTGCAGGTAGACGCAATCATTGTCGACCAGCACCGGGACCTGGCCCCAGCGCGAAAGCGCTGAGAATTCCGGTGTCTTGTGCATCCCCTTCTGGAAGCTGACATAGCGGAACGAGAACGGCTCGCCCGACAGGCGCAGCATCAGCGCCGCCTTGTAGGTCGGCAGCGAATGCGGGCTGCCGTAGAGCGTGAAGCGCTTCACCGGTCGGCCTCCTTGTCGCACGCACACTGCGTCGCACGCGTGGTGGCGCGAGAAGGCTAGACCCACGGAACGTGTCTGACAATTGCCTTGGGTTACCGCTCACTCCGCGAGTTGAAAGCGCTCGAAGCGATGCAGCTCTTCCTCGATGCGGCGCTTCAAGCCCTTCGGATGCTTGCCGACCCAGGTCCATTGCTGCATCAGCAATTTGCGGCTCTTGCGGTCGGTCTTCAGATCGATGGCGGCGACGATGTCGTCGCCGACTAGAATCGGCAATGCGAAATAGCCGAAGCGCCGTTTTTCCTTCGGCACATAGGCCTCGAAGCGGTGCTCGTAGTCGAAGAACAGATGGGTGCGCTTGCGCTGGATGATCAACGGATCGAACGGCGAGAGAATGTGGATCATCTCCGAAGCCGGCGCGGTGGTTTGAAGCGTATCGGGCGGCGCCCAGTGCTCCAGCTTGCCCGCGCCGTCGAGCACGACCGGCACCAGTTCCTTGCGGCGGACTCGTGCATCGATCAACCGCCGGATCGGCGCCTTGTTCGGCGCGTCGAGATGGCAGATCGAATCCAGGCTGACGATGCCTTGCGCGCGCAAGGCGCGATCGAGCAGGTAGGCTGAGACCTCGCGCGCCGACGCCGGCTTCGGCGGCCTGTCCCAGCCGAAATGCCGTTGCATCAACTGATACGTCTTCAGCATGCCGTTGCGCTCGCTGATCGTCAGCACGCCGGTATAGAACGCGAGCTGCAGCGCCCGCTTCGACGGCTTGCGGCTGGCCCACAGATGCTCCTTTTCTGTCAGCACGTCGTCGTCGATGTCGCGGATGGTTAGCGCGCCGTCTTTCCGGATCAGCCGCAGCACCTTGCGCAGGTCGGCAGGCGTAACGTTCGCGAACCACTTATGGCCCTCGCGGCGGTGATATTTCATGTCGGGAATGAAGAAACGAAAATCCTTGGCTGGCACATAGGACAGCGCATGGGTCCAGTATTCGAACACGCTTTTGTCGACGCTCTGGGCCTGACGCAGGTCGGTGCGCTGGTAGGCCGGGATGCGGGTCCACAGAATATGGTGATGGCTGCGCTCGATGACGTTGATGGTGTCGATCTGCACATAACCGAGATGCTCGACCGCCGCTGCCGTCGCCTGCGGTCCGTCGCCGAAGGGCGTTGGCGTTTCGAGCCGCTGCGCGCGCAGCCAGATGCGCCGGGCCTGGGCCTTGGTGAGGGGATGGGGTTTGCTGGCGGTCATCGGCGGCATGGTGCCGGATTCGCATCGTGTTTGTCCATCGACCGCGCGCCCGGCGCGTTGCGCCTTGACCCACCCAGCGTGTACTAATTGAGTCGTGGCTGAGGACTTGGAAAAAACCGAAACGCCCGCCGTCGCGGCCGACATGCCGCTGCTGCGCATCGATGCGGTGGTAAAACGCTTCGGCGGATTTACCGCGGTCGATAAGCTGTCGCTCGACATCAGGGCCGGGGAATTCTTCGCGCTGCTCGGACCCTCCGGCTGCGGCAAGACCACGCTGCTGCGGATGCTGGCCGGATTCGAGACGCCGGACGCCGGCAAAATCCTGCTCAACGGCCGGGATATCGCGCAGGTGTTGCCGCATCAGCGCCCCGTCAACATGATGTTCCAGAACTACGCGCTGTTTCCGCATCTGTCGGTGCGCGACAACATCGCCTTCGGGCTGAAACGCGCCAACATGCCGCGTCCCGAAATCGACACCCGGGTCGCCGAGATGGTGGCGCTGGTCAAGCTCGAGGGACTGGAGAAGCGCAAACCCGATCAGCTCTCCGGCGGACAAAAGCAGCGCGTGGCGCTGGCGCGCTCGCTGGCGCGGCGGCCGCAGGTGTTGCTGCTGGACGAGCCGCTGGCAGCACTCGACAAGAAGCTGCGCGAGAGCACGCAATCGGAACTGATGGAGCTGCAACGGCGGCTAGGGACGACCTTCATCATCGTCACCCACGACCAGGAAGAGGCCATGACGGTGGCCGACCGCATCGGCGTGATGGACTCGGGGCGCCTCGAACAGGTGGCGACGCCGCGGCAACTCTACGAGGCCCCTGGCTCGCGCTGGATCGCCGAGTTCGTCGGCGACATCAACATCCTCGAAGGGCAGATCGAGAAGAGTGAAGAGCATCGCCTGACCATTACGACCCGCGATGCCGGCACCATCGTCGCCGCCGAGCCGCGGCAGCCGCTCAGCAAGACCACGATCTGCGTCGCGATCCGCCCCGAGAAAATAAAACTGTCGCGCCGTGGCCCGGTTTCGGATGGTACCAACGCGATTCCGATGAACCGGCTCGAAGGCGTCGTTACCGAAGCCAACTATCTTGGCGGCGTAACCACGTACAAGGTGAAGCTCGACACCGGCGCCGTCTTGCGGGCGTCGATGGCGAACACCGCGCGGCTCGACATCGACGCCTACAATGCGAGCCAGCGCGTGACCGCGTGGTTCACGCCCGACGATTGCGTGGTGCTGGAGCAATGAGCGTGCGATCCGCGAGTCCCGATCGTTATCCTGAGGAGCGTCCCGCAGGGACGCGTCTCGAAGGATGGACCGCGGACATCTCTATCCTTCGAGACGCGCGCAAGGGCGCACTCCTCAGGATGACGTTTAGCGCTGGAAAGGCGCGAGCATGAGCGCGCGCCGCATCTTTGCGAGGCCGGCGCGGTTCGCGGCGATCGCGCCTTATGTGTGGATGCTGCTGTTCTTCCTGGTGCCGTTCGGCTTTGTGCTGAAGATCAGCCTGTCGCAGACCGCCATTGCGCAGCCGCCTTATGTGCCGCAGTTCGACCTGACTGCCGGGTCGGCGGCGCTCAAGGCGGCCTTCGCCGCACTGTCGCTGGATAATTTCAGGCTGCTGATCGCAGACGATCTCTACATTCTGTCTTACTTGCGCAGCATCGTCGTCGCATTGGTCTCGACCGCGATCCTGCTCGCGATCGGCTATCCCATCGCCTATGGCATGGCGCGGCTGCCGCCGCGCTGGCAGAGCGTGGCGATGATGCTGGTGATCGTTCCGTTCTGGACCTCGTTCCTGATCCGCATCTACGCCTGGATCAACATCCTGCAGCATGACGGCCTGCTCAACAAAATTCTGCTGGCGCTGCATATCGTGTCGGTGCCGGTGGTGTGGCTGTCGACCGACAGCGCGATGTATCTGGGCATCGTCTACTCATACTTGCCGTTCATGATCCTGCCGCTCTATGCGACGCTGGCGAAAATGGATCCGGCGCTGCTGGAGGCCGCCAGCGATCTCGGCTCCTCGCGCGCCCAGGCATTCTGGCTGGTGACGTTTCCGCTGTCGCTGCCGGGCGTCGGCGCCGGCGTGCTGCTGTGCTTTATTCCGATCGTCGGCGAATTCGTGATCCCCGATCTGCTGACCGGCTCCAATTCGATGATGATCGGGCAGACGCTGTGGCTGGAATTTTTCACCAACAAGGACTGGCCGGTGGCGTCTGCGACCGCGGTGGTGCTGCTTATCCTGCTGCTGGCGCCGCTCTTGATCTACGACCGGCTGCAGCGCCGCCAGCTGGAGGCGCGGTGATGGCGGCGGGTTCGCTCAAAAAACTTTCGCCGTTCAACATCACCTCGCTCGTGTTGGGCCTGGCGTTCCTGTATCTGCCGATCGTGATCCTGGTGATCTACTCGTTCAACGCCTCGCGGCTGGTGACGGTGTGGGGCGGCTGGTCGCTGCGCTGGTATCATGAGTTCTTCAACGACCGTGCGATGCTGGATGCCGCCTGGATGAGCCTGCGCGTCGGCGCAGTGTCGGCGACGGCCGCGACCATCCTCGGCACGCTCGCGGCAGTGGCGTTGTCGCGCGGCGAACGTTTCAAGGGCCGCACGCTATTTTCCGGCATGCTGTATGCGCCGCTGGTGATGCCGGAAGTCATCACCGGGCTGTCGTTGTTATTGTTGTTCGTGGCGCTCAATGCCGAGCGCGGCTTCTGGACCGTCACTATCGCCCACACCACGCTGACCATGTGCTTCGTCGCCACCGTGGTGCAGTCGCGCCTTGGCGCGCTCGACCGCAGCCTCGAAGAAGCCGCGATGGATCTCGGCTGCGATCCGGTCAGGGCCTTCATCGCGGTGACGCTGCCGCTGATCCTGCCCTCGATCGCGGCCGGATGGATGCTGGCGTTCACGCTGTCACTGGACGATCTGGTGATCGCGAGTTTCACCACCGGCCCCGGTTCATCGACGCTGCCGATCCGGATTTATTCCGAGGTGCGGCTCGGCGTGAAGCCGGAGATCAACGCGATCTGCACTTTGATCATCGGCCTGATCGCGGTGGTGATCATCGTGGCGTCGTTTGCCTCGAAGCTGTCGAGCTCGCGCGGCCAGAGCGCAGCGCCATTGTAGATCCCGTCATTGCGAGCGAAGCGAAGCAATCCAGAGCCACGAAGAAGGACTGGATTGCTTCGTCGCTTCGCTCCTCGCAATGACGATTAATCCCCCTTCGGCGCCTCAGCTGCGGGCACGGCGGCTTCGGGTGCCACTTTCTGGCCCGTAAAACGCTCGATTGCGGAGCGCACCGCGTCGCGGGTCTTGCGGTCCTTCATCGCGTCGAGCAGGGGAGCTGCGCCCGGCGAGCGGCGGATCAGGCTTTCCGGTTCGGGAAAGATCAAGGGATCGTCCCACGGACCCTGGATGATGAACGGCAGATCGAAGCCGGGCGGCGCGTTCGGCGCCGAAATCAGGCTGGCGACGCCCTTGAGGTCGTATTCGCGCCCCGGCACCGAGGCAGTGCCGGTCAAGGTGACGCGCGCCGCCGGCCCTTCGATCCGGACATCCTCGGTGGTGGCGATGCCGTCGCTGAATTTCACCGCGACGGTCAGATTGTCGTAAGGCGTCGAGCCGGAGCGAAAATTGCCGCCGCCGGACAGCGGCCGCCGCTCCAGCCGCTTCAGCAATTGCTCGACATTGAAGCCCGCGATGGCGCCGTCATGGCCGGTGAGGTTGGCGGTGCCGTCGAGCGATTGCGCGAGGCCGAACGGACTGTTGCCCGAGGCTTCCAGCGCGACATTGAGATTGCCCCGCCCGGTCAGTTTGGTAACGCCGAAAATTTCGCTGACGCAGGCTTGCAGGTCGACGTCGATGAACTGGAACTGGGCCTTGACGTCGGCAACCGCGTCGGACCGCGCGATATTGAACGAGCCCCTGGCGATGCCGCCATACATCTGCGCTTCGCCGATGCTCAGCGCCAGCGTTCCGCCGCGCAAATTGGCGCCGAGCGCGGTGCGGCCGAGCTTCGATCTTCCAACCGTGACCCTTGCCGCCGACAACCGCATGTCGAGGTCGGTCGACGTCAGCGCATTGAGGTCGAACAGCTGCCGGTTCCAGTCGCGGGCGCCGCTGGCGACCAGACGGAAGGTCTGGACGTAAGGCGTGAAGTCGAGCGCGCCGGCGGCGAGCGTCGCCTGCAGGGTCTGGCGGCCGTTGTTGCTGTAGGTCATGACGCCCTCGGCGACATTGCCGTCGAGTTCGATATTGACATTGGTCAGCGCGATCGACGGCCCCACCACATTGGCGCGGGCCTTGAGCGCGAAGCGGCCGAACCCACCGGTGCCGGCGGGGGGCCCCTGTCCGGTCCAGCGCAGCGCATTGCGCAGCGACATGCTGTCGGCGGTCAGCGTGCCTTCCATCAGCATGCTGGTGCGGTTGGCGACCGCGCCGTCGAACGCGATTTTGAGCGGTGCGCTGGCGATACGGGCTTTCAGGCCGGAGCGTTCGCCCGAAAGCGCCGCGATGAAATCGCTGACGCTGATAGAGCCGTCGACGCGCTCGCCGCGCCAGTCGAATTGTCCGGTCGCGGCGAAGGAGCGCGAGATCGACGGCCACGCCAGCGACAGGTCGATATCGCCTATCGTTTCCGACAAATGGTTGGCGTCGTCCTGATAGGTGAGGACGCCGTCCTGGATCCGGATTTCGGAAAACGACAGCTGGTTGTCGGCGCCGGGTTTCATGGTGCGCGTCAGCGTATCGATGAACGGCGTCCAGTTGCTCTCGCCGTCGGCGGAACGGATGACGCGGATGTGCGGGCGCAGCATCATCACGTCGGCGATTTCGAACCGCCGCAGCAATAGCGGCAGCAGCCGCAAATTGGCGGTCAGGACGTCGACGCCGAGCGCGGCCTCGCCGGCGCCGCCGCCCTTGAGACCGACGTCGTGAAACGAGACGTAGCTGCCGGGAAACACCGACACGTCGATATGGCCGTTGACCACGAGCTCAAGGCCGGTGACGGCGCGGATCTGCGCTTCCACCGCCTGACGCAGGGCGTCCCGGTTGAGAAACCAGGACATCGCGATCAGGCCGATCAGCACCAGGCCTACGAACGCCGCAATCGGCATCCCCAGGCGTTTCATTCCTTGGGCCATCGTCAATGACATATCAGGTCTGATTGATATCGCAGTCGGGTTGATATTGAAAAGGTGGGCTGGGCATCCCGGCCCGCCACACCGGCAACTTGATGGGTTTTCTTGACGCTTTCAAGGCCGCACTTTCCCTCTCCACCCCTCATCGGCCGAGCGTCTGACGATGCTCGCCACCCTCTTTCGGGGAAGGAAAGCCCCATCATTGACGCACCGCGAAGATTCCGCCTAATAGTCTTTTCCCACAGGATCGCATTCGCCATGAACAAGGTCTACCCCGACGCCAAATCGGCCCTCGACGGCATTCTCAAGGACGGCATGATGATCATGTCCGGCGGCTTCGGCCTGTGCGGCATCGCCGAGACGCTGTCGGATGCGATCCGCGATTCCGGCGTGAAGAACCTGACCGTGGTTTCCAACAATGCCGGCGTCGATGGCATCGGCCTCAGCCGCCTCCTGGAAACGCGCCAGATCAAGAAGATGATCTCGTCCTATGTCGGCGAGAACAAGCTGTTCGCGCAGCAATATCTGGCCGGCGAGCTTGAGCTCGAATTCAATCCGCAGGGCACGCTGGCCGAGCGCATCCGCGCCGGCGGCGCCGGCATTCCGGCGTTCTACACCAAAACCGGCGTCGGCACCTTGATCGCCGAGGGCAAGGAAGTGAAGGAATTCGACGGCGAGAAATATCTGATGGAGCGCGGGCTGTTCGCCGATCTTGCCATCGTGCACGCCTGGAAGGGCGATACGTCGGGCAATCTCGTCTACCGCAAGACCGCGCGGAACTTCAATCCGATGATGGCGACCGCGGCGAAAGTCACCGTCGCCGAAGTCGAGCATCTGGTGCCGGCCGGCGAGATCGACCCCGACCACATCCATACCGCCGGCATTTTCGTCAAGCGCATCATCGAGGTCGGCACCGGCAAGAAGCGCATCGAATTCCGCAACACCCGCCCGCGCGCCGACAAGGCGGCGGCGGCTGCAGCGACTGGGGAGGAAGTCTGATGGCCTGGACCCGCGATCAAATGGCGGCGCGCGCCGCGAAGGAATTGCGCGACGGATATTACGTCAATCTCGGCATCGGGATTCCGACGCTGGTCTCGAACTACATTCCGGACGGAATGGACGTTCAGCTGCAAAGCGAGAACGGCATGCTCGGCATGGGTCCGTTTCCCTATGAGGGCGAGGAAGACGCCGACCTGATCAACGCCGGCAAGCAGACCGTCAGCGAGCTGCTGAGCACCAGCTATTTCTCGTCCGCCGAATCCTTCGGCATGGTGCGCGGCGGCCATATCGACCTGTCGATATTGGGCGCCATGCAGGTGGCGCAGAACGGCGACCTCGCCAACTGGATGATCCCGGGCAAGATGGTCAAGGGCATGGGCGGCGCGATGGACCTGGTCGCCGGCGTCAAGCGCGTCGTGGTGGTGATGGAGCATTCCGCCAAGGACGGTCCGAAACTGTTGAAGAAATGCGACCTGCCGCTGACCGGCGAGAAGGTGGTCGATATGGTCGTCACTGATTTGGCGGTGTTCACCATCGACAAGCACGGCAAGGACGGCATGGCCCTGATCGAGCTCGCCGACGGCGTCACGCTGGACGAGGTGAAGTCGAAGACCGAAGCCGATTTCCGGGTGGCGCTGAAGAACGCGTGACGGCTCCGGGGAACTTTTGTTCCGCGGTGCAAACCTTTAATTTCGCCCTTTTTGCCAAGTCATAGTCCCGGGTTTCCGGAAATGATTCGCGCTTGCCCCTGACTTTGGGGGCGTCATGTAATTGTTTCTTAAAGGAAAGGCATTGGTATCGGTACCAGAAACGGGCTGCCGAAAATCACCTGCGATTTCAGCGCCTGATAGCCTTGAGGTCAGCGTCACGTGAGCAGCGGTTTTGGGAAGCGGGGTCTTGCTTCCGGAGAAGATGACGACAACTTTCCGCGCGCCTATCCCGGCGCCACGGTCACGTCTGACACCACCACTGGCGGCACCAGCGCCGGTTCATCGTCTCCCGTCGCCACCATCGCGCAACTCGCCGACTACCTGGTCACCGGCTTCTGGACGTACAACCATACGATTGCCCATCACTGGGCGTCCCACACCATCAGCTACAACATCGACGGGCTGAACAGCGCCGAGCAATTCCTCGCGCAGTCGGCGCTCAACGCCTGGCATGAAGTCGCCAACGTCAGCTTCGTTCGGACCTCGAGTGCGGCGAATATCACCTTCAATCACAACGGCACCATGACCGCCGTCACCAATGCCGGATGGAACGGCCTCGGCCAGATCACCACCGCCACAGTCGACATCAGCGCCGACTGGATCACCAATGACGGCGGCGCGCGCGACGGCAAGACCGGAATAGATAGCTACGGCTACCAGACCTACATTCATGAAATCGGCCACGCGCTCGGCCTCGGCCATCAGGGGCCCTACAACGGCAGCGCGTCATACTCCGTGAATGCGATCTTTGCCGACGACACCTGGCAATATTCGATCATGTCGTATTTCTCGCAGGGCAACTATTCGGGCAGTACATCCCGCTATGTCGTCACGCCGCAAATGGCCGACATTCTCGCGATCGACTCGATTTACGGTCCCGCGATCACGCGGAGCGGCGATACGGTTTTCGGCTTTCACAGCAACGCGGGTTCGATCTTCGATTTTACCGCCTATACGTCGGCGCCGGCGCTGACGATCTACGACAGCGGCGGCAACGACGTGCTGGATTGCTCGCTATATTCGGCCGCGCAAACCATCGACTTGCATCCCGGCAGCTTCTCCTCGGTCGGCGGACTGGTCCATAACATCGGCATCGCCACCAACACGATCATCGAGAACGCGATCGGAGGCAGCGGAAACGACACCCTGATTGCGAATGATCTGGGCTGCGTTCTTACAGGCGGTGGCGGCAACGACACCCTGATCGGAGGCGCCGGCAACGACAGGCTGATCGGCGGGGTCGGCGTCGATGTGTTGACCGGCGGAGGCGGCATCGACACTTTTGTATTTTCCACCGGGGACAGTCTGGCCGCGACTGGCCAGCATGACCGGATCTCCGACTTCACGCGCGGCCTCGACCGCATTGATCTCACCGCGATCGATGCGATCAGCGCGTCGGGCGGCCATGATGGTTTCCATTTTATAGGCGCGTCGGCGTTCGACGGCGCTGCCGGAGAACTCGGTTACTTCTACGACAGCGCTCACGGAGTTACCGTCCTTGTCGGAGACACCAATGGCGATCGGGTTGCCGACTTTTCCATAGATATGACCGGGAATATCGCGATAAGCGCCAACGACCTGGACGGAGCCGCGGCTTCCGCCGCTGCGGCCGCAACATCGCGAGCGACTTCCGACTTCAACGGCGACGGCATGAGCGACCTGCTTTGGCGCCATGACAGCGGCGCCGTCGGGATCTGGGACATGAACGACACCCATGCGATCCAAACCACAGTTGTGGCCACCACGGCGACCATCGACTGGAAGATCGCCGGTACTGGCGACTTCAACGGCGACGGCATGAGCGATATCCTTTGGCGCGACGGCAGCGGTACGGTCGCAATCTGGGACATGAACGACACTCATGCGGTCCAAACCACAGTTGTGGCCACGCCGACGACCATCGACTGGAAGATCGCCGGCACCGGCGACTTCAACGGCGACGGCATGAGCGATATCCTTTGGCGCAACGACAGCGGCGCGGTCGCGATCTGGGACATGAACGACACTCATGCGATCCAAACCGCAGTTGTGGCCACGCCGACGACCATCGACTGGAAGCTCGCCGGCACCGGCGACTTCAACGGCGACGGCATGAGCGATATCCTTTGGCGCAACGACAGCGGCGCGGTCGCAATCTGGGACATGAACGACACCCATGCAATCCAAACCGCAGTTGTGGCCACGCCGACGACCATCGACTGGAAGATCGCCGGCACCGGCGACTTCAACGGCGACGGCAACAGCGATATCCTTTGGCGCAACGACAGCGGTGCGGTGGCGATTTGGGACATGAACGATACCCATGCGGTCCAAACCACAGTTGTGGCAACGACGGCGACCACCGACTGGAAGATCGCCGGCACCGGCGACTTCAACGGGGACGGCATGAGCGATATCCTTTGGCGCAACGACAGCGGCGCGGTTGCGATCTGGGACATGAACGACACCCATGCGATCCAAACCGCAGTTGTGACCACGCCGACGACCACCGACTGGCACATCGCTTAGCCGGCCTCGCCGCTGTCTCGAAGGACGACGTTTTTCGGCTACGCCTGCGCCATCGCGCGCGAGAACACCACCTCGATCAGCGTGCCGGATTGCGTTCCGGTCTTGATCTGGAACTGGGCGCGGTTGGCTTCGACCAGCGCCTTGGTCAGCGAAAGATTGACCCCTGAGCTAGAGGTCTGATCCGCCGGCGCCGGGGTGCGGAACGGCTCCATGGCAGCTGCGATCTCGTTGTCGTTCAGGCCATGGCCGGTATCGCGGACCCGCAGCACCACCTCGCCGAAATCCGACAGCGCGGTCGAGACGATTACTTGGCCGCCGGCATTGGCGAGATGGATCGAATTGCCGATCAGGTTCAGCGTGATCTGGCGCAGCGCGCTGGCGTCGGCGACGACAGGCGGCAGCGTATGCGCCAGCGAAGTGCGGATGATGATGCGCTCGCGGTTTGCTTGCGGCTGCATCACCGCGACGCATTGCTCGACCAGATCGTTGAGGTTCTGGTTGGCGAAGGAAAGGTCGAGCTTGCCGGTCTCGATCCGCGACAGATCGAGTAGGTCGTTGATGATGGCGATGACGCGCTCGCCGGAGCCGCGGATGTCCTTCATGTATTCGACATAGCGCTCGTTGCCGAGCGCGCCGAAGCGTTCGTCGATCATCACTTCGGCGAAGCCGATGATGGCGTTGAGCGGCGTGCGCACCTCGTGGCTGATGCGCGCCAGCACATCCGCCTTGCCGTTGGCGGAGCGGTCGGCCGATCGGCGCGCCTGCGACAGTTCCGCCTCGCTCTTTTTGGCTTGCGACAGATCGCGGAACACCGCGAAGAAATTCGGGCTGTTGGCCTGCGTCCGCCCCATCGTCATCGACAGCGGAATGAGGCCGCCCTCGCGCACCCGGCCCAGCACCTCGCGGCCGTGATCGAGCAGGCTGGCGATGCCGGCGCCCTTGATGGTTTCGAGATAGTCCTGCACCGCGCGCTGGCTTTCCGGCGCGAACAGCTCGGCGAGATTGCGCCGCGCCAGATCGTCGCCGTCATAGCCGAACAGCGCCTCGGCGCTGCGGTTGCACGAATTGAGTTCGCCTGCCGCATCGAACATCACGATGCCCTCGGCCGTGGTGTCGAGGATGGCGCCGAGTTCCTCGGCATTGGCGTGGCCGGCCTGCGACGGCGCGGTTTCCGGGATCGCGGCAACGGTTTCCGGTTCGGCGCGGGGATGCGAGCAGATCAGCGCGTGCGCGGATTCGCCGTCCCATGAAATCGCATGCAGATGCGCATCGGTCGCCGAGGGCGGCGCGTGTTCGGCGGACGACTGCGTGGCGAAAATGGTGACGGGCGTGCCGGTGTCGGACGTGCTGCTGGCCTGGCTGACGCCGGGCTCGACCAGCAATGCGTCGAGGCCGCCGGCCTCTTCCAGCGCATGCAGGCTGTCATATCCGACGCGGCCGAGGAAGGCCGGGTTGGCGTAGCGCAGCCGGTCGAGCCGGTAGATCAGGACGCCGGTGGGAATGAGATCGAGCAGCGTCTTGTCGCGCGCGGTCTCGCCGCGCGGCGGCGGCTCGGGACGTGACAGCCAGTCCGGCTGGTCGCGGGCCGGTTCGGCTATTTCCGGCGCGGCGGGCTGGTCGAGCGCGGCCCCGGGCGCGCCGGATGCAGGCGTTTCGAACGTAGTGGCGGTCTCGTTCTCAAGCCGCGCCGACAATTGCCGCGCGAGCTCGTTGAAGGCGTTGTTTTCGACCGGCGTCAGCGACGGCGATTTCGGCTCGTTCATCGGCCGAAACGGCAGAACGTTCTTCGGGGTTTCCAATTGATTGTCCACTTGGTTTTCCAAATCGGTTTGGTGTGAAGTCTCGTTCGTAATCGATGCTGGCAATTCAGGGACGCTGGAGGATGCAAGGTCAGGCTCCGCGGGGCTTTCCGCCGGGGGCGAATCCTTGGCAGGCGGGTCTTCCGCAAGTTCGGTCTGCACGATGTCGGCGGACAGCGGCAGCGGCGCCGGGGCAACGCTGAACAATTCGTAGCGGCGCAGCGCGTCGAGCCGTACCAGGCCGTCGAGATCGCGGCAGACGCCGAAGCCGCGATAGCCGGCGAAATTTCGCGCACGATCGAACATCGGCAGGCCCGACAATTCCACCCGCAGGCGCTCGCCGCCATCGACCGGCCAGTCCAGCGCGATGCCGCTCCAGGTATCGCGGGTGGCGACCGCCTGGAGTACGCGGCGTTCCGGATCGAGGCCGAACACGTCGGCGATTTCGCTCCAGAGCCGGCTGAAGCCGGCGGCGGTACGCATCCCGATCAGGCGGGTGAACTCATCGGAGCCGATCGAGAAGCGCCCTTCCGCATCCATCTGCCACATGAAGCGCAGCGGATGCCGCCGCGTCTGCGGCGGCTGGTCCGGCCATGGCGGCGTTGCGACGGCGGCAGCAGCGGCGGGCCGCGGCTCAATGGTTTGCAGCGGCGGCGGTAGCTCGTCCGTTGGCGCGGTTTCAACCGCGGGCGCGGGTTCGATGGCGGGCGAGGCGATCTCCGATGCGGGAGATGGTTCGTCGGCGACGGCTTCGACAAAAGGCGACGGTTCTAGCTCGTGAATTTCGCCGTGCGACACGATATGTTCTGAGGTCTCTTCCGCGACAATGTCTTCCGCGACAATGTGTTCGACGGCCGGCTCAACCGGCGGCCCGGTGAACTCATCGATCAAGGCAAACTCGGCCGGCGCTTCGCCGGTGGTCGCAGCTTGCTCGTAGTCGGGTGTCTGTTGGTCCATCTCCGCAACATCCGGCTGATGCGCAGGCGCAATCTCCGCATGTTCAGGCGATTCGGGCAACGGCTCGGCCACCGGATGGCCGGTTGCTTCGACAGCTTCGGTAGGCTGTTCGGGCGCGGCTGGATGTGAGACCGCCTGTTCCACAGACAGGCGCTGCTCTCGGTGAACGGGCGAACTGCGCTGCGTGGCCTCGATCCGCTGCAGTTCTCCCGGCGAAAGCATCGCGACCACCAGAATGCCGGCGCCGCCATCGGAAAAATCGATCCGCGCGCAGGCACAGGTCACCAGCGTGCCGAGCGCGGCACCGAAGCCGCGCAGCCGCTCGAGCCGCGTCGCACCGGTCGGCAGCAGCCGTCCTGCGAGTTGCGCCACCTGACGGCGATGCTGATCGGCGGGGCCGAAAACCTTCGCCGCGAGTCCTGCGGCATTCGCGGCGCCGAACAGTTTTGCGCCGACCGGATTGGCCCAAAGGATTCTGGTGCCGTCGGTCGACCACAGCCAGACCGGGAGGTGGCTGGTGGCATGAACCGCCAACCTCGGATCGCTCACCCCCCGCAACTGGAATTCCGCATTGTTCATAGGCTGTGCATGACTGATTGGTTGGGCTGTCGTCCGGTCATGCCGTCAGAACTCAACGGCCAAAGAATGACAGCCTTAACAGATCGTTAGTATCGCCCTTGAGCCCCGTCAGGTCCACGGCAGGGCACGCGCCGGATCGGCCTAAGCGGCAATAACCTTAATTCGCAGCGAACCTTGTCGCCGGCTCCAGCGTTGGGGTGTTGCAAAACGAAATCAAAGGTTCACGATGTGGAACCCGGCCCGAAAACATTGCACTGCGTCACATCTGTGATGTTTTCTGCCGGTAACCTGAAGTGGGCGGACGGGGAGCAGGGCTTGAAAAGCCCTGCGGACGCAAACAGGAGTGGGACCATGAATGCAAATGGAAGCGATCGTTTCGAAATCCCGAAGGAAATGCGATCGATGGCCGAGGCCAGTTTCGATCAGGCGCGCAAGGCGTTCGAAGGTTTCCTCGCCAGCGCGCAGCAGACCGCTGCCAAGATCGAAGGCCAGGGCGCCACCGTGCGCGCCGGCGCCAAGGACATCAGCGCCAAGGCGATTTCCTATGCCGAAAAGAACGTGCAGGCCTCGCTGGACTACGCCCAGCAGCTGCTGCACGCCAAGGACCTCACCGAGGTGATGCGGCTGCACAGCGAATATGTGCAGAGCCAGATGCGCTCGCTGGCCGAGCAGGCCAGCGAAATGGGCCAGATCGTCAGCCGCGCCGCGATGGATGCCGCCAAGCCGAAAACCTAAAGAGCCGAAAACCTGAGCAAGCGCCTCTGGAAGTTGACTTATTGGTGTTCCTCGGCCGGAACGTGCGTTCGGCCGGGGGCTGCCATGCGGCATTGCACCTGAAATTGCGTTGCGTTGCACAAAATTGCCATGTTAATGGCGTTAAGTGTCGACGGCCCCGAGGAGGGGCATCCCCGTGATCCTATTCGACGATCGGCCCGCGTTGATGGGCCGGCTGCCGTTTTGCAGGGTCACCCGATTCACCCGATGCAAGAGGATACCGCATGTCCAATTCGACCGATCCGTTTTCTGCCTCCGTCATCCCGTTCCAGGTTCCCGAGCAGGTGCGCGCCTTCGCCGAAAAGGGCGTCTCGCAGGCCCGCGACAGCTACACCAAATTCAAGGACGCCGCCGAAACCCATAACGGCACCATCGAGGCCGTGTTCGGCTCCGCCAGCAAGGGCGCGAGCGAGTACTCGGCCAAGCTGCTCGAGTTCATGCAGACCAACACCACCGCGACGTTCGATTTCGCGCAGGAGCTGGTTGGCGCAAAGACGCTGCCGCAGGCCGGCGAAGTCTGGACCGGCTACACGCGCAAGCAGTTCGAGACCCTGACCGCGCAGGCCAAGGAGCTCGCCGAACTGACCAAGAAGATCGCCACCGAAACCGCCGAACCGATCAAGGCCGGCGCCTCGAAGATCTTCACGCCCGCCGCCTGATCGAAGCGGTTTGTAAAATCAACGGAAGGCCCGGGCGGTTTGCCCGGGCTTTTTGTTGAGGTTGATGTGTTTGCGGCGTTGCCGCTATTCGAGCGTCGTCCCGGCGAACGCCGGGACCCATACCCGCAGGAGTTTCGGTAGAAATTACGACGCGGCAACGACCGCGTTGAAGCCACGAACGCCGGAGATTATGGGTCCCGGCGTTCGCCGGGACGACGCGATCCAAGCCTTGCCAAAGCGGGGCGTTGCACCTAGTTTCCCGCCCGTTCGCGACCCCTTTTGGGGCGCGCCCAAGGATGCAGTTGTAGCTCAGTTGGTTAGAGCGCCTGTCTGTGGAACAGGAGGTCGGTGGTTCGAGCCCACCCAACTGTACCAGCGATCAAGAGCTTGGCCTGTCCTGCTGGTCTTCAGATTTTGCGACGGCCAAACAACCCGTCGCGCGACGGTGGCCCTTCGCCCCTTTTACTTTTTGCCATCGCGCCGCGCTGCCTCGGCTGCGATCAAGCGCTCAAGCCAATCGGCGAGTGACCGGGCGTCCTTCTGCGCAAGCTGCTCAGCCATGGTTTTGACGGACGGTTTCATGCGCACACGTATCGGAGCTGTGCGCGCCTGCGGATTCGGCTTTTTCATTAATCCGTCTCTGGAGCGATCGATGCCAGCGATTTGCCAGTAGCCGGCTGGCGCCAATCCGCCTGGCAACTCGGAATTGGTATACGGATTATTTACGTATTTTGGCAAGGGCCTTGATGGCGTCCTTTGGGTCAAAGCCGATGGCTTCCGCCCATTCCATCAACTCAACCACTTCGACCAGCTTCTGTCCGGTCTCGACGTAGCTAATGTAGTCCTGCCGGCGTTTGAGCCGCTTTGCGAGATCAACTTGGCGTAGGCCCGCTTCCTTGCGCTTTTTGACAAGGAATTCGCGCAGCGCGTCATGTCGTGGCGAATCGAAGGTGCGAGCCATCCATCGCTGTTAAACGGACTCTTTGCGTACGGAAAAAATGCGTATTTGAGGCGCAAGAATAGGCTCTGACTATCCTTGCCAATTCCCCTTCCTTCACCCACAATCACCGCGAGAGGGACCCAATTCGTTATCGATCCGCTGATTTCAATTCATTGCGCTATGGGGGGCTTATGATTTCGGTCCAGTCCACGATACGCCGGTCCGGATTGTTGCTGGCGGTGACGCTGTCGGTTTCGCTGCTTCTAACCGCCGCCCATGCCTATACCCCCGAGCAACAGCAAGCCTGCTCCGGCGATGCGTTTCGGCTTTGCGGTGACGCGATACCGGACATCGACCGCGTCACGGCCTGCATGATCGCAAGAAAGGCCCAGCTCAGCCCCGGATGCCGGGTGTATTTCAGATCGCCGGAGCCTGTGGCTGCTCCGGTGACGGCGGTACGCAGGCCCGTCCGTCTCACGCCGGTTGGCGCGCGAAAGCCGGTTAGCGTTAAGCCGAAAAAGCCAAGGAAACCTGTCAAGCCCGCCGGCGCCAGGTGACCGCAATCCGACATACTGGCATTAAATCCAAACTTCGTTTATATCGCATCACACCTTTGCATCACTACCGCCACATTAACGCGACGACAGTTTCTGTATCGATAGTTGTAACGCCGGCTTTTTTTACTGGAGATTTCAATGCCCCAGATTTTGAGAGGCTATTTCGACGCCCTCAACAAGCGACCATCCAGGAACGGTACACAACCCTCCACCCGGGAGTTCTCGCCGGAGCGTTATCACTTCGACCATAACCGGCGGCGCGTTCTGGTCGGGCTCAGCCCTGCGGAAACGCGCGAATTCGAAACGCTGGACTCGCTTAACCCCTCGGACGCCAGCGGCCGCCGCGTCGCCTGGACTTTTGGCGGCGAGCCGACCACAGGCCGCGAAAGGCGCTGGCTCGAGCTCTACACCAAGCACGACGAGGCCTGGAACAGCCTGCGGGCCGAGAGCGCGTAAGGTGGCGAGAGCAGACAAGTTCGAACGTCATACACCAACGTCATCCTGAGGCGCTCGCCGTCCTTTACGGCGAGCCTCGAAGGATGGATCCCAAGCGCTCGCGGCCATCCTTCGAGACGCGCGCAAAAGCGCGCTCCTCAGGATGACGGTGGCGCCGTTGTGGATACGCGGGCCTTCGCCGCGCCGAAGCGGCTTCGGCCGCGCAGGCGGGTCAAGCCCGCCTATGACGCGTTGGATGGGGCTGGCAATACGATTTCAAGCCCCCTTCACGCGACAAGCTGACGCGTGGCATTAGTGCTACCGATCAACATCTCCTGTCCCAGGAGAAAGCCCGTGAGCGAGAATCACAAAGCGGAAATCGACCGGCATTTTGCCTGGTTCGAGGCCAAGCTGTCGCCTCGGCCGGCGGCATTCGTCCGTTGGCTGCGCAAGCCGTCGTCGCGGCTGGTGCGCATTCCGCTGGCTATTCTGCTGGTGGTCGGCGGTGTGCTCAGCTTTTTGCCGATCCTCGGACTCTGGATGCTGCCGCTCGGCCTGCTGCTGATCGCGCAGGACGTGCCGTTTCTACAAAAGCCGTTGGCGCGGATGCTGGGATGGATCGAACGCAAATGGATCGAGCGTCAGCGCGCAAAGGGCGTGCAATGAGTCTTTTTCGAGTCATTCGCCCGCTAATTGAATCGTTTTTCTGATTCGCCGCACTGCATGATGTGACTCAAATGCCAACCTCGCAGATAAATCAGGGACTTCGCCACAATTGCTTGTAAATTTTTCTTTCGCGAATCAGCAACCTGATTCATTTTCGCCTCTTAGCGTCAATCTGGAGGCAGAGGTATGAACGTCATTGTTTTCGCATCGCGTAAAGGTGGTTCGGGCAAAAGTACCCTGGCCGCTCATCTCGCTGCGCACGTCCACAAGCCATCGAAGCCGTGTCTGCTGATCGATGCCGATCCGCAAGGCTCGCTCACGCTCTGGCACAAGCTGCGCGGCACCAACGAACCGCCGATCAAGAGCGCGGTCAATTCCGTGAGCGGCATCGTCGCCGCGGCGAAGCGCGACGGCATCGAATGGGTGTTCATCGACACGCCGCCGAACATGTCGGCCGTGGTCGAGGATGCGATTCGCAACGCCACCATGGTGATCATCCCGGCGCGGCCCGGCGTGTTCGACGTCAACGCGGTGCAGGAAACCATTCTGACCTGCCGTTCCAACCGCAAGCCCTACGCGGTGGTCGTCAACGGCGCGCCTGCGACGCGGGACGGCGTTGAGAGCCGTATCGTCACCATCGCGCGCGAAGCACTGGCGAAATTCCGTGCACCGGTGTGGGGCGGTCAGATCACCAACCGCGCCGACCTGCTGATGGCGCTCGGCCACGGCGAAGGCGCGCGCGAATATTATGCCGAAGGCCGTGCGGCGTCCGAGATCGGCAAGCTGTGGGGCGCGATCGAACGTTCGGTCAAGGCGATCCGCGGCCAGGCCTCCGCATCGGGCGCGATGCACAAGCAGGCGGCGTAACTAGCCGTTTTGCCGGAACGACAAGAGCGCGCGGATTTTCCGCGCGTTTTCTGTTGCGTGTTATCGTCATCCTGAGGAGCGCGCTTGCGCGCGTCTCGAAGGATGGCCGCATACTCCGTCGCCTCTCATCCTTCGAGACGCCGCGCAAGCGCGCGGTTCCTCAGGACGACGTTCGTGTATGCGGCGATGCTTCGCTCAACTCACCATCAGCAGATAGAACACGATCACCGGCGATAGCGCCAGGATCACCGACCACACCCCGAGCGCCCATAGAATATCCTCGGTGCTGAAAGCCGGTTCTTCGAAGAATTGATTGTCGTCTTGCGTAGTCACGACGCCCCCCGCGTTTCTTGTTGTTGTGAGCACAATACGCGACGAATTTTAAAAACCCGGCCGCAAACTCGCTGGCATTTGAACACAGGTGCTACCGCGCATTAACCATCGGCGCTTGCTTCGCGCGATCGATGCGGCGGTCGAGCCGCGCGGCGAGCTCAGCGCTCACCCCCGTCATCGGCAGCCGCACTTCCGCGCTGTCGATCAGGCCGGTGCGCCACAGCCAATACTTGATCGGCGCCGGGCTCGGCTCGGAAAACAACAGTTGCGTCAGATCCGCGACGCGGTCCCATCGGGCCCGTGCCGCCGCGCGGTCGCCCGCGGCGAACAGGGCGGCGATCGAGGCGAAGGTTTCGGTTTCGATATGCGCCGAGGCGAGGATGGCGCCATCCGCGCCGTCGCTGAGCGCCTCGTAAGTCTGCGCGTCCTCGCCGGTCAGAACGGCAAAGCCTGCGGGGCGCTGGCGCAGCAGCTCCATGGATTGGGCGCGGATCGCGCAGCAATCCTTGAGACCGGCGATGTTCGGATGCGCAGCGAGATGCAGCATCGCCTCGTTGCCGAGATTGACGCCGGTCCGGTAGGGAATGTTGTAGATCAGCACCGGATGCGCGGCCCGGCCGGCCAGCGCGCCAAAGTGCTGGATCATCCCGTTTTGCGACGGCCGCGAATAATACGGACACGAGATCAGATAGCCATCGATCGGCCATGCCGCGGTAGCGTCCAGCAATTCCAGCATGGCGCGGGTGTTGCTGCCGGACAGGCCGAGAACAATCGGAAGGTCATGGCCGCTGCGGGCCACCTCGTCACCGACGATGGCGACCAGCCGCCCGGTCTCGAACGGATCGAGGGTGAGGCTTTCGCCGGTGGTCGCTGCGAGGATAAAGCCGTTGATCGCGGAGGTCGTGTAACCCCGCACCAGCCGCCGCAGCGAGGTTTCGTCCAGTTCGTCGTCCCGGAACGGCGTGACCAGCGGCAGCCACAGGCCCTGCAGGCGTGATCGAAGGTCGGTCATTGTTCCATCTCCTTGGGGGTGAGCCGGAGACGGGACAACAAAAAAACCCCGTCCACGCGGCGGGGTTTCGGATCGGGCAGAAGCGAGAAGTCTATCGCGCGCGTCGATCTGAAGTCCCCGGGCGGGGACCTTTTTTCGACAGCGTTGCGCACGAAATCGTGATCATGCGCGAATGATGATCGTGCAGGAGATTCTTGTCAATGTGCGCCCGCGGTCCAGCCACATCCACCGCCGTCATCCTGAGGTGTGCGCTCTTGCGCGCCTCGAAGGATCGCCGCATGCGCGCTCGTGGCCCATCCTTCGAGGCTCGCCGTGAAAACGGCGAGCACCTCAGGATGACGGCAGTTTTATTCTCCAATTGGCGCTCGCGACGAAAAAAAGCCGGGCTCGTTAGAGCCCGGCTTAAGGTATTGGCCATGTGAGGCCGACACAATCACCTTCCAAGAGGGATAACTGAGCTTCCGCGCCACTGGAGGAGGGGGACAATGCGCAACGCGAAACCTCAGCTTCCAAACAGTATGATCCCCGTTCGCGCACTTCATCAACCGTCCGCGCCGCATGTCAGACATGCGGAGAGCGAGGGATGCACCCAAAGCGTTTTCGAGCGAAGTGGGCGCCGGTTCGCGTGAAGAAAACGCGTCAAAATATAAGCGTCATATCATGATGGCCAGCGCTGCGCCTTGCTGACCACGAAATCGCGGAACACCTGCACCCGCGCCACGTTCTTCAATTCTTCCGGGTAGACAAAATATGTATCGACCTGGATCGAATCGGTTTCGCCGAACAACTGCACCAGGCGGTTGTTTTCCTCGACCAGATAATCCGGCAGTGCTGCGATGCCGAGCCCCTGCTGGCATGCGCGTGCAAGGCCGAGGATGTTGTTGGTCCTGAAATAGGCTTCGCGCGGTCCGGAGCCGTTGCGGCCGGCATCGATCAGCCAGTTGCGGTTCTGCAGATGCGGCTGGACCTGGCCGTCGCTCAGCATGATGATGCGATGCGTGTCGAGGTCGTCGAGGGTGCGCGGCGTGCCGAAGCGCTTGATGTATTCCGGCGAGCAATAGGCGTGGAAGCCGATCGAGAACAGCTTGCGCTGGATCAGATCGGGCTGGGTCGGCTTGCGGGTGAGGATAGCGACGTCGGCCTCGCGCATCGACAGGTCGAGCTGCTCGTCGGTGACGATCAGGGAGATACGGATATCCGGATAAAGTGCCGTGAATTCGTCGAGCCGCGGGACCAGCCAGTTGATGCCCAGCGCCGGCGGCGTCGTGATCTTGAGATCGCCGCTCGGCCGCTCGCGGCTGTCGGTGAGTTTTGCGCGCGCCGCCTGCAGCTGCATGAACACGTCATGCGCGGTGCGAAACAACAGGTCGCCCTGCTCGGTGAGAATGAGTCCGCGGGCATGGCGGTGAAACAGCGACACCGAGAGTTCCTGCTCCAGCGCGCTGACCTGCCGCGACACCGCGGATTGCGACAGCCCAAGCTGCTCCCCGGCATGGGTGAAGCTTCCCGCTTCGGCGGCGGCGTGAAATACCTTCAGCTTGTCCCAATCCATATCGGTAAATCCATCGCGGGTTCGAGCCATGACTATTCCGCCGCCGCGCGGTCGTGAGCGTGTGCCGCGAGATAACGCTCGGCTTCAAGGGCTGCCATGCAGCCAAGGCCCGCGGCCGTGACTGCCTGCCGCCAGATTTCGTCGGCGACATCGCCGGCGGCGAATACGCCGGGCACCGAGGTCGCGGTGGAGTTCGGCGCCACCTCGACATACCCCGATGGTTTCAGCTTGATCTGGCC
>Ga0193726_1000182_pt1 | contig 86825 bp, 74 predicted proteins | sample H2c1metaG_FD_144928 | JGI IMG/M metagenome (GOLD analysis project Ga0193726, IMG submission 144928) | Soil microbial communities from a riparian zone of the East river system, Colorado, United States - H2c1 | ecosystem: Environmental > Terrestrial > Soil > Riparian zone | place: USA: East River... | reverse complement strand
AAATCCGCATTGCCGCGCGAAATCTCCTCCGATCCGGTGCGCACCTCGGCCGCCGCGCGCGCCATGCCGCGCACCACATCGGCCATGCTGTGCAGCAGGTCGTTGACGCTGACCGACAAGGCTTCAATCTGTCCGGTCTTGCCCGCCGTCGCAATGCGCCCGGTGAGATCGCCGTCGATGGCGGCTTTCACCACCGCCTGCGTTTCGGCGACCGCATCGTCGAGACTCTTCTTCATTCTGATCTGGTCGGTGACGTCGTTGGCGTACTTGACGACCTTGTAGGGCTTGCCGTCCAGATCCATGATCGGGTTGTATCGGGCCTGAATCCAGACCTCCCGCCCGCCCAGGCCGACGCGCTTGTACAGCCCGGCATCGAACTCGCCGCGCCGCAGCTTGTCCCAGAAATGCCGATACTCAGCGCTCTCTCTATAGGCCGGCTCCACGAACATGCTGTGGTGATGGCCCTTGATGTCCTCCAGCCGGTAGCCGAGCGCGTTGAGGAAATTGTCGTTCGCCGTGCGCACCGTGCCGTCCATCTCGAACTCGATGACGGCCTGCGTCTTGCCGATGGCCTCGATCTGACCCTGGTAATCGCCCGCCTTGATGGACGCGTCCAGCAAGGTCTGCTGCGTCGTCTTGAGCTCCGCGAGCACCTGCCCGATCTCGTCCTCGGAGGTGACGTCGATCTGGCTCTTGAAGTTGCCCCGGCGTATCTCTTGAAAATGCGCAATGACTTTGGCCAAGGGATTGCGAATGCCGCGCGCGAGCAGAAACGCCAGCAGGCACGCCACCGTCACCGCGCCGATCGACAGCATGATCAACAAGGTGCGTGTACTCTGGTACGTCGCCGCAAGTTCATCCGCCTTCGCATGGATTTTGCTCTGCTGATGGTCGACCAGTTTCTGCAGAGCCGCGATGACCGCGAGCTGCGCAGGGCGCGACTTCTGCAGCAGCGTATCCTTCGCGCCCTTGATGTCGCCCGCCTGAACCTGCCGCAGATATTCCTCATCGAGCGGCGTGAGAATACTGCGGGCGTCGAGCACGTCCTTCAGCAGCGCCTTGCCGGTCGGCGATGCCACCAGGGCAATCATTTGCTCGGCGTACTTGGCGCGTTTCTCGGACAGCGCCTGCACCTTGCCTATCTCACCCTGGATGGCCGCCTTGTCATCCATGATCAGCATGTTGCGGGTGTGGCGCATGGACTCGGAAATGGCGGCCAGCCAGTCCGTGGCGATCTCAACCTTTTGGAAATCCGGCCCGGTGATGCTGCTGATGGTGTCATTGAATGCGCCGAGCCGGCTGATGCTCAAACCCACCGCGGCGCCGAACACCAGGATGACGCCGGCGAAAGCCAGCAGCAGCCGGGTGCCCACAGATTTGCCCAATGTCATTTCAATCTCCGTATCCTTGAAGCCCAGTGCCAAGGCCTGCTGACCTAGAAGTCCTTCCACTCCTCGGCGGCGGCGCCGTTGGCGGCACGAGCGGGGGCGGCGGGGACCGCCGTGGGACGCTTCTTGCCGGTCATCGGACGGGTCGGGGCACGACGCTCCACCGCTGCGGCCGCCGCCGGGCGAGCCGGAGCGTGAGTGGCCTCCTCGGCCGCACCCTCCCCGACGCGGTAGCGCGAGATCAGCTGCGTTAAGTTCGAGGCCTGCTCGGTCAGCGCCTGCGCCGCCGCGGACGCCTCCTCCACCAACGCCGCATTCTGCTGCGTCACATCGTCCATCATCGTGATCGCTTTGTTCACCTGCTCGATCCCCGAGGCCTGCTCGCGGCTGGAGCTGGCGATCTCCGCCATCACATCCGTCACCTTCTTCACCCGCACCACGATCTCCGCCAGCGCCTTGCCCGATTCGTCCACCAGCTTGGTGCCCTCCGTCACCTTGCCCACCGAGTCCTGGATCAGCGTCTTGATCTCTTTGGCCGCCTGGGCGCTGCGCGAGGCTAAGTTCCTCACCTCCGAGGCCACCACCGCAAAGCCGCGTCCCTGCTCGCCCGCGCGCGCCGCTTCCACCGCCGCATTGAGCGCCAACAGGTTCGTCTGGAAGGCAATCTCATCGATCACGCTGATGATGTCCGCAATGCGCTTCGAGGAGGCGTTGATCTCCCCCATCGCCGTCACCGCCGCACCCACCACCGAGCCGCCCCGCTCGGCCTGCTCACGCGCCGCCGAGGCCAGCTGATTGGCCTGCGCCGCATTGTCCGCGTTGTTCTTCACCGTCGAGGTCATCTCCTCCATCGAGGAGGCCGTCTCCTCCAAACTCGACGCCTGCTCCTCGGTGCGCTGGCTCAAATCCGCATTGCCGCGCGAAATCTCCTCCGATCCGGTGCGCACCTCGGCCGCCGCGCGCGCCATGCTGCGCACCACATCGGCCATGTTCGTCAGCAGCCGGTTCATGCCGACCGCGAGCGTCTTGAAGAACCCCTCCTTGCCCTGCTCGCCAATGCGCACCGTCAAGTCGCCTTCGATCGCCTTGCTCACGATCGTCTGCACTTCCTCTTCGGTCGCCACTTCCTGGGTCCGGTCCAGCCACTGCACCACCGTGCCGACCCGCTTGCCCGTCGCGTCCACCACCGGGTTCGCCACGATGCGCAGACTCGCGTTGCCCATCTTGGCATCCGCGGTATGCGCGCTGCTCAGACCGGCCAAGAAGCTTCTCTGCATCGCGGGAACCTGTCCAAACATGTCAAAGGAGTTGCCCACCAGCTGCGACGGATCGAACGCCGGCACCTGCTTGCGAATTTCGCCCGCCTGATGACGGAACAGCGACTGCAGCGCATCGTTCACATAGATGATCTTGCCTTCCGTATCGCCCAGCATCGTGCCCACCGAGACCCGGTCCAGCGCCGTGCGTATCCGCGCATTCTCCATCGCGGCGGTGTGGTCCCGCTCGGTGCGTTCCCGCAGCGTGGTCTGCATGCGCTGCAGGCCCAGCAGCGCCTGGCCAATCTCGTCCTGCGAGCTGACCGTGACGGTGTTGGAATAATTGCCTTTTTCAATTTCAGCCAGCACCTCGACCGCGTGATTCAAGGGCTTCTTGATGGCGCGGGTGATCAGGTAGGCGAGCACACAGGCCACCGCCACCGCGCCGAGCGCCAGAGCGATCAGCAGCATGCGGGCGGTTTGGTAGGACGCGGCAATCTCGTCTGCCTTCGCATGGATATTCGCCTCCTCGTGGTCGCTGATCTTTTCCAGCGCGGCGGCGACTGCCATCTGCGCGGGGCGCGACTTTTGCAGCAGCGTGTCCTTGGCCGCCTTGGTATCGCCGGCCTGGACTTCTCGCAGGTACTCGTCATCGAGCGGCGTCAGCGCGCTGCGTGCATCCAGCGCGTCCTTGAGCAACGCCTTGCCTTCCGCCGATTGCACCACGGCCACCATTTGTTCGGCGACCTTGGCCCGTTTCTCAGACAGGGCGTGAATCTTGGCGATTTCGCTCTGGATTTCCGCCTTGTCGTCCATGATCAGCAAATTGCGGGTGTGGCGCATGCCCTCGGAAATGGCATCCTGCCAGGATTGCGCCAGCAGGACTTTGTCGAGCTGACGGCCGGTGATGTCGCTTATCGAGGAATTGAAAGCGGCCAGACGGCTGATGCTCAGGGCGATGGCGACGGAAAACACGATGATCACGCCGGCGAATGCAAGCATCAAACGTGTTCCGACGGATTTGCCAAAATTCATTTCAATCTCCAATGATCCATTTGAGTGTGTAAGTGATGGTAATAGTGACTAAATAGTTCAGACAGTGAGAAAACTGAGTACGCCGCCGCCGTACTTCGGCAGCTGAATTTGAAATTCGCAGCGGCCCTTGGGCGCGCCGAGCAATGCCGCCGCCGGAGGCGGCAGGGATTTGCAGGGATAGATCTGTTCCAATTTCAAGTGCGGCGAGTTGGCATCCATCACCAGCCGCGTGCAGATATTCATGATCTCGCGGATGTTGTCGATCATGACGCCGGTGAGATCGCGCGACTTGGCGGCGTCCTTGACCATGCCCGCGGGCAGCATCGAGAAGGCGCAGCCGAAGCTTGCCGCGAGGTTGACGTCCGCGCCGCACAGCGCGACCGGTTCGCCGCTGTCGGCGACGAACACACCGAACCACGCGCCGCCGGCGGGCGTTTGATCGAATTTGCCGCCCGCCTTGACATCAATACCGTCGAACAACAGTCCCAGCATTTGCACGATCTTCGCGGCATCGGGCAGCGGATAGGCAGTCGCCATGAATGATTCCTTGTTCCTTGGGATCTGCGCTTCAGCGAATGTGGGCGCCGAGTTGTTCTTTGAACGACTCCGGCGTGAACGGCTTGGACACCAGGAATTTCGCGCCTGCGCCGAGCGCCTTGGCGCGCATGTCCGGCGTCGCTTCCGTGGTGATGAATCCGAAAGTCACTTTGACGCCGTCGGCCGAGAGCGCCTCCAACAATTGCAGCCCCGTCATGTTGGGCATGTTCCAATCGGAGAGCACCAGATCGGGTTTCGACGTCTTGATGGCGGCCAGCGCTTTGGCGCCGTCCTCGCATTCGGTAATGTCGTGGCCTTCGAATCCGGCGAGGCGCAGGGTCTTCTTGACGATCATGCGCATGGCAGTGGAATCGTCAACGATCAAAATCTTCATCTAGGAAACTCCAAACGGCGGTTGCGGCGACAGTGCTGGCTGAAGGAGTAATCGGCGCTTGTAGGATGATCTTGAAGCGATTCGGGTATTCCACTAGGCCGATTGAGTCTTACGCTGCAACGCCTCCGACGGAGCACCCGCAAGTTCCAATATTCGCCCCGCAATCTGCGTCAGCGGATGCTGCGACTGCACCGCACCAATCTGCCAGGCCGCCCCCGGCATGCCCCACACCACGCTGGTCGCTTCGTCCTGGGCGATGGTCGCGGCGCCCGCTTCGCGCATTTCCTTCAGGCCTTCGGCGCCGTCGCGGCCCATGCCGGTCAACATAACGCCGATGGAATTTCGCCCGGCGCTTTGCGCCACGGAACGGAACAGCACGTCCACCGAAGGGCGGTGCCGATTCACCAGCTCGCCGTCGCTCAAGCGGCATTGATAGCGGGCACCGTCGCGCACCACGATGAGGTGCCTGTCCCCGGGAGCGATGTAGGCGTGGCCGGCCAGGATGGGTTGGCCGTCGCGCGCCTCGCATACATTGAGCACCGAACAGTGGTCCATGCGCAGCGCGAACGGCCCGCTGAAGGCCGCCGGAATGTGCTGCGCGATGACGATCCCCGGGACGTCGGACGGCAGGTGGGTCAGTACCTCTTTGATGGCTTCGGTGCCGCCGGTCGATGCGCCGATGGCGATGATCCGATCCGTGGTCGCAAAATGCGTGGGCGCACTGCGTTTCGGCAGCACCACCCCGGCATCATGGCGGTCCGCGACGTTCATCACCGGGGCATCGACCAACGCCCGCACCTGGGCGCGCGCCGCCATCTTGACCTTGGCGATGATCTCCTGCGCGGATTCCTTGATGCCGTGCGCGACGTCGACGGTCGGTTTGGCGACGAAGTCGACCGCGCCCAGCGCGAGTGCATCGAGCGCGACGGCCGCGCCTTTTTGCGTAAGCGAGGAGCACATGACCACCGGCATGGGACGCAGCCGCATCAGATTGCGCAGGAACGCCAGGCCATCCATGCGCGGCATTTCGACATCGAGAGTGAGCACGTCCGGATTCAGCAATTTGATCTTGTCGCGGGCGACGTAGGGATCGGGAGCCGTTCCCACGACTTCGATGCCCGGATCCGAATTCAGAATTTCGGTCAACAACTGGCGCATGACCGCGGAGTCGTCGACCACCAAGACCTGAATTTTCTTGTTCATTGGGATGGCTTCGCGTTAGAACAGTTCCACAGATCCGGATTCGACCTGGGCGTTCGTCGGTTCGAATTCGCGCTCGCGCTCGAACACCGCGCGGTTCACCGTCGATGTGAGCCGCTTGACGCGCACCTTTCCGGTGACGGGGTTGTAGAACACCTTGCGCGCGAAACAGTCGCCCAGATCCTCGGCCGTGATCAGGAATCCTTCGGTCTTGAGATAGTCGCGCACGAATTGCGCATTGCGCGCGCCCACATCGAGCGCCATGTCGAGCACCTTGCCGCCGCCGATCACCTTGAATTCGAGATTCGCCCGCTGGCCGCCGAGCGTCATGATGTCGTTGATCAGCCGCTCCATGGCCACGTTGCCGTAGCGCGTCGCGGAACTGACCAGGTTTTCGGCCCAGGCGCTGGTGCCGCCCGAGCGGTCGAGCGGCAGCATGAAGTGATTCATCCCGCCGATCCCCAACTTGCGTTCCCGCACGCACGCCGATACGCAGGAGCCGAGCACGGTAAAGATGGCCTCATTGTGCCGGGTGACGTAATAGTCGCCGGGCAGCAGCTTGGCCACCGGTATCCCGAGATCCTCGTCCCAAGTGCGGCGGATATGCCCGAAATGCGGCAGCGCCGGCGGCAGCTGCGGCGCGACGTTGAGTCTGCGGGTGGCCTCGCCCACGGTCACTCCAGGCGCCGGTAGACGGTGCGGCCCACCAGCTTGTAGCGGCGCGTCACATTGAGCAGATTTTCCGAGTGGCCGATGAACAGCCAGCCGCCCGGCTCCTGCAGATCGGCCATGCGATCGAACAGCCTGCGCTGCGTGTCCTTGTCGAAATAGATCACCACATTGCGGCAAAAGATCACGTCGAAGGGGCCTTTCATCGGCCACGGATCGAGCAGGTTGAGCTGCTTGAAAGTGATGAGCTGCTTGAGCTCCTCGGATGCCTCGGAAAACCCCGGTCGGCCCGCGGGCTGCCGAAACCAATTGCGGACGCGTTCGCTGGGAACGCCCTTGAAGCGCTCCGCCGCATACACGCCTTCGGCCGCCGTCGCGACCACCTTCGAATCGATATCCGTCGCCAGAAGCTTGACGTCCCAGGCGGGCAAATGCGCGAGCGCCTCGCGCAGCACGATGGCCAGCGAATACGGCTCCTCGCCGGTCGAGCACCCTGCCGACCACAGCCGCAGGCGCCGCGTGCCGGCGCGCTTGGACTCGGCGTACGGCAGCGCCTCCTTGGCGAGCTGCTCGAAATGATATCCCTCGCGGAAAAACGAGGTGAGGTTGGTCGTGATCGCGTTGGTGAGTTCCTGCAGCTCTGTCGATTCCGCCCCTTCGACCAGCTGGCAATAGTCGGCAAATGAATTCAGGTTGAGTTTGCGCAGGCGGCGGGCGAGACGCCCGTACACCAGCTCGCGCTTCGCCTCGGAGAGCGCTATGCCCGTGCGCAGGTGCACGATCTCGCGCAGGCGCTTGAACTCTGAGTCCGTGAACTCAAATTCGTGCTCGGCCGGCTGACTACTCATGGTTCGAACAAACCGTGGTCGGCAACGAACAGCTCGACCGTCTCTTGCGGGTCAAGCTCCGCCTCGGGCGGGCTCTCCCCCTCGGGCGCGACCATGCTCGTGAACAGCGCGCGCTCCTGAGCCATGCTGAAGGCGCGAAGCTGGGTCTTACGCAGCGCCCGCCAGGCGTCGGCCGACTCCGCGCGCCGCGGATCCCCCAGCAGGGCACGCAGTGCGCGCAGCGAGTCAGCGGCGTGGGTGAGGCCCTGCATGACGCGGTCGTGGGACTGGACCGCAATGATGACGGCCGCCATTCTCTCATTGGCGCCGGCGCCGGCCGGCGCCGGTCCCAGCAATTCCGTGAGCGCGGCCAGCAATTCGCCGCTGGCCAAATGATCCCGGGCCAGGCAGGCATCGACCTGCGCCGCCGCCCAATTCAGCCAGACGCGGCAGTGTTCCACGGCGACGCCGCTCGCCGCGGATGGCGCCGGGTGCGGCACGTCGCCCGCTCCCAAGCTCCCGTTTTGCACTTCAAGCGGCGGCATGAGCGCGGTCGAGCGCGGCTTCGCGACCGGACAAATTCAGCAAGCCGCCGAGGCCCACCAAGTCCGCCGAGCGGCGCAGCGTGTCCGACGCTCCGAGCCAGCTGCAGGCAATCCCGCGTTGCAGACAGGTGCGCCACAGACTGACGAGAATTTGCAGAATGGCGGTGTCGATTTCCTCGACCCGAGTGCCGTCGACGACGACGGCATCGCCCAGCGCCAGGCGTGCCAGCAGCGTGCGATGCAAATCGGCGGCCTGCACGATCGTCATGCGGGCGTCGAGCTCGATGGGCGCCGGTTGTTTCGCCCGTGCGGCCCTTGCAGCACGCGGCGGCTTCCTCTTGCTCACGCCGCTGCGCCTGCCGGCAAGAGTTCGTCGATGATGCTGTTGCCGATCAGCCGATCGATATCGAGCAGAATGAGCATCTTATCTTCGATGGTCGCGAGCGCCTTGACGAACATCGTGTCGACGCTGCCGCACACATCGGGAGGCGGCTTGGTGTCCGACGCATCGACGTTGTAGACCTCGGACACGGCATCGACCACCACGCCCACCGTGCGTTCGCTGCGCCCGCTCACGACTCGCACGACGATGACCACCGTCGTCGGTCCGAAATCGATGGTCTCGAGACCGAACCGGCGCCGCAAATCCAGAATCGGCACCACGGCGCCGCGCAAATTGATCACGCCCAACACGTAGTCCGGGGTGTGCGGTATGCGGGTCACCTTGTCCCAGCCTTTGATTTCCTGCACGCGCAGAATGTCCACGCCGTACTCTTCGCCGGCGAGCATGAAAGTCAGATACTGCTCGCTGCTGTCCGCGGCCGAGCGGTCCGCGCCCGCCGTTGCCTTTGCCGTACTCATAACTGCAAATTCCTCCAAGAATTAACCGTACTCAATGATTCGATCCGCAAGATGTCGGGACGCCCGCGCCTCAGGCAGCGTGCGCAGTGACCTCGCCGCCCCGTCCGGCAATCGAACGGATGAGGTCCGGGACGTCGATGATGAGAGCCACGGTGCCGTCGCCCAGGATGGTGGCGCCCGCGATTCCCGACACCGACTTGAAATTCGACTCGAGGCTCTTGATGACGACCTGCTGCTGCGCCAGGAGATCGTCGACCAGCACGCCGGCGCGTTTGCCGTCCGATTCAACCACGACCAGCAAGCCGTCTTCGGCGCTGCGGCTGTCCGGCTCGACGCCGAACTGATCGCACAGTTTGACCACGGGCAGGTATTCGTCGCGCAGTCGAAACACTTCGGCGCGCCCCGCCAGAGTGTTGACGCGCTCCTTCGTGACCTGGATGGTCTCGACGATCGCCAGCAACGAAATGATGTAGACCTCCTTGCCGACGCGCACCAATTGTCCGTCCAGAATGGCCAGCGTGAGCGGCAGGCGGATGCGGATGGTGCTGCCGAGGCCTGCCCGGGAGGAGATCTGCACGTGGCCGCCCAGGTCATTGATGTTCCGCCGCACCACATCCATGCCGACGCCGCGGCCGGACACGTCGCTGATCTGCTCCGCGGTCGAAAACCCCGGCATGAATATCAAGTTGTCGATTTGCTCGTCGGTCAGCTCCTGATCCGCGGGAATGAGCGCCCGCTCGCGCGCCTTCTGCAGGATCCTCGCCTTGTTGAGGCCCGCGCCGTCGTCGCGCACCTCGATGATGATGTTGCCGCCCTCGTGGAACGCCGCGAGTTCTATCGTTCCGGTCTCGTGCTTGCCGGCGGCGAGCCGGCGGTCCGGGGTCTCCAGACCATGGTCGAGCGCATTGCGGACCAGGTGCACCAGCGGATCACTGATCTTCTCGAGCACCGTCTTGTCGAGCTCCGTGCCCTCGCCGGTGAGCTTGAGCTCGACCTTTTTGCCGAGTTTGCGCGACAGATCGTGCACGATGCGCGGAAAGCGGTTGAAGGCGAAGCTGATCGGCAGCATGCGAATCTGCATCACGCTTTCTTGCAGCTCGCGCGTGTTGCGCGCCAGCTGGGAAAGTCCCTGGCGCAGCCGGTCCAAATCATTCGGATCGATGCCGTCGGCAAAGCCGGAGAGCATCGATTGGGTGATGAGCAGCTCGCCGACCAGGTTGATGATGTCATCGACCTTCTCGGTCGCGACGCGGATGGAGCCCGACTCGGTGCCGGCTTTCTGCAGCGGCGCGCCGGCTGTGGGGGCGCGCTCGGGGTCCGCGGCCGCCACGGCCTTCGTCTCAGCCGGCGCGGCGCTTATCGCTGCAGCCGTCGCGGCGACCGGCACCGCAGGCGCCGCTGCGCCGGTCGGCGTGAATTCCAGGCGGCAATGAGAATCCACCCAGTCGAAGACTTCGTCGAGTTTGGCGCGGGGTATCTGACCCGCAATGTCGATGGTCCACGACAGATAGCAAGACTCCGGCTCGAGCGCGTCGAGCAGCGGCAATCGAGAAATGTCGGCCTGCGCGCTCAGCGCGCCCGAGCGCTGCAGCTCTGCGAACATCCGTGTCGGCTCGTTGCGCAGACGCAAAAGATCGACCACCGGTTCGAACACGATGCGCCAGCCGCTCGGCCCATTGGCCGCGGGATCGGCGGCGGCGGGCACGTCGGCACCGCCGTGCCCGGGCACCGCCGGCTTCTCGGCCGGCCGTTCGCCGAGGATGTGCCGGATGTCGCCATTCAGGGTCGCGATCCGGGCCTGATCGAGCGGCTGCTCAGCTTCGGTCGCCGCCACCATCTCGCGCAGACAATCGCAGGCCTGCAGCAGGGTTTGAATGGCTTCGGAGGTAACCGGTCGCACGCCGTTGCGCATCTCGTCGAGGAGCGTTTCCACGCCGTGCGTGAACTCCGCGACTTCGGTGAAGCCGAATGTCGCCGAGCCTCCTTTGATGGAATGAGCGGCGCGAAAGATCGTATTGATGTTCTCGCTGTCGGCGGTGGCGTCGAGGCTCAGCAGGCCCGACTCCATGACGTCGAGGCCCTCGCGGCTCTCTTGGAAGAACACTTTGGCGATTTCCGCCATTTCCACATCAAGGCTCATGCTCGATTCCTTCGGCACATGGTTTCGGGTGTTCGCGGCAAATGCGGGGTCACAGGACCCGGGCGACCGTGGCGAGCAGCTGCGGAGGATTGAATGGTTTGACGATCCAGCCGGTGGCGCCGGCCCGTTTACCATCCATTTTCTTTTCCTGGCTCGACTCCGTGGTCAATATCAGCATCGGCACGAACTTGTAATTAGTCAGCGCGCGCAGTTCACGCACCAAGGTGATGCCGTCCATGCGCGGCATGTGCACGTCGGTGAGGACCAGATCGACGGTGCCCTGACGCGCCATGTCCAGCGCCTCGACGCCGTCGCAGGCCTGCACCACGTCGTAGCCCGCGCCTTGCAGAGTGAGCAGTACCATTTGGCGCATCGATGCCGAATCGTCGACAGTCAATATCTTCTTAGCCATGTATAAACCGTCTCCGATTAGCAATGAGCGTCGTTACAGCAGCTCAACTGCAGGGAATATCGTCAAGCATCGGGCAAACTTAACCGGCGCAGCCGACGAAGCCAGGAGCCGCTCGGGTGCTGCGAAGCTCGTCACATTCGCGCGGCCGGGCGTTGCGGTAATGCCCTACGCCGCAATCAGGAGAGGCAGTAGGTCTGCCGCCATTCGTTGGGTCTCCAAGGCAATGGCCAGTACCGAGGCTATGTCCAATTTGACGGCGCGCAGCGCGGCGCCGGACATGGCGGGCGCGTCGGAGGGCTCGCTGCTGCCGATCTCCGCCAGCACCGCCACGCTGTTGGCGATGTGAACGGTGGCGACCTCCAGCGGAAATTCCTGGGCGCGCTCAGGCTCATGGTGAAATTCGATGCATTCCTGCAGCGAGCGCGGCATCCCCCAGCTCTTGGCGAGCGCCACGCCGACCGCCCCGTGATCGAAGCCTAGAATTTCGCGCTCGCAGAGGAACAATCCGCGGTCGTCGGCCGAATCCACCGACATCAACAGCGCCTGCCGCGCCGATTGAGGCGCCCGGCTGAACAACACCAGTTGTCCGACGTCGTGCAACAGCCCCGCAATGAAGGGACTGTCGTCGGGGTTGCGGGCACGGCGCCCGGCGATCTGCCCGGCGGCCACGGCGCACAGGAAGCTGTGGCGCCAGAATGATTCCATGGTGACCAGCTCATTGCCGATGCCGTCGAAGGTTCGCACCGCCGTCAGCCCCACCGTCAGATCGCGCACCTGCCGCACGCCGAGCACCGTGATCGCCCGGCTGATGGTGGCAATCTTGCCGTGCTGGCCGAAGGCGGGACTGTTGGCGATACGCAGCAGCCGCGCGGTGAGCGCCGCATCCTGGCTGATGGCGCGGCCGATGTCGGCCGACGATGACGACGGATCATCGACCATGCCGGCAATGCGCAACGCCACCTCGGGCAAGGTGACCAGATCTTTGATGCCTGCGACCAGTTCTTCCGGAGTCAAATCAACCTTGTTCACGCCGTACCTCCGCCACACGTGTCGGCAGCGGTGCGCGAAAATTGAGTTGAATCGCCGAAATCCCTTGGCGCAGTTGACTTGGGCACGTCCTTCGCCTCAATCTTCCGACCTTTTCAAGGGCTTAAGAATGATTACTGTTTACTCCGCGGATCACGTGCTGCGCCGGCCGCGCACCGAACTCTACGGCGGTGAATTGGTCCGCCCGCACGAATCGCCGGAACGGGCGCAGATCGTTCTCGAGCAGGTGCAGGCGTCGAGTCTCGGCCGGATCATTGCCCCGCAGGCCTTCGGCGAGGCGCCGCTGCTGCGCGTTCACGATGCGCAATACCTGGAATTTCTCCAAGGGGCTTGGAGTGAATGGGTCGCCGCCGGCAATCGCGGCGAGGCCATTCCGGATTGCTGGCCGGCGCGGCGCATGACGCAGCGCCGGCCGAACAGCATCACCGGGAGGTTGGGGTACTACGCCATGGCGGGCGAAACCTCGATCAGCGAGGGCACCTGGGAAGCGGCCCGTGCCGCGGCCGATGTGGCGCTGACCGGCGCGTTGCAGATCAAGCAAGGCGCGCCGGCCGCCTTTGCGCTATGCCGGCCGCCGGGACATCACGCCGCCCGCGACCTATACGGCGGCTACTGCTTTCTCAACAATGCGGCGCTCGCCGCGCAATTTCTGCGGGATGACGGCGCAGCGCGCGTTGCCATCCTGGATGTCGATTTTCATCACGGCAACGGCACGCAGGACATATTCTACGAACGCGCCGACGTGCTCTACGTTTCGCTGCACGGCGACCCCGCCGAGGCCTTTCCTTATTTTTCAGGGTATGCGGATGAAACCGGAATGGGCGCCGGCGAGGGCTTCACCCTGAACTTCCCCTTGCCGCCCGGCACCGGCTGGAGCGCATGGCGGCAGGCGCTGCAGGCGGCTCTCGAGCGCATCGCGAATTTCGGCGCGGATGCGTTGATCGTCTCCCTCGGGGTGGATACATTCGCGGCCGATCCCATCAGTTTTTTTCGCCTGCAATCGGCGGACTTCTCGGCATGCGGCCAGATGATCGGCGCTTGCGCATTGCCGACCTTGTTCGTTCTCGAGGGGGGTTATGCGGTCGGCGAGATCGGCATCAATGTGGTGAATGTACTGACGGGGTTCGAGCAGGCGAATCCTGCCTGAATGCGCTCTGAAATGACCGCAGGCCCGCCGCGGTGAACTTGATGATTCGCGAGTTCTTATCGCGGGTCGCCCACTTCAGTTCGCGCAGGCGGGTCAACAATGCAGCACCCAGCGATCCCGCCAGATGGTGCCGGCGTTCGCTCCAATCCAGACAAGGACGGCAGAAGGCGCGGCGCTGCCGCGCGGCAGCCTCGGTGTCGATCCCGAAGCGTCTGAACCATTGGTCACCGAACTCGCTGAGCCGCAGCTCGTCGCGCGACATTGCAAATGCCCCGCGCTGCAACAGCGCCTCATAGGCGATGACGCCCAACTCGCCGGCGAGGTGGTCGTAGCAAATTCTTGCCTTGCGCAGTGCCGGTTCTCGTGGGCTCGACAACAGGCGCACCGCGCCGGTGCGGAAGGCCACTCCCATCAGCGACTCGAGCAGGTCCGCCACGTCCCCGTCGGCCAGCCGAAAGTACCGATGCCGGCCCTGTTGATCCACGGCGACGAGCGCGGCTTCCAGCAGCTTGTGCAGGTGGCTGCTCATGGTCTGCTTGCTGACGCCGGCGATGGCCGCCAATTCGGTCGCCGTCAGCGCTCGGTCCGCCAGCAGCGCGCTGAGGACCTCCGCCCGCGTCGGATCGCCGAGCAGCGCAGCAATACGGGCGATATTCGGACCGTCTTTCATGGTTCGACGGTAGACGAACCATTGATGGGAGGCAAGCGCGTAGCATGCCCCCATGCGAATCGTCTGCTTCATCCGCTACGACATCGATCCGTTCCAGAGAGCCGCGTTCAAGACCTACGCCGAGACTTGGGGGACCATCATTCCTCGCTGCGGCGGCCGGCTGCTGGGTTATTTCCTGCCTCACGAGGGCACCAATCACATCGCCTGGGGACTCATCGGGTTCGAGTCCCTGGCGGCCTATGAAGCGTACCGCGGGCGGCTGAAGGCGGACCCTGCGGCGCGCCAAAACTTCGCCTTCGCGCAGACACAGCGCTTCATCTTGCGCGAGGAGCGCAGCTTTCTCGAGGCGGTCGAGGGGACAATCGCACCTACTTCGCCGCTCCCGGTCAACCCAGAGTAAAATGCTGCGTTATCCAGTGAGCCAGCGCACAGGAGAAGCACATGCGGCAGTTAAATCCCCCGGACATGGCGCCACAGCCGCGGCGGGCGGCCAACGAATCGAGGCGGCCGATCCTGCTGGTCCTCGCCCTGACAACGGCCGCGCTGCTGGCAAGTTGCGACGACAACGACGGCCCGTTTTGCCATTCCTGCGGCAACATCACCCCCACGGAGTTCTCCAAGGGCGTCGTCAGCGCCGATTTCAACGGCGACGGCTTCCCCGATGTCGTCGCGCTGAGCTCGATTCGTCCATCCGCCGCGCCCGGGTCGGCTTTCAAGACCTACCTGTCGACGGCGGCGGGCGCGTTCGCCGCCCCGGTACTGACGGCGGACGGATTCAACCCGCTGTTCATCGCCGGCGCCGATCTGAACGGCGACGGCTTGATGGACGTGGTGTCGGCCAGCTACAACGACGGCGCGCTCAGCGTGTTCTTCAATGACAAGGCGAGCCCCGGCACTTTCAACTCACCGCTGGTATTGAACAGCCCCGGCGCTTCGCAAGTGGCCATTGCCGACATGAACGCGGATGGTTTGCCGGACCTGATCTCCGCGGATTTCAACGTCTCCTTGTTCGTTCAGACCTCTCCCGGAACCTTCGCCGCACCCATCCCCCTCTACTCCGGCGGCGCCAACTGGGTGGCGGTCGGGGATCTCAATGGCGACGGCGCCCCCGACGTCGCACTGACGGACGCCGCCGGCGTCAATGTCCTGATGCACACGGGAGCTGCCTCGGCGACGACGTTTGCGGCCCCAGTCACTGTATTCACCCAGACGGCCAACCTGAATGTCGCTGGGGCGAACATCATCGCCATCGCCGATGTGAACGGCGACGGCTTCAAGGATCTCGTGATCACGGATCCGGGCCCGACCGGCGGCATGTCGCCGACCGTCAACGTGCTGCTGCAGGATCCCGCGCATCACGGCAGCTTTCTGGCTCCCGTCAGCTATCCCATCGCCGCGCAGGATTTGCCTCAGTCGATCCTGCTCACGGATCTGCAGGGCACCGGCAAGTTGGACATCGTCATCGGCGGCAAACAAACCGTCACCGTGCTGCTGCACGATCCGGCCACGCCCGGCAAATTCCTGGCGGCCAGCATCTATACCTCCGCAGGGGCGAATGAGATCGCCGTTGCGGACATCAACGGCGACGGCAAGCCGGATATCGTGGTCAGCAACGGGGTCACTCATCCGATGCAGGGTGGCATCGCCACGACCAACCCCGGTGTCCTGCTGCAGAGCGCCACCACGCCCGGCACTTTCGGGACGCTGCAAGACTTGCCCTAGTTCATGTAGGGCTGGCTCTCGACCTCGCGCGCCTCTTGATTGCGCTGCTGGGCGCGCAAGGCGTCGGCCAGCAAACGTCCCGCTTGCTTCTGCGCGCCATGATCGCCGCTGGCGAGCGCCAGCGCTTTGCGGCCGCAGCCCTCGGCCTGATGAGCCTCGCTCTCCACCAGCCGCTCCCGTCCCAGCTCGATCCACAACAGGGGATTGTTCGGTTCGATGCGCAGCGCCCGATCGAGCGTGGATGACGCCCCGTCAAAATCGCCGTGCGCGAGCAGCGTGCGCGCCTGAGTCACCAGAGAATGAGTGGCCGGCGATAGGCTGTTCTCGCGCAGCGGCGGCGGCGGTCGGGGCACCGGCGCGCCCGGCGGCGGCGCTGGGGATGCCGGCGAACCGGCGGGCGGAGCAACCGTCGGCGGAGCCGGCGACGGCTTGCGCGCCGGTGCGAAGCAGCCGCCGAGCAGCGCGACAACCCCGAGCAGGAGGACGGCGGCCTTCAATGAATGATGTTCTTGAGCCATGTCTTGATCTTCTCACCCACGCCCGTGGGGGGCGAGGAAATACAGTTCGGCTTGCCGGGCAGCACCGTATCCGCCGGCAGCGACAGCAGCACCGCGTCCGCGCTGCAGGCCGGCGTCGTCTCGAGCCCATCCCCGTAGCCGATCCAGCGGTCTTCCACCAGCTCGGGGGCCACCGGCTGGAAAGAAACAGACTTGAGTTTGGCCAGGGTTTCCGCCCACACCGGCAGCGCCCCGGCCGCACCGGTGAGGCCGGTGGCGCGGTTGTCGTCGTAGCCCACCCACACGACCGCGAGATAGCTGCCGGTGAAACCCGCGAACCAGCTGTCCCGAGTATCCGAAGAAGTGCCGGTCTTGCCGGCGACCACCGTTCCCCGCGGTAGACGGCTCGGCGCGTCGCGGCCGGTGCCGCGGGTGGTAACCAGGGTGAGCATTCTGTCCAGCTGATAGACCGCGGCGGGCGGCGCGGCCGCCTCCACTTGCACCTTGAAACTCCTGAGCGGCCGGCCACTCTCGTCCAGCACCGCGCGCACGGCACGCAGGCGGGCGCGAAAACCGCCGTTTGCCAACGACGTGTAGACCTCCACCACCTCGAGCGGCGTCATCTCGACGGTGCCGAGCAGCAGCGACGGATTGAGACTGGGCGTACTGTCGAGTCCGAGCTGGTGCAGGGTCTCAGCCACCCGCGGCAAGCCGATGTCGAGGCCGAGCCGCACAGTCGCCAAGTTCATGGACTCGGCGAGCGCACGCGCCAGCGGCACCCGCCCGTAAGTCTGGTGCTCGAAGTTCTGCGGCGCCCAGATGCTGCCGTCGCCGAGCTTGAGCTCGATCGGGGCGTCTTCGATCAAGGTGGCCGCGTTGTAGCGGCCGCTCTCGATCGCCGCCAGATACACCGCCGGTTTGACCAGCGAACCGATGGGCCGGCGCGCATCGAGCGCGCGGTTGAAGCCGACCGCGCCCACCTCGCGTCCGCCCACCACGGCAACCACGTCGCCGCTGTTGGGTTCGGTGACGATCACCGCGCCTTCGAGGGTTGCTCCGCGCACCCGGCTCGAGGCATCGAGGCGCTTCAAGTTCGAGGTCAGCGCCAGTTCCGCTGCCGCCTGCGCCCGCGGGTCGAGGCTGGTATACACGGCAAGACCGGCAGCCGCGAGATCCGCTTCGGCGTAGTCGCGGTTCAAGTGGCGCCGGACGAGATCGAGATACGCCGGTACATAGCTGCCGCCCGGCGGACGCAGGCCCAACGGGCTTGAGGCGGCGCGCGTCGCGGCCTCTGCATCGATCAGATGCGCCTGCGCCAATTCCTGCAGCACGAGATTGCGCCGCGTGCGGGCGCGGTCGCCATGCTTGCGTGGGTCATAGTAGGACGGACCCTTGACCAGCCCGATCAGCAGCGCCATTTCACCCACATCGACTTCGGCCAAGGGTTTGGCAAAGTAATATTCGCTGGCGAGCCCGAAACCGTGCACGGCACGCGCGCCGTCCTGGCCGAGATACACCTCGTTGAGGTACGCGACCAGAATCTCCTCCTTGGAATAATGCGCTTCCAGCCGCAGGGCCATGATGGCCTCGGTCGCCTTGCGCCCGAACGTCTGCTCGTCCGTCAGAAAATAATTCTTGACCAGCTGCTGCGTCAGCGTACTGCCCCCCTGCACCACCCGGCCGGCCCGAAGATCGGCCCACAGCGCGCGCAATATGCCCAAGGCGTCGACGCCGTGATGCTCGTCAAAGCGTCGATCCTCGATCAATTTGATTCCGTTGCGCAGCAGCGGCGGTACGTCGGCGGGCGATAAAATCAGCCGGTCCTCGCCGTGCACCGGAAACACGCTGCCGATCACGGGGGGATCGAGGCGGAACACCGGCAACTCCGCGCCATCGGCGCCGCGAAGGTCGCTGATCGAGCCGTTGCCCGCTCGAATCGCCACTGACACGGGCTCCCGCAGCTCGTCGATGAAGCGCACCCGGCGCGCATGCACATCGAAGGAATCACCGCGCCGCCGATAGATACCCGGACCCGCCGATGGATCGCCGGCGCGGTAATGCAGACGCCGAAGCTCCTCGTCGAGCTCGCCGGCAGTCACCGGGGCGCCGACATAGAGTTCCAGCGGCGCGGCATACACCCGCGCCGGCACCGACCAGTGCCGGCCTTGAAACTGTCGGGTGACCACGCCGTCGAGATGCACCACCCAGATCGCCAGGGCGGCGGCGAGCACGAGGCAGGCAAGAACGAGGAGGCGGCGCCAGAGGAGCGCTCGGGAGCGGGCCATGCCGAATTCAGCCGGACTGCGCGAGATGCATGGGCCGCGCGGTGCCGCGGTGGACGACGCCGGCGCAGGGATTCGCGCCCAGGCCGTAGCACAGTTCCGCGGGCCGATCGATGCGCCACAGCGCGAGGTCGGCGCGCTTGCCCACTTCCAGGGTGCCGATGTCATCCAACGCGCCCAAAGCACGCGCGGCTTGCCGCGTGGCCCCGCTCAAGGCTTCCTCCGCGGTCAATCCGAACAAGGTGCAGGCCATGTTGAGCGCCAGCAGAATCGAGGTGCACGGCGAGCTGCCGGGATTGCTGTCGGTGGCGATGGCCAGCGACGCCCCCGCATCGCGCAACCATGCGATCGGCGGCGGAGTGGTCTGCCGCAAGGTGAAGTACGCCGTGGGCAATAGCACCGCGACCGTGCCCGCGGCCGCGAGACGACGCGCACCCGCGGCGCTGAGGTATTCGAGATGGTCGGCGGACAGCGCTCCCCACGTCGCGGCCAGCTCGGCGGCACCGATGTCGCTCAATTGACCCGCATGCACATGCGCGGGCAAACCCAACCGCGCGGCGGCCTGCAGCAGGCGCTGGGTTTCTGCCGGGGTAAATGCAATATTTTCGCAAAACGCATCGACCGCATCCACCAGCCCCGCGGCCGCCAGCGACTCGAGCCAGGGACCGCTGACCTGGTCGACGAATTCCCGCCGATGCGCGGCGAATTCCGGCGGCAGCGCGTGCAGCCCCAGAAAGGTCTTCTTGATCGAGACCGGCAATTCCTTTTGCAGATCCCGCGCCACTTCCAGCAAGCGGCGCTCGGTGGCGAGTTCGAGCCCATAACCGGACTTGACCTCGATGGTGGTCACCCCCTCCGACATCAGCCGCCGGGCGCGCGCCGTGGCCGAAGCCCGCAGCTGCTCCTGAGTAGCCGACCGGGTTGCCTGGACGGTCGACTGAATGCCGCCCCCGGCGCGGGAAATCTCCTCATACGACACGCCGCACAGCCGCTTCTCGAACTCCTCCACCCGATTGCCGCCATAAACCAAGTGCGTGTGGCAATCGATCAGCCCCGGCGTCATCCACAGGCCCTCGGCCTCATGCACGGCGAGACCCAGCGCCGCTGCCCGGGTCCTACCGTCCGCGGCCGGTCCGATCCACGCAATCCGCTCGCCTTTGACGGCCAACGCGGCATTTTTGATGTTGCCATAGGCTGGCCCGCCCGCGACCATGGTGGCAATGTCCGCGCCGACCCAGATCTGGTCCCATTCCGTCTCCGAAGCTTTTTGCACTGCTGATCGCCTGCTGGTGGCTGCTGCATATATGATACGGCACGACGGGTTCCCTATACAGGTATAGTCAAGATGCGGCGCTACCATTTGCAATCTGCTTTTCTGTCGCAAGGTTGGGCCCGGGACACGGTGGTCACCGTGTCCGAGCAGGGTTTCATCACCGCGATGGAGCCCGCGGCGGCAGGCGGACACGCCGCCGGGTCTGCGGCGGAGCGCATCGAGGGCATCGTCGTTCCCGGCATGCCCAACGCGCACAGTCATGCGTTCCAGCGCGCCATGGCGGGAAACACCGAATACCGATTGTCGGCGCGCGACAGTTTCTGGACCTGGCGGCGGGCGATGTACGACTTGGCGAACCGCATCGAACCCGGCGACTTGAAGATTTTGGCGACACAGCTGTTCATCGAAATGCTCAAGAACGGCTATACCTCGGTGGCGGAATTCCACTACCTGCATCGCAACCGAAGCGGCGGCGCCTATGCGGGCACGAACCCGCTGTGGGAGGCCATCGAAGAAGCGGCGTCCGCCGCCGGCATCGGGCTCACCTTCCTGCCGACTCTGTACCAGTGCAGTGATTTCGGCGGGCGGCCGCTCAAGCCCGAGCAGGCACGATTCGCGTCGGATACGGATGATTTCCTGCGCGCCGTCGAGGAGCGTGTTGCCGCGGAGCGGCGCCGCAGCAGCGCGGCCGGGGGCCCGGGCACTCAGCGCACCGGCGTGGCGTTCCATAGCCTGCGGGCGGTACCCCTCGACACCCTGCGTGAAGCGGCCTTGCGCCTGAGAGACATCGATGCCGGCATGCCCGTGCACATTCATGTCGCCGAGCAGGCGCTGGAGGTGAAGGCCTGCCTGCGCGAGACCGGACGCCGCCCCATCGAATTGCTGCTCGACAGCGGCTTGCTCACGCCTCATTGGTGCCTGGTGCACGCGACTCACGCGACGGCTGCGGAACTCGCCGGACTGGCTGCCGCCTCGGCGACCGTGTGCGTCTCCATCAGCACCGAGGCCAACCTGGGCGACGGATTCTTCGATGCCGCCCGCTTCCTCAAGGCCGGTGGCCGCGTGTGCGTGGGTTCCGACAGCCAGTCCACGGTCAATCCGTCCGAGGAATTACGTTGGCTGGAATATCAGCAGCGGCTGCGCAAGAAGCGGCGCGCGGTGCTCGCCGCCCAGGCCGAGGCGCATGTCGGAACCCGCCTGTGGCGTGACGCCGCGCAGCACGGTGCGCAGGCCATTGGTCAGCCGGTCGGAGTGCTCGCCGTCGGCCGCCGCGCCGACTGGCTGGTGCTGGACGCGGCTCATGCGTCCATGGTGGGTGCGTCGGCCGACACCGCGTTGGATCATCTCCTGTTCGCCGGCGGCGATGCCGCCATCCGCGATTGCATGGTCGCGGGCCGCTGGGTGATCAAGGATCGGCGCCATGCGGCCGAAGACCAAGTGCAAGCCGCGTTCGGCGGGTTGATGCGCAGGCTGACCGCCGCAGCCTAAATTAGGGTTGACTGTACCTGTCTATACAGCTTAATCTCGCGCCATGAACAAGGCCAACGTGGCGCTGCAGCCGCTGTATTTGCAGGTCAAGCGGCATATTCTCGACAACATCGGCTCGGGCAAATGGGGGACCTCGTCGCGCGTACCGTCGGAGAACGACATCGTCAAGAGCTTCGGCGTGTCGCGCATGACCGCCAATCGGGCGCTGCGCGAATTGCGCGATGAGGGGGTTCTGGTGCGCATTGCCGGCGTCGGCAGCTTCGTCGCCGACAGCTACGCACATGCCCATCCCCTGGAAATCCGCAGCATCGCCGAGGAGATTGGCAGCCGCGGGCATGTGCACCGGGCAGAGATCGTGTCTCTGGAGCGGTTGCGCGCCGCCGCCGAACTTGCCGCGGACTTCGGGATCGCGCCGCGCAGTGAATTGTTTTGCTCGGTGATCGTGCACTTCGAGAACGATCGCCCCATTCAGCTCGAAGACCGCTACGTTCTGCCCAAGCTCGCACCCGACTATCTGAAAGTGGATTTCACCCAGACCACTCCCTACGATTACCTGGTCAAGGTCGCACCGCTGCAGGAAGCCGAACATTTACTGCGCGCCGTGATGCCGGATGAACGCACGCTCAAGCTTCTGACCATGAAGCGCGATGAGCCCTGTCTGTTGGTGATTCGACGCACCTGGACTGCCGGGCAGATCGCCTCGGTGGCTCGTCTCTACTATCCCGGTTCCCGTTATGAAATGTCGGGGCGTTTCCGCCCCTAAAGGATGCACCCATGCTCGCCCCCTTGAAGCCTCGAGTCATTCGCGCCGCCCGCGGCAACACGTTGAGCGCCCGCAGCTGGATGACCGAAGCGCCGCTGCGCATGCTGATGAACAACTTGGACCCCGAGGTGGCGGAGAATCCCGCGGAACTCGTGGTGTACGGCGGCATCGGCCGCGCGGCCCGCGACTGGAACTGCTACGACCGCATCGTCGAAACGCTGAAGGTTCTCACCGAAGAGGAGACTCTGCTGATCCAGTCCGGCAAGCCGGTGGGCGTGTTCCCGACGCATTCGGATGCGCCGCGGGTGCTCATTGCCAACTCGAATCTGGTGCCGCATTGGGCCACCTGGGAACACTTCAACGAACTCGATCGCAAGGGTCTGGCCATGTTCGGCCAGATGACCGCCGGTTCGTGGATCTACATCGGCAGCCAAGGCATCGTGCAAGGCACCTATGAAACCTTTGCAGAAATGGGGCGGCGGCACTTCAATGATCAGGTCAGCGGCAAGTGGATACTGACGGCCGGTCTCGGCGGCATGGGCGGCGCACAGCCGCTGGCCGCCACCATGGCGGGCTTTTGCATGTTGGCGGTCGAATGCCGCCAAAGCCGCATCGCCAAACGCCTGGAAACCGGCTACGTGGATGCGCAGGCACGCAACTTGGACGAGGCGCTCGGCATGCTCGAGGCGGCCAAGAAAAATTCCAAGCCGATTTCCGTCGCCCTTCTCGGCAATATCGTCGACGTCCTGCACACGTTGCTCGAACGGGGAATACGGCCGGATGCGCTGACCGATCAGACCTCGGCGCACGATCCCGTCAACGGCTATCTGCCCCAAGGCTGGACGGTGGAGCAATGGGATGAGCGGCGCGCCGTCGATCCCACGGGCACCGCGGCAGCCGCCGCCCGGTCCATGGCCAAGCATGTCGAGTACATGCTGCGCTTCAAGCGCATGGGGCTGCCGGTATTCGACTACGGCAATAATATCCGCCAGGTTGCACTCGATGCGGGTGTCGCCCAGGCTTTCGATTTTCCGGGTTTCGTGCCGGAATATATCCGCCCGCTGTTTTGCCGAGGCGTCGGGCCCTTCCGCTGGGTTGCGCTCTCAGGCGATCCCGAAGACATCTACAAGACGGACGCCAAGGTCAAAGAATTGATTCCCGACGATGCGCATCTGCATCACTGGCTCGACATGGCGCGCTCGCAAATTCATTTCCAGGGATTGCCCGCGCGCATTTGCTGGGTGGGCCTGGGTCAGCGTCACCGCTTGGGGCTGGCTTTCAACGAGATGGTCAGGAGCGGCGCACTCTCCGCGCCCATCGTGATCGGCCGCGACCACTTGGACTCAGGGTCGGTGGCCAGCCCGAACCGCGAGACCGAGTCGATGAAGGACGGCTCGGATGCGGTATCCGACTGGCCCCTGCTCAATGCCCTGCTGAACACGGCCGGCGGCGCCACCTGGGTGTCGATTCACCACGGCGGCGGCGTGGGCATGGGCTACTCCCAGCATGCCGGCGTCGTCATCGTCTGCGACGGCAGCGATGCCGCGGCAAAGCGCATTCGCCGGGTGCTCTGGAACGATCCCGGCACGGGAGTCATGCGCCACGCAGACGCGGGCTATGAGACCGCCATTACCTGCGCCCGCGAGCAGGGTTTGAACCTACCGATGATCGAGTGACCCTTGAGCAATACCTTGGACATTCGCGCCGGCAAGCTTGATCTGCCGGTGCTGCGGCGAATCTACGAACGACCGGTTGCCGTGCATTTGTCGGCGCATGACCGCGAGCGCATCGCCATGGCCGCCGCGCTGGTGGACAAGATCATCGCGAAGAACGATGCCGCGTATGGAATCAATACGGGCTTCGGCCTGCTGGCGCAAACCCGCATACCCGCCGAACAGCTCGAGCTTCTGCAGCGCAATCTGTTGCTGTCGCACGCGGCCGGGGTGGGCGAGGCGCTGCCCGATGCCGTGGTGCGACTGATTCTCGCGTTGAAGATCAACGCGCTGGCGCGCGGCCATTCGGGCATCACCATGGCGGTGATCGACGCCTTGCTCGCGCTGCTGGAACACGAAGTGTATCCCGTGATCCCCGCGCAAGGCTCGGTGGGCGCATCGGGAGATCTGGCGCCCCTGGCGCATTTGAGCACGGTGCTCCTCGGCATCGGTGAGGTGCGCGTGCGCGGCACAGTGCTGCCGGCAAGCGAAGGGTTGCGCACAGCCGGCCTCGAGCCGCTCAAATTGCGGGCCAAGGAGGGCCTGGCATTGATCAACGGCACGCAGGTTTCCACCGCATTGGCGCTGGCCGGGCTGTTCGGCGCCGAAGATGTGTTTGCGGCCGCCGTGGTCGCCGGCGCCATGTCGGTGGATGCTCTCAAGGGCAGCGATTCGCCCTTCGATGAGCGCATCCACGAAGTGCGCGGGCAGCCCGGACAAATCGCGGTGGCGCGCGAGTACCGGAATCTGATCGCCGGCAGCGCCATTCGCGCCTCGCACCTCGACTGTTCGCGCGTCCAGGATCCTTATTCCTTCCGCTGCCAGCCGCAGGTCATGGGCGCCTGCCTGGACTTGATCCGCCAGTGCAGCGTCACGCTCGAAACGGAGGCCAATGCCGTCACCGACAATCCGCTGCTGTTCGTGGAATCCGGCGACGTGCTGTCCGGCGGCAACTTTCACGCCGAGCCCGTGGCATTCGCGTCCGACACTCTGGCGCTCGCGATCGCGGAAATCGGCAATCTGGCGGAGCGGCGCGTGGCCGTGCTCGTGGATCCAAAAATGAGCGGCCTGCCCGCCTTCTTGGTGGAGAACAGCGGCGTGAATTCCGGCTTCATGATTGCGCAGGTCACCGCTGCGGCTCTGGTGTCGGAGAACAAAACCCTCGCCACGCCATGCAGCGTCGATTCGATTCCAACCTCCGCCAATCAAGAGGACCATGTCAGCATGGCCACGCATGGCGCCCGCCGTCTCAGGCTGATGGTCGACAACGCGGCGGCGGTCGTCGGCATCGAACTATTGGCGGCGGCACAGGGAATCGACTTCCACCGGCCCGCCCAATCGTCGGTCAATCTCGAGCAGGTGCATGCCGGCATTCGCAGCGACGTGCCTTTCTACGCGGCCGATCGATACTTCTCGCCGGACATCCGGGCCGCGCAGCACTGGGTCAAGTCAGGACGCTTCGCCGCTCTGGTCAGCCGGGTCCTGCCGTCCCGCGCCGCACGCTAATGCCCACCCTGCGTCCCCCCGAACCGCTGTTCGACTACGTGTCCGGGGAAGGGCCGCTGCTGATCAGCTTCCCGCATTCGGGCACCTTTGTGCCGCCCGAATTGGCGGTGCGCCTGCGGAGCGAGGCGCTCGATCTGCCCGATACCGATTGGTTCGTGCCGCAGCTGTATGAGTTCTTTCGAGACGCAGGCGCTTCCACGCTGCGCGCGACCCATACACGCTATGTCGTGGATTTGAATCGCCCGCCCGACGGCGCGCCGCTGTACCCGGGTCAACGCGAAACCACGGTGTGCCCGACGGAATCCTTCGACGGCGAGCCTTTGTACTGGGAAGAAGCCGAACCAACCGCGGGTGAAATTGCCGAACGGCTGTACACCTACTGGCAGCCGTATCACGACAAGCTGGCGGAGCTGACCCGGCAGATCGCGCAGCGGCACGGGCACTGTATTCTATGGGATGCGCACTCGATTCGCTCCCGAGTGCCGGCGCTGTTCGACGGACGCCTTCCCGATCTCAATGTGGGAACTGCCGGCGGACGCAGCTGTTCACCCGGCCTGCTGGCGCGCATCGTAGCCGTGTTGGGCGTGCAGCAGCAATTTTCGCTCGTGGTCAACGGCCGGTTCAAGGGCGGCTACATCACGCGTCATTACGGCAATCCCGCGGCGCGAATCGACGCCGTACAATTGGAGATCGCGCAAAGCGCCTACCTGGCCGAAGCCCGCACGCCCGTGTTCGACCCGGTCCGCGCCAAGCCGCTCCATTCATTGCTGCGTGACTTGCTGATCCGCGTTGCGGGCCGAGATCACAGCTGACCGGGCGCGCTGCGCAACCGTGAGAATTGGCCGCCTACTCGGCCGCCAACGCAGGGATTTTCGCGTCCACTTCCGCCGCGATCTTCGCCGTGTCGGCGCCGGCGGCAGGATAGGATTTTGACCAGACCACCGAACCGTCCGCGACGGCGGCAATCCGGATGGTAATGGCCTGGGCGCCGCCGGCGGTATCGACGCTGCCGCACAGGACATAGGTCGAGTGATTCGCCCGGCCGCGCTCCAGAGCCGCTCCCAAATCGCGCGAAGGCAGCGGGTCGGTGGTCAAACCCACCTGTCCGTGATGTGATTTGGCGACCATGCCATACGTCATGGCAAAGGCGGAATCCGCCAGCGTCTGCGCAGCGGCGTCGCCCGCCGGCGCTGTAAAGGGGATGACCAGCAACGGGCTGTCTTCGGTGGCATCCGTGCCGGAATCGCCGGAAAAATCCTTGGCGATTTCCGTACCGAGATGGGTGAGATCGCTCTTGGTCAGGCTGCCGTGGTACTTTTCCGAAATGGCCTTGAGCTTCTCGATCTTGGCGGGCGCGACGTCGGTTGAGTCCTGATGGCGCTTCGGCGATTCACAGCGAGACACCAGCACGACGGCGATCCAGAGGTACACCACCACCCTCAGCCAGAGGGGAATGCGTCTGAAGGCCGCCCACGCCGTGCGAAAAGCCCATGCCACCACCTCCACCCAGAAGCGGATTCTTTGCCCCGGCTCCTCCCGGGGAAATTGCGGTTTCCTCGGCAAAGACGCGGGCAATTTGCCGGCGCTCTGGGGCTCCTTGATGTTGCCGGACGCCACCCGCCGGCACAGCGACTCCAGGGCGGGGGTCGGCTTGCCTCCGGGAACTCTCAGCCATTGCACCGTGAGGAATTTCTCCGGCACCCTGGCCGCCGCCTGATCGGTATCGTCGATGACGATGGGCAACAGGAACAGATGGTCATCGGCCATGTCGAGAGTCCTCTCGACCGCGAGCCGCCATTCACGCCGGAAATAGCCTTCGTGGCGCGCCTCGGTTTGAGCCGACACCAGGGGTATGAAGTAGTCGCATTCACGGATCTGGCGCCGGATCTTCTGATCCCAGGCGTCCCCGCCGCCCAGATCGCTTTCGTCGTGCCAGACCTCGAGGCCAAACCCGGGCAGGGCCTCCTTGAGCAAGCGCGCAGCCTCGCGGTCTTGGGACGCGTAGCTCAGGAAGACCGACGGTCGCGGAGGAGCAGGGTCTGCGGCGTCGAGCTCAGACAATGTCGAAAAACTCCGTAGGCGGGGGACGGTATACTGGCACAAGCCGCCGGCCTTCGCGAAGCGGCTGGCGGCATCAAGTCTTCGTGGAGCCGTCCTTCAACAATCCCAGCCGCACCAAACTCTCGTCGGTGGCGATGATGGATTCCTCCCTGCAGTGACTGCCGGTGAAGTCAGCGTCAGCGCCTCGGTGTACGCGAACTTTTCAGCACTATACGGTGTCCTACGCTTGCAGCCGAATGACCGCCTGACCAACGAGCTCACAATAATGAAAATACTCACCGGGATGATTCTTGCCGCTTGCCTGCTCCCTTGCATGAGCCGCGCGGCCGAGCTGAATCTCGCGACATTGAGTTGCGCGAGGTATGAAAACGAAGTCCTGCCGGCCGCGGCCTCGAGCCAGACGGCCGACTCCATCAACACGGTGATGTGGCTGTTCGGCTATTCGGTCGCGAGATCCGGTGCTCATTTGATGTACCCGGAGGCGCTGACGGCCTTCGGCTACGCACTGGATGGGGAGTGCAAGAGCAATCCGATCGAGAGCCTGCTGGATGCGTTGGCCATCGTCAAACCGGAAGCCAAAAACCCCATGGATCTCAGCGCCCTTGAATGCGCGACCTTTGCCTCGCGGCATGTCGAGCTGGCGCGCACGGATCTGGAGAGTGCGAACACCATCATGATGTGGCTGTTCGGTTTTTCCGTCGCGCGATCCGACAGCCATATTTTCGACGCGGATTCGCTTGGCGCTTTTCAAACGGCACTGCTAGCGGATTGCGCCAAGCATCCCAAACTCGCGCTGTTCGACGCGCTCGGTTCAGTCAAGCCGACAAAATCCGCGAAGTAGAATCAAGCGACTCGCGTATCGCCTGATTCCAGCTGCGTTTCGCCGGCACCCGTGCCGGCCAGCAGTTTCCGTGCCCGCGACACCTGCTCGGCCGAATTGCAGCTTACAGATAACAGCGTGCCGCCGTTCCGTACCAGGGCTTCGCAGCGCTCGGCCTCGCGTTCGGGAATTCCGATGCCCGCCCCGATCACGCGACCGAGACCGGGAACCGCCACGGCGCCGGCCCCCGCGAGGATGCCGATGGTGCCGCCGATGGCGCCGTTGTCCTTGCCTGCGGCCGCAGCCTTCGGATCGGCGGAGTCGAGCAGCACCACCGAGATGGAGGAGCAGGGAATTGCTCCTCCAATCAGCGTATCCAACGCTCGTTCCGCCAATTCTGTCAGCCGGTAGATCCCCGATACCGCTTTATTCAATGAGCGGGCGTCACGGGCTGGGCGGGACTACCCATGTTCGACTTCAATTGCTCCTTGCATGCCTTCTTCATGTCCTGCTCCGACATGCCGTTATTGGCAGCCTTGGCTTTCGCCATGCAGTCCTTCATGAACTGTTTCTGATCGGGCTTCTGCGGCGTCTGGTCGCTGGTCGGCGATGTATCGTCGGCGACCGCCTGCATGGCGACCCCCATCATGCCGGCAACGAGCAGTGCAAAGATTGTGCGTTTCATGATTACCTCCGGTTTAGTTTCCACGCGGTCTGCAGAGCAGGGCCCCCAAGCCGACGCCCAACAGCGTCGCCAGACCTACTGCTCTCCAAGGCGACTCGCGCACATAATCGCCCGGCCGGCGCAACGAGTTCGCCACCTGTTGGTTCGCGTACTCGGTTGTATCCTCCCAGGCGCTCTTGGCGACAGCCAAGGCGATTTGCACCTTGGTGCGGATTTTCCTGATGTCGGGACTATCGACATCGGAAATGCGCTTCAGCAAATCATCGACGCTGTCCGCGAGCTCGTTGAACGGGTCGCCAATGAGGGAGTGCGATGCAGCGTTTTCCATGACCCTCTCCAAACTGTCAGTGGCAATGGCAAGGTGCCAGTATTCGCTGGCTGCAGTGCACGCTGGAATAGGTCTCTCGCGCGTGGACGCGTCAGATATGGCGTACAGCTCAGACGGCCCATCGGCATCGCCCCGCACAATGAGGCGGCGAATTCCTACTGCAACCGATTCCTTCCTGTCGCAGCATGGAGCCAGGCGCAACAGGCCTATGTCTTAAATCTCGCGAGGAATCAGCTATGTCAGTCACCGAACAGGCGAGTCCGGGCGACCGGTCATCGGACAGCAGTGACCGTATCCAAGAATTTCTGGGCCGGCATGGCGGGCCCGCGTCCCGTAAGGGGGACGCCGGAGACATCGTGGCGGGCATCAGCGGTTGGTCTGAAGTGTACGCGGCGGACGGCTACACGTTGCGCTGCGACTGGTCGCGAATGGGCGACCGCCAAGAAATGCAATTCTCTGAGCATCCGCCCCGAGCATCGCGATAGTCCGGGATGCACCCTACGGTTGGCCTTTGGCGCAACGCTCCCGCAGCGCTCTTCGATGCCTTTCAATGGCCTCATTGGGATTGGTCGGATCATCGGGGTCATTCTTGAAGCCTCCGGGCCTCGACACCGTTTTCTCCAGTTTCTCGCGCTCCGCTTTGGGATCGGGTCCGGGCGGAGTCGCGCTGCCTTTGGATGCAGTGGGATCGCTCATGAGTACCTCCTGGTGTTGGGCCACAGGATCATGAATCAACAATCCTCTTCCCACCATCATCCTTCTCTGCCAGTGGCTGTCAGCGCGCGCCTACCTGAATCCCGTCCGTTGGCGGCGCGGCGCTCAGTGCCCGCGCCATCTCGCCACGAACGCGCCAGCAACTCGCGCCACAGCAGGATGCTGCTGCCGAACAGGGTCAACTGCATCAGCCAATACACCGCGGACGAGGTGACTGTCGCGCCCGGCGGGATCGGCAGGTACCAGAGCCAAAGGGATGCGAAAAATAACGCTGCATTCGTTCCCAGCCGCCATGAGGCGGTGGCAGCGCGCATCCGCGGCAACCCGATGGCGATCAAGGGCGCCGCCGCCAAGATCAGTATCATGTGCTGAGCGGCGCGCGCAACCAGCGGCGGCCCGGAGAGAGCGCACAACGGCGACACGAATACCGCCGCCGCCACCATCCACCCACCGATCGCGCACGCAGACATCCGCTTGGATGCGCCGTAGTTGTATTTTCTCAGGGCGGCGACCTGCCAGGCGCAAATCAGGCTCAGCACCAGGATCAACAGGGGCCCCGGTAACGACCCGGAACCGCAAATTGGCACAACCTGAATCAAAGGCGCTTCCTCCGGTAAGTCGATCGGAGAAAGTACGCGTTTGACGCTCGGCCAGACATAAGGCGGCGGGATTTCTTGGCGTAGGCGCCCGCCGACAGGCGGACGCCGGCATCGGCTCAGACGTTCCGGCCCTCGATCCAAGTGCTCTGCACGTTGAACTCATCGTCGATCAACACAAGACTCGCCCGGTAGCCCGGCGCGATGCGCCCGAGTTCATGGCCCAAGCCGAGAAACTCCGCGGGATATTGGCTGGCCATGCGCGCCGCCTCGGCAATATCCAATCCCAACAATGAGACCGCGTTGCGCACCGCCGTCGCCATGTCGAGCGCAGTGCCTGCGAGCGTCCCGTTTTCGTCGCGGCAAATGCCGTCGACCACTCGAATCGTTCTGCCCTGCAGCACGAAAGTTGACTTTGCCGACCCGACCGCCGGCATCGCGTCGGAGACCAGCATGAAGCGGTCATGGCGCTTACAGCGCAAGGCGAGCTTCAGCATGATCGGGTCGACGTGGTGGCCGTCGACGATGATTCCGCACCAGGTGTCGGGATCGTACAGTGCCGCGCCGGCGATGCCGGGCGCACGCGGGTCGATGCGCGCCATGGCGTTGAACAAATGCGTGAAGCCGCGCAGGCCGTGAGCGATGGCTGCGGTCGTTTCGGCAAAGGTCGCTTCGCTGTGCCCGCCGGATATCAAGATTCCGCCGGCGGCGAGCTGCGCGATGATTGCCGGCGTGGTCATCTCCGGCGCCAGAGTCAGAACCGTGCGCCCGGCACGCAGCCGGCACAGCAGCGACACCAAACTGGCATCGAGCAGGCGTAGGTGCTTGGAGTCGTGCACGCCGCGGCGCGCCCAGTTCAAGAACGGGCCTTCGATGTGAATACCGAGGACGCCCGGCATGCCGGCATCGAGGGCGGATTGCACGGCGGTGATGGCGCGGTCGATGGTGTCGAGATCATCGCTGATAAGCGTCGGCAGAAAGCCGGTGGTGCCGAAGCGCCGGTGCGCCGCCCCGATGGCGCGTATCGATTCGGGACTCGGATCATCGTTGAACAGCACGCCGCCGCCGCCGTTGACTTGGACATCGATGAATCCGGGCAGCAACAGCTGTCCCTGCAGATCCACCAAGTCCGCCCCGGCGCAGCGCGGATCCTGGGGGTCGACCAGTGCCTCGATGTGCGAACCACCGAGCAGCAGAGTTTGCCCGCTCACGATTCCCGCACCGGTCAGGAGCCGGCCGTTCGTCAGTGCCGCGCGCGTCACACCGTCTCCGTGACCTTGCGCAAGTACGCCGGGTGATCCGGATCGAATCCGCGGCGCACCGCGAGCGCGGCGATCAACCGGTAGGCGCTTTGCACCAGCAAGAGGGGAGCGATTTCCGGCAGCGCTTCGATCGTCGGCAAACCGACGGTGCCGGCGACCTCGGCACCGGCGATCAGCACCGGCACCTGGCGGCGGGCGAGTTCGGCGCCCAGATTCTCGATTCCGGCTTGCGTCGCATCGTGCTGCGCAAACAGCAGCGCCGGAAATCCCGGGCCCGACAGGGCATAGGGGCCGTGGCGCAATTCCGCGCTGCTGAACGCCTCGGCGTGCAGGCCGCAGGTTTCTTTGCACTTGAGCGCAACTTCCTGCGCAGCGCCCAACCCCAAGCCGCGGCCGATGACGTAGAGATGCTCAGCCGACTCGAGCGCCGGCAGCGCCGCCGACCAATCGAGCGCCCAGCTTTGATCCATCATCCCGGGAAGCTTGTCGAGGGCCGACGCCAACGCCGCATTCTGGGTCCACGCCGCGACCATTCGCACCAGCGCGGCGAGCGTGGCCAGGTAGGATTTGGTGGCGGCGACGCTGGTCTCCACGCCGGCGCGCAATTCGATGACGAGATCGGCGGCGGCGATGAGCGGCGCGTCGGGACTGTTGCACAGCGCGAGAATGGTCGCCCCCGCCGCCTTTGCGGCAGCCACCGAGGCGAGCAGATCGGGGCTGCGCCCCGACTGCGATAGCGCGATGAACAAGCTGCCGCGCAGATCCTGGGAGACGCCGTACACCGAGCTCACCGACGGCGCCGCCGAGGCCGTCAGCACGCCGGCGCGAGTCTCGATCAGATACTTGGCGAAAGTGGCGGCGTGATCGGAACTGCCGCGTGCGCAGGTGATCACCGTGCGCGGAGCGAGACGGCGTACTTCGGCGCCGATCGCCGCGATTGCCGCAGCATCACACGACAACTGCGCCCGCACCGCGTCCGAGGCGCGCGCGGCCTCCTTGAACATTTGTGTGTCGGCGCTGGATTCAGGGCGCGCTGCGTTCATGTCGAGGTGCTCAATTCGGCGACGAAGTCGTAGGTGTCGCCGCGGTAGAACGATTGTGAAAACTCGATCGCGCGTCCGTCGGGCAAGGAGCCCAGCCGCTCGACCAACAAACCGGCATCGCCGGCCCTGGCCTTGAGCAATTCGGCTTGATCGCCGGTCAACAGCACCGCCCGCAATCGCTGCAAGGCGCGCACCGGACGATGACCTGCGCGTTCCAGGGCTTCATACAGCGACGTGTCGACCGATTCGAGCGAGGGCAGCGCGGTGGCCACGATGGTCGCGTATTCCAGCGCCATCGGCGCATCGTCGGCATAGCGGATTCGATTGAAGCGAAACACCGGCGTGCCGGGGCTCAGGCGCAGGGCGAGTGCCTCTTCGGGAGTGACCGTGCCCGCCGCGCGCTTCAGCCAGACGCTGCGCGGCGTGCGGCCGCGGGCGCGCATGTCCTCGGAGAAGGACGTCAGCATGGCAAAATTCTTGTCGACCCGGGCCGACACGAAATTGCCGGCGCCCTGGCGGCGCACCAACAGCCCGTCGGCCACCAGTCCGTCCAGCGCTTTGCGCACTGTAATACGCGACACCGCAAAATCGGTCGCGAGATCACGCTCCGACGGCAGCGCGTCATCGGGACCGAGCAGGCGGCTGTCGATCGCCTTGCGCAGCGCCCGCTGCAGCTCCTGATAGAGCGGCAGATTGCCGCGACCATCGAGCGGCCCGACTGCTTTGGCGAGTGACATCATGGGGTTGAATCGCGCATCCGGTATGTTCTCAGTCATTGGAACAATACCAAACAAATACCACTTTTAGAACAACACTCATGGACATTTTCGTTTAACTCATTGTTTTTATTTATTATTTAATAATATATTGTGTGTTTATTACACGGCACTAGCAGATTTTGATAATTGGTATTATATTGGGTCTTAACTGGTGTGGGCAGGCCGGCCTCTCGACGGGATGGGTCAAGCGCAGCGCCAACGAAAGCCGCACTCCGGCAATAACGATTTTCAAACCGAATTGGTGACAGGACAGGGGGCATTGTATGAATCGAACAGGGGATCTCTATATGAATCGGATCGCTTTGGCGGTCAAGTCGGCACTGGGCCTTGCGATGCTCGTGCCTCCGACGCTGACGCTCGCGGCCGCGGCGACCGACAACACCGCGCTCGAGGAAATTGTCGTCACCGGCATCCGCAAGTCCGTCGAACAATCCATCGAGGCAAAGCGCGACTCGACCGAACTCACGGAAGTGGTCACATCGGAAGACATCGGCAAGATGCCGGATAAGAACGTTGCCGACTCCTTGGCCCGTTTGCCGGGCGTCACCACCAGTGCCGCCGGCGCCAACGAAGGCGGCTTCGACGAGAATGACCGCGTCAGCATGCGCGGTACCAACCCCAGTTTGACGCAAACCTTGATCAATGGACACGGCGTCGCCGCCGGCGACTGGTTCGTGCTGGACCAGGTCCAGACCGTCGGCCGCAGCGTCAGCTACACCCTGCTTCCCTCAGAGATTGTGAGTAAGGTGGTGGTGCAGAAGAGCTCGAGCGCATCGCTGGTCGAAGGCGGAGTCGCGGGCTCGGTGGACATCATCACGCGCAAGCCGCTCGACTTCACCAAGGAGTTCACCCTCGAGGCGTCGGCCGGTGCGGTGTACGCGGATCTACCCTCCAAGACCGACGGGCAGTACAGCGCGCTCGGCAATTTCAAGAACGATGCCGGCAACTTCGGCATCATGCTGCAGCTGTTCTCCGAGACCCGGCACCTGCGCCGGGACGGCGTCGAAATTTTGGGCTACGACACTATTGCCCCCACCAGCCCCATGGCGGCTGCGCATCCGGACCTGTCCGGAGTGCAGTACCCCACGGAAATCGGCGCCGCGTTTTTCACGCAGGAGCGCAAGCGCACGGGCGGCATGGTCGACCTCGAATTGAAGGCGAGCGACGATCTCACCGTGGATCTGTCGGCTTTCTCATCGAAACTGGTCGCCAGCAACTACAACCGCAACTATATGATGTGGTCGACGCACTTCGTCAATTTCGGCCAGGGCCAGGCTCCGGATCCGGGCTACGTGGTTCAGGGCAACACCATCACGAAGGCGACTTTCACCGGCGTCCCGGGAAGTTTCTACGGCATCTACGACCAGATTTCCCGGCCGGATGAAACCGCCACCGCCAACTTCGTCAACCTGGACACGACTTGGAATGCCAGCAGCGCACTCTCCTTCCTCGGCCAGGTCGGCTATTCCTGGGGCGACGGCAAGACGCCCCAGCAAGACGTCTCGGAGACGCAGCCCGGCCTTGGCACCGGCGCAAGCTACCAGTTGAACGGCCTCGGCACCGCGCCCAACTTCAACCTGGGCAACACCAATAATACGACCCCCACTCCCGGCGGCGTGCCGGTCACCTTCGGCTGGATATTCGGTGCCGGCGATATCGACGTCAAAGACACGGAAAAATGGGCGAAAATCGACAGCGACTACAAAGTCGACAACGGCGCCTGGAAGGACCTCAAGTTCGGCGTGCGCTACGAGGCGCATGATCGCACCTCCCCGACCGGCATCGCGCAGGGCCCGCTGAACACCAGCCCTTCGGCCTACCCGACGACGTTCTCGAATTATCCGTCCAACTTCGACACCTTCGGCGGCAATATCCCGACCGGGATCTGGTATTGGACGCCGGCGCAGCTGGCGGCTTACGACAGTCCCGCCAACGTCAACCGCGATCCGATCGCCCGCGAGTACTACCAGTACTTGTTCGCCGTGCACGAGAAGGATTCGGCAGCCTTTGTGCAGGCCGATTTCAAGGGCGACAACTGGGCTGGCAATGTGGGATTGCGCTACGTGCACACGCAGGAAGATGCCATCAGCTACACCCAGGTGGATCCGAGCACCCCGGGCGCGGTACTGACGTCGGCGTTTGGGCCGTTTGCGGGTATCGAGAGAGAACACAGCTACAACGATGTGTTGCCGAGCGCGAATTTGAAGCTGGATTTGACCCCTGAGTTGGTGGCACGCTTCGCCGCCTCGGAGACCATGACGCGCGCCGACTACTCGGCGCTCGCGGGCTTCACCAACCTCACTCCGCCGGGCGCGCCCTGCCCGCCGGGAGTCACCCCCTCACTCAGCACCGGCTGCGGGGTCGGCAGCGGCTCGGGCGGCAATCCTGACTTGAAGCCCATTCGCTCGACCAACCTGGATGCCGGCCTCGAGTGGTATTTCGCCAAACGTTCGTTGCTGTCGGCAACCGCGTTCTACATGGACTTGCGCAACTACATTGGTTATGGCTCCGAGATCAAAACCTATACCACCTTTAGCTCGCAATTCCCGACCGGCCAGGCAGTGCCCTACAACTTGACGGTCCCCATCAACGCCAAGGGCAAGGTCGACGGGCTGGAACTCGCCTACCAGCAGGCGTTCACCGACAACTTCGGCTTTGCCGGCAACTACACCTACGCGGATGGCAAGCAAACGTCGGACGTGCAGCCCACCATCACCGGGGCGCCCGGGGATGATCGCCTCGTAGGCACCTCCAAAAACACCTACAACGTGAGCGGCTACTTCGAGAACAAGATGTTCAACGCGCGCGTGGCGTACACCTATCGGTCGGCGTTCTACAGCGGTCTGGACCGCAGCACGGCGTTTACACAGGATGCCATCGGCACCTTGTCGGCATCGTTGGGCTACACCATGAACGATCATTTTCAAATCACGCTCGACGCCATGAACTTGAACAATCCGACTCTCAAGTACTATGCCTTGAACCAGGATCAGCCTCGGGCCTTCTACAAAAACGGCTCGCAGTACTACCTGAACTTCCGCTTCAAGCTATAGGCACGCAATTAGGCCGCCGCACGCGGCGATCAAGTAGAGTGTGAATCGTGCGGTATGGCTCGAGAAGCGTGTTGGAACTAAGGGCGGCGGTTTATACCGCCGCCCTTTTTTTGGGCGCCGCACAGCCGCTGGGCTCCGCCAGCAGCGGCGTCATTCCGCTTCCCGCCGAGGTAAAGCCGGGCGACGGCTCTTTCAATGTCGGCTCCGGCACCGTGATCCGGGTGCCGCCGCAAGATCGCGGCGCCGGCGATGCCGCCCGCTATCTCGCAGAGCTGTGGGCTCGAACCAATTCACTCACCGTGCCGGTCCGCGATGCCGCAGGCAAAGGCACACCGCGGGCCGACGCGATTGAGTTCCGCCGCGGCCGCAGATTTGAATCGGAGGCTTATGCCATCGAGGTGGCACCGCATCGGATCACCGTGACTGCCGGCACGGCCGCCGGCCTGTTCTACGGCGCCGTCAGTCTCTGGCAGTTGTTGCCGCCGGGCTCCGCTACAGGCGGCATCCCGGTGCAGACCATCCGCGACGCGCCGGCGTACCCATGGCGCGGCTTGATGCTCGATTCAGCCCGGCATTTTCAGTCTCCCGCCTTCATTCGTTCCATGATCGACTGGATGGCCTGGCACAAGCTCAATGTACTGCAGTGGCATTTGACCGACGATCAAGGCTGGCGGCTCGAGATCCAGCGGTATCCGCGCCTCACCTCCGTGGGTGCCTGGCGCATCGAGCCCAGCGGCGCGCGTTACGGCGGCTTCTATACGCAAGAGGAGGTGCGCGACATCGTGCGCTTTGCAGCCGCCCGCCACGTGAAAATCATTCCGGAAATCGACATGCCGGGTCATGCGACCGCGGCCATTGCCGCCTACCCGGCGCTGGGCACGGCGATTCCCGGATCGGCGGCGCCAACGGCCGCCGACGCGCCGGCGCTGCGCGTTTCGGCCAACTGGGGCGTGCTCACTCATCTGTTCAACCTGGAACCGCAAACCTTTGAATTCCTCGACGGCGTGCTGGCCGAGGTCATGCACCTCTTCCCCAGCCGTGAGATTCACATCGGCGGCGACGAGGTGGTCAAGGACGAGTGGAACTCGTCCCCCGAAGTGCAAGCCCGGGCGCTCAAGCTGAGGATTCGCGACCCCGCAGAGCTGCAGGCCTATTTCACCCAACGTATCGGCGGCTATCTTGCGGCACACGGCCGGCGGATCGTCGGCTGGGATGAAATACTCCGGCCGGGACTGCGCAGGGATGCCATCGTCATGTCGTGGCATGGAGTGTCCGGGGCGCACTCGGCCGCGCTGGCGGGCAACGATGCCGTTCTGGCGCCGGATCCGGGACTGTACTTCGATCATCGGCAGAGTACGCTGCCCACCGAACCGCCCGGCCGCCTGACCGTGCTATCGCTGGAAGACGTCTATCGCTTCGAGCCGCACGATGCGCTCCTCGGCGCCGCGCGGCAGCGCCATGTGCTCGGCATCCAGGCGAATCTGTGGTCGGAGCACATCCAAACCGAGGCGCGGATGCAATGGATGGCTGTGCCGCGCGCCGCGGCGCTCGCCGAGGTGGGCTGGTCGCCGGCTGTGAGGCGCAACTGGCCTGATTTCCTCGAACGGCTGGTGCCCATGATCGCGCGCTACCGGGCGTTCGGCTTGAACTACGCCGACAGTGTATTCGCGCCCGCAGCGCAGATCTCCCGCGGTCCGGGCGGCATCTCCGTGACTCTGTCGAATCAGGCGCAGCGCGACGCTGCTGCTCCCGGGGAGATTCGCTATACCCTGGACGGTACGGAAACATCCGCGCAGTCGCCGCGCTACGCGGCGCCGCTGACCTTGCCGCTCGGCACGGAGATCCGCGCCGCCGCTTACGCCGGCTCCGAGCAGGCGTCGCGCACCTGGGTAAAACGCTTGGATGCGCGCGCCGGATTGCGCCGCGACAGTCACGATCTCGAGCCGTGCAGCAATGCAATCGGTTTGCTGCTGCTGCCGGGCGGGGGCGAATCGCAAACCGAGGCCGGCGCTCCGGCGGCAACACTCGCCGTCGACCTTATGAACCCCTGTTGGATCGATCGCGGAGTCGACCTCTCAAACGGGCCGCGCATCGTTGCCGCGGTCGCTGCATTGCCGTTTAATTACGAGATCGGCGCGGAAGCGGCCAAGATTCGGGTCGGCGGTACGCGCACCCCGGAGGGTGAACTCGAGATTCACGCCGATGGATGCGACACGCCGGCGATTGCCGTGCTGCCGCTCGCGCCGGCAATCAACGCGCGGGGCGCGGCGACTTTGTCGGCGCAGCAGCTGCCCCGCGTCCCAGGCAAGCATGATCTGTGCTTGCGTTTCGCGCGTCCGCGCCTGGATCCGATGTGGGCGCTCGACTGGGTCGAGATCGGGGAGTAAACGGCGAATGTCGAACGTTCGGATTCTGGCGCCCTTCGATGGCTGGTGCGACACGCTCGATGCGGTGCCCGATCCCGTATTCGCCGGGCGCATGCTGGGCGACGGCCTGGCCATCGATCCGACCCACGGAGTCGTTCTCGCCCCTTGCGCCGGCGAAATCATCACGCTGCCGGCGAGTGCGCATGCGGTGTCGATTCGCGCCGCTCACGGCATCGACCTGTTGATTCACATCGGCATCGACACCGTCGCGCTCGGCGGGCGCGGTTTCGAGGCGCGGGTCCGGCCGGGCGCCACCGTCCGCGCGGGCGATGAGCTGATCAAATTTGATCTCGATGTCGTGGCCCGCGGCGCCAGGAGCCTGATGACCCCCATCCTGGCGACGCCGATGGATGGCCTGACGCTGCAGCAGTGCCATGCAGCCGGACCGGTGTCGGCCGGCGATCTGCTGTTCGAGATCGCGGGCAATGCCGCCGACTCGGCACTCGCGCCGCCCAGCGTCGGCGCCGCGACGTCCGGCAATGCCGTGATACGAACGGTGGTCGTGGCCTTGCGTCAGGGGTTGCATGCACGGCCGGCGGCGCTGCTGGCGCAGCGCGCCAAGACATTCAGCGCGGCAACGTCGCTTGGCGCTCATGGTCGCAGCGCGAACGCGCGCAGCGTGGTCGCCATCATGGCGCTCGGCGTGCGCCAGGGCGACGAGTTGACCATCCAGGCCAGCGGCGCCGATGCAGCGGCAGCGGTCGCCGGCCTGGTAGCCGGTATCCAGGACGCGCTGCGCATGGAATCCGCCGCCGGCCACGGCGACGCCGCAGATCGTCCCGTGGCGGCGCTGCGTGGCGGCGCCGCGGTCGCCGGCGTGCTCACCGGCGTCGCGGCGGTCGCCGGCTTCGCGGTGGGCCGCGCCACCCGCATTGAGCGCCGCGAGATCACGGTCACCGAGGCCGGTGCGAGTCCCGCCTTGGAAAGCGCCGCGCTCGATCAAGCGCGAACCCATGTGCGCGCGCGCCTGGAGCGGGTGGCCGCCACGGGCGGAGCCGCCCGCGGCGAAATCATTGCGGCGCATTTGGAGTTTCTCGACGATCCTGAATTGAACGAAACGGCGGGTGAACTGATCAGCACCGGCAAGAGTGCGGGCTTCGCTTGGCGGGCGGCGACTCGCCGCTCCATGGCCGCGCTCGACGCATTACAGGATGCACGGCTGCGCGAACGCGCCGATGATTTGCTCGACGTGGAGTCGCACGTGCTGCTGGCGCTGGCCGGCGAGGCGCGGCCCATGAACCTTCCCTTGCCCGAAGAGGCAGTGCTGATCGCCGAGGATTTGTTGCCGTCGGAACTGACCGCGCTGGATCGGCAGCGGCTGGCGGCCATTTGCTTGGGAGCCGGCGGCGCCACGTCCCATGTTGCGATCCTGGCGGCCGCCATGGAGATCCCCATGCTGGTCGGCCTCGGAGCCGGGATCCGCGACATCGGCGACGGCGCCGCGGTGATCGTTGATGCCGACGGCGGCTCGCTGCAATGGATGCCGACACCCGCCGCCCTCGATCAGGCCCGCGCGGCGGTGGCCACGCGGCTCATGCGCCGCGCCAACGATCGCGCCGCGGCGCAGATCGAGTGCCGGGCGCTCGACGGCACGCGCGTCGACGTTTATGCGAACTTGGGGAATGTGCTGGATGCGGCGGCCGCCGTCGCCAACGGCGCGGAAGGCTGCGGCCTGCTGCGCACCGAGTTTCTGTTCCTCGATCGCGAGACTGCGCCGCAAGAGGCTGAACAACTCGCCGCTTACCAGGCCATCGCTGCGGCCCTCGGGGACCGACCGTTGATCTTGCGGTTGATGGACGTCGGCGGCGACAAGCCGCTGCGCTATCTGCCGTTGCCGACGGAGGACAACCCGGCACTGGGGCTGCGCGGCGTACGCACGGCGCTGGCGCGGCCGGATCTGCTGCGGACCCAATTGCGCGCGGCATTGCAGGTGCAGCCGGCAGGCCGCGTGCAGCTTCTCATTCCGATGATCACCGACGCGGCAGAAATTCGCGCCGTGCGCGGCATGATCGACGAGCTTGCGGCCGAACTCGGCATCCGGCACCGTGTCCCCGTGGGCGCCATGATCGAGACCCCGGCCGCGGCGCTGATGGCGCGCGACCTGCTCCGCGGCGCTGATTTCCTGTCGATCGGCAGCAACGACCTGACGCAATACACGCTCGCCATGGATCGCAGTCACCCGCAGCTGGCGGGCCGCACCGACGCGCTGCATCCGGCGGTGCTCAAACTCATGGCCGCGGCTGCCGGCCCCGCCGTCGCGGCGGGAAAGTTGGTAGCGGTGTGCGGCGGCGTTGCCGCGGATCGGCTCGCGGTCCCCATTCTCCTCGGTCTCGGCGTGCGCGAGCTGTCGGTGGTGCCGGCCGCGGTGCCCGCCATTAAACGCCGAATCCGCGCCCTGCGCATCGATGACTGCCGCAAGCTCGCCCTGCGCTGCCTCGAGCTTGGATCCCCCGCCGAGGTGCGCACGCTGGTGGCACAAGTCATGGGTTCTTCGGGAGAAACACAATGAATCTGCGCTTTGGCGGACTCCAGCAATTGGGGCGAGCGTTGATGCTGCCCATCGCCGTGTTGCCCATCGCCGGCCTGTTGCTGCGCGTCGGTCAACCCGACCTGCTGGGCTGGGCGGCGATGGCGGCGGCCGGCGACGCCATTTTCTCGAATCTCGGCCTGCTGTTCGCGGTGGGCGTGGGCGTCGGATTGGCCCGCGAGAACCACGGGGCGGCGGGTCTTGCCGCGCTGGTCGGCTACCTGGTGACGACGCGCGCCGTCGAATCCATGCTGGCGGCGCCGCCCGGCAGCCTGACCAAGCTCAGCATCCCGGTGGGACTGCTGTCCGGCATCATCGCCGGCAACGCCTACAATCGCTTCAGCAACATCACTCTGCCGAGCTATCTGAGCTTCTTCGGCGGCAGGCGCTTCGTGCCCATCGTGAGCGGGCTGGCGGGACTGGCGTTGGCCGCCGTGGTGGGTTACGCGTGGCCGCATCTGGAGCGCGGCATGGATGCCACCAGCCACGCCATCCTGGGCGCCGGCTCATTCGGACTGTTCGCCTATGGCGTGCTGAACCGGATATTGATCATCACCGGACTGCACCACATTCTCAATAACTTCGCCTGGTTCATCGTCGGCGACTACCACGGCGCAACCGGGGATCTGAAGAGGTTCTTTGCCGGCGACCCGACCGCGGGCGCATTCATGTCGGGCTTTTTCCCGGTCATGATGTTCGGTCTGCCGGGCGCCTGCCTGGCCATGTATCACACGGCACGGCCGGAGCGCCGCGCCGCGGTGGCGGGCCTGCTTGTGTCGCTGGGGCTCACCTCGTTCCTGACGGGGGTGACGGAACCCATCGAGTTCACGTTCATGTTCCTGGCCCCGGTGCTCTATGTGCTGCATGCCGTCGCCACCGGCCTCGCCATGGTCATCATGGATCTGTGCGGTGTGCGGCTGGGATTCAGTTTCTCGGCCGGCCTGTTCGACTATGTGCTGAACTTCAGCCACGCCCAGCGGCCGCTGCTGCTGCTGCCCATCGGCGCTGCCTACTTCGGTCTGTACTACGGGGTATTTCGATTCTGCATCGTGCGCCTGAATCTCGCGACGCCGGGGCGCGAACTCGACGACGCGGCGGCAGCACCACCTGCCGCGGCCGCCACGGCCGGCGGCCGAGCCCGGGCCTTCGTCACCGCCCTCGGCGGCACCCGCAATCTCACCGAAGTGGAGGCCTGCACCACCCGGCTGCGGCTGGTGTTGGTCGACAATACGGCGGTGGACGAGGCGATGCTCAAGCGTCTCGGCGCGCGCGGCATCATTCGCTCCTCGGCGCAGGGCCTGCAGGTGGTGCTGGGGCCGATTGCCGATCAAGTGGCGGGAGAAATTCGCGATGCGCTGCGGTCAAGGAGCAACGCGGCTCCGATCGCCGCCCCAACCGACGCCGCGTCACCGGATGCAGCGTCACCGGGCGCCGCGTCACAGAACCCCTCGGCCTTGTTGGCTGCACTCGGCGGCCGTGGCAATGTGCTGGGTCTCGAGACCGCGGCGGGGCGGCTGCTGATTCGCACCGTGCGGCCTGATTCGATCGACGAGGCCGCCTTGAAGAGACTCGGTATCCGCGGAATCGCGCGCAGCGCCGCCGACAGCGTCCAGCTGCTCATTGCCGGCGCGGTCGAGGACTGGGCGGTGCCGCTGCGCCGCTTGTTATGAGCGACACCGCGACACTCTACAATCACTGCGCCGCGGATGCGGCGCGGCAACCCCAGCGCCGCTCAGCGCTGCCGCCCAGCGTGCGCCGGATTGTCGTCGTGGGCGGCGGCTCCGCCGGATGGATGACGGCGCTGATATTGGCGCGCTCGCTGATCGATCAAGGCGTTGCGATCACAGTGGTCGAGTCTCCAACCGTGGGCATCATCGGCGTCGGCGAAGGGTCAACGCCGTGGTTGCGGGGCTTCTTCGACAGCTTGGGGATAGAAGAGTCCGAATGGATGCCCGCGTGCCACGCCACCTACAAGTGCGGCATCACCTTCGACGGTTGGTCGACCAAGAAGGGGTTCGAGCGTTATTTCCATCCCTTCGCATCCATGCTCGACAACCTCACCATGACGCAATTCGTGCACAATGCCGATGCGCGGGTCAACGGCGCCGACGTGTATGCGCATCCCGACCGCTTCTTCATCGCGTCGCGGCTCGCGGCCAAGCACCTCGCGCCCAAACCTGCCGAGCACTTCCCCTTCGACATCTGGCACGGCTATCACTTTGATTCCGTGCTGCTGGGTCAGTTTCTGCACCGAAAGGCCCTGGAGCGCGGCGTAGGCTACCTGGCGGCTCATGTGACTCAGGCGAACCTCGATGAGCACGGCGCCATCGCCTCGCTCAGCACCAAGGAAGGCCCGGCCATTGCCGGCGACCTCTTCATCGACTGCACCGGCTTCGCGGGACTGCTCATTACCCAGGCATTGAAGACGCCCTTCATCAGCTTCGCGGAGAATCTGTTCAACGACGCCGCCATCGCCATGCCCACCCCACTCGGGGACAGCGTACCGTCCGAGACAGTCTCCACGGCCATGAAAAACGGCTGGGCCTGGAGGATCCCGCTGACGGGGCGCTTCGGCAATGGCTATGTCTACAGCACGCAGTTCTGCACGCCGGATGCGGCGGAGCGCGAACTGCGGGAACATCTGAGTCTGCTTGAATCGGACACACCGGCGCGGCACTTGAAAATGAAAATCGGCCGCGTCACCCAGCATTGGAACAAGAATTGCCTGGCGGTCGGGCTGTCGCAGGGCTTCATCGAGCCGCTCGAGGCCACCGCCCTGCTCTTCATTCAGCAGACTGCGGCGAGTTTCGTCGAATTCCTGGAGCTGGGGGATCTCAGTGAAGCCGCGCACGATCGCTTCAATACCCGCGTGAACGCGCATTTTGAAGGCACGCGCGACTACATCGTCACTCACTACAAGACCAACAGCCGCACCGACACCGAGTACTGGCGCGCCAATGCGGCGAATCTCAATTTGTCGGAACCGCTGAAGCAACTTCTGAACCTTTGGATGTCGGGCAAGGGCATCGCACCGCCGGTCCGGCGGCAGGAGCTCGGCAAGGGCTATCCCGTGTTCTCCTGGTACGCCATCATGGCGGGCATGGGCATATTTCCCGATCCGCGCGCTCTGCGCGCCCCCCAAGGCAAGGAAGACGTCTATCGAATGAGCGATATCGACAATTTGCTCGATCGCAGCGAGCTCAACTATCGCGACCATCGCGACGTGCTGGCGAACATTCCCCCGCGAAACCAGCACGACAGCCTGCAGGTCTATTTTTGGTGACCGCTGCGCCGGCGCGCCCGATCCGGGAATTCACCGGCCTCGACGGCGACGCCGCCCGCCGCGACGTGCTGCCGGAGAAGCAGCCGGCCGTTTTCCGCGGACTGGTGCGCGATTGGCCCGCCGTCAAACAGGGACTCGATTCGCCGGCCGCGCTGGTGCGCTATCTCAAGCGTTTCGACAGCGGCAAAGCCGTCGATGCATTGCTGGCGGCCCCGGAAATCGATGGCCGGATCTTCTACAACGACACCATGACCGGCTTCAACTTCCTGCGCAATCGTCTGCCGCTGGCGGCGGTCGCCGAGCAAGTGCTGCGCTATGCTCAATTCCCAAAGTCGCCCGCCGTTGCTGCGCAGAGCGCGCTCATTGCCGACTGCCTGCCGGGATTCAGCGACGAGAACCGGCTGAGCGCCGTCGATGCCAATGTGCTGCCGCGCATCTGGCTGGGCAACCGCATCACCACCCCCACTCATGTCGATGAGTGGAACAACATTGGCTGCGTGGTCGCCGGCCGGCGCCGGTTCACTCTGTTTCCTCCCGAACAAATTGCCAATCTTTACATCGGGCCGCTCGACTTCGCGCCGACCGGCGCGCCCATGAGCTTGGTTTCGCCGCGTGACCCGGATTTTGCGCGCTACCCGCGATTTCGCGAGGCACTCGAGGCGGCGCAGTCGGCCGATGTGGGACCGGGAGATGCGATATTCATTCCGCCGCTCTGGTGGCACCACGTCGAGTCGCTGGAGCCGTTCAACGTGCTCGTGAACTACTGGTGGCATGATCGCGTCGGCGACGGCGCGCTCGCGGATTCCGCCTTCGAGGCCTTGCTGCACGGGATCCTCAGTATCCGCGCCTTGCCGCCGGCCACGCGCCGCGCCTGGAGCGCCTTTTTCGAGCAGTACGTGTTCGGCGACGTAACGGGGGCCTCGGCTCACATTCCCGAGCAGCGGCGCGGCATCTTGGGAGATCTGTCGGCTGAACAACTCGCCGGCCTGCGCGCGCATCTAGCGAAGAAGCTGGGACGTTGAGACGGGAAAGTTTGTAAAGCAGAGTATGTCGATCCGCGGTGTGACACGCGTTATGTTCAACCGCATCTTTTTGTGAGAAAGATCCTACGCACTCAAAGGGCCGCAACCGATTCTTCACCTGACGTCGACCCATAACAATTGTTACGGGGGTTGGGGTTGGCGCGTGAGGAGATGAGCAATGAATGCTGCGGTGGTAGAGCTGTTCGACGGAGTCGACGATTTGATCAGGCGAGTCGCCGATACAGAGAGCGCGGAGATACGCAAGGTCCGGGCAAAAGTGCACGCCGCATTGGTGGTCGCCAAGAGCGCATGCGAAAATCCGGCGCCTCGTCCCTATGCGGTTGAGCCTGCGGTGGCCGCCCACAGCGCCACGGAGGTGGGTGTGGAGGACTGGGAAGCCGCGGAAGACTGGCTGAGCCAATATTCTCCCCAGACCCTGGGCGTGGCCCTGCTGGTGGGGCTCGGTTTCGGCCTCATGCTCAGGCAATGAGCCAATTGTCCTACGCGTAATGCTGCCATACGCCGGGTGCGGTCAGCCGCGCAACGTGGTCGACTGTGTTCATGGACAGAGTGGGAAATGGAGTATTTCAAAACATCGCGGTTGTTGGGCTGTGCGGCGCCGCTTTGATGGGATTCGTGTCGAGTAATGCCGCTTTGGCCGCACCGCCGGCTCCACGGGCAACCGTTCACTTGGATCTACATCCCTCAGTTCACTTGGATCTGCATCCCTCCGTTAGCTCCATGGCGGCGATGGAAAAGTTGGGTGCGGAAAAGGCTCTGCCGGACTTTCCCTCCTCCCTGCATCGGCAATCGTGGGGGGCGCAGACACAGTTGCAGCTGCCCGGCGTAGGCACTCAAGGGCCGCAGCCCCGCATACAGAGCCCCATGGAAGAATTTGCGCGGCGCGTGCACAAGGAAGGGTTGCCGGTAGCCCGCCTCTGGGAGAATAAGTCGGCGTTGGTCAGTCTCGGACTCAATCAAAGAGGCAAACCCGGCTTATGGATTGTCCAAAAGATCCACTGAGCGGTGCGGCCATCACGCCGGCGCCGCTTCGAATCCTGTACGTCGAAGACGATCCGTTGGTGCGTGAGATCACCACGGAGCTTTTATCCGAGGTTAGGCGTCACATCGTGGCCGTCGGCAGCGCGGAAGAGGCGTTGCAGGAATACCAAGCAGATGCCTACGATGTGGTGATCACCGATGTCAGTCTGCCGGCGATGTCCGGTTTGGATTTGGTCAAACGACTGCTCGCCCTGGCGCCGGATGCACCCATCATCGTGGCCTCCGGCTATCTATTGGATCTGAGCCCGCGCATTTGGGGACCCAAGGTGCGCACCGTCCTCAAACCCTTCGACCCGGCGGCGATCGATGCGCTCATCACTGAGCTGTGCGCGGAAGTTGCACCCGAATCGACGTCTCATCGTCCTGCTCGGATATGATGTCCACGGCGCCCGCGTGCGCCCGCACGATCTGCGAGACGATGTAGAGGCCCAATCCCAAGCCTTCGCCGCGACCGGGCTCGCGCCGGCCGCTCTGAAAGGGGTTGAAAAGATGCGCCCGCACGTCCGGCGCAATACTTCCGCCGTTGGTCACCCACAAGCAAACATCATCCGTGCCGGTTCCGTCGAGCCGCACTCTGATCGGCACCTGCGGCATGCCGTGCTTGAGAGCATTTCCGATCAGATTGGCGGCCACCTGCGCGAGACGCCCGGGATCCCAGAATCCCCGGCAGTCGCCTTCGACAGCCGAGTCGATCAGGCGGTTCGGCGCCGTCGCTTGATGCTCGCGAACCACTCTCTCGACTAATATCTTGAGGTCCGTGGACTCGCGTTTGATGATGATGCCGCCGCCCAGCCGGGCGCGCGCCAAATCCAACATGTCCTCGATCAAATGCGCCATCCGCTTGCCGCTGGTGATGATTCGTTCTGCGGCCTCGAGCGCCGCCCCGTCCCCGGTGCGCCGCTGCAGCAAGTAAGCCGAGGCGAGAATGGCGCTCAAGGGACTGCGCAGGTCGTGAGCCAAAGAGGCGCTGAACATTTCGTTGATCCGCAGAGCCTCGGTGCGATCCTGCAACTCGAGCGCCTGTTGCTGCTTCTGCCGGTGCAGCTGGAAGAACACGTCGGCTTTGTTTTTGAGAATCCGCGGCTCGATCGGTTTGTAGATGAAGTCCACGGCGCCTGTTTCGTAGCCCTTGAACAGGCGTTGCTGCTCGCGGGCGCCCGCGGTAACGAAGATGAGCGGGATATGGCGCGTGCGTTCACTGCCGCGAAGCAGTTCGGCGAGCTGAAAGCCGTCCATCTCAGGCATTTGCACGTCAAGCAGCGCCAGCGCGACGTCATGCCGCAGCAGCAGTTCCAGCGCCTCGGCGCCGGAGCGGGCGGCCAGCAACTGCACGTCGTCGCGCTCCAGAAGCGCGGACAGGGCCAGGAGATTCTCCTCGAGATCATCGACGATCAAGCATTTCACGGGTGCCATCACTGGAAAGGTACTCCTGTTGCGCCGAGAGTTCCTAAAAGAGCCGCAATGCGATCGAGCGACAGCACCAGGTCGACAGGCCGCAACTTGAGCGCCGACAGCGCCATTTGCGGCGACGGCGCCGTCTCCGGCCGCTGCACCACCGTGATCCCACCACTGTCATGGACAGCGGCCAGACCTGCTGCGCCGTCTTCGTTCGCCCCGGTGAGAATGATTCCCAACAGCCGGTCGCGATAGACCTCCGCCGCCGACTCGAACAGCACGTCGATCGAGGGACGAGAATGATGCACGGGATCGTCCGCCGACAAGGCAAGCTGCGGGCCCTGATCCAGCAGCAGATGATAGTCGCTCGGAGCGAAATACACGGTACCGCAGGCCACCGACTCCTTGTCCTCGGCCTCGCGCACCGGCAACACGCATTTGGGGGAGAAAATGTCGGCCAGCACGCTGGGCTTGTTTCGCGGCAGATGCAGCACGATGAAAATGGACGCCCGCGAGTTCAGGGGCAACGCGGGAAGCAGCATCGACAGCGCAGCCACTCCCCCAGCGGACGCGCCGATGACCACCGCATCGACCCGATCGCCGAGAACAGCTGGCGCGATCATGCGGCGGTCCGCTTGCGGAAAATCTTTTCATCACGGACGAAATCCGCGAAGGCGTCCGCATACGAGGAGAATCGCAGGGACTCCTTCGAGCCGATGCCGAGGAACCCGCCGCTGCAGAGCGCATCGTCGAACAGCCCCAGAGCCCGGTCCTGCAGCGCGCGACTGAAATAGATCAGTACATTGCGGCATGACACCAGCTGAACTTCGGCAAACACGCTGTCGGTGGCGAGGCTGTGGTCGGAAAAGACGATGTGATCCTTCAACGACTTGTCGAAGACGGCCCTTCCGTAGGCCGCGGAATAGTAGTCGGACAGCGAGGAATGGGCGCCGGATCCATGATGATTCGTGGTGAAACCCGCGACGCGGCCGGCGTCATATACGCCCGACGCCGCCTTGAACAGCGATCTCGGGTTGATGTCCGTGGCATAGATGAGAGTATTGGCCAGCAACCCCTCTTCGCGCAGCAGAATTGCCAGCGAATACGCCTCCTCCCCGGTACTGCAGCCGGCGACCCACACTTTGAGCGATGGATAGGTCCGCAGCAGCGGCACGACCTGCCGACGCAAGGCGCGAAAATATCCTGGGTCCCGGAACATGTCGCTGACCTGCACAGTGAGGAAATCCAGCAGCGCCGCGAAAACGGCCGGATCGCGCAGGAGCTTGTCTTGGAGCTGGGAAAGGCTGCGGCACTCCAAACTGACCAGCGCCGCCCGCAGCCGACGCCGTAGCGATGCCGGCGCGTAGCCCCGAAAATCGTAGTGATACGAATGGTAGATCGCGTCAATGAGCAACTCGAGTTCGATCTCGAACTCTCTGCCGGACTTGGCGGGAGCGCCCGCTACTTCGGCATCCATACGCGCACCAGGGAAAGCAGCTTCTCCACGTCCAGGGGTTTGGCGATGTAGTCGTTGGCGCCCGCGGCAAGGCATTTCTCATGATCATCCCTCATGGCCTTCGCCGTGAGGGCGATGATCGGCAGGTTCTTCCACTCGCTGCGTTTGCGGATTTCACGCATGGCGGTGAGCCCATCCATCTCCGGCATCATGATGTCCATCAGCACCAGGTCGATGGACTCCGATGGGTTGGGCGATGCGCGCGCCAGCGCATCCAGCGCCTCTCGGCCGTTGCGCGCAATGACGACGGTCACCCCCTTCGGTTCGAGAATGCTCGACAGCGCGAAGATATTCCTCACATCGTCTTCGACGATGAGGACTCGCCGCCCCTCCAGCCTGCTCTCCCGATCGCGGACCACCTTGAGCATCTGCTGACGATCGGGCGGCAAATTCGACTCAACCTGGTGAAGAAACAGGGTCACCTCGTCCAGCAGACGTTCCGGCGAGCGTGCGCCCTTGATGATGATGGACCTGGAGAAGCGCCGGAGGCGCTGCTCCTCATCCCGCGACAGTGCCCGTCCGGTGTAGACGATGACCGGCGGAAAGGCACCGCCCTCCTGACGCGACATTTGCTCCAGAAGATCGTAGCCGCTGCGATCGGGCAGATTGAAATCCACCACCATGCAATCGAATGTCGCCGATTGCAGCTCCAGCAGCGCTTCGCCCGCGCTAGCCACGGCGGTGATCCGCACATCGTCATTGGCGAGCAGTTGTCGAATGCTTTCGCGCTGGCGCGCGTCGTCTTCCACGACCAGCACCCGTCTCAGGGTTTGCGAGAATTTGGCTTCCAGTCTCTTGAGCGCGTCCACCAATTGCTCGCGCTTCGCGGGTTTCAACGCGTAGCCGATCGCGCCCAGTTCGAGCGCTTGCTGTTTGTAGTCCAGCACCGACACCACATGGACCGGAATGTGCCGAGTCCGTGGATTGCGTTTCAGCTGGTCCAAGACACCGAGGCCGGAATGATCGGGGAGATTGATGTCGAGGATAATCGCACTCGGCTGCAGTACCGTGGCCGCGGAGAGTCCGTCGATCGCCCTCTGCGCCACGACGCACTGAAAGCCCATTTCGCGCACCAGATCCCGCAGGATCAACGCGAATGACGCATCATCTTCAACCACCAAAATGACGCGCGCCCCCGGTGTCAGCGACTCCCGGTCATCTTCAACCGTCATCGCCCCAAGCGCCCGTGCCGCGGGCAACTCTTCGACGGGCAGCCGCTCAGCCGGCATCGGCTCCCTGTCGTCCGCCGCGGCGGGGGCAATCGGCAGCGTCAGCGTAAAGACGCTGCCGGCGCCGGACTCGCTCTGCACCGAGATGGCTCCCCCCAGCAGAGAGGCTAGATCGCGGGAAATCGACAGGCCCAAGCCCGTGCCGCCAAACTTGCGGTGAATGCTGCCATCGGCCTGACGAAACGCCTCGAAGATCACGTCCTGTTGATGGCGCGCGATGCCGACGCCGGTGTCGCGCACCGCGAAACAGATGGAGGCCGGCGGACTGAAGAACACCCGCAGGGCCACTTCGCCTTTTTCCGTGAACTTGACGGCGTTCGACAGCAGATTCTTGAGAATCTGCCCGAGACGCTGTGGATCGGTTTCGATTTGATCGGGCACCCCGGGTTCCATGCTGGCGGAAAAGTGCAGGCGCTTATGTTCGGCCGCGGGCTGAAAGAACCGGGTCAGGTCCTCGACGGTCCGCGCGACGGCTACCGGCTCCCACGTCAATTCGACTTTGCCGGCTTCGATTCTCGATAGATCGAGAACATCATTGATCAGGTTCAACAGATCATTGCCGGCCGACGTGATGGTTTGCGCGAACTTCACCTGCTGTTCGGTCAGATTGCCGCCTTTGTTGTCGGCCAGCAGCTTGGCGAGAATCAGCGTTGAATTGAGCGGCGTGCGCAGCTCGTGACTCATGTTGGCGAGGAATTCGCTCTTGTACTCATTGGCACGCTGCAGCTCCGTCGACTTGACGGTGAGGACACCATGCGCCTTGGCAAGCGCGTCGTTCTGGCTCTCCAGCAATTGGGTCTGCTCTTCGAGCTGGGAATTGATTTGCTCGAGCTCCGCCTGCTGCGACTCTAACTGTGCTTGAGATTCCCGCAGCGCGCGCCCCTGCTCTTCGAGCTCTTCGTTGCTGACCCGCAGCTCTTCCTGGCCCGCCTGCAATTCCTCGCCTTGCCGCTGTGTTTCCTGCAGAAGCTCTTCGAGCCGGTGCCGATCTTTGGCCGCGCGCACCGCCACGGCAATCGGCTCGGCTACGCGAGTCAGAAACTCGCGCTTCGCCGGATCCACCGCGCCGAAGAAGCCGAGCTCCACCACCGAATGCACCACCCCGTCGACGCTCGCCGGCGCAATGAGCAGTACGTTGGGCGTTCCCTGCCCCACCCCCGACGCCACCGGCAAATATCCGGCGGGCACGTCATGCACGCGGATTGCGCGGTTATCCCTCGCCGCCTGTCCAATCAGGCCGTCGCCGGCGCGCAGCGTCTCGGAAAGCACGCCCGGATGGATCGCGTAGCCTGCAAAGCGGCGAAACTGGGCGCCTTCGGCGATATAGACCGCGCCCACCTGGGCATCCAGATAGGGCGCCAAGAATCCGAGCAAATTCCCGCCCAGCTTGTCGAGGGATTGATCTCCCTGCAGTTGCTCGCCCAACCCCATCTGGCCCACGTGCAGCCATGATTCGAGTTGCCGTTTGCGGTAGTCTCTGGAGGCCACCAGGGCGGCAACCGTGATCAGCATCAACAGAATCCCGGCTCCGCCGAGCGTCACCGCCAGGGAAATCGTCGCAGCAATTCGCCAGTCGGCGTCGCGCCCGGCGATCACTTGGCGTTCGGAGGCATCCATCTCGGCGACCACCGAGCGAATGCGATCCATGAGGGACTTCCCGCGTCCCGTGCGAAGGATGGTAAGAGCCGCGTCCACCTGGCCGGCGCGCCGCAGGTCGACGGTTTGTCCGAGCTCGTCCATTTTCTGCGTGGCGACGCTCTGCAGCGATTCGAGCCGTCGTGCCTGTTCCGGCCTTTTGGCGAACAGTTCGCGCAGCGCCGCAAGTTCCTCCGGCAGCGCGTTCTTTGCGGTCGAATAGGGCTCGAGATAGCTTTCGCTCCCTGTCAGCAAATAGCCGCGTTGACCGGTCTCCGCGTCCTTCAGGGTCGACAGCACTGAATTCAATTGCGCCAATACTTCGATGGATTGCCTGAGGCTCTTGGAACTCGCGACGGTCGTCTGCAGCGATTGATAGGACAGCGACGCGATCACCACGACGGCAGTCACCGCCAGGGCAAAACCGAGCAGAGTCTTGGGCGGCAAAGGCGGCCCGGATCGTACTGCGTCGGAGGACATCTTGGTCTTGGAATTCTTAGTATTGTAGTTCTGATTCATGGGTGGCGACGCCCAGCAACCCGAGAAATTCTACGTGAGAATGCACCCGCTGCACATCCGTGCATTTGTAGGAATGCACCGACGATGGAGCCGCAAGCTGTCCGACAAGGCGCTCCCGCGCGTCGCTGACCACGTCGCCGCGCTCCCTGATTTAAGCACTTTTCCGCCGTTGCAATGACAACAGCAACAATGCGCCGGCGAGCACGCAGTACGCGGCGCTGAACTGCGCCACGACATCCCGTGACACGCCCTCGAGCTGCCACGGCAGATAGGCGCTGCCGTCGGCGCGAGCCGAATGGATGATTCCGAAGCAGCACAGCGCGGCGCCGGCTGCCAGATAGGCGGCGGCCGCCCGCAATCGATGTTCGATCATTTCGACGACGAACGCCGCCCACAGGGTCGCGGTGATGATGAATCCATTGCCGAGAGCGACGATCACCGCCATTGTCGGCAAGCCGTGCTCCGCAAGATTCATCAGTTGCGCGAACCGCTCGGGCGCGATGAATTTGGGATCGCCAAGTTCAATGGTCAGCAGTCGCGCGATCGAGGGGAAGAAGCAGATGGCGACCGCGGGCGCGTGCCGCGGCGGCACGGCGCTGAAGGCCTGCACCGTGATATTCAGCGCCAGGAATACCAGCACCGGCGCCAACACCGGGAGCGGAATCAGCTCGATCAAATTCGACAGGTAACCCAGCATCCCGCCGATGCCGATGAACACTCCGGTGAGCCAGGTGTATCCGGCGCGCGCACCCATGTGCTTGTAGGCCGGGTGTCCGATATAGGGGGTGGTCTGCGCGACCCCGCCCATCAGTCCCGCGACGAGCGTGGCGGCGGCCTCGGCCAGTAGAATACTGCGGACGTCGTAGTCGTCGCCGGCCACTCGCGCACTTTCGGCATTGTTGACTCCGCCCACCACCGTCAGCAACGCGAACGGAATGATCAGGGGCAGAATATCGGCAACCTCCGTGAAGCCATGCAGAATGCCGGCATTGATCTGCGGGAGCGCGAGACGCAAGGTCGGAACCGCCGGCTCGGCCAGGTGCATCCCGGCAATGCCCCAGTGCCCCAATCCGTAGTAGGCCACGGTCCCGACGATCACCGCGAACAGCACGCCGGGCAATCTACCGGGGACCGCGCCGTTCGCTACCAGCGCATAGAGCACCAAGCCCAAACTCAAGAAACCCACGATGGGCGCCTGCAGCAGTTCGACCATGGGGAAAAAGCCGATCAACATCAGCGCGATTCCCGCTAGAGAGCCGAGCAAACCCGCCTGGGGAATCAGGCGGCGCACCGCTCTGCCGCCGAAGGCCAGCGCGAATTTCACCACTCCCATGGTGGCGGTGGCCGCCATGCCGAGATACCAAGTCTCAAGACCGGCGTCGACCGGTCCCAATCCTGCCGCACGGAATTTCACGAAGGCCGGACCCAGGACCAACAGCGCCATGCCGATGGACGACGGCGTGTCCAAACCAAACGGCATGGCGGTGACGTCATTGCGCCCGGTGCGCCGCGCCAGCCGCACCGCCAGCCAGGTATAAATCAGATCGCCGACCAGCACCCCGAGGGCCGTACCCGGAAACATCCGCCCGAACACGATCGACGCGGGTATTCCAAAGCCGCCGATCAGCACGGCGGCGAGCAGAGCCAGCACCGACAGGTTGTCGACCACCAATCCCAGAAAACCGTTCACATCTCCGGGCACCAGACGCAGGTATGACCGTCTGCTCATCGCCACACCGTCATGGCGCCGGTCAAGACGGGGTTGTAGAGCGCGGCCGCAAGAACGCCGACGGCACCGGCGTTGACGCCCGCGAGCGCGGCGCGGGCGCGCGGAACCCGCGCGCCCCGGCGCCACACCGCACGCGCCGCCGCCGCCAACAGCAGACCCGGCAAGAACAGGCACAGCACCCCGATGCCCGCGCCGAGAACTGCGGCGCCTCCCGGCGCGCAGCGCGCGCCCAGATACGCTGCGACCGAAAACAAAGGACCCGGCAGAACCTGAGCGGCCCCGTAGCCGCTGAGAAAATCGCTCTCGGAGATCCAGCCGGCGGGGATGAGGGTATCGTGCAGCAGCGGTAGAACGACGTGGCCGCCGCCGAACACCAAGGCGCCGGTCCGATAGAAGATGTCGGCAAGGGCAAACAAACTGTGCGGCATTTGCAGCGCCAGTATCCGCAATCCGATCAGCAACCCAAGCGCCAGAGCGAGCGCCAGCCACGCGGCTCGAACGTTGGTCCGCGGCGAGAACCCCGGTTCCGTCACGCGAATATCCTTGCACAACCAAGCGCCCGCCGCCGCGCTCAGCGCCAATACGGTGACTTGCAGCAGCGCACCTTGCGCGAGACTCAGTACCGCCGCCGCCGACAGGGCAATCGCGGCGCGCGGCACGTCCCGACACAGAGTCCGCGCCATGCTCCAGACGGCGCGTGCCACCACCGCCACGGTCAGCCATTTCAAACCCTGCAGCACGAGATTCATGGCGGGCCCGGCGAGTCTGGGCGCAAACACGAAGTAGGCGTACATGAGCAGCACCGAGGGCAGCGTAAAGCCGACCCACGCAGCCAGCGCTCCGCGCCAGCCCGCGCGCTGCAGGCCGACGAGAAACCCCACCTGGCTGCTCGTGGGTCCGGGCAGCATTTGGCACAGTGCGACGATCTCGGCATATTCCTCCGGCTGCAGCCAGCGCCGGCGCCGCACATAGCTGCGCTCGAAATAGCCGAGGTGAGCGATCGGGCCGCCGAACGAGCGGCAGCCCAATTGCAGGGAGGCCAGTAGTACCGGCCACGCCGACCCTTGGGCCGGCTCAGCCTCCAAGGTTGAGGAGTGCCGCGTTGCCGCCCGTCGCCGTGGTGTTGACCGTGAGGGTCCGCTCATTCGCGAACCGCGCCAGGTAATGCGGCCCGCCGGCCTTGGGCCCGGTACCCGAAAGCCCGGTCCCACCGAAGGGTTGCACTCCCACCACGGCGCCGATCATATTGCGATTCACATAGGTGTTGCCGATGGAGGTGTTCTCGAACACCTCGCGCCAGAATGACTCCAGGCGGGTTTGCACCCCGAGGGTCAATCCAAAGTGGCTGGCGCGGATCGACTGCAGTACGCCGGCGATGTCGGCGGCCCGATAACGCACCACGTGCAGAATGGGCCCGAACTCTTCACGGGTGAGCTGCGACGCATTGTCAAGCTCGATGAGATGCGGCGCGAAAAAACTGCCGTGGACATGGGCCGCGCCGAGTCCGCAGGCCTTGACGATGCGCGCCTCTTTGCGCATTCGCGACACATGCTGTGCCAGACCGTCGGCCGCCGCCGCGGTGATCACCGGACCCAAGTCGGTTCTGAAGTCGGCGGGGTCGCCGATGATCAGTTCATCCATGGCGCCCGCGATCATTTCCAGCACCTGATCGGCGATGTCGTCCTGCAGGAACAGCAGGCGCAGGGCCGAGCAGCGTTGTCCTGCGCTCATGAACGTGGAGCTCACCACGTCGTCGACCACTTGCTCGGGCAGAGCGGTCGAATCGACGATCATTGCATTCAAGCCGCCGGTTTCCGCGATCAAGGGCACGATGACGCCGCCGCGCGCCGCCAGGCTGCGATTGATCGTGAGCGCGGTGGCCGTCGAACCCGTCATGGCCACCCCCGCCAAGGCCGAATGTCCGAACGCCACTTCGCCGAACAGCCGCCCCGGCGCGGGCGCCAAATGTACGACCTGGGGAGGTACCCCCGCTTCGTGCAGTAGTCTGACGAAGCGCGCGGCGATCAGCGGGGTCGGTTCCGCGGGTTTTGCGACGACGGCATTGCCCGCCGCCAAGGCAGCGGTGACCTGGCCGGCGAATATGGCCAGCGGAAAATTCCATGGACTGATGCAGGCGAACACTCCGCGGCCGTGCAGGGACAATTCATTCGACTCACCGGTGGGGCCTTCCAGCCGTTTCGGGCCGGAGAATTGCTCGCGCGCGCGCAGCGCGTAGTAGCGGCAGAAATCCACGGCTTCGCGGACTTCCGCGATGGCGTCCGACAGGGTCTTGCCCGCCTCGTGCACCAAGAGTTCATGAAATTCCGCGCGGCCCGCCTCGAGGAGATCGGACGCCCTCTCGAGCAGCAGCGCTCGTGCATCTCCGCCCTTGAGGTTCCACGCCGGCTGCGCCTCGGCGCCGGAGTCGAACGCCAGCGCGATCTCCGCCGGCGTCGCATCGCGAGTGCTGCCGACCTGGTCGCGCCGGTCGGCAGGATTCATGACCGGATGGGGGGTTCCCGGCCGCAGTGTGCCGTTGATCACCGGGCCCGCCGCCGGCAGCGACGCGGGTTTGGCCGTGCGGCGATTCGATATCTCCCGCCGCAGCGAGTCGATCGCGGACGGATTGCCCAGGTCGATACCGCTCGAGTTGCGGCGATCGGAATACAGCGCCGCAGGAACGGGCAGGCGCGGGTGAGCGTAGGCTTCCAAGCGCTCGATTTCCGCAATGGGATCGCGAACGATGTCCGCCACCGGCACTTGCTCGTCCATGAAGCGATTCACGAAGGACGTGTTGGCGCCGTTCTCGAGCAGCCGCCGCACCAGATACGCCAGCAAATCCTTGTGTTCGCCGACCGGCGCGTAAACGCGCACCCGCGGAAACTTGCCGACCTGCCGGGCGGCCTCGGCATACAGAAGCCGGCCCATGCCGTGCAATCGCTGAAATTCGTAGTCAGCGCCGGCCGGCGCCAGCTCCAGCACCGAGGCGATGCTGTGGGCGTTATGCGTGGCAAACTGCGAATAAATGACATCGCTATGGCTGAACAACCGGCCGGCGCACGCCAGATAGGACACATCGGTGGTGACTTTGCGCGTGTACACCGGATAACCGTCCAGGCCGCGCTCCTGGGCACGCTTGATTTCGGAATCCCAGTACGCACCTTTCACCAGCCGTACCGTCATGCGCCGGCCGCAGGCGCGCGCCGTCGCAGCGGTCCAATCGATGACGTCCAAAGCGCGCTTGCCGTAGGCCTGAACCGCCAATCCGAGACCCGGCCACTGGCGGGTGGCGGGATCGCGGGCCAGCGCCTCGATCACGTCCAACGACAAATCGAGGCGGTCCGCCTCCTCGGCGTCGATGGTGAGCTGAATGCCGAGATCGGCCGCGCGGCGCGCCAGTGCGCTCACCAGCGGAACCAAGCGCTGCATGACCCGTTCATGCTGCAGCAAGGAGTAGCGGGACTCCAGCGCCGACAGCTTGATGGAAATGCTCGACGCCTCGTGAGCGGGGCGTCCCGCCGCGGCGGCGCCGATCACGTCGATGGCATGCTCGTACGAGCGCAGATAGCGCTGCGCATCCTGTTGCGTTCGCGCGCCTTCGCCCAGCATGTCGAAGGAACACAGCCCGACGTCCGTTTCGCGGGCGCTGCGTGCCAGCGCCTCTTCGATGCTGCGCCCCACCACGAATTCACCGCCGATGATGCGCATGGCGCGCCGCACGGCCAAACGCACCAACGGTTCGCCGGCTTTACGGGTGAATTTTCGCATCCACCCGACGGTATCCGTCTTGATGGAGGGATCGAGTTCGAGAATACCGCCGGTGAGCATCAATCCCCAGGTCGAGGCATTGACGAACAAAGACTCTGACTTGCCGGCATGCGACGACCAGTCGCCGGTCGCGAGCTTCTCTGCAATCAGCCGATCGGCGGTCGCATCATCGGGAATGCGCAGCAATGCTTCGGCAATGCACATGAGTGCAATGCCTTCTTGATTCGACAGCCCGAATTCCTGCAGGAAGGCGTCGAGGAACGGTCTTTCGTCGCGGCGGGCCCGCGCCCCGTCCACGAGCGCCACGGCCAACGCCACGGCCCGGTGGCGCGCGCCGCCGGTGAGTTCCAACGCATGCAGCAGGCGCGTCACCGCCCGCTCCTCGGGCCAGTCGCCGTGATTTCGTATCGCTTGGCGCAGCGCCTCGAGGTCAGGCGCGTGCGGCGGTTCGTTCAAGTGGGCGGCCATGGCGGATCCTAAGGCGAAATCTGCAGTCAAGTATCGATAAGAGCGCTGGGGAATGCCAGTGGTTTGCGCATCAGGGTGCTCTTGCCGAACAGCGATTCCACCAGGTCCACCGCCAGCACCGCCGTTTTGTTGCGTACGTCCAGCGCCGGGTTCAGTTCCATGATGTCCAGCGAGGCCATCCGGCCGGTGTCGGCTATCATTTCCATGCAAAGCTGGGCCTCCCGATACGACAGCCCGCCGGCCACTGTCGTGCCCACGCCGGGCGCGATTTCTGGATCGAGGAAATCGACGTCGAAGCTCACATGCAGGTGCGTGTCCGCATCCATGTCCTGCAGGGCCAAATCCATCACTTTTCTCATGCCCATTTCATCGATGGAACGCATGTCGAACACTTCGAGATCCTGCTCGTGCACGAAGCGCCTTTCGCCGGTATCGATGCTGCGAATGCCGATCTGGCGGATCCATTGCGGGCGGATGGCCGGCGTCATGCCGCCGATTTGCAGCAGCTCGCGCGGGCCGAAGCCGCACAGACAGGACACAGGCATGCCGTGCAGGCTGCCGCTGGGCGACAGCTCACGCGTATTGAAGTCGGCATGTGCGTCCAGCCACAGCACCCGCAAGGACTTGCGCTGCTCGCGGCAGCGGCGCGCCACCGCCGCGATCGACCCGATACTCAGGGAGTGGTCTCCGCCGAGCAGAATCGGCAGCCGCCCTTCGCTCAGCTCGCGATACACCGCATCATGGACTTCATGGTTCCAGGTGGTTACCTGCGCCAGGTTGCGGTAGCCGTTGACCTTGATCAGCCCCGGATTCGGTGGGCCGCTGACATTGCCGCAATCCACGACGTCGAGACCGCGCTGAGCAAGGGCCGCATGAATGCCGGCGACGCGCAGCGCCTCAGGGCCCATGGAAGCGCCGCGATCGCTGGCGCCGATATCAGTCGGTGCGCCGATGAGGCTGGCGGTGCGAGCTGCCATCACGCCATCCTGCGGCGGCGCGCCGGCACACGCTCTCGGGCGCGATCGTGGGCAAGACCGTCGAACAAGTCCTTCGGATCATCGAGTTCCGGGATGAGATCGATGCGCTGCCCTCCGTCCGGCTGTTCGGCGTTGAGACGCTGCAAGTAACGCAGCGCCGAGAAGTCATTGAGCGCGAACCCGACCGAATCGAAAAGGGTGACCTCGCGATCGATCGCCCGGCCGGGCTTGCGGCCGCGCACCACATCGGCGAGCTCGGTGACCTCCTGCGACGCCTCGAGCTGCTGAATTTCTCCTTCAATCCGCGCCTGCGGCTCGTACTCGACCACGATGCGCAGGTTCTGGGCGCGCAGAATGTCCGGATGCAATTCAGTCTTGCCGGGACAGTCCCCGCCCACGGCATTCAGATGCATGCCGGGCGCGATCATCGCCGGAGCAAGGATGGTGGCGTTGCGCTTGTCGGCCGTGGCCGTGGTCACGATGTCGGCGCCGCGCACGGCCTCGGCCGTGGACGCGCAGCGGGTGATCTCAAGATCAGCGAGCTGCAGCTGCGCGAGATTGCGCATCAGCTTGGTCGTGGCGTAGGGATCGGTGTCGTACAGCCGCAGACTCCGCACGCCCACCATGCGGTGGAAGGCAATGGCCTGAAATTCGCTTTGCGCGCCATTGCCGATCAAGGCCATCACGCGGCTGTCGTGGCGGGCCATCCGGCGTGCTGCTAGCGCCGAGATGGCAGCGGTGCGTAGCGCGGTGACAAAAGTCATTTCCGACAGCAACAGCGGGTAGCCGGTGGCAACGTCCGCGAGCACGCCGAAGGCGGTTACGGTGAGCAGGTTCTTGGCGGTGTTGCTGGGGTGACCGTTCACATATTTGAATGAATACAAGCGCCCGTCGCTGGTGGGCATGAGTTCGATGACGCCGACGGACGAGTGGCTCGCATGCCGCGGCGACTTCTCGAAGTCGTCCCAGCGGCGATAGTCCGCTTCAATCTCGCCGGCCAATTGTTCGATGAAACGGCCGAGGCCGATCCGCGACAGCAACTCGCGCAGGCGCGCGGTGCCAATGTAGTCCACCATGATGATCCCCCCGCTACCAATCGCTAGTTTCAGGGGGTGTTTGGCTAAATAATAGCCAGAGGTTTGATCAAAACGCGCTGGATATTGGCATAAATGTCAGGGTAAACTGACGTTTTGTGCAGATTTGCAGGGCATACGGGGAATTTGTGGACGCGACCGATCGCCAGCTTCTATCCCTCTTGCGCGACGATGCACGCCTGTCCGTCGCCGCGCTGGCCAAGGCCCTGGGCGTCGCTCGCGGCACGGTGCAAAACCGTCTGGCGCGACTGGAGAAGGACGGCACCATCGTGGGCTATACCGTCAAGCTCAAGCCGCAAGACGAGGACCAGCGGATCCGCGCTCTGATGACCGTGGCCGTCGAGGGCAACCGAACGGACGAAGTCTTAAGGGCATTGCGCGGCGATCCCGCCGTATGCGCGCTGCATACCACCAACGGGCGCTGGGACATCGTGGCCGAACTGCGCACCGACAGCCTCGAAGCCGTCGACAAGGTGTTGAGCCGTATCCGCCTGATCGACGGCATCTCCAACACCGAGACCAGCCTGCTGCTCTCCACTCACAAGTTCTGATCCGCGGGTTTCAGCGTCGCCACGAACACCGAGGTCGATACGGAGGATTTCGTCGACTCCAGCCTGCTGATTCGCCCGGCACATTGCGACATGACGGCAAGGTCCCAGGGCTCGAGCGTCACCGGTTTTCCCGCGGTGATTTGCAGAGTGATCTTGCGGTCGATGGGGAAGACCAGCACTGTTTCGTGGCGCGAGGCGCTCACCGCGATCGACTCGATGAAGCGCTCCACCCGTGCCGCGGCGCTGTCGGACTTCAACGTCATGAGATTCAGGTCCACGCAGGGGCCGTTCAGCAATTCACAATGTGCGGCGACAGCGCCGTCGAATTCGACCAACTCGCCCACTTTGCGCAGTGTCTTGTGGGCGCCATCGGCGAAGCGCAATTCGACTCCCGCACCCCGCAGCAGCGCCATCTTGCGGTTGTAGTCGGCGAATTCAGAGAATGGCCCCGACGCATCGATGTGCGCCACGCTGACCCGCCAGCGAAAGGCACCGTCGCCGGGCGGGACCCGAATGGCTTCGTGCGTAATACCGCCGCCGTTCTTCCAGGGTGTGGCGGTGAACGACGACCTACGGATGACCTGCAGCTTTGCGTTTTGCACTCCAGTATTCTATAGGGATGCGCGCTGCCGAACTCAAGCATCCTGTACCGCAGCTCGACTTGCGCCGCTTCGACGGCGGGCCGGAGGAGCGCGGGCGGTTCCTGACGCAATTGCGGACGGCCGCCCACAACGTCGGATTCTTCTACCTGAGCGGCCATGGCGTGGACCCACCATTGCTGCGCGATCTAATGAAGTCGTCGCAGGAGTTTTTCGCGCTGCCGGCGGCCGACAAACTCGCGATCGAAATGGTGAACTCGCCGCATTTCCGCGGCTACAACCGGGTGGCCTCCGAGTTGACGCGAGGCCGTCCGGACTGGCGCGAGCAGATCGACATCGGCGCGGAGCGCCCGGCGGTGCCGCGCGACGGCGGTTCTCCGGTTTGGTCGAGGCTGAGCGGCCCCAACCAATGGCCGGCCGCGCTGCCGCAGCTGCGCGCCGTGGTCGACCGGTGGCAGATTGCGTCCATGCAAGTGCTCGTGCGGGTACTGCGGGCCTTCGCATTGGCGCTCGGCCAACCGGAGGAAGTCTTCGAACCCCTGTATGGCGACGATCCGCACTACTTGATCAAGCTGATCCGCTATCCGGGGCGTGACATCGCCGCGGCCGACCAGGGCGTCGGCGCTCACAAGGATTCCGAGTTGATCACTCTGCTGCTGCAGGATCATCAGGGAGGACTGCAGGTCGAAACGCCGCAGGGCTGGATCGACGTGCCGCCGCGCGCGGGCACCTTCGTGATCAATATCGGCGAACTGTTGGAACTCGCCTCCGACGGCTACCTACGCGCCACCATGCATCGGGTCGTCACGCCGCCGGCCGGCAGCGAGCGCATTTCCGCGGCCTTCTTTCTCGGTGCCCGTCTCAACGCTGTCGTACCGCTGCTGCCGCTGCCGCCGCCCCTCGCCCAAGATGCCCGCGGTCCCGAGCGGGACCCCCACAATCCGTTGTTCCGCGAAGTCGGTCTGAATTACCTCAAGGGGCGATTGCGGTCCCATCCCGACGTTGCCCGGCGTCATCACGCCGACCTTTTGCCATGAATCCTTGCCGGCTCAAAAGCCTGCGCGTGAGTGCGGCGCTGATTGCCGCGATGGGCGCGGCGCCCATCGCCGGCGCCGCGGCTGCCCCTGATACCGCTGCCGCGCCGCCGTCGGCGAATGAAAAACTGCAGGTTCTGCGCCAGGAAGCCCGCCGCGCGCATGACGCGGGCGATATGGCCCGCTACGTCGATGATTCGCGTTTGCTGCTTGAATTTCTCAACGGCTCTCCCAGGGGCCTGCTGCAGCTGATGAACGCTGCAGCAGCCGCCGGCCGCGAGGCCGATGCCTTGAATAGTTTCGAAGAATTTGTCCGCATGGACCAATCGGACGAAGCCACGCTGTCCGCAAAGCAGTTCGACGCCATTCGCTCCACCGAACGTTATCGGGCCATCCATGCGGCGATGGCCGCCAACGACGGCAAGATTGCCGCGGCCGAATTATTCAAATTCCACGGTGACCCGCTGATTCCCGAGGATATCGACTACGATTCGGCCGCTCACCGATTCTATGTCACCAGCGTGCTCAAGAAGCAGATCCTGAGCCTCGACATGAGCGGCCGCGAAAAGGTTTTCGCGAAGGCTCCGGACGGATGGCCGATGATGGCGGTCAAGGTCGACTCGCCGCGCCGCCTGCTATGGGCGACCGAAGTTGCACTCGAGGGCTACATCTTCAGCCCGCCGGCGGATTGGGGGCGGTCGGCCGTGGTCATCTACGATCTTGATTCCGGCAAACTGGTGCAACGTCTCGAAGGGCCGCCGCATTCCGCGCTCGGCGACATGACCCTCAGCGCCTCAGGAGATGCCATCGTCGCGGATGGCGACCAGGGCGGAGTCTACCGCGTCGGCCGGGTGACCCGAAAAATCGAACGCTTGGATGACGGCGCCTTCATCTCCCCGCAGACTCCCGTCGCGCTTGCCGATGGCCGGCATCTGCTCGTTCCCGATTATTTGCGCGGCATCGGCATACTCGATCTGCAGTCGAAGCAGGTGACTTGGTTGGCGACGCAGGGCAGATATGCGCTGAGCGGCATCGACGGACTTTATGTATTCGGCAATACACTGCTCGCCACCCAGAACGGCACCTCGCCGGAACGCGTGATTCGGTTCGCCATGGATGCATCGCTGACGCGCGTTGAAGGCGAATCCATCATCGAACGCGCCACCCCGACCCTCGGCGATCCCACCCATGGCGTCGTGGTCGGCGACCGCTTCTACTACATCGCCAATTCCGGCTGGGACAGTCTCGACGAGCATGGAAATGTTCAGCCAGGCAAGACACTGCCGCGTGCTGCCGTCATGCGCGCCGACTTGGGTAGGCGCTAAAATAGCACCGGTCAACCACCAAGGATGAAATCAACATGAGGATTCTAGGTATTCTTGCGATGGCCGTGGTCATCTCTGCGTGCAGCAGCTTTTCGCCGGATGCGGGGCACGAAATCGTGCTGATCGACAAGCCCATCTTCTTCGGGCATGGCGGAGTGGAACCAGAATCCGTGAAGACGGGCCGTACCTTCGGCGCATTGACCACCGAGGGCGTGGACGTCTATATGCAGCCGCAACGGTTTGACGCCGAATTGAACGACACGATGACGTCGGACGGCGTGCCGGTCAGTTTTCACGCCATCGTTGCCCTGCAAGTCACGGATTCCGTGGCCCTGATCAAGAACTTTGGACAAAATTGGTACAAGAACAACGTAGAACAGCCGTTTTGGACCATGGTGCGGCAGGCTGTCCGCAAGCGCGGGATGAACGAAACCGCCATCAGCACCACCGCGCTCGATGAAATCGATGCGGAGATTCGCGATGCCCTGACGGCATTCATTCAAGCAAAAGGGTTGCCGGTGAAGCTCATTACCATGACCGTGGGCCGCGCCAATCCGCCGGATTCGATCAAGAATCAACGCGTGGAAACCGCCACTCAGGAACAGCGCATTCAAACCGAAAAACAGGTAAAGATGGCGGAAGACGAACGCATGAAAGCCGAACAAAGCCGCGCCAGCGCCGACAACGCCTACCGCGAGGCCATGCACTTGTCGCCGGAGCAGTTCATTCAGCTTGAAACGATCAAGATGCAGTACGCGGTTTGCGGTCCGAATGGCAAGGGCAATTGCACCTTCATTCAGAATGGCGCCATGCCCGTTTACAATCTTTCAAAGTAATTCGCTGGGGACCGTCAAATCTTGCGCGCAAGCGCTCCGTGATTGGCGTGATTTGGCCGGTGCACATGATCCGGCCTTCGGTGTTCGCGGTACGGAACCCCTATGTAGACGGGATAGGCAACGCTCGTGGGTTCCTGCGGCGGACTTGGATCGGAATAATCGGGCGCGTACTCCGGCTCCGGTTGAAATGACCGGGTGTAGGGCGACGCCGGCGTCGGACTCATGAGGTTGATCGAACTCAGCTCGCGCAGCGTGGCCTTGCTGCCGCAAGGCTTGTCGGAAAAAGTCTTTTGTCCGTTGGTCGTGCACTCCCAAATTTGACCGCCGGCCGGCTCGGTCGCCGCCGGCGCTATCGCGGGTGTTGCGGGCGCAGCCGCCAAGAGCGGCGCTGCAATCGGCGCGAGCGCCGCCGCTGACGCCATTGCCATTCCTGGGGTTGGAGTCGGGGTTGAGGTTGGGGCCGTTGCGGATCCGGGCGCAGCGGCCGCCGGCACTGGGCCCGCGGTCGTCGGCTTCGGCGCCCGCGAACTGTTTGGCGCAAACCTGGCCGAGCTCACGGCTAAGGCAACCGCGACACAGGCCACCGATACCCCGCCGATGATCCACGGCAGAAGATCTCTTTGCTTGTCCATTGCCCAATTATGCGCCGGTGATTTCTGATGTGTGAGGGATATGACAGATTGCCCATTTTCATGGCGCGGAAGCGGCAAGTCGCGGCCGCCCCGCGGTCAGCCGCGCGGTCACGCGCCCAATTGGGCCGCCAGCTCCAGTGTCGTGCGCGCCCGGAAATCGGATAGAAATTCCGGTTCTTCGCCGCCACCCGGCCGCTCCTGCGGCCGCGCGATGAATGCCGTGCGCAAACCGTTGTCGGCAGCGGCCTTAAGGTCGCTGCCGTGTGCGGCGCACATCATGCACTCATTCGGCTTGAGATCGAATGCGTCGGCTGCCGCGAGATATACCACCGCTGCCGGTTTGAAATTTCCGGCAATATCGGCACCCAAAATTGCGTCCCAGTGAAAATCGTTCCGGCGTGCCAGGTCGCACATGAGAGCGATGTTGCCGTTCGACACGGGAGCGATCAGATACCGCTGCCGTAGTCGCTCGAGGCCGGCCGAAACATCTTGCCAGGCATCGAGGCGGTGCCATGCCAGCGTCAGCTGGTCCAGCGTTGTTTCGTCCAGCGTCGTCAGGCCAAAGCGCGGCAGGACTGTCTGCAAGTTTTCTCGGTGCAGCACGTCCAGTTTGGTGTACGGCCGGCGCCCCGCGCGAACTTCCTCCATGGCCGGCTGGTATTGGTCGCGCCACGCATCGGCGAATTGAGTCCAGTCCATAACATGGCCCAGCGGCTGCAACAGCAATTGCGCTTCACGAGCCACACCGGCCCGCCAGTCGACGAGGGTGCCGAACACATCGAAGAAAAGCGCTTTGACGTGGTTTGCAGGCATCTGCGGTTGATCCTGAGCTAGTCACGGCGAGTTGGCGACCGGTCTACGTACCGTTGAGCCTCTGCAGCACGGTGCGCGAGAGTGCGATCGCCTGCTGCCTGGCCTGCGGATCGCGTTGAGCCATGTCACGCAGCACGACGATCATGGCAGTCTGAAAAATCAGAGTGTCGGAATTGCTCTGCTTTTCCACCGGCGACATCAGCGCGAACTGTGGTCTCTGCGCCAGCTGATCGTTGACGCCCAATACGAATTCCCGGGTCTGTTGAGCATTCAGCTGCGAGCCGTTCAACGTGGACAGCGCCATTGAATACGCAATCGCTATTGAGACCGCAAGATTATTGCCCCGATATTCGTTGGCGACACGCCTGAACATTGTCTCAACCGCATTGCGCAATTGCAGGCGCTGTTTGGGATCGATCGGCATGTTGGCGATTGCCTGATCGACGACCGGATGTCCGTACTGGGCGGGTACGAAATCCGTCGCTGTGATCGGCAGATGCCGCGCGGCCGGAGAAGATGCCGTGCCTGCAGAGGGAGGCACATATTGCGGAGTGGCTTGACCCTGCCGACAGCGCAGATATTGCTGATACCGTGGATCGCCTTGCAACTCGGGAGGCACCACTCCGCTTGGGCCGCGCTGCAGCTCATACGGCGGCATGCAGGGCGGCGGCGCCGTACTCGTCCCGGAATAGTGCGTGCCGTTCAAATTGATCATCTGTTTGGTCAGATTTGATTGCATCGTACTGTTGTTTTGAATGACCGTGGCGAACGAATTGTCCTGCGCAAATGCATCGACAGATGCCGTGAGCATCAGCGCGGCGAGCCAGAGCAATTTGATAGGACGCCCCATGCCGGAGCAATCGTAGCACTTCTCAATCATCGATGGATTTTTGGCATCCACAGGTGATTGCGATGCGCTAGGTGTGGCCGGCCGGGGCTGGTTTGGCGCCGGAGTCCTTCATTTCCTGCAGGGTCTCGCGTTGAATCTGCAGGAGCTTCTGCTGCATCGGGCCGATCAGATTTTTCATCTCCGCCATGACATTCTGCATGACCACCGGCATCTTGTTGATCATCGCCTTTCCCGCGGGCGTTTTATAAAACGCCAGGATCCCATCGAGTTCATCTTGCGTAAACGACGCCCGATAGATTCGGACATACATGGATTGCAGGCCATTCCAATCCAGCATTTCATCGACGACAGCGGACATTTTGGTTTGCATGCGATCCAGGATCGCCTGCGGGTCCGCGGAGAGCGCTTTGCCCTGCAACGCCTGCTGCATGGAGTCTTTCATCATGGCGTCGACCTGACCCCTGACGGTATCTATCAATTTGTGCGCGTCGGTGACGGTGAGCATTTCCCGGATCGATTCGTCGCTGGCCGGCGCATCGTTGGCAAAAGCGGGGGCCGCGAGCAGCAGCCAGGCGAGGATCAGCGAATGGCGTATGGTCATGGTGAATTTCCCTATTCTGACTCTGATTGGATGTTATTGGGCGGGTGCACTACGGCGTCGGCTTCCTGGGCACGCGCTGCGCCGGATCGTAAAAGAAGGTTTCTTCGACGATGCGCTCGTCCGCCCAGCGTTGGTAGGCGAGTTCTTCCATTTGCGTGACGGTGCCGTCCAGCCACTCGAAGCGGAATACCCAGCGGATCACCACCCGCTCGCCGTGCACGAACACGGGCCGAAGGCACCTCGAGGTGACCGATCTCGCCTTCGCCATGACGCGACGTTCGTTCGCCGCGTGAGCTTCTCGGCCGATGCGCGGCGCCGACTGATTCTCTTGCATGGTGGAGTCGGCGGCGTAGAACTCCTCGACCGCTTCGACATGCGCGTTCTGCTCGACGCGCGCGATGAATCTTTCAATCGTCTCCGGGGTGGGCATGCCCGGAATGTAGCTCAATGCTGCCAGAATGTAACCAGCACGTAGACTAGGGCAATAACGGTCAGCCCCAGATGCCCGAGCCGCAGGCGCAACTGTGCCAGTAGATCATTGCCTGTGGACTGCGGAGGCGGTGAGAGGCGCAAAATGGCGGTGAGAAACAGCATTCAGCAACGATAATTCCACCCGCTCATAAAAGCGTGTCTCAATTCACGTTTGTCGAAATTCGTCGATGTTTTCGCCAGGCGGCCCCGCCGTGAGGCCGCGGCGTTACTTGCGCGAGCCGAGCAATGCGAAGGCCGCGCCCTGCGGATCGGCCGCTTGGACGACCCACCGGTCGCCGGGGACCTGCATCGGACCCTGCATGATCTTGCCGCCGCCATCGCCGACCCGCTTCGCCGCCGCATCGATGTTTCCAACGTTGAAGTAGTACAGCCAGAATCGGGCGCCCTGCGCTGCCGGGCTGTTGAACATGGCTCCGGATGGGGTCCCATGGATGGTGAACAATTGATAGCTGCCCATGGCTCCCATATCCACGCTGTCTCCCTTGGGCCAGCCGAACATGTCGGTATAGAAGCCGAAGGCCTTGGGCCAGTCGGTGGTGTGCAATTCGTGCCAGCCAACCTGGCCGGGCTCGTTCGACACGGCTCGCTGTCCCGTTTGCGACGGCTTGAACAGATTGAATGCCGCGCCCTGCGGGTCGGTCACCGCCGCGAAACGGCCGACATTGGGGATATCGGTGGGGGCCATGAGGATCTTGCCCCCGAGTTGCTCAACTTTGGCGGCGGCACGATCGGCATCGTCGACTCCCACGTATCCTACCCAACAGGGCTTCATGCCGGCATCGCTCGCCTCCTTGGGCAGCGCCATCAATCCGCCGACCTGCGTCGCGCCCATTTGCAGCAGGGTATACGTCATTCCGGGCATGGGCATGTCCTGCGTATTCCATCCGACCACGCTGCTGTAGAACACCTTTGCCGCGGCGACGTTGCTGGTCATCAACTCATACCAGACGAAAGAACTTTGGTTGCCGGCCATGACCGAATCTCCTCTGTGCCAGGATGGGGCAATGCTAACGCTGCGGCGCTATTCGTCCCAGCATTGATTAGGGTTTGCGCTCCACCACCTTCTTGGCGAGCTCGGCAAGTTGCGCAAGATCCATATCCTCGGCGGGAACGTCGAAAACCTCGTCAGAGGTCCCTGATGCGGGCGGCGCGGGCTTCGCCGAGGCCGGCTTGGTGGGCGGCGGTTTGAGCGGCGCGGCCCTGACTGCTGTACGCGGTGTCGACGCGAATCCCGACTTGCTCTGCTGCATCGCAACGTGCGTGGGCCGCACCCAGTCTCGGACTTGCTCCATCCAGCGCTGGTAGCGATCGAACGTCCACATACCCTCCTCGCCGCCTGATTGGAGGACGTTGGCGATTTGGCTGAAATTCCCCGCTCGAATCGTTCCCTTGGCTCCCGAACTCGGCAGCAGTATCTCGCAGCGCGGAACCCTCAATTGATGGGCGCTGAGGAATTCGAGGCGTTGACAGCACATGCCGACCAGGCAGTCGGCGAGCTGCGCCCGGATGCTTCCTTGAATATCCGAGGGAAATGACATGCAGAGGCGGCTCAACGCTTCAGCGCAATTGGCAGAGTGCATCGTGGCCAGCACCAGGTGTCCGGTCTCCGCCGCATTCAACGTCAACCGCATGACTTCCGGCGTCCGCATCTCGCTGACGACGAGCACGTCGGGATTCTCGCGCAAGGCGTCGACGATGCCCTGCTCAAAGCTTGGAGAATGGCTGGGAATTTCCCGCTGCCGAATGAACGACCGCCGATTGACATAGAGGTATTCGAGGGGGCTTTCGAGCGTGACGATGTTGCGCGCCCGCGATAAGTTGATCTCCTCGATGAGTGCGGCCAGCGTCGTCGACTTTCCCGACCCGGTCGGCCCGGAAATGATGACCAGACCGGTCGTGGCCTCGATGAACTTGCGCAAATCCGTGTGCAAATTGCAGCCTTGAAGGTCCCTGATGGCGGGCGCGAGCAGGCGCACGGCGACGGCGAGGCCGCGCACGGTGTGATAGAGGTTGATCCGGCAGCGCACTCCGGACATCACCAGCGAAAGATCCGCAGAGCCGCGTTCCCTGAACTGTGTCCAGCCCGTGCCGCCCAGGATGTCTTGGGCGGCCTGCACCAGCACCTCTCCCGGCACGGCGCCGCCGAAGGGCTGCAGATCGCCGCGGACCCGCGCTACCGGCGGGGTGCCCGTCTCCAGATGCAGGTCGCTCGCGCCCAGCGACCACGCCTGTTCAATCCATTCCTCGAGAGCCATTGGTCCTCCTTCACCCGGAGACCCCATTGTATTCCGGTCTTTTGCCGCAGGCTGCCTCCAAAAAAAAGCCTCGAACCCATGCGGGTCGAGGCCATTTTTCTCGCTCAAATGACGATTGAAGGCTCAGTGCGGCAAATTCGCCTGCAGAAATGCGTCGATCTCCTTGAGTGCCTGGATTCGCGTCGCCGCGCCCGAAAGCCAGTGGTCATCTCCAGGTAGCTTGATCAGTGTGACTGATTTGCCGCCTACGCGCAGTGCCTCCGCCATGTTGTCGGACTGCTCGGCAGGGACCACTGTGTCGTCCGCGGAATGAATCAGCAGGATGCGCGCCGTCACCGGCGCAGCCCGCCGCGCCGGCGAGGCAGCCACCACTTTGGGATCAAGCGGCGAACCGATGTCTTCACGCCAGTACTGTGCGGCATCCGATAGTTGGCCCGAGTGCTCCGTTTCATATTCCAGCATCTTGGGAAGATCGGAAACGCCGTTGATACTGATGGCGCAGGCGTACAACGCGGGGGTGAATGCAGCGCCGGCGAGCGCCGCGTAGCCGCCGTAGCTTCCGCCGAGAATGCAGACGTGGCGGGGCTCAGCCATATGTTGCTCGACCATCGCCTTCACGCCGTCTGTCACGTCGTCCTGCATCAACCCGCCCCATTCGTGCCGCCCGGCGTCGCGAAACTTCTCGCCGAACCCCGTCGACCCCCGAAACTGCGGCTGCAACACCAGGAAACCGCGCGACGCGACGAACTGTGCCAGCCAGTCGAACTCGAGATAGTCCCGAGCCGCAGGACCGCCATGCGGGATGACCACCATCGACAGAGCGGTGCCGGCGGAATAGCCCGGCGGGTAGGTCAGGTAGGCGGGAATGTCGCTGCCATCGCGGGCCTTGTAGGTGATTTCACTGACGTGACCCAGCTTGGTATCCGCCAGCGCCGGGTAGGCATCGCTGAGGATGTCGGCTTTGTGCGTCTTGTAATCGATTAGATAATAGACCTCGGGCCGGTCGGGAGCGGACACCGCGGCGACCAAACTGGTCGCGTCGGCGGATTGGCCGGCGAGGTCAAAATTAGTCCCCGGAATGGACGTTTGCAGTGCCTTGAAGCGTTGTTCCAGCCGCGAATCCAGCCAATGACCCTGTACCGAAGGGCCATCCGAGTACACGCGGATCGGATGATTGTCGAAGCGGTCCATTGCCACGCCGGTAATTCCGCGCACCGGATCCTCGTACAACACTTGCGCCGGCGATCCATCGAGCGGCAGGCCCAAGAGTTTCGACCGGCCGTCCTGGTCCAAACCAACCGCAATAATGAGCTTGCGGTCGGCGGTCAATCCGTACAGGGTCAATGGGTGGTTGTCTTCGCGATGATAGATCGCGGCCCATCCCAAGCCTCGCTTCGCGAGCACGCTGAACGCGTGGGTCTTTTGGTCCCATTCACTGCGGGCGACGGAATTGCCGTCCACATCGATCACCCACTGGCGGGTGAGCTGAGAGCCTTGATCGATGACGCGGGATTTTCCGGTGCGAGTGTCGACCTCGAACAATGCCGCCAACCAGCCCGAATCCTTGCGGTCATTGGTGATGTGGCTGCCGGTCTGCATCTTCGACGCGTTAGAATTGAACTTCATCGAAGACATGATTGCTGTCTTCGGCTTGGTGGTATGCCCAGCCAATAATTCGGCCCCGGTCAGATAGCTTTGGTCGGGATCGTCCCCGAGCAACATGTGCGCTTTGCCGGAATCGAGGCCGGCTGCAAAAACGCGAAATACCTCGTACTTCCGCAGGTTCGCGCCCTCATGCAGAGTCGCGCTGGCGGTGAAGATCAATGTGTCGTCGTCGGCCCACTCGAGATCGCGGAGTTTCGTACCGTCCGGGCACAGAAAAACTCTCCTGTCCTTGTTGTTCACCAAGTCAAACACAATGATTCGCTGCGGAACCGACCCCAAGTCGAACCACGCGACGGATTTCCCGTCGAAGCTCAATTGCACGTGGCTGGTTCGGGGCGGCGTTCCAAAGGCCGCCGCGGGTGGCATGGGCGCCGGGCTCGCGGGTTCTGCCGCACTCGGCTGGAAGAAGGACGCTGCCAACCACCCAAACAGCAAGATCGGTATGCGCACAGAGATTTACCTCATCGTCGATTGGAGAATCGTCCCGATTCCCTTGCTGGTCGCCAAATTCATAAAAAAAGCCCCGAACTCTTGCGAGTTCGAGGCCACTCTTTAAATCCTTCTTCTTATCGTTTTATTCGGCTGCTTCTGTATCCCCCGCCGGTACAGCGTCATCTGAATCGCCCACTCCGCCGCTCACATCCATGAAGCTGCGGCGACGGGTGTCGTCAAATGCACGCCGGCGACGCGCATGATACGCGAAGCCGGTGCCCGCGGGAATCAGGCGGCCGACAATGACGTTTTCCTTGAGTCCGCGCAGGTCGTCCTTGAGGCCCCGGACCGCCGCCTCGGTGAGGACGCGGGTGGTCTCCTGGAACGAAGCCGCCGAAATGAAGGATTCGGTCGCCAAGGAGGCCTTGGTGATGCCCAACAACATGGGTTCCCAGGTCGATTGGTGCTTCCCCTCGGCCTTTTGCTTGGCAATGACGTCGAGCAACCGTCCCCGATCCATCTGTTCGCCCCGCAGCAGCGCTGAATCGCCGGTATCCAATACCTCGATCTTGCGCAGCATCTGCCGCACGATGACTTCGATGTGCTTGTCGTTGATCTTCACGCCCTGCAGGCGGTACACGTCCTGGATTTCGCGTACCAGGTAGTTGGCCAGCGCCTCGACTCCCTGCAGCCGCAATATGTCATGCGGGTTGGGCTCGCCGTCGGCGATCACTTCGCCCTTCTCCACCTGTTCGCCTTCGAACACATTCAAATGGCGCCACTTCGGGATCAGCTCCTCGTACTTGTCCGTTCCCTCGTTGGTGATGATCAAGCGCCGCTTGCCCTTGGTCTCCTTGCCGAAGCTGACCGTGCCGCTGCGCTCCGCCAGAATCGCGGAATCCTTGGGCTTGCGCGCCTCGAACAGGTCGGCCACCCGCGGCAGACCGCCGGTGATGTCGCGGGTCTTGGACGACTCTTGCGGGATGCGCGCGATGACGTCGCCCACCGACACCTTGGAACCGTCTTCCAGGCTGACGATGGCGCCCGCCGGCAGCGCGTAGACCGCCGGGATGTCGGTATTGGCGAAGGTGACTTCCTTGCCCTTGGCATTGGTCAGGCGCACGACCGGACGCAGGTCCTTGCCGCCCGAGCCGCGCTGCTTCGGATCCAGCACCACGGTCGAGGTGAGGCCGGTGACGTCGTCCACCTGCGTCGTGACGGTAATGCCGTCGACGAAGTCGGAGAACTTGATCATGCCCGCCACTTCGGTCACCACGGGGTGAGTATGCGGATCCCAGTTTGCAACCGATTGGCCGGCCGCGACCACGTCGGCATCGTTCACCGTGATGGTGGCGCCGTACGGAATCTTGTAGCGCTCGCGCTCGCGGCCGAACTCATCGACCACGCCCAATTCGCCCGACCGCGACACCGCGACCAGATGCCCCTTCTCATGGCGCACGGTCTTGATGTTGTGCAGGCGGATGGTGCCCTTGCTCTTGACCTCGACGCCGTTGGCCGCCGCCGCCCGGGAGGCCGCGCCGCCGACGTGGAAGGTGCGCATGGTGAGCTGAGTGCCCGGTTCGCCGATGGACTGCGCCGCGATGACGCCCACCGCTTCGCCGATGTTGATGCGATGACCCCGGCCCAAATCGCGGCCGTAGCACTGCGCGCAGACGCCGTAGCGGGTCTCGCAGGTGATGGGCGAACGCACCATGACCTGGTCGATGCCCATCTTTTCCAGCAGTTTGACCAGCTTCTCGTCGATCAGCACGCCGGCCTTGACCAGCACTTCGCCGCTCGATGCCACCACCACATCTTCGGAGACCACGCGTCCCAGCACGCGCTCGCCCAAACCCTCGACCACATCGCCGCCTTCGACGATGGGGGTGATGGACAAACCGTTGCCGGTGCCGCAATCGATCTCGGTCACGACCAGATCCTGCGCCACGTCGACCAAACGGCGGGTGAGATAGCCGGAGTTGGCCGTCTTCAAGGCCGTATCGGCCAAGCCCTTGCGCGCGCCGTGCGTCGAGATGAAGTACTGCAGCACGTTCAGGCCTTCACGGAAATTCGCCGTGATCGGCGTTTCGATGATGGAACCGTCGGGCTTCGCCATCAGGCCGCGCATGCCGGCCAGCTGACGAATCTGCGCGGCGGAGCCGCGGGCGCCCGAGTCGGCCATCATGAAGATGGAATTGAACGACTTCTGCCGGACCTTGTTGCCCTTGATGTCGGTGACCTCGTCGGTACCCAGCTTCTCCATCATGGCCTTGGCCACCTGGTCATTGGTACGCGACCAGATGTCCACCACCTTGTTGTAGCGCTCGCCGTTGGTGACCAGACCCGAAGAGTATTGCTCCTGGATCTCCTTCACTTCCTTTTCGGCCGTCGCCAGGATCTTGGTCTTCTGCGTCGGCACCACCATGTCGTCCACGCCGATCGACACGCCGGCGCGGGTCGCGTAGTGGAAACCGGTGTACATCAACTGGTCCGCGAATACGACCGTCTCCTTCAAGCCCACGGTGCGATAGCAGGCGTTGATGGTTCCGGAAATCATCTTCTTGGTCATGTCCTGGTTGATGGCGTCGAAGGACAGGCCGTGCGGCAGAATCTCGGACAGCAATGCCCGGCCCACCGTGGTGTTGACCACCCGCGTGAGCTTCACCAGGTCGGCGCCCTTCTCGATGCGAGTCCATTCGGACAGGCGCACCTTGACCTTGGCCTGCAAATCGACATTACGGCTCTCATAGGCGCGATGTACTTCGGCCACGTCGCTGAATGCCATGCCCTCGCCCTTGGCTCCGACCCGTTCGCGGGTCATGTAGTAAAGACCCAGCACCACGTCCTGCGACGGCACGATGATGGGGTCGCCGTTCGCCGGCGAGAGAATGTTGTTCGACGACATCATCAGCGCACGCGCTTCGAGCTGTGCCTCGATCGACAGGGGCACGTGAACGGCCATTTGGTCGCCGTCGAAGTCGGCGTTGAACGCCGTGCACACCAAAGGATGCAGCTGGATCGCCTTGCCCTCGATCAGCACCGGCTCAAATGCCTGGATGCCGAGGCGGTGCAGGGTCGGTGCGCGGTTCAGGAGCACCGGATGTTCGCGGATCACCTCTTCGAGGATGTCCCAGACTTCCGGTCCCTCGCGCTCGACCAGGCGCTTGGCCGCCTTGATGGTCGAGGCTTCGCCGCGCAACTGCAGTTTGGAGAAGATGAAGGGCTTGAACAATTCCAACGCCATTTTCTTCGGCAATCCGCACTGATGCAGGCGCAGGGTCGGACCCACCACGATGACCGAGCGGCCCGAGTAGTCGACGCGCTTGCCCAGCAGGTTCTGGCGGAAGCGGCCCTGCTTGCCCTTGATCATGTCGGCCAAGGACTTCAACGGGCGCTTGTTGGTGCCCGTGATGGCGCGGCCGCGGCGGCCGTTGTCCAACAGAGCATCCACCGCCTCCTGCAGCATGCGCTTTTCGTTGCGCACGATGATGTCGGGGGCGTTGAGTTCGAGCAGGCGGCGCAGACGGTTGTTGCGGTTGATGACGCGGCGATACAGATCGTTGAGATCGGAGGTCGCAAAGCGGCCGCCGTCCAGCGGCACGAGGGGACGCAGGTCGGGCGGCAGCACCGGCAATACGGTCAGCACCATCCACTCCGGCTTGTTGCCGGATTCCATGAAGGCCTCGATCAGCTTCAAACGCTTCGACAAGCGCTTGATCTTGGTCTCCGAGTTCGTGTTCGCCATGTCCTCGCGGACTTTCACCACCTCGGACGGCAGATCCATGGACTTCAGCAGCTCATGCACGGCTTCGGCGCCCATACGGGCATCGAACTCGTCGCCGTGCTCTTCGATCGACTCCAGGTACATCTCGTCCGTCAGCAATTGGCCGCGCTGCAGCGAGGTCATGCCCGGATCCACCACCACGAAGGCCTCGAAATACAGCACGCGCTCGATCTCGCGCAGCGTCATGTCGAGCATGAGGCCGATGCGGGACGGCAGGGACTTCAAGAACCAGATGTGCGCAGTGGGGCTCGCCAGTTCGATGTGGCCCATGCGCTCGCGGCGCACCTTCGACTGGGTCACTTCGACGCCGCACTTTTCGCACACCACGCCGCGATGCTTCAGGCGCTTGTACTTGCCGCACAGACACTCGTAGTCCTTCACGGGCCCGAAGATCTTGGCGCAGAACAAACCATCGCGTTCCGGCTTGAACGTGCGGTAGTTGATGGTCTCCGGCTTCTTCACTTCACCGTAAGACCAGGAGCGGATCATGTCCGGAGACGCGAGGCCGATCTTGATCGAATCGAAATTTTCGACCGGCACTTGCTGCTTGAACAACTTGAGTAAGTCTTTCATAGATTAGGCCTCGCTCTCTAGTTCGATGTTGATGGCCAAGGAGCGGATCTCCTTCACCAACACATTGAACGATTCCGGCATGCCGGCTTTCATTTCGTGGTTGCCGTCGACAATCGCCTTGTACATCTGCGTGCGTCCGTTGACGTCGTCCGACTTGACGGTGAGCATTTCCTGCAGGGTGTACGCGGCGCCGTAGGCCTCGAGCGCCCACACTTCCATCTCGCCGAAGCGCTGACCGCCGAACTGCGCCTTGCCGCCCAACGGTTGCTGGGTGACCAGGCTGTACGGTCCGGTGGAGCGCGCATGCATCTTGTCGTCGACCAAGTGGTTCAACTTCAGCATGTACATGTAGCCCACAGTGACCGGCCGCTCGAACTGCTCGCCGGTGCGCCCGTCGTGCAGAGTGGTCTGGCCCGAGGTCGGCAGATCAGCCAGGGTCAGAAGATTCTTGATCTCCTCTTCACTGGCGCCGTCGAACACCGGCGTCGCCATCGGCACGCCCTTCTTCAAGTTGCTGGCGAGTTCGATGACTTCGGCATCGCTCATGGACTTGATGTCTTCCTTCTGACCGCCGGTCTCGTTGTAGACCTGATTCAGAAACTTGCGCAGTTCGACGACCGCATGCTGGGCTTCCAGCATCTTGCCGATCTTGGCGCCCAAGCCCTTGGCGGCCCATCCCAAGTGGGTCTCGAGGATTTGCCCGATGTTCATGCGCGACGGCACGCCCAGGGGGTTCAGCACGATGTCCACCGGGGTCCCGTCGGCCATGTACGGCATGTCCTCGACCGGTACGATGGAGGAGATCACGCCCTTGTTGCCGTGGCGTCCGGCCATCTTGTCGCCCGGCTGCACGCGGCGTTTCACCGCCAGGTACACCTTGACCATCTTGAGCACGCCCGGCGCGAGATCGTCGCCCGCGGTGATCTTGGCCTTCTTCTCTTCAAAGCGCTTCTCGAAGGCTTTGCGTTGACCCTTCAGGCGCTCGGAAACAGTTTCCAGTTGCGCATTGGTCTCTTCATCCTTGAAGCGAATTTCGAACCACTGCTCGCGCGGTAGATCGGCGAGATACGCGTCGTCGATCTGCGTGCCGGATTTGATCTTCTTGGGACCCGCTTCCGCGGCCTTGCCCTCGATCATGCCGCGCACGCGCTGGAACAAGTCGTCTTCCAGAATGCGCTGCTGATCGGCCAAGTCCTTGCGGACCCGCTCGAGCTCCGATTTCTCGATCGCCAGCGCGCGCGAATCCTTCTCCACGCCATCGCGCGTGAATACGCGCACGTCGATCACCGTCCCGTCCATGCCGGGCGGCACGCGCAAGCTTGTGTCCTTCACGTCGGACGCCTTCTCGCCGAAGATGGCCCGCAGCAATTTCTCTTCCGGCGTCAATTGCGTCTCGCCCTTCGGCGTGACCTTGCCCACCAGAATGTCGCCGGCGCGCACTTCCGCACCGATGAAGGCGATGCCGGCTTCGTCGAGCTTGGCCAGGGCCGAGTCGCCCACGTTGGGAATGTCCGCGGTGATTTCCTCGGGTCCCAGCTTGGTGTCGCGCGCGACGCAGGTCAGTTCTTCGATGTGGATGGTCGTGAAGCGGTCTTCCTCGACCACGCGCTCCGAGATCAGAATGGAGTCCTCGAAGTTGTAGCCGTTCCACGGCATGAAGGCGACCAGCAGGTTCTGGCCGAGCGCGAGCTCGCCCAGATCCGTCGACGGACCATCGGCCAGCACGTCGCCGCGCTTGATCGAATCGCCGGCGTTCACCAGCGGACGCTGATTGATGCAGGTGTTCTGATTGGAACGCGTGTACTTGGTGAGCGAATAGATGTCGACGCCGGGTTCGCCGGCCGTCGTCTCATCGTCGTTCACCCGCACCACGATGCGCGAAGCATCGACGGAATCCACACTGCCGCCGCGCCGTGCCACCACGGTGACGCCGGAGTCGATGGCAACCGCTCTTTCCATGCCCGTGCCCACCATCGGGGTTTCCGATCGTAAGGTGGGGACCGCTTGCCGCTGCATGTTCGATCCCATGAGCGCGCGGTTGGCGTCATCATGCTCCAGGAACGGAATCAAGGACGCCGCCACCGAGACGATTTGCTTCGGGCTCACGTCCATGAAGTCGATCTTGTCGGGGGCCGACAAGGTGAACTCGTTCTGCGTGCGGCAGGAGATCAGATCGTCGGTGAATTCGCCCTTCTCATTAAGAGTGGCGTTCGCCTGCGCGATCACGTACTGGCCTTCCTCAATCGCCGAGAGGTAGTCGATCTTGTCGGTCACCTTGCCGTTCGACACCCGGCGATACGGAGTCTCGAGGAATCCGTAGTCGTTGGTGCGCGCATACACGGCCAGCGAATTGATCAAGCCGATGTTCGGGCCTTCCGGCGTCTCGATCGGGCATACCCGGCCGTAGTGCGTCGGATGCACGTCGCGCACTTCGAATCCGGCGCGCTCGCGCGTCAGGCCGCCTGGGCCCAATGCGGAAACGCGGCGCTTGTGGGTGACCTCCGACAGCGGATTGTTCTGGTCCATGAACTGCGAGAGCTGCGAGGAGCCGAAGAACTCCTTCACCGCGGCCGCCACCGGCTTCGCGTTGATCATCTCCTGCGGCATGATGGGCTCGCTCTCGGCGATGGTCAGGCGTTCCTTGACGGCGCGCTCGACGCGCACCAGGCCGATGCGGAAGGCGTTCTCCGCCATTTCACCGACGCTGCGGACCCGGCGATTGCCCAAGTGGTCGATATCATCCACGTGGCCGTTGCCGTTGCGGATGTCGATCAAGGTCTTCATGACCTCGATGATGTCTTCCTTCGACAGGACGCCCGAGCCCGTGATTTCCTCACGGCCAACGCGGCGGTTGAACTTCATGCGGCCGACGGGCGACAAATCGTAGCGCTCGCCGTTGAAGAACAGGTTCTGGAACAGGTTCTCGGCGGCGTCCTTGGTCGGCGGCTCGCCGGGACGCATCATGCGGTAGATCTCCACCAGCGCCTCGAGGCGCGTCTTGGTCGGATCGATGCGCAAGGTGTCCGAAATATACGGACCGCGGTCCAGGTCGTTGACGTACAACGTGCGGATTTCGGTGATGCCGCCTTCGATCAATTTGCCGACCGTCGGCACGGTGAGGATCTCATTGGCCTTGGCCAGGATCTCGCCGGTCTCGGTGTTGACGATGTCATGCGCCAGCACCTTGCCCTGCAGGTATTCCGTGGGCACGGGCAGGCGCTTGACCTGCGCCTCTTCGAGATCGCGGACATGGCGCGCGGTAATGCGGCGGCCTTCCTCGACGATGACTTTCTTGCCGACCCGGATTTCGAATGCCGCGGTCTCGCCGCGCAAGCGCTGCGGGATGACCTCGAACTCGATCTCCTTCTTCGTCAGATAAAATGTGTTCTTTTCGAAGAACAGGTCGAGCACCTGCTCCTCGGTGAGCCCCAGGGCGCGCAGGATGATGGTCACCGGCAATTTTCGGCGGCGGTCGATGCGCGCGAACACGCAGTCCTTCGGGTCGAACTCGAAGTCCAGCCATGAGCCGCGATACGGAATGATGCGGGCTGAGAACAGCAGTTTGCCCGACGAGTGGGTCTTACCGCGGTCGTGATCGAAAAACACGCCCGGGCTGCGATGCAGCTGCGACACAATGACGCGTTCCGTGCCGTTGATGATGAACGTGCCGTTGTCGGTCATGAGCGGTAATTCGCCCAAATAGACCTCCTGTTCGCGCACATCCTTGACGGGCTTCTTGGCGCCGCTGGCCTCTTTGTCGAGGACCACGAGGCGCACCTTGACGCGCAGCGGGGCCGCGTAGGTCAGTCCGCGCAGCTGACATTCCTTGACGTCGAATACCGGCTCGCCCAGGCGATAGCTCACGTATTCCAGCGTCGCGTTGCCGGAGTAGCTGGAAATGGGGAACACGCTGTCGAAAGCGGCATGCAGGCCGATCTCGTCGCGTTTGGACTCCGCTACATCCGCCTGCAAGAACCGCCGGTACGAATCCAATTGGATCGCCAGCAGATACGGCGTGCCGAGAATGCTTGGACGCTTGCCGAAGTTCTTACGAATGCGCTTCTTTTCGGTGAACGAATAGGCCATTTGAAGTCACCCTTCCTAGCTAGGCGCTGCGCGCCAGAATTTAACGGGGCCTAAAACGGCCCCGCCTGAGAATCAAATCAAAGCGCAGCCGATGGCCGCCGTGAACTTCACGGCAACCATCGAACCGCGCATATCGACAATAATCACTACTTGATGACAGCCTTGGCGCCGGCGGCCTCGAGCTTCGTCTTGATCGTATCGGCATCCGCCTTCGGAATGCCCTCCTTGACGGTCGAGGGCGCGCCCTCAACCAGATCCTTCGCTTCCTTGAGGCCCAAACCCGTGATCTCGCGAATGACCTTGATGACGCCCACCTTGTTGGCGCCGAACTCGGTCATCGTCACGGTGAACTCGGTTTGCGCTTCAGCCGCAGGAGCAGCAGCAGCGCCCGCGCCTGCCGCAGCAGCAGCCACCGGAGCAGCCGCCGTGACATTGAACTTCTTTTCCATATCGGCAATCAGCTCGACCACTTCCATGACGGTCATTTTGGAAATGGAATCGAGGATTTCGTCTTTAGTAACAGCCATGATCGTCTCCAAATTGCTTAGTGGGTCCCGCGACCCGAATCAGGTTTAATTCGCCGCCGCCTGGCTCCCACCGCTCTTCTTGGCTTCAAGAACAGCAGCGAGGGTGCGCACCAACTTCGAGTTGGGAGCAGCCAAGGTACCAACGAACTTCGAAATCGGCGCCTGCAGCACCCCCAACAACTTCGACAGCGCCTGCGCACGCGTCGGCAATGAAGCCACGCGGTCGATGGCATCGGGTTTGAGCAATTGCCCACCCAAGGACACGAGCGTCGTCACCAGTTTGTCGTTGTCCTTCGCGAACGCCTTGACGATGCGGGCGGCAGCGCCCGGATCATCATTGGAGAACGCGAGGACAATGGGTCCTTTCAGCGCCGGAGAAATGCACTCGAAAGAAGTGCCGGCAACCGCCTTGCGCGCCAGCGTGTTCTTGACGATCCGCAAATACACCCCTTCCTTGCGCGCCTTCGCACGAAGATCGGTCATCTGCGTCACGGTCAAGCCACGGTTCTCCGCGCCCACCACGGACAGGGCTTTCGCCGCGACCGCGTTGACTTCTGCCACCACGACTTTCTTTTCTTCCAACTTGAGTGCCATATAGGTTTTCCGGTCAGAAGCGTCACACACAAGGTGCGAACGCCGTCGTTCACACCCACCCTTGGAAGTTCGATGTCGAACTTCCTTGGTGCGACCTTCACCAGGAAATTCCTGATTCCGGTCCCACCATCTGCGCAGGCCTTGGCTTTAAGGACCCCTTGAATCCGTTGCACGGAATCAAGGGCCCGCCTGCGGTCTTCGACGGTGGTTGCGTACGGCCTTTTCAGGTCTTACGCAGCCCTCCGTTTCCATGCGCTTGCGCGCATATTTCCTTGCGCTTGCGCGCAACTTTCAACGGGGCCGCGGCGGCCCCGTCCGATCAATCCTTAACCCAGCCCCAGGCTGGCCTGATCGACCGCGACGCCCGGACCCATGGTCGAGGACACGGTCAACTTCTTCAGATAAATGCCCTTCGAGGTCGCCGGCTTGATCTTCTGCAGATCGGCCACCAACGCCAGGAGATTTTCCTTGAGCTTACCCGCCTCGAAGTCGGCGCGGCCGATTTGCGCGTGGATGATCCCCGCCTTATCGGTCCGATACCGGACTTGCCCGGACTTGGCATTCTTGACGGCGCCTGCCACATCCGGCGTCACCGTGCCCACTTTCGGATTCGGCATCAGGCCGCGGGGACCCAGGATCTGACCCAGCTGACCGACGATGCGCATGGCATCGGGACTCGCGATGACCACATCGAAATCGATCTGGCCGGCCTTGACCTTCTCCGCCAGATCTTCAAAACCGACGATGTCGGCGCCGGCCGCCTTGGCGGCGTCGGCGTTCTTGCCCTGGGTGAACACGGCCACGCGGACGGTTTTGCCCGTGCCGTGCGGCATCACCGTGGAACCGCGCACCTGCTGGTCCGACTTGGTGGCGTCGACACCCAAGTTCACCGACACATCGACAGACTCATTGAACTTCGCCGTCGCGAATTCCTTGACGAGCTTGAGCGCATCGTCAATGGGATAGGACTTGCCGGGCGGCAGCTTCTCTTTCCAAGTCTTGGTTCTTTTGGCTACGGCTGGCATGTCACACTCCTTCCACGTCGACGCCCATGCTGCGGGCGCTGCCCGCGATGGTGCGGACGGCCGCATCCAGATCGGCGGCGGTCAAATCGGGCATTTTCATCTTGGCGATATCCTCGAGCTGCTTGCGCGAGATCCTGCCCACCTTGGCGGTGTTCGGCGTGGCGCTGCCCTTCGGGATACCGAGGGCCTTGGCGATGAGCACCGACGCCGGCGGCGTCTTCATGATGAAGGTAAAGCTGCGGTCGCTGTATACCGTGATCACTACTGGGGTCGGTAAACCCTTTTCCAAGGCCTGGGTCTGCGCATTGAATGCCTTGCAGAACTCCATGATGTTCACACCCTGCTGACCCAGAGCGGGACCCACGGGCGGACTGGGATTCGCCTGGCCTGCAGGAATCTGCAGCTTGATATAACCTGTGACTTTCTTCGCCATCGTCGCTCCTGTGGGTGCAAACGCCTTTCGGCTCCCCTAGTTCAGGGGCTTCCGCCCCGAATTCAACGGGGCCAAAGCGCCCCGCCTGATAACCGCGCTTCGCGCGTTAAAGACCTAACCTTTCTCGACCTGCGAGAAATCCAATTCCACGGGCGTCGAGCGCCCCAGGATCTGCACCGCCACCTGCAGCCGGTTCTTTTCGTAATTCACGGACTCGACCACGCCGTTGAAGTCGTTGAACGGGCCGTCGGTCACGCGCACCACCTCGCCGGGCTCGAACAGCACCTTCGGCTTCGGCTTGTCCACGCCCTCCTCGACCCGGCGCAGAATCGACATCGCTTCCTTGTCGGTGATGGCCGCCGGCTTGTCGCTGGTGCCGCCGATGAATCCCAGAACCTTCGGCACCTCTTTGACCAAGTGCCAGGTGTCTTCGTCCATCTCCATCTGCACGAGCACGTAGCCCGGGAAGAATTTTCGGTCGGACTTGCGCTTCTGGCCGTCGCGCATCTCCACCACCTCTTCGGTTGGAACCAGAATCTCGCCGAATTTGGCTTCCAAACCGGCGCGCTTGACCCGCTCTTTGAGCGACTCGGAGACCTTGTGCTCGAAGTTCGAATACGCGTGAACCACATACCAACGCAGGGACATAGACAGCTCCGAATCCATCAGCCTGTTTGACCACCCAAAAGCCGAGTCAGAAAAGTAAGACCCATATCGAGCAGCCAGAAAAACAGGCCCATCAAAACCGCGAATCCGAACACCACATAGGTGGTCTTGATCGTCTCATCGCGCTCCGGCCACACAACCTTGCGCAGCTCGACGCGTGCGGCCTGCGCGAACTGCCAGAACTCGCGGCCGTACCAGCTGAACCACATGAGGCCGGCACCCGCCGCCAGCCCGATGATGACCATCGCAACGCGGATGAGCAGCGGCTGCTCATCGAACCAATAGAACGCGACGATGCCCGCGATGAGCAGGACGATCGACAACGTCGCCAGCGCAGTGTCTTTCGCCGATGCGCCCGCGGGTGTTTGCACTTCTGCCATGTTTACTTGAACAACCTACAGGTCAGCGACGACTGGCAGGGCAGGAGGGAATCGAACCCCCAACCTGCGGTTTTGGAGACCGCCGCTCTGCCAATTGAGCTACTGCCCTGTAAATGTTATGCAATGACCTTAGCAACCACGCCGGCGCCGACGGTTTTGCCGCCTTCGCGGATGGCAAAGCGCAGGCCCTGTTCCATCGCGATCGGGGCGATCAGCTCCACCACGATCTTGATGTTGTCCCCCGGCATCACCATCTCCGTGCCCTCCGGCAGCTCCACCGCTCCGGTCACATCCGTGGTGCGAAAGTAGAACTGCGGCCGATACCCCTTGAAGAACGGCGTGTGCCGCCCCCCTTCCTCCTTCGTCAGCACGTATACCTCGGCCTCAAACTTCGTGTGCGGATTGATCGAACCGGGCTTGCACAACACCTGCCCGCGCTCCACCTCTTCGCGCTTCGTGCCGCGCAGCAGCACCCCCACGTTGTCCCCCGCCTGCCCCTCATCGAGCAGCTTGCGGAACATCTCCACCCCGGTGCACGTCGTCTTGGTCGTCGGGCGAATCCCCACAATCTCCACTTCGTCGTTCACCTTCACAATCCCGCGCTCAATGCGCCCCGTCACCACCGTGCCGCGCCCCGCGATCGAGAACACATCCTCCACCGGCATCAAAAATGCCCCTTCCACCGCACGCTTCGGCACCGGAATGTACTCATCCAGCGCCTTCACCAGCTTGATCACCGAGGGCACCCCAATCTCCCCCGCATCCCCCTCCAGCGCCTTCAGCGCAGAGCCGGTGATGATCGGGGTCTTGTCCCCGGGAAACTTGTACAAAGTCAACAGGTCCCGCACCTCCAGCTCCACCAGCTCCAACAGCTCCGCGTCATCAACCATGTCCGCCTTGTTCAAAAACACCACGATGTACGGCACCCCCACCTGGCGCGCCAACAAAATGTGCTCCCGCGTCTGCGGCATCGGCCCGTCCGCCGCCGAGACCACCAATATCGCCCCGTCCATCTGCGCCGCCCCCGTGATCATGTTCTTCACGTAGTCCGCGTGCCCCGGGCAATCCACGTGCGCGTAGTGACGCGCCTCGCTCTGATACTCCACGTGCGCCGTCGCAATCGTAATGCCGCGCGCGCGCTCCTCCGGCGCCTTGTCAATCTGGTCGTAGGCTTTGAACTCCCCGCCAAATTTCTCCGCCATCACCTTCGTCAACGCCGCCGTCAAGGTCGTCTTGCCATGATCAACATGACCTATCGTCCCCACGTTCACGTGCGGCTTCGTTCGCTCAAACTTCCCCTTCGACACGGC
>Ga0193726_1000181_pt1 | contig 86919 bp, 55 predicted proteins | sample H2c1metaG_FD_144928 | JGI IMG/M metagenome (GOLD analysis project Ga0193726, IMG submission 144928) | Soil microbial communities from a riparian zone of the East river system, Colorado, United States - H2c1 | ecosystem: Environmental > Terrestrial > Soil > Riparian zone | place: USA: East River... | reverse complement strand
CATTGAAAAAAATGCTGAATTATTAGATTCAACAATTATCTACGACAGAGACTATGGTTTTGATTATTTCGGTTTTAAAACACTTGAAAAATCTTACCTGTTAAAAGTTGAGGGTAAAATTGTTGAGCGTCCTCAACATATGTACATGCGCGTAGCGATCGGTATCCATAAAGATGATATTGAAGCAGCTATTAAAACCTATCATTTGATGAGTGACCGTTGGTACACACATGGTACGCCAACTTTATTCAATGCAGGAACACCTAAGCCTCAAATGAGCTCATGCTTTTTGCTGACGATGAAAGATGATAGCATTGAAGGTATTTACGATACATTAAAACAAACAGCCAAGATCTCTCAAAGTGCCGGTGGTATTGGGTTATCTATTCATAACATCCGTGCTACCGGTAGTTATATCGGCGGTACAAATGGTACAAGCAATGGAATCATTCCAATGCTAAAAGTATTTAACGATACTGCCCGTTATGTTGATCAGGGTGGTGGAAAACGTAAAGGTGCTTTTGCTATTTATTTAGAGCCTTGGCATGCTGATGTATTTGAGTTTTTAGACCTGCGTAAAAATCATGGTAAGGAAGAAATGCGTGCAAGAGATCTGTTTTATGCACTATGGATCCCGGATCTGTTTATGAGACGTGTTGAAGAAGGTGGAGACTGGAGTTTATTCTCTCCAAGCGAAGCACCAAACTTACACGAATGCTGGGGTGCCGAATTTGAAAAACTATATACAACCTACGAAGCAGAAGGAAGAGCAAGAAGAGTTGTAAAAGCGCAAGACCTATGGTTTGCTATTTTAGATGCACAAATTGAAACAGGCACACCATACTTGTTATACAAAGATGCTGCTAACGGCAAAAGCAACCAGCAGAACTTAGGGACTATTAAGAGTTCAAATCTTTGCACAGAAATATTAGAATATACTTCTGAAAAAGAAATTGCAGTTTGTAACCTTGCGTCTCTGGCATTGCCTCGTTATGTTATCAATGGCAAATTTGACCATGAAAAATTATATGAAGTAACCTACGAAGTAACCAAGAGCTTAAACAAAGTGATAGATAATAACTATTATCCTGTTGAAGAAGCAAGGTATTCTAACATGCGCCACCGTCCTATTGGTTTAGGTGTACAAGGTTTGGCTGATGCCTTTATTTTATTGCGCATGCCATTTGAAAGTGAAGAAGCTAAACAATTAAATAAAGAGATTTTTGAAACCATCTACTTTGCTGCTATGACCGCAAGTAAAGACCTGGCTAAAAAAGATGGCGCTTATGAAACGTATGCAGGATCTCCTGTATCAAAAGCGCAGTTCCAGTTCGATCTTTGGAATGTTGAACCAACCCTACGTTGGGATTGGTATACATTAAAAGCAGAAGTATTAAAGCATGGCGTAAGAAATTCTTTGTTAGTTGCACCAATGCCAACAGCTTCTACTTCACAAATATTAGGTAACAACGAATGTTTTGAACCATATACCTCTAACATTTATGTAAGAAGAGTATTAAGCGGAGAATTTGTTGTCGTTAACAAACATTTATTGAAAGACCTTGTTGAATTGAATTTATGGAATGACGAAATGAAAAACCATATCATCTCTCACAATGGTTCTGTTCAAAAGATCGACTCTATTCCTGACGAAATAAAAGAAATATATAAAACTGTTTGGGAGATCAAACAACGTACGTTGATAGACCTTGCAGCGGACAGAGGCGCTTATATTTGCCAGTCACAATCGCTTAATTTATTTGTTGATACACCTAGCACCAGCAAGCTGACATCTATGCATTTTTACGGATGGCGCAAAGGGCTTAAAACTGGTATGTATTATCTACGTTCAAAAGCAGCGGCACAGGCAGTACAGTTCACCGTTGAAAAACAAGGTGGCAAAACTGTTGAACCATTGATCGATCTACACAGTTTAACTGTAGTAGAAGGCAAAGCCGATGCTGTGGATGATGGCCTGAATGGCGGCACTTGCAGTATGGAAGACGGCTGTATCAGCTGTAGCGGATAGATTCTTTGGTAACCACATATACTAGATCCTGCAACTTAATTGTTGTGGGATTTTTTTTATTAAAATGAAGATGTTATTTTGTGCATAAATGATCCCCTAATGAAAGCAATATCCCTATTCACATTTTTTTTATTGGTCGCTTTATCTCCAATTGCAGCAATAGCTCAAAGCCCAAAAAATATTACTGGTTATTATATTAATTCAGCCGGAGGTACAGTCAGGGGTTCATTTCCTCAATATAAAGACTGGACAAATAATCCTGATAAAGTCGTTTTTTTGCCATCCAATGCTACTGAACCTATCAGTCTTACAACAAGCAATTGCAGTTTATTTGAAGTGGATGATTATGATACTTATATCGCCTACGCTGGCAAACGTATAACCAATCCGATAGATCTAAATAGTAGCTCTGATCAAATAGATTCAACAAGTCAATTCGATACTATACAAATATTTCTTAGGATCATTTTTAATTATGATGATTTTAAATTGCTGATGTTACAGCGCAAAGACAGGATCAATATTTTCTATCAGAAAAAGAATGAGCAGCCCATTGAATTGGTTTACAAAAGTTATTCAACGAGTGCAGATAATTTCAAGAGCATTACTACTTACAAAGATCAGTTAGAAGCAATGTTTTGGGATTCAATAAGTGAAAAGCATCTGGCTCAAAATTTAAATACGCTTTCATACGGCGAAGGGAGTCTGGCAAATTTTATGAAAAAGGTATATTCTGTTCCCACAGTAAAAGTTAAAAAGAAAGCAATGTACAAAGTTTCTTATTCGATAAATATTGGAGCTGCAGTAAATTTTCTTTCTACAACGGGAAAGAATAACTATCAGCAAACAAATATAAAATCTACTTCTACCATATCTCCTGTTCTAACGCTGGGAATGTATATTCCCTTTGGTAGGAACTTTGGCAAACTAGGTTTATCGCCCCAATTAAGTTTATATTCTTATAAAAACAGTGGCAGTTATACTCTTTCAATTAATAATGTGACCCATACATTGGGGGCGCAATACAAAACGGATCTCTTAATAGTTCCTAAGGTATATGTAACTTATAAAATGATCGAGAATAAAAATTTTGAGTGGAACGCAGGAGCCGGTATAGGTTTAGCTATTGCCTCAGGGCAAACACAAATATTTTCGGATAACAGTATATATTATTTTGCAGATTCAAGTAAAGGCAAAGACATATACCCTACCATTAATTTTCAAACAGGTTTTGTTTTAAAAAAGAAGATCAATTTCTTAATTAATTATTCTCTTCCTACTATCGCAACCGATTACTACAATTATGTAGGTAAGCATTCGAGCCTGCAATTTTCTATAGGATATGAATTTGAATAAATCAGCAGCCAGTATTACCCGGCCACCGATCTAAATTAACATTATTATAATTATTTGTGTACCCTTTCGTACAATGAATCTGCCATATCCAAATGGTGAATTAGTGTAGGAATAGTTGCTGTAGCCCACGCTTTGATCGTTGAATCATTTCCATTGTCTGCTTCTGTCTTAAAAAGATCAACCGTACTTTTATGATCGTTTACCATCATATCTGAATAATCCTTATCAAAATCTTTTGCTGATTCTGCAGATAACTTATCTATTTTCTTTTGATTGTCATCGCTGATAGCGATAGGTAAAGTAATATTTTTTGTAGCAGCCAGTGCTTTTAATTCATCGTTGGCTTTGCTATGGTCTGTTACCATCATCTGCGCAAACATGGTCACATCCGGGTTGCTGCTTTTGGTTAAAGCCAATTTGCTTACCTGTACTTCCGTCATCCCTCCATTGGCCGCGGTTACGGTAAACTTAACATCTCTTTTAATAGAATCATTGATAACGCTGCTATCGATCTTTATGGCATTAGAATCTTTAGCTGCTGTTACGCTATCTGTGTTTGCAGAACTGTTACAAGCGATGAAAGATACAGTCGTTATCAGCGTTGCGGCAATAATTAATTTTTTCATTGTGTGGTTTATTTGATTAACACTCTTGGTATAGAAAATTGTGCCAGTTGGGGTTTATTATATTGACCTATTAGCCTGTGGAGCTATTTTCCGTATCCGTGAAATCATTTCTACAGATAGGTTAAGTCAATATTTATTAAACGAGTACTATTTGCTACAGGGCAGCCTATCAATATGGCTTGGTTTTAGCCATATTTGGAATAACCAATATAAGCAACGTGATACTTAACATCCAGATCATCTATCTTTTTTTACTTTCGATCCCAATAGCCTGTATAGCCTGGACCATTACACATGAAGAAATATTTAAAGAGCCCAGAGAATATTGCATACGGCGTAGTAAAGACGCTACTTCTATAATAAAAAGAAAGTTATTTTATGTGTTCACCTGTGAGTATTGCTTTAGTCATTATGTAAGTTTAGTAGCGCTTATTTTTACGCAGTACCATTTATTATACACAGATTGGAAAGGGTATGTTGTAGCTGAATTCTCTTTGGTGTGGATAGCAAATCTTTATATGAGCTTATTTTCTTTGCTTCGCCAGGATATTAAAAAAGAAAAAATGGATATCCAGGAAAAAGAAAAAACAAATGCAAGACTTTAATTGTGTAGACTGGCATGAATTTGCGTTTACACTGCCAACATTTATTAATCAAAACAACATTATATGACAAAGTACTCAAAAGAAGCTGGTAACAAAGTTGAGAAAGCGATGCATGAAGAAAAACATGGTACCCTTAAAAGCGGGAGAAGTGGTAAGACAGTAACCAGCCGCAAACAAGCCATTGCAATTGGTTTATCAGAAGCAAGAAAAGAAGGTGCAAAAGTGCCTAAAAAATCTGCTGCTAAATAATAGCCAATATGCAAATAAAAAGTCCCTAATAAAAAATTATCAGGGACTTTTTTATTTTATAACAGCAATTACTTCACTGTAAATTTCTTAATTACTTTCTTATTATTACTTGTTACTATGGCCACATAACTACCTGCGATCAATCCTGGTACATTTACGTATATCGATCCATCGTTGATAACGGCTGTGCCTCTCTGCATTTCTTTACCGATGAAGTTTCTGATATCTACATTCACCGTTTCTCCTTCTGTCCAACCAGGAAGTGTTAGTTTAAAATAACCTTGTGTTACCGGGTTAGGCATTAGTACAGGGCTACTGCCAATAACCGTAATATCTACTGTTGCTGTGCTTGATCCTGCAGCATTTGTAACAGTAATGGTTACTTTAAATACTCCCGTAACTGTTGGCGTTCCACTGATTATACCTGTTGTTGGGTCGATGCTTAAACCTTGCGGTAATCCTGAAGCTTCATAACCCGTTGGTGTATTATCTGCTTCAACAGCAAAAATAAATGGCTGGCCTTCTACCGCACTTGCAGCAGTATCGCTGGTGATCACCGGTACAGGAGCAGCTATAATTGTGATCGTTAAAATATTAGTGGCCGTTCCATCTGCATTAGTAGCCGTGATTGTTACTGTAGCTACACCGCTGATAGTAGGTACGCCTGTGATCTCACCTGTTACAGTATTTACGCTTAAGCCTGCCGGCAATCCGCTGGCACCATAACTTGTTGGATCATTCGTTGCAGTGATATTATAAGAAAAAGGCTCACCAACATTACCGGTGGTACTACCATTACTTGTTATTATAGGAATGCCCGCTAAAGTATTAATTGTTATAGTAAATACCTGCGTTCCGGTACCCGAAGCATTTGTCGCTTTTAGGGTATCGATAAATGTTCCTGATTGAGTTGGTGTTCCACTAATTACTCCCGCAGCATTGACAGACAAACCTGTAGGCAATACACCGGTTACTGCAAAGCTTGTTGGGTTATTCGTTGCCGTTATGCTGTAACTGAATGCGGCGTTGATCGTTCCACTTTGTGCGGGATTTGATGTTATTACTGGTTTATCTAAAACAATAGTGATCGTTAATACCTGTGTTCCTGTGCCTCCTGCGTTGGTTGCAGAGATACTGATTGTTGTTGTTCCAACCGTTGTTGGTGTTCCACTAAGAACACCTGTTGTTGTATTGAATGATAAACCTGCTGGTATCGGTGATGCCGTATAGCTTGTTGGACTATTTGTTGCCGTGATCGTATAACTAAACGCTATACCTACGGTGCCCGTTGCAGTGTTAGATGTGATCACAGGTTTTGCAGGATTGATCGTTACAACAACTGTTCCGTTTCCGGTACCGCCTGCATTGGTTGCTGAGATGGTTATTGTTGTTGTTGCAGCTGTTGATGGCGTTCCGCTAAGAACTCCTGTTGTTGTATTGAATGATAAACCAGCAGGGATCGGTGATGCCGTATAACTTGTTGGATTATTTGTTGCCGAGATCGTATAGCTAAATGCCGTGCCCACTGTGCCAGTTGCTGTGTTCGATGTGATCACTGGTTTTGCAGGATTGATCGTGACAACTACTGTTCCGTTTCCGGTGCCACCTGCATTGGTTGCAGAAATATTTACGGTAGTAGTAGCAACTGTTGTTGGCGTTCCGCTAAGAACTCCTGTTGTTGTATTGAATGATAAACCAGCAGGTATCGGTGATGCCGTATAACTTGTTGGGTTATTTGTTGCTGTGATCGTGTAACTAAACGCTGTACCTATCGTGCCTGTTGCTGTGTTTGATGTTACGACTGGTGCGCCAGGTATCGCAGCATGAATAGTTACAACTACTGTTCCGTTTCCGGTACCGCCTGCATTGGTTGCAGAGATGGTTATTGTTGTTGTTGCAGCTGTTGATGGTGTACCACTAAGAACTCCTGTTGTTGTATTAAATGACAAACCAGCAGGCATTGGCGTTGCCGTATAACTTGTTGGGTTATTTGTTGCGGTGATCGTATAACTAAATGCTGTGCCTACTGTTCCTGTTGCAGTGTTAGATGTAATTACTGGTTTTGCAGGATTGATCGTTACAACTACTGTTCCGTTTCCGGTGCCACCTGCATTGGTTGCAGAAATATTTACGGTAGTAGTAGCAACAGTTGTTGGCGTTCCGCTAAGAACTCCTGTTGTTGTATTAAATGACAAGCCTGCTGGCAGTGGTGATGCTGTATAGCTTGTTGGACTATTTGTTGCAGTGATCGTATAACTAAATGCAGTGCCTACTGTACCTGTTGCAGTGTTAGATGTAATTACTGGTTTTGCAGGATTGATCGTTACAACCACTATTCCGTTTCCGGTACCACCCGCATTCGTTGCAGAGATACTTACTGTTGTTGTGGCAACTGTTGTTGGCGTACCGCTAAGAACTCCTGTTGTTGTATTAAATGACAAGCCTGCTGGCAGTGGTGATGCTGTATAGCTTGTTGGACTATTTGTTGCAGTGATCGTATAACTAAATGCAGTGCCTACTGTACCTGTTGCAGTGTTAGATGTAATTACTGGTTTTGCAGGATTGATCGTTACAACTACTGTTCCGTTTCCGGTGCCGCCTGCATTGGTTGCAGAAATATTTACGGTAGTAGTAGCAACTGTTGTCGGTGTACCGCTAAGAACACCTGTCGTTGTATTGAATGATAAACCTGCAGGTAGTGGTGATGCGGTATAACTTGTCGGACTGTTTGTTGCAGTAATAGTATAGCTGAACGCCGTACCTACTGTGCCCGTTGCTGTGTTAGATGTTATTACTGGTTTTGCAGGGTTGATCGTTATAGTAACTATTTGTGTTCCTGTTCCGCCTGCATTGATCGCTTTTACCGTATCGATAAATGTACCTATACCTGTTGGTGTTCCACTGATAACTCCTGTTGTAGTGTTTATCGTTACGCCTGCAGGCAATGTGCCTCCTACTGCATAACTTGTTGGGGTATTCGTTGCCGTTATGGTATACGTAAATGCTGTACCTACTGTTCCACTTGCAGTATTTGCACTTGATATGACAGGAGCAGTTGCTGCGCAGACAGTTAAATTAACTGTTCCAAAACCTGCGGTATTTTGATAATCATCATTGTTTGTTAAGTACCAACCTGCTGTTGCCTCTCTGGCACCTGTACCATCTTGTTGATCATTTAAATCTACATCAAAACCAATTGGCTCACCATTGTATGGCGCTGCTCCTCCAATGGTTGTCCATGGAATAGCCGCTTCTAAAGTATATCCCCCTGTTGATGTTGGGATAGCATAGGTAATGCCTGTTGTTGAACCGGTATTACCTGTTATATTGCCGATAGTTGGTGCTACATTCCAGTTAAAGCGATACTGATGATCCAATGCTGTGTAAGCTCCCGCTTTACTATTATTTCCTGAAAGGAAAAGCTCAACACCATCCTGATCATAAATATTTGTTCCTACACTGCTTAGGTTTGCATCTTTTACCTGTACCAATACATACAAATTAGTGGCATCATACATTGCCTGCCAGGTTGATCCTGTTTGTATCGTTCCGCTAATTGTTTGTGCAATTAAATTCTTTGGTGCATTTGACCACACAGGGTCTACCGTTCCATCAATTACCGGTACTGATGTTGCATTAACAACCATTGAAGTTGAACAACCTGCAGGAGCTCCTGCATCTATTATACTAATAGTAGCAGGTGTTGTACTTGCCGTATAAGTAGTCGCAGGATTTAAAGTAAGTATTAATGTTTCTGTCGGTTCTGTTGTTCCATCTGTAAGTGCATTGATGTTAACAGTAACCGAAGGTGCCGTAGGCGTTAATGTTACAGAACCGGATAATACAGGACTCGCGGTATAATCTGCTGTTGAAGCTGTTCCGCTGATCGTATAGTTTACTGTAATGGTTGACGTAACATTTGTTCCTTTGATAATAAATGTGCCGGCAGCTCCGCCTTCTGTTATAGAACCCGATGATGCTACAGACACTGTATCGCAACGATCAGGATTTAATGGGATGACACTTGTTGTTGGTGAAGTACCATCTAACATTTTTTGTGTTTCGTTGGCCAATTGTAAATACCAATCACTTGGCAAGCAATTATACCCATCCGCATCTAATGTAACAAAACTTCCCTGAGCCGGTGCTGTTGCTGCTGTTGGCGCAGCTTTATACATGGCTGTTCCTTCATCGGCTTCATCAAACATCGCTACATAAATAAAATTCGATCCTGCACTCTTCGCATTGTATGCCTGGTGCCAGTAAAAATTACCACCGTTTCTTGGTATCTGATTTAATACACCTGCATTTTCATTGTGCCACGAGAAGCCCGGGAATATCACCGGCATATAACTCACATTATTTGTATTACAGTTTGCCAGATCTGGCACAATCCTTTGTGTCTTCCAATTATCCGCACCTGCGTTATCGCCATATCTTCCTACTGCCCACGGAGAGATCATATCTAACGAATGATATACACCTAACCAACTTGAATCAGTTTCAGAATCGCCATCCAACGTTCTCCATTGTCCCGGAACGCCACCTACTACATACGCCCTGTATTTTGCAGGAGCCAGGTTATGGAAATAATTTATCAATGAATCGAATGTTGAAACTTTTAATCCTCTTCCGGCAAATCCAATTCCCCATATAGCTACAACCGGCAATCCTTTTTGTTTTACATAAACTGATTGTGTTGTGATATTCTGACTGTCTACTAAATATTCCCAATCTTTTACAAGCTTGGTATATAATGTTCCATCATCAGGCACACCTGATATATCATACATGATGGCATAATGACGACCATATAATTGAGAAGCGTTTGCTACATTTTTTGTTACATCATTTCTGATCTTGAAAAAGCGCGGATCATTCACCACTTCACCTAAGAACCTTTGAAGATAGACACCATAAATATTGTAATCCCTCATCCACCTGAAATGCGTATTGACAGTGCTTGAATCATGAGAAGAAAATAATTTTGCAGTCGCACCACCTGGATACGTCATCGTAGTTGGGTACTGCGTTTTATATTCACTCATATCAGGCCATATATCAACATTTAATTGTGCTGCTGATGGATCTGTTGTACTATGGAACCAATGCCTCCAATCATTCGAAGCAGAATTATCTCCTTGTGCCAAGAACCAACCCTGGTAGCCCATCATCAATTTCTGTGTAAGGTCATTTTCTACTGTTCCTGCTGCAATAGTGAAGGTTAAAATTTTTGTTCCCGTACCACCACCGTTGATCGCTTTCAATGTATCGATAAATGTTCCGGATACAATTGGCGTTCCGCTAATTACTCCTGTAGTTGTATTTAAATTTAAGCCCGCTGGTAAATTAGTTATAGCATAACTAGTAGGACCATTAGAAGCCGTGATCGTATAATTTATTATAGCTGTGCCTTCTGTTCCTGTTGCAGTTGGGGCACTACTAATAACTGGAACGGATGCAGGTAAAAGGAAGGTTACATAATTTAAATTGAACCCGCCTGTTTCCATGTAGATACGCATGATATGCTGACCTGTTGTCAATGCAGGCGTTGTCACACTCACAGTCTGGAACGTTTGGAAATCCCCTGAATTTGGAACCGCGATCGTACCTATAGTTACACCATCAATTTCAACATGCAAGCTATTGCCTGCAGTTATTGATGCCACACGCGCCTGCATTGTATATACGCCTGCAGTATTTACATTCACTGTATATTTTTCCCATTCGCCTGCTGCTGTATAGCCTACATCATAACCGCCGCCTGCGTCTGTACAGGTTTCTACATCCACTCCTTCTGTTGTCCTGTATTGGCCACCATCATTTGTAGGGTCGCTGTCATTGTAAGCAGTTCCTTGTCCCCCATTATCATAATTTTCTGCCTGTATCGTTCCCGGTATTGGCCATGGTGTTCCACCATACGGAGTTTCAGGAACTACAACACAAGGGTTTTTACTATACACGCGCACATAATCCACTAACATCGATTGAGGGAAGTCGGCAGGATTTGGTGTTTGCCCTGTAAAGTTTCCACCCACAGCCAAATTCAAAATGATGTAAAATTTCTGATTATCAAAAGGCCATACGCCACCTGCAGCGATCACTGCTGTCTTACTAACGGTGCCGCGTAGTACACTATCAACATAAAAACTTATAGAATCAGTTGTCCAGTCTGCTGCATACAAATGGTAATCATCCGACAATGGTGCCGGGCTATTATACGTATACCCTTGTGATAAATGGCTGCCGCCTGCATTTGCAAAATGCAAAGTACCAAACCATGTTACAGGATTCTTATTGGCACATTCTTCGATATCGATCTCTCCTGTTTGCGGCCATGCTGTACTATCAGCTAACATCCAGAATGCGGGCCATGTACCTGCTGCAGAAGGAACTTTTATTCTTGCTTCAAAGTGTCCGTATTTCTGAGAGAAATTTCCAACAGTAAGTATTTTACCTGAAGTATAATTATTTCCTGAACCAAGATAATTTGCTTGATACTGTGCAGTTAACGCTAAGGCTCCGCCGGAAACAGAAACGTTGTTTGTATTATTGGTATAATATTCCAATTCATTATTACCCCATCCGCAAATACCCGGACAACCATTTCCTGTTTGATAACCCCATTTGGTGAGATCCAAACTATTGCCATTGAATTCATCAGACCATGTTAATAACGGACAGCTCGGTATCGCCGCATTTACTGTTACTAAGACAGGAATAGATACGGTCGTAGCTGCACTGCTATTCGTAACTTTTGCTGTAATGTTATATGTTCCTGCAGCAACACCTGTCCAGTTAAATGTATACGGAGCAACATCACTCTCTCCTATCTTAGTTCCATTTGCATAGAACTCAACTTTTGTAATAGTACCAGTAGTTGTTGAAACGTTTGCCGTAATTGGTAATGATGCTGGTGCATTATAAATAACATTATTTAATGGCGCTGCAATACTTGCTGTAAGCCCTGCTGTAACCGGACCGGCAAAAGTTATATAATTAATATTGAAACCTGCTGCATCAATAAATACTGTCATTACATGTTGACCTGCGGTCAGATAAGTAGTTGTTGTATTTATTGTCTGCCAGTATTGGAAACCACCAGTATTAGGAACAGCAACAGTTCCTGAAATATTTGTAGCATCCATATTTACATGGAATGTACCCGTTGCAGAATTTGCTGCCACACGGGATTGCATTGTATAGATGCCCGGTGTTACAACATTCACTGTATATTTTAACCACTCGCCTGCTGCAGTATAGCCAACATCAAATCCACCATCGGCAGATGCTTCCACATCTACGCCTTCGGTTGGCCTGTATTGTCCGCCATCATTTGTTGGATCGCTATCATTATACGCAGTTCCTTGTCCGCCATTATCGTAATCTTCCGATTGTATCGTTCCCGGTATTGGCCAAGGTGTTCCGCCATAAGGCGTTTCCGTAGTTGTCGGAACTATAGTACTATCAAAAATATTATCGAAATTAACAGCATAGCTATCATTGCTACAGAACTTATCGTAGTTGATGGACCAATCCATCATACCTTCTAAAGTAGGATAACCGCCTGCTTGTTCTAAAGTATAAGAACCTGGTTTAGGGCCCTTACCTAATAAATAATCCATCGCTGCCCTTACTGTTGCAGTATCTGTAAAGCCGCTACCAGCAGCCGTTACGCAAGATGGTAAACCAACGGCAACTTTATTGGCAGGTAACCCTACATACAATCCACCGGCCGTAGTAAATCCTTTGATCGCAGCTTCTGTTTCTGCAACAATAAAATCTGCAGTACCAACAGTGTATACATTTCCATCAAGGCCATACATCGTACCACTATTATATAACTGTGTCTGTAAAACATCTAAAGAATCTTTTAGTCCATTGATGATCGGAAGATACGAACCCCATACGCCGCCGTAAGCAGATATACCACCTTGTACATCTGCAGTTTCGGGAGCCATGGTTAGCAATAATTTTTTACCATGCGCTGCGCGATAATCCTGCATGATCTGTTTCAATCCAGCGATCAAATATATTTCAGGCGCATCAACAGGTGCTGTAATTGTACCTCCTGATATAGAAAGCGATGTGCCTTCAAAGTCAATATCAACACCATCATAACCATATGTATTAATGATGGATTCTACAGAACTAACAAATATCGCTTCTTGTGCAGTGCTTGTTATTGATACCGGTGCACCTTCCCCACCGATACTGATCAGTACTTTTCTACCCTGGCTTTGTAAAGCTTGTATCTGTGTGATAAATGTTGCCTGTGTAGTATTATACGGTGTAAATCCTATTTGATATTCATTTCCATTAATGGGTGTTGCAAAAGCAACGATCACATTATTGTATTTTGGATCAACCTGGTCAAGCGGTATAAAAGGACTTGTTGGGTCATCCCAATCTTGCCAATAACCTAACAACGCAGGATAATTTAATTTACCCACACCGGGTGATGTAACAGGATTAATTGTAATCGTACTAATAGCAGTCTTACCACCATCCTGTGTAGTAGCCGTAATAGTAACAGTTCCAACAGTTATGCTTGTTACTAACCCTGTACTATCTACAGTAGCTTTTGTAGGATCGCTTGATACCCATGTTACAACTGTATCACTTGCCGTTGTTGGATTAATAATAGCCGTTAATTGTTTCGTTGTGCCTGCATTTATTGTTGCAGTACCCGGACTAACGGTAACGCCTGTGACAGCATGATAATCTACACCAAAAACATAAAATTCAAAGATGGACCACCAGTTTCCTGTTGTAGATCCTGTTTGTACTACTTTAATATATCTTGCTACCTGTGTAGGAAAAGTGATGATCGTTAATCCGCTGCTTCCCACGCCTGTTGCGACCGGGCTGCCCCAGTTTACGCCATCTGTTGAAACATATACTGCATACCCTGCAGGGTAATCTCCTGAACTGGCTGCATTCTCTAAAGCAATTTCATAAAATTGTTTTAAGTTTTTCATGTCAACAATATAGCTCTGTCCCGGAGCCTGAACCCCTGTTGTTGCCCATCTTGTTGTTTCATTACTATCCAATGCATTTTGTGCTTCGCCATTATCAACAGAAGCAGTTGCCGTCCATCCCCATCTCGACATTGCCTTGATAGGATTCACGGCCCATGCATTGCCTAAATTATTTTTCCATACCGCAACATTGGGGCGTATGATATTGCTTGAATCAATGATAGAAGATTGTGCGTTCAATAAATGTTCCGCACCTGCATTTAATTCTGCATTTACGGGCCAGATAGCAGATCCGAAAACATTCAACAAACCTGAAGTAAGCTGTCCGAAATTTGTTTGTCCCGGTTGATTAAAATTTGCCTGTTGTAAATTCAGCGTACCTCCGTTCAAAATAATTCCGTTAGGTGGATTGCCCCAATAATCAGAATTAAATAAAGTAGTATTAGCTGAAGCAAAAGTTGGAGTAGTTGTTATGTATCGATTGCCGGCATCGCCTAATGCCACTGTTTGTGTATTGATAAAATCAAAGCCCGCAGCACCGATCGCATTAAAGTTCATGCTATTTCTTGTACCATCAATTCCAAGTCCAAGACTTATACCTGTTGGTGCAGAGCCTGCATCCGAATTTAAATTGACCCCTTGCTGAGAGCCGTAAATAAAATCATTGTACAATGTTTCATTCTGGCAGTTCCCTAAATTTAAAAATTTACAATTGTCGTAATTGTAATTGTATACTGCAGGATCTCCATCTGTTGTTGGAGAGTTTGGCCAGCTACCAAATTTAGATTCTTCCCCATTTGCATAATAAATAGTATTGAAATGTGCATTGTATATTTTACCTCCGGTAGATGCACCACCTACTGTAAATACATTTTGAAATACTTGTCCGCAAACGTAATCAACGTAATGGTTATCACATTTATTAGTGAAAAGATCTATACCATTATATACGGACCTGAACCCGATATTGATGATGTATATATTGCTTCCTGTTCCTTGTATGGTATATGGATAAGCAGGAAAATTAGGAACAAGCGAGCCCGTTTGATTTGGATAATCAAACACAATTCCTCTTACACCGCTATTAGCCGCTAGTTTTAAGAACGGCGTTCCTGTTGCATTTCCTGCGTCAGCAGTAACTTCCAATACACTACCCGGCCCATAAGGCGCTGCGCTTAGATCAGACGCCCCTTTTAATTCTACTCCGGATGCAATTGTTAGGTCGCCATTTACCCTGTAATGCCCCGGTGGTAAAAAAACAACACCGCCGCCATCGGCAGCGGCCTGGTTTAATGCAGATTGGATCGCGTTTGTATTATCTGTTGTACCATCATTTTTTGCATTGTAAGGTGCGGCGCTCGCCAGGTACATTACTTGTCTTGCTGCCTGGTGCGTTTCGGGAACGATCGTTGGGAAGGCCGGCAATTGTTTTAATGTAAATGTTGTGGTACTATCAATAGCACTTAGCCACAAAGAATTATTTACAATTTTACGTGCTACATGAAAACGATCTCCCGTAATAATGCTTCTTGAATTTTTTTCCATTGTGATCTGCGGTGACGCATTATTAAAATCACAATCATTGGCCATAAAAGTTCCGCCGCCAATATCAACTTTACCCCTGCTGATGGTACAACGCTCCATCATAAACCTTCCAACAGAAGTTGGATCTGTTGAAATCGCATTTGTTGCATCAATGGTACAAGTATGAAACTGAGCAGCACCATTGGTTGTTGTACCCGGACCAACAACAATACCATTTGTACAATTTGAAATGGTAACATTCGCAAACATGATACCCACATTGCTGATACCATCGAAATAGATACCCGTATTACAATTGGTAAATGTCATGCCATAATTATGTCCGTTCGGAATTGCACCCGGACTTGCAATGGATAATGCAGAACGAAAACCGATATTATATCCTTTAACAGAAACGAATGAAGTATAGGTCCAGTCATCCCTTCTCATTAATATACCTGTACCATGCTGATAAATATATCCTTCAACAGCGCCGCCTACCGAAGGCGATCCGGGTAAGCCAGAACCTTCCCAATAAGCAGCAGAGAAATCTATATTTTCCAATCTGCCTACATCGGCGATATTATCCACCATGATACCGGTTGATAATGGCGTACCATAAATGCCCATCATCACAGGGCACCCACCACCGTTAGTTAATGATAATTCAACACCTTCATAGGCATTGACCAGCGTAATATTTTTTGCATTATTAAAATCATTACCCCAAAAGCCATTAGCACCCATTTGAATGGCATTCGGATAAGGCACAATATTATTGGGATCTTGTTGCGGATACCAGATAGCAAGATCCATTACAGCGCAAGCCGTTTGTTCTGTGATGAAAGGTGTTGCTGCTGTATCGCCACGCCCTGCGTATGCCATTAAGATCGTTCCTGTAATTGGCTGGCCAGGCACAGGTTGTTGCCAATCTCCACGAAGGGTTACACCTTTAGGTATTAATAAATTTCCACTGATCACATACTTTCCGGCAGGTACCCATAGTGTACCACCACCTGCTGCACCCAATGCATTCAAACGTGTTTGAAATATCGAAGTAACATCTGTAACGCCATCGCCTGTTGCACCATAATCAGCTACAGAATATCCTGCTACCACATCATCAGTTGTTGGATATACCGGATGTATCAATTGCCAGTTTTGCGAAAACGCCAGTTGGTCTACTGCGACAGTAAAAAATAAAGAAAGAAAAAAGGTAAACAGAACAGTGTTCCTGATTCGTAGATTTTTTTTCATAATAGCATGTACAATTTCAAACTGAATTAACCCGGCGATTAGGTAAAGCCGTCAGATCAATTAATTGTGAATAACAATCGGGTTTTTATAGCGCCGCTAAAGTACATATAAAAAATCGTTATTTTACGAAGAGTAATCCACATTTTTGACCTGAAACTAAGGGTACTATTACAAAAAAGGCTTTTTAAACGAAAAAAGCCTAATATTTCTATTAAGCCTGTGTTTTTGTGACCGTTTATAGGGTTTTAATATGTTTTGTGCTTTTTAGCTTATAAGCTACCAACAACGATCCATTCGTTATTTTTAATGGTATACGATAAGCCGTTACTCATTTCATGGATCTTGTTCCCGGTAAGGGAATCTATATAGCTGTTCCGTTCATATACCCTTATATTGTTATTTTCTTTGGTCAAATAATAAAGCAGGGCATCAACTGATAATGATATCTCATGCAACCACTGTTCTTCCTCTTTTACAAACGCTCTGCTCATACATTATATTATTAATTGGGGAAAAGAATGGCTATTTATTTTCATTCTTTTCTGAAATATCCATCTCTCCATTATCCCTCGCCTCAAATCTTGCTAATTCACCCTCATCCAGCTCATCTTCGGGTCCTTTTTCAGATAGATCCTCGTCTGTCTGAATATCTTTATCCGCCTGTTTATGTGCAACAGGGATCGGGTGATTTTTTCCCGGTTGTTGCTTTAATTTTTTTGCTTGCATATATTTAATCATTTCTTTCAACGGTGGTAACGCTTTTCACATTTCCCATCGAATCTTTAACAACAGTTGTTGATTTTCTCTTACTATTACTGCCACCTGAACTCAGCAATAATATTATTACTAATAAAACGATAGCTCCTGCGATCCAAACCCAGTGGTTGTTAAACCATGAGCCAACATCATGTCCGTTCACTTCTACTTTATCCTGTGCAAATACTTCTTGTAAAGAAGAAAGAATAAGCAAAGCAATAAATGCTTTTGTCTTTGTATAATAATTGGTTACCTGTTTCATAAATGATTTGTTTATTACCTATAATCCAAATACCAAGCCAACTTGATCGAAGTGCGCACCCGGCCTTATTTGTGGAATGATTTGAACAACGTGGATAATCTGCCCTAGTTCAATTAAGAATGAAGAATTGGGAATGAAGGATTTATAGATAATAGCTTCTTAAAGAGATTGGCTTGATGTTCGTTTATGTAAAAAAAACATTTTTTACAACTAATAATTAATAAACGATGAAAAAGATAATAGGGATCGCAATGATCATGGCATTTCATTCAGCCGTATTTGCACAGACAGCGCCGGGTGCTGTACCGGGAACACCAGGAGTAACACCCGGTATAAATCCAACACCAGGATCAGTTCCGGGAACCACACCTCCTCCAGGTACAACACCAATGCCGGGAACAAATTCAACCACACCAACAAACGGTGTGTTTCCCAATTCAACACCAGGAACAACTCCGGGATTGGATAACCAAAAAAATAGCAACAGTAGTTTGCCGGGTAGCAACAGAAGTAATAATATTACTCCTAATGCTACGCCAAATATGGATTCTACAAAAAGCAGATAAAAATCAACAGCCATTTTATATAAAAATAAAATGGCTGTTTAAAAAATGAACAATTATTAAATCAACTATTTCACAATAAATTTCTCAACAATTTTTTTATCATGGCTCCGTATGATCACTACATAATTACCTGCAATTAAGTTAGGAATGTTCACGATTATCATATCGTTGATAACAGTTGCGGTAGTTGTCTGCATCAATGCCCCGATAAAATTCACAACCTCTATGTTCACGGATTGCCCATCCCATCCCGGAAGAACGATCATGAATTGTCCCTCTGTTACTGGATCAGGCATCAAGACAATACCTGAAGGCTCAATACTAATTGATAATATCATTGTAGCACTACCTCCAGCATTAGTAGCAGTGATGGTATCTGTAAAATTTCCCGGCCTGGTTGGTGTACCACTTATTATACCTGTTGCAGGATCCATTATCAAACCTGCAGGTAAAGCTGTCGACTGATAAGTTGTTGGTGAGTTAGATGCTATTACAGGATAATTGAATATAACACCTATTGTTCCATTCGCCGTTGATGAAGCAGGCATTTGTGGTGCCGGCGGATAGATAGTGATCTTAAGTATCTTGGTATCTGAACCACCGGCATTGGTTGCACGAATAGTATCAACAAAAACACCCTGCATAGTTGGCTCACCGCTTATTGTTGAACCTGAAAGATATAATCCGGGAGGGACTATACCTGTAAGCGAATAACTTGTAGGGTCATTTGATGCAATGATAGAATAATCTGCAAACACCGTTCCAACGGTACCATAGATCGATGATGAACTTGATATAACCGGCGATGATGGATCGATCATTATCGTCAATAGTTTTATTCCTGTACCACCTGCATTCGTTGCTTTGATCGTATCAACAAAAGTTCCTTGCGTTGTTGGTGTACCACTTATCACGCCAGTTACCGTATTTAATGTTAACCCCGCTGGCAGCGATGATACCGCATAACTTGTTGGCGTATTTGTAGCAGTGATCGTATATGTAAATGATGTAGATACTATAACCGTTGCAGTTGCACCACTTGATATTACCGGTATCCCCGGCAATGCAGCACTTATTGTTATCGTCAATACTTTTGTTCCCGTACCCGTAATATTCGTTGCTTTAAGTGTATCAATGAATGTTCCGGAAATTGTTGGTGTGCCACTTATTATTCCTGTCGATGTATTGATGCTTAATCCAACAGGTAATCCGGTCACTGCATAGCTTGTTGGTGTGTTGGATGCAATAATTGTATAAGACGCGAAAACTGTCCCTACAGTTCCACTGGCTGTTGCTCCACTTGAAATAACAGGAACTGCAGGATTAATTGTTATCGTTAAAATTTTTGTGCCCGTACCAGTGATATTCGTTGCCTTAAGTGTATCAATGAATGTTCCCGAAACTGTTGGTGTGCCACTTATTATCCCTGTCGATGTATTAATACTTAATCCCGCAGGTAATCCGGTCACTGCATAATTGGTTGGTGTGTTAGATGCAACAATTGTATAAGATGCAAAAACTATCCCCACAGTTCCGCTTGCGGTTGCTCCGCTAGAAATAACAGGTGCCGCTGGATTAATTGTTATCGTTAATACTTTTATTCCGGTTCCGGTAATATTCGTTGCCTTAATAGTGTCAATAAATGTTCCTGCAATTGTTGGTGTGCCACTTATTATTCCTGTAGATGTATTGATGCTTAACCCTGCAGGCAATCCCGTCACTGCATAATTGGTTGGTGTGTTAGAGGCAACAATTGTCTAAGATGTAAAAACTATTCCCACAGTTCCGCTTGCTGTTGCTCCACTGGAAATAACAGGCGTTGCAGGATTAATTGTTATCGTTAATACTTTTGTTCCGGTTCCGGTAATATTCGTTGCCTTAATAGTATCAATAAATGTTCCTGCAACTGTTGGTGTACCACTTATTATTCCTGTAGATGTATTAATACTTAATCCCGCAGGCAATCCTGTAACTGCATAATTGGTTGGTGTGTTAGAGGCAACAATTGTATAAGACGTAAAAACTATCCCCACAGTTCCGCTGGCGGTTGCTCCACTAGAAATAATGGGTGCTGCAGGATTGATCGTGATCGTTAAAATTTTTGTCCCGGTTCCGGTAATATTCGTTGCCTTAATGGTGTCAATAAATGTTCCCGAAACTGTTGGTGTGCCACTTATTATTCCTGTAGATATATTGATGCTCAGCCCTGCAGGCAATCCTGTTACTGCGTAATTGGTTGGTGTGTTTGATGCAGCAATTGTATAAGATGTAAAAACTATTCCCACAGTTCCGCTTGCGGTTGCTCCACTTGAAATAACCGGCGTTGCTGGATTAATTGTTATCGTCAATATTTTTGTTCCGGTACCACCCGCATTGGTTGCTTTTACTGTATCAATAAATGTTCCCGCAATAGTTGGCGTTCCACTTATCACTCCTGTGGATGTATTGATGCTTAGCCCTGCAGGCAATCCTGTTACTGCATAACTTGTTGGTATGTTTGATGCTGTGATCGTATACGCAGTAAATACTGATCCTACTGTTCCGCTTGCTGTTGCAGCACTCGAAATAACCGGCGTTAAGGGATAGATCGTGATCGTTACAATTTTCTTCCCGGTGCTATCTGCATTGGTAGCTTTTAGCGTATCAATAAAAGTTCCTGCAATTGTTGGTGTTCCACTTATTAGTCCTGTTGTTGTATTGATACTTAATCCTGCGGGTAAATTTGTTACTGCATAAGTTGTAGGACTATTCGTTGCTGCAATTGTATATCCACTAAATGCCGCACCTACTGTACCAGTCGCAGTGGCAGCACTTGTTATTACCGGGGCATTTAAAACAAAGCTTACATAATTCAAATTCAAGCCACCTGTCTCCATATAAATACGCATGATATGTTTACCAACGGTAAGAGCCGGCGTAGTAACAGTCACCGTTTGCCAGGTTTGAAAACCAGTTGTGTTCGGAACAGCAATAGACCCTGAAATATTCACGCTATCCATTTCTACGCGGATATGTTCTCCTGTATTAGGAGAAGCAACCCTTGCCTGAATGGTATATATTCCTGCAGCTGTTACATTCACGGTATATTTTTCCCATTCTCCTGCGTTGATATAACCAACATCATATCCGCCGCCTGCATCTGTACAGTTTTCTACATCTACACTTTCTGTTGTTCTGTATTGACCACCATCGTTGGCAGTGTCAGTATCGTAATACGCAATTCCTTGTCCGCCTACATCATAATTTTCTGCCTGTATTGTTCCCGGTATCGGCCAGGGTGTTCCACCGTAAGGAGCTTCGCCGGTGGCGGATAAAGGGATCTTAATAATATTGCTGCTTGTCCAATTGGTATAAGTAATTCCTGTTGGTGTTACGATACCTACCCGATACCTGTTAGTGGCCGTAGACAGTGACCCGCTATCTACACTTGCTGTTAAAATAAGTGAGTCTGTTCCTAAAGGCTGGATATTAAATTCTCTCATCAAATAGGCGCCACTTTTATAACTATACCCTTCACCAGAATCCGTATAATTTATGCCATGTGCGCGATCGCTCGCATCAAGACTTACGATCAATGATAATGAATCAGCATTATAGCTTGCAGTGTTTTGAATGATTTGTCCGAGTGGTAATATCGATCCTGCCTTGATAAGTACGTTAGGCTGATACGGATCATTCTTACTGTCTTCTCCTACCAAAGAAATACTTGTCCATACTCCCGTTGGATAATTTACACCTGTTGCCCATTTAGGAACGATCATTAAAATATCTCCTAACATAAAGGCCTGTTGCTGGCTGCGCAGATTTGCATTGGTAGGTTCTGCAAAAAAAAGCGGTCGCATAATAGGCATTCCATCTGTTGAAGATTCTTGTGTTAATGTATACAAATATGGTAGTAAACGATACCTGCGTTGTAATGCAATACGACAAACCTGTTCGATCGCAGGGCCATTCACCCAGGGTTCCCTCATGGGTGTTCCTTTCTCCGAGTGATTTCTGTAAAAAGGATAAAAAGTTCCCAAAGCCATCCACTGTCCGATAAGATCAGGCGTTGGTGTACCGGAATAACCCGTAACATCTGCACCTGACATTGGTTGTCCTGATAAACCCAATGTCAATATCATTGGAACAGATAATTGCATATAGGCACTTGTCGCGGCATTATCTCCTGTCCACGTGGCTGCATATTGTTGTCCGCCTAAAAAATTAGAACGTGATAATACAAAAGGCCTTTTAGTTGGATTGGCTGCAGCGATACCCGCCCGCGATGCCTGTACCATTAACCTGCCAAAAACATTATGATACCGCAAATGTGATCCCGCAGGTATACCTCCGCCTCCGCGATGCCAATTAGTGGGCGGCATAGAACCTGTTGATTCGCTGAATACGGAAGGCTCGTTCATATCATTCCAAACACCATCAACTCCGGTTGCCATAAAACTGGAGTAAAGCCCCGACCACCATGACCTTGTTGCAGGCATTGTAAAATCGGGGAATACACAGGCTCCCGGCCATACGGTACCAACATAATCTGTATTGGTATTTGTTTTTACCCAATAATTACCGGCAGTTCCCTGGTCGTAAATAGAATAACCTGCCTGTTGTTTTACGCCCGGATCGATCATCCAGACAGAATGAAAATTATTCGTGTGTAAAAAACTATTTAATGCTGTAGGGTTCGGATATCCTGTAGGAGAAAAAGTAAAGATCTTGTATTGATCCATATAATCAATATCCATCCAGATCACATCACAAGGTAATTTGTTGACGCGAAAACTATCTGCAATGCCTTCCACCTGCGTATCGGTTAAATAAGAATACCTGCACTGGTGATAGCCTAATGACCATATTGGCGGAAGACTAATTTTTCCTGTAAGCGCACCTAATTCCTGAACAGCCTGTTGCGGACTTGCCGCTTCAAATGTTAGCACCCTGAATGCAGGCCCCTGAGAATTGAAGACAATATTTGTATCAGAAATAGTTATCGTCATTGCCCAGGTATTATCTGCAATAACACCAAATGCAGTGCCATCAGCCCTTACACCCATTACCCATGGATGAGACTGATACAATTGTTTTCCGCCATCTGAATTGTAATTAAAATTATCTGTGTTCCATAAATTGATACTGGTATTATTTCTGCGCAATGCTCCTGTAACTTCTCCCGTGCCATAAAAATCTACGCCCGTACCACAATTTACTGTTGCCACCGTATTACTGCCGGCCACAGAAAAACCAGGATTTAATTTCCAGCCTGTTGGCAATCCTGCGCTAACTACCGGTTCGTTTTGTATGGCGAATGAAGGTGTGTTTTGTGTTGAATCGTATCCTGCGGGATAAAAGACTGCCAGGTTACGGGAAGAGAATACGGTCTGTGCTGTTACTGACGAAATGGTAAATACATACGCAAGCAATAAACTAACTATTGAGGTAGTTATTTTTTTCATTAATAGCAATTTGGTTATAGCAATCGTTACGAGGAACTAAAGATAGATAAAGAATGGTATCAAAATGCGAACAGGCGGTTTTAAATAGCATTTGCCGTTGAAAATGGCGAATTGACAGGGAGCAGCTAACTCCTGCGCCTTTGATAAACTACTGACTGAATAAAATCATGGTAATAAGATTCCTGGTAAACTGGATTGTATAAAGGATCGAAAAACTGATCCATATTAATGAGCTGCTGCGTTTCGATATTACAGGTAATATGAAAGAACCAGTACATTATTTTTAGTAAAGCCCTTTGCCATAAACGACCCTTGTTCTCATCGTACACAAAATCAGCATATAACCAGCTGCCATCATTTTTTAAAAATGAATTCAGCTTAGTGAAAATAATTTCGATCTTATCAATTGTAAAATTGTCAAACAGAAATGGTGTTATTATGATATCGTATTTTGTTGTAGTAGTATACGCTTCAACAGGCTGATGAATAAAATTGATATTGTTTTTTCCTTTATTTCTTTTTTCTGATAAGGCTATCATTTTTTTAGACGATTCAACATAATCGATCATCAAACCAGCATCGTGAATTTTTGTGATCTCTTCTATTATCCATCCTGTGCCACCTCCAACAATTAATACGCTGCTATTAGCGGGAATATATTTTAATAAACAAACCTGTGCTTTCACTATCGTATTGCCCAATACTACCCTTCGTATAAGGTCATAACTCGTAGCAATTTTATCGTAGTTGGTTGTCATGATTATTGAACAAATTGCATCGCGATGATACCACAAATTGCTTTTATTAATATTAGCCCATCGATCACTATTAAATAATACAATATTTTTTTCTGCCGCTGCATAGAATAAGTAACCAATAATAAAAGTAAAAAAGGTATCAGGTTAAAAAATATCGGTAAAAAAGTAAAATGGCGGTATCGTGCAAAAGCAAATAAACAACCTATCCCTATCAAAGAAAGCGGTATCAAAACAAAAAATATGGTGTTGCGCAATCCAAACCTTACTACGAATGTTTTTAACTGGTGGTTAGAATCATCTTCATAATCCTTCATATCAAACATGATCGCGTTTACCGTGCAGAACATCCAGTTCTTTATAAAAAGGGCGCCTACTAAGATCGCATCAGTAAAATAATGCCCATGCTCCAGCTGTAAAACGATTATAGGTAACAGGCTAACACTACATGCCCATACAAAGCCTATAACAAAAGCTTTTATCCATCCCGTATTGCGAAGATTCAGTTTAAAAAAAGACCTTGGCAATAAACCATAATATAAAATGGCAGATAGCAGCATTACAAAAATGATCAGCCAATATTGTAACGGCATATGTAACAAATTTTCATGATCCTGCACCAGCATATAATTGCCCAATACTGCGCATACTATCAATAAGATCCATTGCCTGTACCGTATGAATGTGTAATGCTGAATATACCATATAGATCTTGGATTTTCAGAAGAAAAAGATTGTAGCGGTTCTGCATAAGCATACGTATAATACATTACAGTGCCACAAAAAAGCAGCGCGTAATAAACAAAAGAATTAAATGGCAGGCGAAGCTGGAAAGCAGTTTCGATCGAGAGAGCGATAGACAATATGCCTACAAAATAATTTCCAAAAAAAATGAATTTTACGATCTTTCCCACAAAAATAAATGTACTGCAAAACTAAATTAAAGGTAGCTAACATGAGTAATTATATTCTCTTTCAGGTACCATGCTTTTAAAAAAAATACTCACTTTGTAGAGTTTTTTTCAAGGATAGTAGTTATTCCTCTTGATTTAAAACAGTTTAAGACTGGCATGATTATTAAATGATCTAACCCAAACAAATTACTTAATAATAAAAATTATCATTATGCCAACAACAACGAAAAATCCAGAAAAGGATACAAGACTCGAAGAGTTTTTCCACGATGAATTAAAAGATATCTATTGGGCAGAAAAGCACCTTGTAAAAACACTTCCTAAAATGGCTAAAGCTGCCACTTCTGAAGAGTTAAGAAATGCTTTTACAGAACATTTGGAAGTAACACAACAACATGTGAGCCGTTTAGAAGAAGTATTCAATATCCTGGGATATAAACCTCAGGCAAAAAAATGTGAAGCGATGGCAGGCATTACCAAAGAAGGTGATGATATTATTGCAGATACAGAAAAAGGTACTTCTACAAGAGATGTAGGGTTAATTTTCGCGGGCCAAAAAGTTGAACACTATGAAATAGCCACTTATGGAAGCCTGACCCAATTAGCCAAAACACTTGGCCATGAAGATGTTGCAAAGATCTTAGATAGTACTTTGCAGGAAGAGAAAGAAGCCGATGAAGGCCTTTCAGGCATTGCAGAAAATACTGTTAATGAAGAAGCTCTGCAAGAAAGTTAATACCATTATCATTCGTCTTATAAAAATAGCCGGTTGTACAACTGGCTATTTTTATTTTATATTCAATATTATTGTTTGAATTTATCTTCTAATTCTTTTTCCATTTCTTTTTTAAGGTCATGCTGCTGATGTGCCTCATCAATAGAATGTGATTGTTGCAGGCTTTCTTCTTTTTTAGCAAAATCACTCAGCTTGCTGTAATATTTTTGTATCACTTTTAATTCATCTTCTGTCATGTCCTCAACATTTACTAAACGGTTACTGGCAAATTCGTGTGCAGCAACCAGTTCATTCAATTTCAATTGTATGGCCAGGGAATCTTTATTTTGTGATTTTTGAATTAAGAACACCATTAAAAACGTAATGATAGTAGTGCCTGTATTAATGATCAATTGCCAGTTCTGAGAATAATGGAAGAATGGCCCGGTTATTCCCCAGACGATAACAGAAAGAAATGCAATAACAAAGCCTGCATTACTGCCCGTAGCCTGAGTTACTTTTAAGGCAAATATTTCTAAGATGCCTTTTTTAGATTTAGGAGTAGTTTGTTCCATTTGTAGTTATTTATCTTTTGGCTTTGGTGAAAATATTTTTTGTAAAAGGTTCTCTTTTTTTACGGGTGTTTTATCAACTGAACTAATATTGATCTGGTTGTCGACCGCCGGTATTAAAGCTTGTATAAAAGCGTTACTTAGCAGCTCCCAAATAGTTTCGGGAATATTTGTTTCTGTTGTTTTAAAATTACCTTGTATAGGAACTTTTGTTGCTATCTGATCTTTACCCTGGTTCTTAAAGATCATACCCACGCCACCCACAATGGCGGCCCATGCCTTGTGCAAAATATCTTCATTCTTATCATGAGGGCCCAATACTTTCAGATCGGTGATGACAGGTTTTACATAGCCAACATACTTTCCTTCCTTTGCTGCGAACTCGGTATACAATCCGAATGTACCCCGCTCCACATCAAAATTTCCATATGCCCTCAAAAAATCATTCAGCTTGACCAGGTTGGTATTTTTAAGATCCGCATTTAGATCAAAGGTTGGTATTTTATTCAGGCCATCTAATTTCATGTTTAGCGAAAACGTCCCATCATACACATTTGCCGTAGCCGTAACTGTTGATGGCAGTTCCTGATCTTTATTAACAACATTGGATAAATTCTCTGCCAGTATATGCGCATCGGTTAAAAAGATATCCACTTTTGGCGTAGCTGTTCCATCCACGTAATGAATGCTGCCATAATTAACTACGAACCGGTTTACTTTAAGTGGCATGAAATTTTTCAAGACCGTGCGAAAATCACTGGTATCTTTTTTAACCGTTCCGATCTCAGTTTTATCTTTTGTAAAAATTAACGTGGGCGAATCGAAGTATAGTTTACCCACTATTTTACCATGCAGCAATGATGCCCATTGAAGGGAAAGATCAATGCTTTTAACTTTAAAAAAATCAGTCTGTTTTTTTGTGAGTGTATCCACTTTATTTAAGTACATGCCATTGATCTGGTAGGCGCCTCTGTAAATAGATAAGCTGATATCATCAATATGGCCATAATAATTATGTAACCTGGTGAGCGATTTGTTCGCATAATAAAGCACTACTGATGGCAGTATCAATCGTATAATAATTAAACAAATAATTATTATCGTAGGAATTGAATATTTTTTTTCGATCGCCTTGTTGAATATCTTCATTATTTAAATATGTTGGATACCAGTCATTATTCAAATACTAAACCAACTTATTACAGATTGAAAATTAATAATACGGGGAAGTGTTTCTACAGTTTTCAAAGAGGTGTTTCTTTTTTTTTAAATCCTTTACTGTAGAAAATTTGGCACGCGATTGATTATTGCTAGTATAAATATTATTGATGAAGACAATACTAACCAGGATCAAAGATTTTAATAAAGACCGTTTACCGGATATGGTTGCTTTAAAATATAAGGCAATGGCTGAAAACCCCTTCAGGTTCTATCGCGGTACTAATCATATTTTTTACGAAGACCTGGTAAATTCGAAGATCGTATTACCAGGCTCACCCTTGACATGGATCAGCGGAGACTTACATTTAGAAAATTTTGGTAGTTTTAGAAGCGATAACAGGCAGGTATATTTTGATTTGAATGATTTTGATGAAGCCATTTTAGCGCCGGCTATATATGAGCTGTTAAGGATCGTCACCAGCATATTCATAGCTTTTGATTCTTTAGGGATAGAGCAAAAAAAAGCACAGAACATGGCGCAGTTATTTTTGAAAACTTATGCCGCTATCTTATCCAAAGGAAAACCAAACTATATCGAACCCCACACAGCCAAAGGGATCGTTTGTGAATTTCTAACTGCCATTAGCAAGCGTAGCTCAAAAAAAGTTTTGAAGAAGAAAGCTGTTCTTAAAAAGCATAAGATCTTATTAGATGACCCTAAACATTTTAGATTAAAGCCCTCTTTAAAAAAAGAGATAGTAAAGCATATGGCAAAATGGTTAAAAAATGATGGCGACAGCCCTTATAATTATAAAGCCGTTGATGCGGTTTTTCGTTTGGCTGGCACAGGCAGTATCGGTTTAAAAAGATATGCTATCCTTTTAAAAAGCCTAAATGAAACGGGCGAAAAATATCTTTTAGTAGATATGAAGCAAGCTGCGACCTCTTGTTTAAAACCACATATAAAGATCAGGCAGCCCAAATGGCAATCAGAAGCTGAACGGGTGATAGCGATACAGCAAAGAATGCAGAACAGGCCCCCGGCTTTACTAAGCAGTACCATTTTTAAAGGAGAGCCTTATATCATACAGGAAATGCAACCCTATGAAGACAGTATCAATTTTAAAGTCATCAAAGAAGAATATCGAAATATTTACCAGGTAATTGATGATATGGCCATGTTGACTGCTTCATCACAACTTAGGGCTTCTGGCCGACAAGGGGCTGCTACTGCAGATGAACTTATAGCATTTGGTCAAAACACCAACTGGCAAGATTTTATTATAAACTATACCTTACAATATGCTGATAAAGTTAAAGCTGATTATAAAAGCTTTTTAAAAGAGTACCAACATAAGATTGTACCGATCGTTTAACTATTTTTCTACACGCCAATCTCTACCTCTAAAAAAACCGTATTTGAAGCAGCATTCTTTAAATAGCGCGTAGGTAATTACTCATTCGTACTATATAACGTATAGTATTCTCTACAAGACATATTACAAAAGACTGGAGCGCGATTTGCATTATTAGTAATAAATGCAATACATGAAAAAGAAAATTGTTATCGTAGATGATGACTTGGGGATACAGGATATTTTCAGATTCATATTAGAAAGAGAAGGTTATGAAACAACTATATATTCAGGAGCAAAAGCTTTATTTCAAAATAAAACGGATAAGCCGAATGTCTATTTGTTGGATAAGCAACTTGGAGGTATGGAGGATGGGCTGGACATATGCAGACATTTAAAAAGCGATATTACAACCAAAGATGTTCCTGTAGTAATGGTTTCCGCTACGCCGGGTATAAAAGACATGGCTAAACAGGCAGGCGCCAATGATTATATAGAAAAACCCTTTTCAAAAAGGGAATTGATAGCTATCATTGAAAAGAATATGCTACAGTAATTGATCAGGCAATGCCCGTGACATATGCGTTACCGATAGTTTTATAACCATCTTATTAAAGCTGTTCCTCATTTTATTGAAATAGGTAAACGAGGAGTTTTGTCCCAAAAACTTAAAAGAAGGTGTTGTGTAAAAAAGTACCCGAAATATGCTTTGATATTGAATTTCAACGATATAACTTTCCATTTCCCTGAAAAATCGGGATGGTTTTAACATAATATCGATGTACTCGGCACATTAATTGTCGTTTTATATAAAAGGATTCTAAAACAAATTAACTCTTTATAATAACCGCTGATCGCTCCAACACGTACCGGAGGCGAATTAATTGCCTGCTATAAATAGAGTTCACTTAACAATATTCGAATCGAAAAATTTTATGGAACTAACCCGTCAAGAAAAAAAAATGTTGATCGCTTTATCCTCAGGTAAATTATATAAGGAGATAGCGGCTGATAATTTTATATCTATCAATACGGTAAAAAAGCATTTGAAAAATGTATATAAAAAACTAAGTGTCAGCAACCGTACAGAAGCGGTAAAAAAATATACTCAAGGCATTAGTTAATAAATACTTACTTCCTGTTTTACCCTATCTTCCCGCTACAAATAAAACGTTAAAGGTTTTACCTGATTTTTTATTGGTATGATATTAAAAATACTTCAATATTTTTGTTAGATAAAAATTTCACCCTCTAAATTATAATCGTATGCGTTTAAAACATTTGCTGCTAACCGGATCTTTACCCATTATTCTTGTTGCTTGCGTAAGTACAAAAAAATTTAAAGACTCAGAAGCGAAATATGCCGAGTTAAATAAGGAATACAATGCTTTGGCAAAAAATTGCGACAGTAACCTTACCGCTTTAAAAGCTAAGGGGGTATTAGACGATTCTACTATTGATGCACTTAACAGTCAGCTCGCTTCAGTAAAGGGTAATAATAACCAGGCTTTAGAGCAATTGCAAAACCTATCGGTTATTACCGATGCGCAGGCACAAAGCATACAAAGATCAATGGATAGTCTTGGTGCAAAAGATAGTTATATACATAACCTTGAATCTGCCCTGGCACGCAAAGATTCTATGCAAGCTACCCTGGTACAAAACCTGAAAAGTGTGATCGGCAATTTAAATGATAAGGATATTAATGTGAAGATCGATAAAGGAGTTATTTATATTGATATTTCCGATAAGCTATTATTTAAAAGCGGAAGCTATGATGTAACAGAGCAGGCAAAAACTGTTTTAGGTAAAGTAGCGCTTGTATTAAAAAATCAACCGGATATTGAATTCATGGTAGAAGGCCATACAGATAATAACCCCTTCAGCAGAGGCTTATTATTAGATAACTGGGACCTCAGTGTTAAGAGAGCTACTTCGGTAGTGCGTATCTTGCAGGATAAATACGGATTGGATGCAACGCGTATCTCAGCAAGTGGCCGTGGCCAATATTTCCCTATCGCATCAAATGCTACAGCTGAGGGCCGTGCAGCGAACAGGCGCACACGTATCATCATCTTACCGCAGTTAGATCAGTTCTTTAAACTGTTACAAAAGAAATAGAAAATAATAATTTCATTTACTGATCCTATGTAGGAAAGTGTCTGATTAAATATTTAACCGCAAAGAACACAAAGAAGCCGCAAAGGGACGCTAAGTCTTCCTTTGCGGCTTCTTTGCGATAACTCAGCGCGCTTTGCGGTTAACAAAACGCTACTCCATTTTCTTTTTGTTAAATGTCTGGTTGACCTTAAAAAATAAAATAACTGTCGCGAGAATTAATGTAATGCCGTTAGCAACAGATACAGGAATATTATGGATCTCTATTCCATAAATAAGCCACATCAACGTGCCGAATGTAAACATGATATACATGTACATAGAGATGGCAGAAGTATCCTTAGAGCGTATCGTTTTTACAGCCTGCGGCAAAAAGGAAGTGGTAGTAAAAAAAGCGGCTACTAATCCTGTAATGTTGAACCAATTCATAGTATATAATTTTAAGGAACAATAATAGTAAAGAAATATACAGCCAGTATTACCAATAATACTATGCCCTCCACTCCTGTTGTTTTACCGGTACCCAATGATAAAGTGATCACCAAAAGCGTTAATGCAAACAGCACACTGGATTTTATATCGATCCCTAATGATAAAGGCAAACCTGATACGATCGAAACGATCGCTACAGCCGGTATGGTTAAGCCAATACTTGCCAGTGCTGAGCCAAGCGAAAAATTTAAACTTTTTTGCAGGTTATTTGTCTTGGCAGCCTGTATCGCCGAAAAAGCTTCGGGCAATAATACGATACAGGCAATGATAGCGCCCATTATTGATTTGGGAAACCCTGCCGAATAAATAACATGCTCCATTGTAGGAGATAAGGTTTCAGCAATAACAACAACTGTTATCAGGCTAACAAATAAAAAAACCAAACTAATTGTAGTAGCCCGCGTTGTTGGTTTATCAATTACTTCTTCCGGGATATCAATAGATAAAAAATAAGAACGGTGCCGTACGTTTTGAAAAAATACAAAGCTGCCATATAATACAAGCGTAACGGTAGCAACAAAAATAAGCTGGCTGTTACTGTAAACGGGGCCCGGAATACTTTTGGTATAGTTTGGTAAAACCAATGTTAGTACAGACATGGCGACAAGGATGATCAAGGTTGAGCTCACTCCCTGCAAATGAAAAACCTGTTCTTTAAATTTTAATCCGCCTATTAAAAGAGATATGCCGATCATGCCATTCAGGATGATCATGATCTCTGAAAATATAGTATCCCTGGCCAACGCAGATTCTTTTGCACCATGGCTCAACATCAACGAAACAATAAGCGAAACCTCTATAATAGTAACAGCCAATGCCAATAACAAAGTGCCATACGGATCTCCTATTTTATGTGACACAACTTCGGCATGATGCACAGCGGAAAAAACACTGGCTAACAAGGCTGTCGCCAATATTAGCAGCATAACATGCCCGCCAACACACCAATGCAATAGTAAAAACACGCAGGAAAGAACAGGAAAAAGAACGGGCCACCATGTTGCGTAAAATGCTTTGAGTTTCATTTGGTCTTATTTTAGAATTGCATAAACTGGTTAAGTTATTTTAAAGATAATAAAAAAACAGGGATGCAATTCAGGGGCAAATTGGATTTTTACTCAAAACTTAACATTGGGTATAGTTATTTTATATTAATTTACTGTTATTAAATCATTATTATAAATACAATACAATGGCTGATAAGAAAATAACCCCTCCAAAAAAAACTGCAGAAAAGAGCCTTCATGACGAAATACACCAAAAACTAACAGCTGCTTTAAGCAGTTTCAAAGGTGCATTGGGAGAAAAAAAATTCGAAAAGAAATTAAAGAAGGCAAGCAAGCTATTTATTGAAGGCATTGAAAAAGCAGGTAAAAAAATAAAAGCTAAAAAAGCAACAGCTCCTGAAAAATCGGCAAAAAAGCCAGTTAAAAAAACCGCGAAAGCTCCTGCTAAAAAAGCAGCAGCGAAAAAATAATAGCACTAACCCCTTCATTTTCAAATTGCCTGCCATCATAATAGTGGCAGGCAATTTGCTTAGTAAAATATAAAGAAAAGGTAACATACCGCTACCTGATATTATGGTAAGTTTGTTGCCTAACTTATTTATACAATGAATACAGCACTCCAATACAATACATTAGAAGAATCGCGCGTTGTAATAAATACATTGCCCAGGAATGCTCAAAAAGCAAGTGGCCCTCCATCTGATCTATATTCATTTGAGTTGATCGTAAGCGATATAAAGGATGGATATTTTGAATTATCGGTTTTGCCGTTATTAACGATAAAGCATAAAAACAACGCCTGTTATTTTAAAACGATTGACAGGTACAGTATTAAAGAAAGCGAGATAAGAAATTATAATTTAGCCTACCACTTAATTTTATTAGCAATAGATAATTTTAATTATTTGTTAAGCATTCAGCAAACGGATATATCGGGTAAAAAATATGAAAACCCTGATTATGAAGATTGCTTAGCTGATATAGAAGAAAATTATTTCTTTTCTGTTCCGCAGTTATTGTAAACCTTACTATGCAAGCAAACTCCTATGTTTTTGAAAACCCCGCTGCTTTTCAAAAAAGTATCGATAGCAAAAACACCGACCTGTTCATTCTAAAAAATAAAAATGGTTTGCAGGCGGCCATTTCAAATTATGGAGCAAGATGGGTATCCATGTTTGTACCCGATGCGAAAAAGGATCTCATTAATGTTATCGCCGGTTTCAATGCTATTGAACCATACCAAAAACCTTCTGCCGCATATTACGGCGCTACGATCGGGCGCTATGCCAATCGAATTGCCAATGGTAGATTTACTTCGGAAGGCAAAGAATATATTGTAGATAAAAACAACGGGCCTAATCATTTGCATGGAGGGAAAAAAGGTTTTAACCATGTTGTTTGGGAGGCCGTATCAACAGAGGAGAATACTATGCTATTAAAATATTTATCGCCTGACGGAGAAGAAGGCTACCCCGGCAATTTGGAAGTAACTGTTCGCTACACCTTAACGGATGATAATGAAATGACAATAGCATTTACGGCAACAACCGATCAAACCACTGTTATCAATGTAACGAACCATGCCTACTTTAATTTGAACGGAGCGGGCAATATCGAAGATCATACGCTTTGCATCAATGCCGACTACTACACACCCATCAATAAAAATCTGATCCCCATTGGAAGTATTGCTTCTGTGATTGACACGCCTTTTGATTTCAGGCAACCGAAAAAAATAGGCGATGCTATACAGGATGACTTTCAATTAAGATATGGCCATGGGTATGATCATAATTTCATCCTGAATAAAAAAAATGATGAGCTATCCCTTGCTGCTACGGCCCAGGGAAATATCAGCAAAATAAAAATGGATGTTATAACCACAGAGCCCGGCATGCAGTTTTACAGCGGTAATTTTATGGATGGCAGCAATATTTTAGCGAATGGAACTACGGATGACCGGCGTACAGCTTTTTGTTTGGAGACACAGCATTTTCCTGATTCGCCTAACCAGAAAAATTTTCCTTCAACAACATTACTGCCCGGCGATATGTATCAAAGCACCACTATCTTTCGTTTTTTTGCCGGTTAATTATTGATGAATGACCGATGCTCCATCTGAAGTTGATGCGATATACGTAGTCAATTCTTTTCCCATATCTTTAGCATAAGCATCACTAATATTAGTGATCAACTCCTCTACATATTCTTCTTTAACAAGGTTGATGGTACAGCCCCCAAAGCCGCCGCCCATCATGCGTGCACCTAAAACCTGCGGTATATTTCTTACATGATCAACCAAAAAATCGAGTTCTTTACAGCTTACTTCGTACTCGTTACTTAACCCATCATGCGAGGCAAACATTTTATTTCCTACAACTGCAAGGTCTCCTTTTTTTAATGCATCACATGCTTCCTGCAAGCGGATATTTTCTTCCACAACATATTTACAACGCTCGTAGAGTTTTCTATCTGCTGGCTCAACATATTGGCGCAACATTTTCGGCGTGATATCACGCAAACTATTTACTCCCTCCACTTTTTGTTGTACCAGTTCAACTCCTGCAGCACATTCGTGCCTGCGTGTATTATATTCCGAAGAAGCCAGGCTATGTTTCACATTGGTATTAAACAGCACGATCTTAATTCCTTTTAACACTAATGGCTCGTATTCATATTGCATCGAACGGCAATCCAATTTTATTACATGATCCTTTTTTCCGAGGATGCTGATGAACTGATCCATTACACCACATAATACGCCGGCAAATATGTGTTCTGCCTTTTGTGCAATATCGATCAGCTCTATTGCAGGAATATACAATTGAAATAATTCATTCAAAGCCACTGCCGTGGCACATTCTACCGATGCGGATGAAGATAGTCCCGCTCCTATTGGCACATCACCTTGTATCACTAAGTTAAAACCCGAAAGCTTATGACCTCTTTTGATCAGCTGGTCAACCACACCCAGGATATACGTTGGCCAGCTTTTAACAGGCGCCAGCGTTGATAGAGATGTTTCAAAATTTTCAAGATAGTTTTTGGAAATAAGTTTGATCGTATCATCCTCTCTTTTACCCACTGCAACAAATGTTGCTTTATCGATCGCCGCAGGCAATACAAACCCTTCATTGTAATCTGTATGTTCTCCAATAATATTTACCCGGCCAGGCGAGCGGACAATGATCGGATCTCCGCCAAAGTTTTCATCATAAGTCAGGAGTACGCTTTTCGCAATAGTATGTAGTAGCATTGAATTAAATTGATCTGTAATAATACTATTCTTACAGATCATACAGCATTTTACAATATCAATTCTTTATTAAGAATGAAGATGATGCACTATCTGCAAACCACTGAGACACTGAGAATATCGAGAAACACTGAGCGCGAAGGCTATCTCAGTGAACCTTAGTGCACTCAGTGACTCAGTGGTTCAAGTAGCAAAAAGAGATTGTTTTGCCTTAATGGGCACAATATTCCTCACTAATGTTATTGTTAAGCCATTCTTCACACAAACCTAATCGGGGACCGAATTTTGCAGTTATAAGCTGTAATAATAAACTTCAAAATGAGTCTTACTAAAAAGGTGGATGTTCAATCCTTTGATTTTTTTAAACCACTCTTTTCATCTGCAAAGCAAAATACCGTTATACTGTTAGATACAAACGGAAAGATACTGGATATCAATCCGGCCTTTACCGGCTCGTTTGGATACAGCCGTGAAGTGATCGGGATGAATTTCTCTATGCTTTTCACTGAAGAAGATCAGCAAAAAGACAGGCCACAGATAGAATTAAGTACTGTTCTGGATAAAGGGCAGGCTTATGATAATAATTATCTCGTAAATAAGTCTGGGAAGATCGTTTGGGTTTCCGGTGAATCCCTACTTGTTAAAAATGATAATGGGGATAAATGTATCGTAAAGATCATACAGGATATTCATGAGAAAAAAGAAGCAGACGAGTCTATCATTCGATTGAATGAGACCAATGAAAGTATTTTGAAATCTATTGAGGATATGGTAATTGTGTTGGATAGCGATATGAATGTGACAAAAGCCAACCATGCTTTTTATAAATTATTTCACTTGAACAGGGAAACAATAAATTTTGCGGCTGTTATTCTACCTTATGATGACAACAGGAACCTGGTTAATAAGCTGCAATACGCATTTGATACCAAGATATGTTTTTCAAATGCGCACCTTGAAATTGCCATTGATGAAAATGATAAGAAAATATTTTCCTGCAAATGTATTATGATGCAGCAGTCTGTTAACCAGCATCATGTTCTGCTGACAGCACATGATATCACCATTGAAAAATTACTCGAAAGAAACCGTGAAGATATTATAGGTTTTGTTGCACATGAGCTTAAAAATCCTTTGTCAACAATTATTTTATACAACAACATGATCGAAAATCTGTTAAAAGAAAATAAGGCCGGCGAGATCAGCAACTATATCGATAAAAGCAATAACAGCATACGCAGGTTAAATAATATTATTGCAGAGCTGTACGAGGACACCTTAAATAATTCAGGCAACCTCATATTAAAATACAGCGCCTTCCCTGCTTTGGAATTTTTGCAGGAAGCCATTGAGACAATACGCGTTACACATCCTGAAAGTAACCTCGCCATAAAAAGTTTTAAAACCACTCCTATCAAAGGCGATAAATATAAGCTGATACAGGTATTAACTAATTACCTTGATAATGCTATTAAATATTCAGCGCCCGGCACAGCTATAATTATTGATATACAACAGAAAGACAAACAATTGATCGTATCTGTAAAAGACAATGGCAAAGGTATTCCAAAAGATGAGGTACCTTATGTATTTGAACGTTTTTTTCGCGCAAAGAAAACAAAGAACCTGCAAGGCATCGGGCTCGGACTGCATTTATCAAAGCAGATCATCAATGCGCACAAAGGTGTGGTGTGGGTGCAGAGCGAAGAAGGAAATGGCAGTACGTTTTACTTTTCAATTCCCGTTTAACTTGATTGCTGATGTATGATTGCTGATGTATGATTTGAAAAATATCAGCAATCTGAAATCATACATCAGAAATTTCACCTACTTCGGAGCATGTACCGGCTCAATAAACAACTGCTTCACCCTCGGGTATTTTTCACGGATCATTTTATTTATCCTATCGATCGAATCAAGTATTTGTTGCGTGGTAAGGCCTTCACGAAAAACAGCCATCAATTGCAACAGCACTTCTTCGGGCGCCATATACATCGAGAAATTCTGTTCTACTTTTACGATCGCTTCATCGGATTCTGTTATGGCAATAATATCCTGTAATGATTCTTTACGTATTGTTTCGCCCATTAACAAGCTGCGGCTTTCGCGCAACAACACCAATGAAAAAGCAATTAAGATAACGCCGATCAATATAGAAGCGATCCCATCTGCATATTGGTTATTAAAATTACTACCGAGGTACACGCCAACAAAAGCCACTACAATGCCGAGTATGCCCGCCACATCTTCAAACAATACTACAAAGGTGGACGGATCTTTGCTCCCGGTAAATGAATCCCAGAAAGTCTGATCGCCGCGATCTTTGTTAAACGCTTTGTAAGCTGTAATAGAAGAAAGCAGGTTGAAAACAAAGGCGACAGTCAACACAATATAATTCCACCACACATTAGTAATAGGCTGCGGATTCACCAGCCTGTTGATGCCTTCGTATAAAGAGATACCTCCACCCAAAATAAAGATGAGCATCGACACAATGAAGGACCAGAAATACAATTCCTTGCCATAACCAAAGGGCCTTACTTCATCTGCCGGTTTTTTGCTTTGCTGTAATCCCAGTAATAATAATACTTCATTTATAGAATCGATCAGCGAGTGGATGCCTTCCGATAACATGGCTGAACTGCTGGTCACAAATGCCGCAATGAATTTGGTAATGGCAATAGCGAGATCGGCAGCCAATGCAATAAAAATAGAGACCTTATTAAGCTCTCCGTTTTCCTGCGCTGTTTTGTGACGGGCTATGTCTTTTCTTGTATGTGCCATTGCCTTAAGATAAGCAAAAAATGGTCCACAGGATGAGAGCTGTTTATTTTCTGCTGATTCTATAACCGCAAAGTGCGCAGAGTATTCGCAAAGAACCGCAAAGAAGACCCTTAGCGGCCCTTTGCGGTTCTTTGTGTCCTTCGCGGTTTATCTTATTATTCATTTATTCCTGGATAATGAAACAGATTTGGTATGCATCTTGTTATGTTATCATAAAAAATAATTATGAAAAAAATTACACTTATTCTAAGCATGCTGGTATTTACGCTTGCAAGTACTACTGTAAAAGCTCAAAACACAGGAGCTGCCGAATCGCAACATAATTCAGGAAGCACCGGCGGCGATGTGGGACCTACTGTTGTTGATACATCAAAATCAGGAGCTACAACAAAACCATATTCAGCTACCAACAGCGGTGCTGCTTCAAAGGCTGCTGCCGCTTCTTTGAATACCGCAGCGACTTCAGGTACTGGAACAACACAAAGCACTGCGAAGGCTCCGGCTGGTAGTAATGCTACTGATAACGGAACAAGTAGTACCGCAAATGCAAATAATACAGCCTCTTCTGTTGCAACAACAGACTCAACAAATGCTGCTACAGCATCTGCAGATAATAATAATACCTGCTCCAACTCAGGTAAATGGGGGTGGCTCGGGTTATTGGGATTGCTTGGCCTTTTTGGATTAGCAGGAAAAAGAAATTCGAATAAAGTATAATCACTATAGCCTAGTTCACTATAATTTTATTGATATCCCACAAGTGCAAACTTTGTGGGATATTTTTTTGTCCGGCTTTTGAATTTTAATTGAGCTTTGGTGGCGTCGCACATTTCATCGGTTGGATTTCTATTGAGCTCTTCGCAAGTATGAAACTGGTGATTATTAATGGGAATCCTTTTGAAAGAATTACGGTAGTATTATATTAAAATTCTCATTTTTAAAATTGAATATTCCATATTGAAGTTGCCAGTTTCGCTAAATGAATCTGACGATTCTTTACATTTAGGGATGTCCATTGAGGGTCTGTAATTTTTCTTGTTAAGGCAAATTTGCTAGTAGCGTAAACATCCTTCTTTTTTTCAAAAACATTATCCGCCGCATCTTTATTATTTTTCGCTACTTCTAATAATGTTAAATTTCCTAGCAGATAAACATTTCGCTCGAATTCTTCTTCAGTAAATTCGGTATGCCAGGATTCAGGATAACTTTCAGGCAAAATATGTTCTATCGTTCCATTGTCACTTTCAAAATCATATAGGCTACCTTCTTCTTCCTGTGATTCCAATTTATATAAAGTATAACGTAACAATTTTTTATCAAGAGAATTGTTCGTATTGAATTGTTTCAAAGAGAACGAATTTTTAAATTCTTCATCATTTACATATAAAGATTTTAAGTCGTTTAATATTGCAATCACATTATTACTTTCACCTTTGTACAAGTTTATTGCTGCTTTACTGTAAGCTTTTTCCATTTCGTTAGTTTGCATTTTAGCGATTACGTTATAGCGATAAGATAACGATACTATAGATTTTAATAAACGCTTGAAACCGTCATTTTCTAATTTTTCTAATGCAACCATTACTAAAGACTTCCATTGTGTTACTTTAAACGCTTTTAAAATACTTATGGCATTACGTTTATCCTTATCCATATTCCATAGTTCATCATCTGGATTTCCTAAAGCAATATAATTATAAGCATAAAATTCTAAATGATCTAATAGATCAAAAACATCTTGCCCACTTTTAACGAAATGTTTTACTTCCTTAAATAAATATTCTTTAGTAATTTGTTTACGAGTGGCGATCAAAAAATATCTCAAGAAATTGGGGAACTCTTTCAATCCAATAGCATCAATTATTTTTTTCCACTGAGTCTTTATCTGTTTTAAATCAGTTTCGCTCTTAGCAACCAAGGAAAATAAATAATTTTTTAAAAGATCAGTTGAAGTTAATTCTACCCCTCTTGAATTTAATGTCTCAAAAACAGTATATGCATTTAATTCATCTTCTACTGTTATCTGAATAAACATCATTAATTCGCCTGCAACGTTATTTAGGAAAGATGCATATTCTCCGCCATCGTTATTTTTAAACCTGAGAACAATCTTTTGTTTAAAAAAATTATATGCTTCCCACATTAATCTTTCAGAGTCAGACAATTTTCGAACGTTAACTGGATCTTTAAATCCAACGAGTCTATTTTGAAAAAAACCATCATTATTTTCATTTAAAAACAACTTACTAGAATAACTTAATGAAGCAGGATCTTTTTGACCAATATATTGGCGCATTAAAATATCTACCCTTTCTTTATTTTCGGCAACATCAATTCCTTTGTCTGCAAGTTTTTGTATTGCATCTATAACTGCCAGCGTAATAATCGTTAATGTAGTGAAACGTTGTTGTCCATCAATTATTAAAAATTCTTTCCCAGTTGAACTTTGTAAAACAACAGATCCCATATAATGAGCACTAGTTGTCTCTGCTGCTAATTCTATATCATTCCACAAATCTTCCCAGTTATCTTGCTCCCAAGAATAATCCCTTTGGAATTGTGGAACTCGATAAATTTTCCCATTACCTAAAATATCGTTCAAGTTTACCGTTTTTGTGTCTAAAAGGTGCCCACTAGCCATTTGTATAATTTATTACAAATTTAAGGTACTGATCTTTATTTAATGATTATTTGGTAAAAACACAACAATATATACAGGTATATTTTGCATCACCTATTATTTCCCTTTATAGCGGTCATTTCTCCTTCAAAACCCGCCTACCCCTCCTCCGCGTAGGAACTTCAGTTCCCAATAACCTGCCCCAAGCTTTCATTTCAGGTATCCTGTCGAAGATGATTTTTAGTACGCCTATAAATGGTATGGATAAGAACATGCCGGGTATTCCCCAAAGCGCATTGCCTAATAAAACGATCACTATGGATATTAAGGCATTGATCTTTACTTTGGATGCTACTATTACCGGCACCAGGTAATGGTTATCTATAAACTGTATAATGATATAGGATATTACAATACCTATCTGCGTGTTGTACCCATCTTTTGTAACCGTTGCAATAACCAGCGGAAATAAAACAGAGAGAACGCCGCCGATAAAAGGCAATACATTTACTACCGCTCCTATCACGCCTAATAAAACGGCATACTTTACACCAAGTATCAATAAGGCAGTTGTATTTAAGGCGGCTACTATCAACCCTTCCAACAATAAACCGATCATATAACTTTGTATGGCGCCTTTTGTTTCGTGTATCACTATGCCTACCTCTTTTGAATTATCATCTTTAAAAACTTCAAACAAAAAATTTAATAATATTGTCTTGTAGTACAACAATAAAAAAGTGTAGACCGGTAATAAAAAAGTGGCTGTCAGCGAACCTAACAGGTCGCCAATTGTTGCGCCGATCAATGGTTTGATACTGGCTTTTGTACTGGCAACATATTGTTGCTGCTGCGCCATTGGTAAACCCATGCTTCCCTGCAGCCATTGTTGCAAGGCTGCTAACATTTCTGCAAACTTTTTCTTCAACATCGGTATCTCTGTTCTGAAACTTGCGAGCTGCGAGTAAAAGAAAAACAGGATGGCAACCAATATCAAAAATGCCAGGAGGATAGCAATAGCGATCGCTACTATTTTTGGTATCTTTTTTTGCATCAGCCAATTGGTAATTGGGTTCAGCAAAATAGCTAGCAATATGGCAAATGCCAGCGGCACCAATATCTCTCGCAGATTCAACAATACATAGAAAAAAAGTATCAGGCCAAATAATATGACAGTGCTTCTTAAAAAGAAAGGGTATTTCTTTATCATGGTTGATATAAGACAATAATCAAACCGTAAAAAAATTAGTATTGGTTATTTTAAAATGGCTCGCTGTTGTATCAATTTTTCCCCAACAAAACAACCAGGTAATGCAAATACCTGTTACTACTGCAAATAACTCTTGGCATGCCGTTTGAAACTACTGACAAAAAACAAGCATCTAAAAATCAATTAATTATGACAAAGAAAATTTTACTCGCATTAGTTATTGTATGTATCAGCGCGCACTCTTTTGCGCAAACAACCGACATTACCACAAAGGATTCCTGGTTAAAAGTAGGCCTTGAAGCAAGTGCTCCTGTTGGCGCGCTTTCCAATTACAGTTCTTTTGCCGGAGGCGCAATTGTAAGCGGACAATTTATGAGGACAAGACATTTTGGATTGGGCCTTACTACTGGTTACACTCATTTTTTTGCAAAGAATGGTGGATCTGATTTTGGTGTTATCCCTGCCGGTATCATGCTTAGGTATTATTGCCATCCTACAGGTTTTTTTGCAGGCGTTGATGGTGGTTACTCTTTCTTAACAGGCAATAACACACCAACAGGTGGTGTTTATATTAAGCCGCAGCTGGGTTACCATAATTACAGCTGGAATTTTTACGCTTTTTACAACCAGGTATTTATTAACGATGCCAATTCAAACGATGTACAAAATTTAGGTATTGCAGCATCTTATAATATTCGTTTTAAAAAATAAAAGACATACTACTCTCAATAAAAAGGTCTTCCGTTAATATGGAGGATCTTTTTATTTGATTAGAATGAATTATAAGCGTCTTCCCGCCTTCCCGGCAAAAATATTTTTTGATCCACCGTAACAGTTTGTGTTTTTTTAGTTTTTGTCGCTCATAGCCGCTGGGCTGCGTTCCTTCTCCAGCGCAACTTTGGCCGCTGACTAAAATCTGCTTCCGCATGATTTTGTCTGCCTCGCTTCGCACCGCAGCCAAAGAGGCGCTTCCGCAGGAACTGGTAGAAATTGCGAGTGGGTCATGAGTGAGTAGTTCAACATTGAAAATTGATCGTTGAGCATTGAGCATTGAACATTTGTATTTCTTATACAATTATTTCAATTAAGGAAAAACTGATTCCCCGGCAGAAATACTTCTTACTCCACCGTAACAGTTTGTAATTTTTTTGGTCTTTGTCGCTCATAGCCGCTGGGCTGCGTTCCTTCTCCAGCGCTACTTTGGCCACTGACTAAAATCTGCTTCCGCATGATTTTGTCTGCCTCGCTTCGCACCGCAGCCAAAGAGGCGCTTCCGTAGGAACTGGTAGAATTTGCGAATGGTTAATGAGTGAGTAGTTCAACATTGAAAATTGATCGTTGAACATTGAGCATTGAACATTTGTATTTCTGCGTATCTATGGACGCTCATCAAGTTATAAAAGCTCTTGTCATCCTGAGGAACGAAGGATCTGATCGTTGATCAATCATTCTGCAGGTTTAAAGATAAGATGCTTCGTTCCTCAGCATGGCAAAAAAAAGAATGCAGATCGTCTATGCGGCTTTCAAAATATAATTAGTGCTTCTTCCGCCACTTTCTTCTTTCATCAATATATTTTTATTCACCAGGTCTTGTATATCTCTTAAAGCTGTATCCTGTGAGCATTTAGCCATCTTCGCCCATTTAGATGAAGTTAAATTTCCTTCAAACTGATGCAATAATTTATTCAGCATTTCTTTTTGCCGTTCATTTAAAACTGTTGTTTTATGCTGTTCCCAAAATCTTGCTTTTAATAATACGGCGCCCAATGTTTGGTCAACGTCTGTTAACGCACGTTCTAAACACGCAAAGAACCATTGTATCCATCCGGTAATATCAAGGCTTCCTTTTTGCGCTGTCTCAAGCGATGTATAATACGCATTTCTTTCTTTACGTATTTGCGCAGACATACTATAAAAACGTTGTGCGCTAACATCTGCCCTACTTAATTGCATATCTGTTATGGCGCGTGCAATACGGCCATTACCATCATCGAAAGGATGTATGGTAACAAACCATAAATGTGCAACAGCGGCTTTAATAACAGGATCTATATCAACAGTACTATTGAACCAATGTAAAAAAAGCTTCATCTCTTTTGATAAACCGGCTGATGGCGGCGCTTTAAAATGAACACGTTCTTTTCCCAAAGGACCTGAAACTACCTGCATGGGATCATCATCAGTATTAGTACGCCATGCACCAACAACAATTTTATGCATACCGCTACGGGCAGTAGGAAAAAGTGCAGCGTGCCAGTTAAATAAACGTTTGTCGGTTAATGGCGTGTCGTACTGTTGCGTTGCATCGATCATCATTTCTACAACACCTTCAACATGACGGTCTGCAGCGATCAGTCCGGCAATATCCATTCCTAAACGCCGTGCAATGGAAGACCGTACCTGGTCTGCATTCAATATTTCCCCCTCTATCTCACTTGATTTTAAAACATCCAGCGTAAGTGTTTGAAGTATTGCTTCTGCCCGTAAGGAAAACCCTAAATTTTCCATTCTACCTACTATTCTTCCCTGGCGGTAACGTAGCGCTGCCAGCGGCTTTGCCAGTTTTTCATGATCCCATGTAAACTGTGGCCAGTTAGGTAATTGATGAATGTATGGAATTAATTTACGCATAATATGCGGTGAATGTACCACTTAATCGCCGCATAAGCAAATTAATCGACGCATTTATTGCGGCGATTAAGGCATATATTCACCGCATTCCTGCAGTACCAGGAATGGTTCAACGCCGCGTTAACTCCGATATAAGGCTGCTAATATGAGTATTGCAGAAAGTCAATATTATTTTTTACCGCCTAGTTTTTTATACAATTCTGCAGGTGTCATTGTCATCAATGGTTTGATGGATGGATCGTGGTAGCTTATATCGATCTGCAATTGTTTATGCTGTAGTACATACTGATCCAAAAAATCGTAGACCCTCGGCAGCTGGTTGATCATTGGTAATACAGACATTTCATGTCCGAGCCCTTCTGCCCTGTATATATAGTAAGGATAGTGTTGTTTTTTGCAGGTCCGCGCGATCCAGCTTGAGCCGTACATGCCCCTGTTGAAAATACGTATCTTATTATAAGGAACTATTTTATCGGCTGTGCCATAGAACATCATTGTGGGCGCAGGTGGCGATACATACCTGAACCGGCCATCATAACTTAATATGGCACCGGAATAAGCTAACACTGCCGCATACCTGAAATGCGACGGTAATTTCTTCGCTGCGGGATTTCCGTTCGCTCTTTCAAAATCAGCCTGCAACACAGCTATTGCTCCTGCGCTTGATCCTGATATAATGATTGTAGATGTATCTATGTTCAGACTATCTGCGTGCGCTACTACCCAATCCGTTGCATCGAACAGGTCGTCCACTGCCATTTGAATGGCGTTCCTCAGTGGTTTGATATTGAACGCTGATACTTTTGTTGCGCCCTTTAAACCCAGGCGATAACTGATAGATACTACATCATAATTATGTGCTACCAGGCTATTGAAATAAGTATTATAGATATGTGCGTCACGCCTGCCCATTACAAAGCCGCCGCCAAAAACAAAGATCACACAGGGTTTTTTAGTATTGGTTTGTATAGAATCGTTGGTATAAAGGTCTAATCCTAATTGTAAAGAATCTTTAATGGCATAAATAAAGCTCTGCTTTTTTACAAAAGATCTGATCGCTTCGGGTTTGGTATTAACAGGAAGTTCTAACTGGGAAAAAGATGAAAACCCCGATAATAACAGCAGTTGTACAAATAGTATTATAAGGATCAAAGAGCGATGTATGGGATTTTTATGTTGCATAGTGAAGCGTTTATATTCAATAGTATTCCAGCTACTTTAAAATTAGCCTTTTTTATTATTGAGAAACAACCAATTGCGGATGATGTGCGAAAAAATCTCAAAAAAACCAAACTACGTACATACTAAAGAGGAGATCCCCGCGTTTAAAATAGAGGACCAGTCACAACTGGGACGACTAAACAACATTAGCTAACTTAAAATTGTGTATTATGAGACTATTACTTTTATTAGCTTGTTTAGCTACAATTCCTACAAAAGGCCTTCCAGAAAAAATGGCTCCGTATAGAGAGATTCAACATATTGAAGTTGATTTTACTACTACATCTGGCTGCAAGCCCGATGATACAGGACTTGATATACAATTTAAAGCAGCATCAAACAATATGATCGCTTCAAAAAGCGGGCAATTTGGAAAATTTGATAAGAATACTACTAATGAAGTAGACCTTGATGTTCAGGGCGAATATTCTGATAAAGACCTGCCAAACAGTATCATTAATTTACACGTGATCCCTACTAACGCGGTTAACAACTGGAACTTTGATATTGATGTAACGATAATTTGGAACAACGGTAATCACACCATCGTTCATTCATCAGGATACAGTCTTGCTCAAAACGGAAATGATATTCAGGTAGACGCATTTTAATAATATACACTCCCCTATTTAAAAAGCCCTGACGCAAAATTGTGTCGGGGCTTTTAAATTTAACTAACTGATTGCTGATATAAGAAAAACTGACTCCCCAGATATAGAAAACTAATTAATTCAAGTTGATAGCGAGGATAAAATTATTACTGATTAACTACTTCGCTAATTCTACCAGTTCCTGCGGAAACGCCTCTTTGGCTGCGGTGACGAGCGAAGCGAGTCAGACAAAATCATGCGAAGCAGATTTTAGTCAGCGGCCAAAGCAGCGCTGGAGAAGCGCTGGAGAAGGAACACAGCCCAGCGGCTATGAGCGACTACAAACTAAAAAAATTACAAACAGTTTTGGTGGATCAAGAAATATTTTGCCGGGAAGACGGGAAGGCGTTTATAGTTTCTGTATCTGGGAGAATGTTAGAATTATTTTATCCTAATGTTTTACGGTTAACACTTTCAAAAAAGTGACTGCGATAGGTATCGCCCAATAAAATTTCTGCTTTTATATTTTTCTTTAGTAAGATCTTGTTGCCTTCAATACCTGTTATGCGATCGATCGATACGATGTAGGATTTGTGTACACGGATAAACATAGAGTCGGGCAATTTATTTTCTATCTCTTTCATACTTGAGTTAGCCAATGTTCGTATTCCTTCGTGGTAAATATATATGTAGTTACCGTTGCTTTCAACATAATCAATATCCACCAGGTTTATTTTAAGCAGCTTTCCTTTTACGCCCATCTTCACATAAATATGATCTGCTGTATTTTGGTTAGCCGGTACTCTTGGCGCCAACATATTTTCTGCTTTTTGAACGGCCGTTAAAAAACGAGGAAAGGCAACCGGCTTTAATAAATAATCTACGATATCATTTTCATAGCCTTCCAATGCGTATTCAGTGTATGCCGTTACAAAGATCAATTTGCATTTACCCTTTACCGCTTTTGCTATATCCAAACCCGATACATCTGCCATTTGAATATCAGAAAATATCAATTGAACATCATGGCCTTCATTAATATACAGGAGTGCTTCTACAGGATCTGTAGTGCTTTTAATTACATTTAAACCCGGAACCTGTTTAGCAAAATGCTCCAGTAATTCTACGGCATGTAATTCATCATCGACAATAAGACAATTGATCATTCCTACGTTTATTATTAAAAAAGCTACTGCAAAGTAATTAAATATTACTATCTATTATTAATTCAACCTTATAGAACACGCCATCATCGCTTGTAACCAGGCTAAATTTATCCCCATACGTATGCTGGAGGCGCTTTTTCACGTTGGCCAGCCCTATTCCTGTGCTGGATTCTTTCATCCCCGCTTTTATTTTATTGATGGTCTCGTATCGAATAACCTTGTCTACCACAGACAATCTTATTTTAGCCGGGTACTCTGAAATATGCACGGCGCCGTGTTTAAATATATTTTCGGCAAAAGTGATCAGCACTAACGGAAGCATATGAACGCCATCGACAGCGCCACTCACTTCAAAATCCAGGTACATACTTTTGGGAAACCTAAGCCGGTTTATCTTGATCACATTTTCCAAATGGCCTATTTCATCGCTTAATAAGGTCTTTTTCCCTGCCGTGTGTTGCAAATGAGAGGTGAGCGCATACCGCATTATATCTGATAAAGTTAATATCCCTCCGGCCAGGTCGAGGTTATAAGGAACCATTTTGGCGTAGAATAAATTAAGTGTGTTGTATAAAAAATGGGGGTTTATCTGGTTTTGCAAGAAAGTAAGTTCGCTTTGTATGCTCTCAGTTTTCAATACTGAATACTGCCTTTCCTGTTCCAATGCAAGCTGGCCCTGTTCAATGATACTTTTGTTTAGCGCCCTTGTATTAATCCAAAGGCCATAACAAATATATAAGATCATGTTTGTACAGTAATAATAAAAAGACCTGGGTAAGATCCCTATAAAAGATACAGCAGTGCCGTTATAGGTATGCGTTAATCTTTGTTCAGGATAAATATGATCGTACAGCTTTAACTGGTATATCCTGGCAAAATTGTAGACAAAAAGCAACAGGATAACGATCGTGAAAAACTCCCAGTATCTACCCTTAACTAAGTATTTAGGGTTAAGATAGTAAACTACAAAATAAAAAAGGCAGGCTAACAATCCATAGGAAGTTAGGCCTGCCAAGATCGATTTGATCGTGCAATTGATAATAAGTCCTTCGACATTTACAACTGCATAATACACCAACCAGCATAAAGTGTGTAATAATATTTTTTTAGCAACTTTCATTTGTCCTCATTTTGCAACCCCTCAAAAGCTATGAGTGAGTCTCTATTCGAACAATGATATTACAAAAAAATATTGGTTTTCCGGGGTTAAGGATCAGGCAATAATATTTATATTGATTATTTGTTATTTCTAGTTTGTTCCAGATGGTGGAACTGTAACCGGCATTGTGCTTTTTTGATCGTTATTTTTAACTCCACCTATTAGTTGAGCCATATTTACAGCTGTTAATTTTTTAATAGTTTTTTTCTGTAAATCCAATTTTTGGTTTTGGTTCAATACTTTTTTCATGATTTGTAGTTTTGGAGTTTAATATTGTTTGACTGTTTAATTCCGATTGATTACAGTGCAAACATAGCTGCCAGACACTTTTGGGCATAAAAAAAGACACCAAGTGGCGTATTAATTGTGTAAACGGGCTTATTCCCCATGTAAACCGGTTCTTTTATTTAGATAAAAGCCATCTAATTAGCCTTCGGTTGCTAATTACGGTATAACCAGTTCCTCTGGCAAGGGTACTTATTGGTAGTGTTTTGTCGTAATTGGTAGTGTTATTATTGTTTAATTTGATTAGTATTAATGCGTTTCCCAGGCTATCGGGGACCGGTTTAGTTATAACCGTTGCCGTTAGACTCCCAAAATCCTCTTTTGGATAATTGTCCAGGTCTATCCCTATTGATTGTCCCGGATATATTTTAGTTATCGATCTTCCCGGAAAAATTCCTTTTACAATGTACTCCTGGCCGGATGGATCGATGTTTATTACCAGGCTATCCCTGCCGATCAATGCCCCTTTATACAATAGTTGTTCAATCGATATACGGCCCATAGCAGGTGCAACAAGGCTATAAACGTTATTTGCTCTGGAATATTTTAAAAGGCTATCGCCCTGATCTACCAGCGCCCCGTCTTTTACCAATACCGTATCTATTGTGGCGCCAACAGGAACGGAAACATTGAGCATCTTTTTAACCGGTACGATCTCTATACTCCCTTCAATTGTTTCTGGATGTCTTACAAATATTGTACCTGTTATGATGATCACCATTATTAAAAGCAACAGCAGGTTACCCCAACGCAGTATCCATTTAGGTGGCGTACCTAAAATATCTTTTACTTCGTTATTGGTAAGGTATATCTCCTTGTCTGTATACTTTTCCATATTAAGCGCCAAGCTCCAATTGATTTTTTACTAAATTGAAATAAGAATTACGAAGCGTAACCAGCTCTTCGTGCGATCCCTCTTCGATGATCTCTCCGTTTTCCATTACAATTATTTTGTCTGCATCTTTAACCGTACTCAATCTATGTGCAATTACGATAACGGTTTTCCCTTTAAAAAACTGGTTAAGGTTTTCAATAATGATCCGTTCATTTTTTGCATCCAATGCACTTGTTGCTTCATCAAACAATAATATATCCGGGTTTTTATACACGGCTCTCGCAATTAATATCCGCTGTTTTTGTCCGGCACTCAGGCCCATACCGTTTTGTCCTATTTTAGTATTGTAACCCAATGGAAGCTCCGAAATAAAATCCTGTATGTTGGCCATTGTAGCAGCATACAACAAAGCATTTGTATCGATCACCTCCTCGCCTATCCCGATATTATATGCAATGGTATCATTAAATATATACCCATCCTGCATTACAGCGCCACACTTGTTTCGCCACATCGTGTGCGAGATATCCGACAAAGGCTGCTGCGCTATAGAAATCTCGCCGGACAATGGTTCGTAAAATTTCAATAACAATTTCATCAATGTTGTTTTGCCGCTTCCGCTTGACCCTACGATCGCCGTTACTTTTTTATACGGTATTACTACATTGATGCTATCGATCGTTGGCCTAATCTCCGGACTAATGATATAACTAAAAGAAACATCGTTCAATATTATATCTCCATCTTTGATAGTTGTTATTTTTTCTTCCAGTATATTTTCTTCGTCAGGTTTATTGTGTATCTCATTGATACGTGCAATACTTAAACGTGCATTTTGCCATAGCTCTGTAAACTCCACCAATTGTAATATCGGGCCATTTAATTGCCCGATGATGTAAGACACTGATAACATTACGCCCAATGATATATGCCCTTCTATCACCAGCTTAGCTGCCAAAAAAGAAACGATGATATTTTTTAATTCATTGATCAGCGAAGCGCCACTGGTTTGTAACTGCTTTATACGTAAGCCTTTTAAATTTATTTTAAAGAGCTTGGCTTGCATATCTTCCCATTGCCATCTTTTTTTTGTGCTGGCATTATTCAGTTTTATTTCCTGCATACCATAGATCAATTCCAGGTTCTTTTCCTGGTTTTGAGATAGCTGATCAAATCTTTTATAATCCAGCAAAGCATTTTGCTTCATAAATAAAAAGACCCAAACAAAGTACAGCACACTGCCTGCAGCAAACACCTCAAAGATCAATGGGTTATAAATAAATAATACCACACTAAACACCAGGATATTGATCGAAGAAAAAATAACATTCAATGTGCCTGATGTAAGAAAAGTTTCTACGCGCTGGTGGTCCTGTATGCGCTGTAAAATATCTCCCGTCATCTTTACATCAAAAAATCCCAATGGCAACCTCATCAATTTTATAAAAAAATCTGACAGCAGATTGATATTGATGCGCGTGCTTAAATGCATCAATATATACCCCCTCAATATTTCTACACTTGTTTTACCCAGGAACAATAATAACTGCGCTAATAACATCAGGTATATAAAATTCAGGTTACGGTACTTGATACCTGTATCAACGATAGTTTGTGTGATGAACGGAAATATAAGCTGGATAAGGCTCGCAACGATCAATCCAAACACAAGCTGCACTAATAACTGCTTATACTGCAACAGGTATTTGTAAATAAATGATAAGCCGCCTGCTGTCTTTTTTTCTTCATTGGGTATTTCAAAAAAATCGGGTGTTGTTTCGATAGATAAGATCACCCCTTCATTATTGTCGGTGGCCCATCCTTTTAGAAATTCGGCTTTTGTATATTTTATCAATCCATGTGCAGGATCGGATACATATACTTTGTTTTTTGTGACCTTATAAATAACGATAAAGTGGCGCTGGTTCCAATAAGCGATGCAGGGCACCGGCACATCAGTTAACAGGTCCTCAAAAGATAATTTTGCACCGATGGTCCTTAATCCTAATTTCTCCGCAGCTTCGCTGATGCCCAATAGGCTACTACCGAGCCTTGTCGTATTGGATAACTGGCGCAGGTATTCCAACGAAAATTTCTTTCCGTAATAGGCACAGATAATACGAAGACAAGTTGGACCGCAATCCATTTCGTCGTATTGTCTGTAATGTGGAAACCTTTTTAATGACATGCTTATTGTTTATACTTTTTCGTCAATATTCATTTTAGCTATGGCAGATTGATAATGCCTGCTTATAAAATTATAGATCACCATTTCATGCATCCTTGAATCTGCCTTAATTATCCTGTTGACCATCATGTGAATGAGGCTGTTAAGCAATTCATTCAACGGCATTTCCAATGCATTGTTTTTATTTAGCTGCAGTATATTTTCTGCTGCTTCAGCTACTTGTTGCTTTTTCCTTTGTAATATTTCAATGAGCGGGAACATTTCGCTTTTCGTTTCGTTCCCTTCATTCATCATTTGTTCAATAGCCAGTTTATGTTCGCGGTACCTATCGTTCAGTTGAAGACCTAAAGGCTTATCTACTTTAAATTCTGCCGCAAAGGCATCTTTTAACGCTAATAGTAATTCGCTTTTTTGTTTGATCGAAAAACCAAAAGAATTCAACAGCTCATCTATCGATCTTATTGCCCATAGCCATCTTATTACTTCTCTTGCATCACCCTCGGTCATATCTAACATTTCCAATGTAGCCAGGCTATCATAATAAAAAAGGCTCTCGGCTAAACCGATCGTGTTGCTGCCATATCTTTCCAGCTCTCTTGTATATATATCAGCCTGTTCTTTCCAGATAAAGCCGTTGCCAATAAAAGGCTCGAGGTAATTATTAACAAGCTGTATCAATTCTCCGATCTTATTGATATCTGTTAAATGAAATCTTAGCCGGATATGAAATTCAGGATCATTATAACGTATAAAAAAATACTGATCAATTAGTTTCAATCGCAGTAATTCATCCGTAAGAGGTTTAATAGCTTCTGACAATATCTTGTCTGCAGTTTTTAATCCGCAATACAATTTATAATAGGCCCATTCAGATCCTAAAGCAAAGGACCGTTTTACCGTATGATCGATCGTTTTGTATGAGCGCCTGCTAGGTATATTATCGCCGTCTTTAAAAAGCGTAGCGACAAACTGATTCGAATATATCCGTTGTTGGTTGTCTGTAACTCCATTAGCAGGATATATATATTCCTTAAGCATGAAATTATTTTTCTTTCTAATACTATTTACCCAAACCGTAACTGATAATTTATCTTCCAGGTCAACTAACAATTCATTATCGCCCTCCGTTAATACGACATGTTTTGGTAATTGATATTTTTGTTTGAACTGCAGCACTTCTTCCATAACTATATTGTCAGTTTTTGCAAACTGCTTTATATCATCTGCAGTGAAGATCCACCTTGCTAAAGAAAGTATTGCATTTTTATACATCACACGCGGTAATGCAGTATAGAGCTGATCATTACTTCCCCAATTAAAACCAATATAGTTACGCATACCCTGCGATTGAAGATCGCATAAGAGCTGATAAACAGGTAAAGAATTGAAAGAAAAATTATGAGCCGTACTTAGGCGCGGTATGATCTGTTTATCCAATCTTTTTGATCGTAAAAAAACAGCATTGTTTTTTATTGAAATATAGAGGTCGCTTACATCGATCTGTTTTTCAGGAGCTACGGCTGATTGCGCCAGATAAGGTATCTCATATTCTCTAAATGCCGGCCGCAATAATACATTTCCCATTCTGTTTTCGGGTAAATGAATGATCTCTGCATATATAGTTTCTGTTCTGTTTCCCTGTTCCTTCTTTGCTATATCGTATATGATCTTATTTATTTTCGGATCCGTATGTGCGAATCTTGCCAATAAGCTTGCTGCCGTTGCATTTCCTATGGCATCTATCTGTATGGTATTTGTATTGCTATCTATGATCTTAAATACCATAGAAATAGAAGCAGGCAGGTCTTTCCATTCAGCAGAAAACTCTTTTACTTCTTCGTCAGTTATAACAATACAATTATCGGCAGTTTTTGTTGCTAATTTTTTATGTAAGAATTGCTCCACTTTCCCCCAGCTTAACTGGTGTGTTATTTCCTTTGACGGAATGATGAGGCCATCTATCAAAGGAGTTAAATATCCTTCATCGGTATTTAAATAACCTATGCCTGTTTCTGTATCCAATACTTGTAGTAAAGGCATTTCCTCAGTTCCATATTTATCCTGAAATTTTTGTATAAAAAAATCAAGGTTTTTATTTCTATATGGTATCGATAACTTATTTAAAATAGCCAACGTGCTTTGCAATTCATCCTGGATAGCAATATCAAGGTTTCCCGTTTCGATCTTCCTGGTACTATCTACCTGAAAGATCTTGCTTTCATCAAGTACGGGTTCCACTTCATTTAGCAATGCAATGATCTCCCTGTAAGCAGCTACATGACCGGCCTGTAAGGACGCTATATTTTTTAATTTTTGTTTTACCGTATGTAGTATTTGTATTGTTTGTTTTACACTACGTTGTTGTGCTACTATCCTTTCCAGTGTTGTTATTATTTGATCCAAAAGGCCATTGCCCGTTAATTTTGGATCTAACTCGCTGGTGATCACTTGCGCATCGATCAGGTCGTAGACAAAAGTTTTGGCTTCTTCTTTAGTAATATCTTCAGCAACGATCAGCGCTATCAGCTCGCTTATTTTTTTGCCATCTTTTGCGGCATTGATAATTTTAGCTAAATACTCACTCCATTGTACTGCGGTTATCTGGTATTTCTTTTCTCCATCAACAAAAAGATATTCAACATATCGTAACTCATCTCCGATCTTATAGGCGCTGTTGTTAACGTAATAAACAAGCAATTCTGTAATGCCGGGAGCAGTGGCTATTTTCTGCGCAAGCAAACACAGGTAATGCATATCTAAACGAATATGCCTTTCCACAACACCATCATTGATCACTATTGGTGCTGCTTCATTTTGCCATTCTACACAACTACAGCCCGAGAATAAACCAAACGGCGTACTACGGCTGCTGCTGCGCAGGTAATATTTTAGTACGGTTGCTGTCAGCCTTTCTATCTTTTTTGCATTACTATCGTGCTGCTTCCATTTGATACATTCATCATATACAACAGGAGAAGCTATATAAAGTGATTCTAAAAATAAAGGGTCGGTTAATAAAACGGGTAATGTTTGGGCAGTCAGCTCTTCCGGCAGCGGTAAACGCGGCGTTCGTAAAACGAGATCAGGATGAAAAGAATATGGTGTTTTATTGGTCATTAATTATTGTTGTCGCTCTTTAATTATTAATTTTTCATTCGTTTATCAATATCAGCAATTGTACTTTCCCTTGTTGCTACTTCTTTAACATTCTTATTGCCGAACTTGTAGGTGAATTGTAATTTTATAAACCTTGATTCTTCTTTATAATCTACCGATTTATCGATCCCCATAAAATTAGTGCTATAATTTATTACTTCGGTATTAAAAATATCCGTGATTGATAGTGCCAGCTTGCCTTTTTGGTGCATGATCATTTTCTGAATACCCACATCGCTTTTAAAAGAAGGGCTCACCATGTACACGCCATAAGGGATAGCAGAATGATAATTCGCGCCCAATTCGGCAGACCATCCCTTGTTAAATTTAAATATGTTCTGCAACAGTCCCTGGTAATACCATCCGTTATTATCTAGCATATAGCTTTTGGAATAATTTTCATTGAATGCTGCGTAGTCTGCTTCACCCGTTACACTGATGTTCCAGTACTTATTTATTTTACCTCCCCAATTGGCGGAAAAACTGAAGGCATCTTCTTTATTGATATTACCGGTGGTGATCCCTACTGAATTATTATTACCGGTGATCATGATATCTGCGATCGCATCGGTAGAATATGTATAATTAACTGCCAGGTTCAACGATTGTTTGTATGTATAAGAAAGGCTAAAACTATTATCTATCTGAGGCTTAAGATAAGGGTTGCCCACAAAAAAACTATATTCACTTACATATACGATGAAAGGATTTATCACATCAAAATCCGGCCGTTGGATACTTTTACGATAGCCTATGCTGAAAATATTGTTGTCGTCTTTTGAATATTGTAAAGACACATTAGGAAACAACCCCCAATAATTTGAATCATGCACCGCTTCCTTTGTTAATAAATTACTGCGTGTTGTCGTTTGTTCTGCCCTTAGTCCAACTATGACCTCGTATTTACCAAAATTTTTGTCGTAAGAAATATACCCTGCATTTATCCTTTCAGTATAAACAAAATGATTGGTTAAGGTACTATCAACTAACCAGTTTGCCCCATTTTGATATTGCCATAATACGTTATTGTCTGTTGCTGTAGAGGTTGTTTTTATCCCCGCTTCTATCCTGCCATTTTTAATGGGGTTACTATAATCTGCCGTTAAAGAATACACATTATTATTAACCGGCGAAGAATCCCTAAGCAAATAAGCGGGCCGATAAGGAACTTTGCCTGCCGCATAATAGTTGGTAATAAAATTATCGCTCCAGTGTTTATTATAATTAAAATAATCCGCGTTAATAGTAAGGGTTTTGCCCGAGCTGTCGAATGTTGTTTTATAATAAGCGTTTACAGTGGGATTAAAAAAACGTGCACGGCCCGTCATCGTTACCATAGAAAAACTATCCGGTACAGGAGCCTGATGCTGCAATGTTATATTATCGGTTGAAGAGCGGTCCCTGAAATTAGTATAGCCTGTAAACAAAACGCCTGCAGTACTATTTTTGCTGATCTCATAATCGGCACCTGCTTTATAATTGTTGTTATAGCGTACCCGCTGCTCATTAATGCTTTCCAGGATATGGCTGGTAGGCGTTACCGTAAGGTTAGAATTGGTAATAAAATATTGTTGGTTATGCTCGTAATTATAGCTGCCGTAAATATTTATTTTATTGTTCCTGTAATTGAGGCTAAGTCCGCCATTATACCTCAGCTGCGCACCCGTTCCAATGCCACCGGTAATTGTGCCATTGATACCATAACTATTATTCTTTGCTAATCTGATATCGATCACACTGAGCGCGTCGGCATCATATTTTGCAGAAGGGTTAGGAATGATCTGTACTTTATCTATATCTGTGGCTGGCATTGTAACAAGCATTTGTTTCAGCTCGCTTTGATTTAAATAAGTTGGGCGGCCATTGATCATGATCAAAGTTTTTTTACCCCTGAAACTAAGTCCGTCAATTGTTTCTACAACGCCCGGTGCCAACTTAACAACATCGTAAGCGCTACCGTTTGTAGCAACAGGGCTCTGCGCCACGTTGAGCGTGATCAGGTTTGGCTTGAATTGCAAAAAGTTTTTTTCGCTTGTAATAACCACCTGGTTAAGGTTTTTAGCTGATGGGTTTAATTGTATGGTATCTACCAAAGTTGTACCCGCCGTTATATTTATTACCGTACTAAAACTATCATACCCAACATAGCTAACCGATAAAATATATTTACCGCTGGCGATATTTTTAAAGCTACAAAAACCACTATCTGTTGTAACGGTTTTATGCAGTATACTATCTGTTATGTTTTGCAAACTGATATTGGCTATGGCAAGCGGGTTATGGGTTGACCTATCAATAATAATCGCAGCTATCTGTGCTTTGGCGTTTTCTCCAAATACGATCAATACAAAAAAGCAACCGATAACAGCTCTGCACATGAAATTCCCTTATTTATCATTCAAACTTAGCCGAAGGCCTAACTGTTATAAAAAAAATTACATATAACAGGATATTAGGGATGCAAAAGGGAATATTAACGATAGTTTAATATAGAAATATTATAGGTTTTATTTATATACATTAAACGTTGCACATAATATGTTACTTTAGAATAACCGATAACCTTTTAAAACAATGATCCTAAACTTAAACTTATGCCAGCAATTACCCTTGTTTTCGTTCACGGTTGGAGCGTAACTAACCTGAATACTTATGGAAACCTCCCTGCCCGCCTGCGAGATGAAGGAGCAAAAAACGGGATCAACATAAACATAGAGGAAATATTTCTTGGAAGGTATATTAGCTTTCATGATGAAGTAAGATTGCCTGATATATCCAGGGCGTTTGATACTGCTTTGGCAGATCAGTTGGGTGGTGCTACAAATTTTATATGCATCACGCATTCTACCGGAGGGCCTGTCATTCGTAACTGGTGGAACACGTATTGCAGATCAGCAGCATCGAAATTTACAATGAGCCACCTGATCATGTTAGCGCCTGCTAATTATGGTTCGGCTTTGGCTAAACTTGGGAAAGAAACTATTGGTCACCTGAAATCATGGGTCGATGGAATTGAACCAGGACAAGGTGTTTTAGATTGGTTAGCATTAGGAAGTGCAGAAGCATGGAATTTAAATGCAGACTGGATATTAAATGGTGGCGATCAAATTGGCCCTACAAAATTTTTCCCGTTTGTGTTAACAGGACAATCAATTGACAGAGCATTTTATGATTCTCTAAATTCTTATACCGGTGAAACGGGTTCTGATGGTGTGGTAAGAGTTGCTGCTGCTAATTTACAGGCAACGTACATAAAATTAGAGCAGCCGGTTCCGACAAAAAACAAAAACGGCATTCTAATTTCAGCTGAATTACAATTGACAAAATCTGCCCTTGCACCGAACACGCCGTTAAGGATCATTTCCAGAAGATCACATTCCGGTACCACCATGGGTATCATGGCGAGTGTACAAACAGGTGATGCACCAAGTATGGAAACCGTCAATGCAATTTTTGATTGCATTAAAGTAAACACGATCGCAGATTACACGCAACTCATAACAAAATTTGAAACCGAAACAATTGCCGTTCAGCAACAAGAAAAAGTAGAAGTAGAAAAAACATTATTCCCATCTGAAAGAACATTTATACACGATCGATATTCAATGGTGATCTTCAGGGTAACTGATTCAGAAGGTTTTCCGGTTAATGATTATGACCTGTTACTAACTGCAGGGGCTGCAAATGATTTCAACCATTTGCCTCAGGGATTTTTTGTTGACCGCCAGCAAAATAATAATAACAATAATACTATTACCTACTTTTTAAATTACGATATCCTAAACGGAGATGCTGAAGTAATGAATGCAGGCAAAGTTATCCGTGAGCAAATTCCGGGAACAGATATGTTGGGATTGCAATTAAAACCAAGGCCAGGCAGTGGTTTTTTTGTTAGATATGTTGACTGCCAGTTTACAGCTTCTAAAACATTATTCGATCAAATACTAAACCCAAATAGCACAACAATGATCGATATTGTCTTACAACGTGTTGTTGATAAGGAAGTGTTTAGAATGGAGGGGCTTGTTAGCGAGTTGGATTTTAAAAATACTTTGCCTTCTAATGATATAGTTGAGTAGGGATTACATTTAATGATATATCAATTATTTGTTACTGGTGACAACAGGTATGTATAATTACAATACAAGTCATCCTTAGGAAGGCTTGCGCCAGTGAAAGAAAGCAACGTCCTTATTCAAGAGATGTTACCGGGAAGGAAACTAGTGGTATATTTATTTTTTTACCGTCTTCTGAATTTAATATTAACAAATATGGGACAGATCCAATCATGATCAAATCATGTACTGGATCCGAATCGGAAAAAGAAAATTGATATTTGGAATACAATCCACTGTCATAAGGTACACTCATGGATGGGAAATAATGGCTGCTCACTAATCTAAAAGGTTTCAAAAACCATTCTCTTCCCAACGTATGTATTAAGCATCTTGATGTTTCGATGTAATAATTGTCATTTTCTTTAACGACAATATTCTGCGAGAGACAATCTATCAGTTTCGGGTTACCTCTAATTAAACTATCTAAACCTTTTTTATCTAACTTCAACTCTAAATTTTGCAAAGTACGCTTGCACAATAGCTTTCCATCGGTTGAATATATAACAATATGATATGGACTAGCGACTATTTTAGACAACCCAATAATTAATCCAGGTTTCTTTAAATAAACAATATTTGTAAGTGGAATAGTCGGGACATTAAATTTATACTTATTATGTTCTTCAAAAATTAACCTGGAATATTGATTCAAACTATCATTAAATATTTCCTCTAGAGTATCTGATATCATTTTATTTTCGACCATACTTGAAACTATATGATAATGGATTACCCTGTAATCATCTCCATAACTCTCTAATGTATCAACAAATACGTTCGGCAAAACCTTATGCATTAATCTGAAAGAATCACTAGATGGGATTAATGAATCGACCAAACCTTTGCTTATTATCGTATGTCGGAGAGTAGCTTTACAAAATGATGTATAGCAACATATTGAAAAGCATACGAATATTCCGATTTTTTTCAGAAAAGTATTACTTGTGTTGACTAGGTTCATTTTTTCAATGTAGGTTTAATATAATTCCATCATTATCATTTTTGGCTTGCTGAGGATAATCTCTACGCCATTCATTATAAACAGCAGGATTATGAACTTTATTTACATCTATCTGTATGTCATTTTGATTATAAGTTGTATTTGGACTTCCTTCATGATTGTTCCTTATTGGTTGATATGACGGATCTGTACCTCCATTTTTCTGTTCATAGGCATTAATTTCGCGAACATACACATTTTCTCTTTCTACAATGTTTTTTCTCTCTCCTTTTGTGCCATATTGTTCATCATAACTAAGGACTATACTTCCACTTGCATTATATTTATCAATAGCTGTAGGATCTGTTTTACTTAATGTTAATGCGTCGTCTGCGTCTATTGCATGCCCTCCTTCATGCAATAAAATGGTAGACGGTGACAAATATCCTTTTATATATTGGTTTATTGCTCCTTGCTCCTCAACTGGTAAATCAGCGTTTGGATCCCAATCAATTTCACCTATTAAATCTTCTCCTTTGTCAGTTTTTTGCCCCAGTTTTGGTGTAAATTCAATACCTGCTCCTTGATTATCTAACGTTACTCTATATTGCCGAATCACTAGTACAGCTTTTGAATCTGCGAGTTGAGACCATATTTGAGTACCTTTTTCAGTATTCATGTTGTACGTAATTGCTGCAGCCACTTGCGATACATAAGCAGGAAGCCCCTTTGGCAATGTCATTCCAGGTGTATAATCAATATATTTGTTATCAGCATAATAAATCCTAATTATCTTGCCATCAGGATCAATAAATAAGATGGGATTATTTGCCGCAAAATTGTAAGGGGTTAAATCCGGATACTTTTTTTGCAGAGGATCAATACTCAGCCACCTACCAATTCTTCCGTCATAAATCCTTGCGCCAAAATCATAATCTCCGCTAGTTATACTTGGATCTTTTTCTTTTCCATTAAACCCATATCTATAATTATTATTAGGCACGGCAAATGATCGTCCCGGCATTTGCATACCACCTGAATAGTAATCATTTGCTGTAATAATATCTGCATTATAATAATCAGTAACGTCATCGTTATTAATATCTACTGCTAATTTTTTATCATCAACAGTTGCCAATACATTACTTGAATGATTACTTAACTCAAAAAGTTTTATTCCTCTCGTAAAGCTATTAAATATTCCGTTACCATATTCTGTTGCAAGCGCAACTGTCAGCGAAGTAGAATGCTGCATATTTAGGCTTGTTTTCACAAGTCCAAGTCTGCTGATGCCATATATATCTGCTTCTGTCAAACGCAGGCTGTCTGTTTTTTCATAAATACTCATTACGCCACCATTAGCGTCGCGCACATAACAAGTAATATCCGCAATACCAGTCGTTGGCATAATAGTTTTGCTTAATCTATTGCCAGATGCATCATAGGTATAGGTAATTATGGTGCCATCCGTTTTTTTGATACTGCTTATTTTGCCGTATACGGTCCAATTCACTGCACTAATTCCTTCTTGCACATCGCTTTTCAGATTACCGATAGCATCGTACTTGTAATTATCCGTGTTTTGGTTATCGATATCCTCTGTATAGTTGGCTGATGAAACATTATCGGCGACATGATTTAATTGATTAGTAGTAGCGTTGTATTGATAATGCAGATCGTCCATTGCAAGATTTGTAGCGCTTGCTCCGTTACGCAAGTAACTCATAATATTACCGTTGGGGTCATAACTTAACCGCTCTTTATAGTCGTTTATTTGCACAGGTGTAAATACTCCAGTAGTGGGATTAAGACCGTTATAAGTATCCGTGCGAGTGATCCTGTTTAATTGATCATAGTGGTAATTATATACCAGTGGGTTCCCCAATTTTGGAATATTAACAGCCATTGCCGCTATATTACTGTTATACAACGGTGCAGCATCGCTCAATGCACCTAATATACCCGAGCTTACTGAACCATCAATCGATTTATAATCTCCCGGATAATAATGCAAGCTAATACCATAGGCATCATTTGCAACAGGTGGTAACTCAGTAGCAAAAGCCACATCACTGCCTTGTGTTGAAGGATTTGATAATACACACGGAGGTAATGTGGGATCTAAGTTTGTATATAAATAATCTCCTGCGTCGTTCGATCCAAAACCTGGAACGAATGAAATACTGTTACGTGCATCATATTCTACAGGTTGATTATTAGTACGATTATTCACTACTAAATTATCCAGGCTTGTACCTGCAGCACAGCCGGTACCATTAGAAATTGCTTTACCTCCGCCAAATACCTGGTTTATTCCTTTCAACCATCCTTGTAAAGTATAGCTATAATCGATTCCCTGCACCTGTAATTGACCTATAACTGTTCGTGCAAGTGGGCCATGCTTGTAATATGAATAAGCTGCATCTCGATCCCATACAATACTATCACAACTTGTGTATACATCAGTCAAACGATTCAATGCATCATAATTATAACGATGATGAAATGCATCGGGTTGTCCTGGTTGATAATCGACCTGGTCGATTTTACCACTAACAAGATCATAATTATAAGCAATTAATTTAAAGCGATTCTGCGCAGCAGTCATAACAGCAAGTCCCCTATAATCTTGTAAAAGCGTATCAACGTTACCATGAACATCGTATGTATAATACGTGGCAGCATATTGGAACGGATCTGATTCAAGATTCTTCGTATAAGTATAACTTATACGATTACGCAGATTATTTTGCGTAATAAATGTACCCATTATTGGAACGCTCGGAATATCATATACCGTATACGTGATCTGTTCTTTAGGACTACCAGTCGCTAACCAATTTTGTAGTGCAGTATTATTCTGGCTAATGATTTGTGTCATTGCAGTAGTTGTCGGCTTTTGCCCAACTTCAATGATACGACCTATAGGATCATATACGGTATAACTATATTTACCATCAATTGCCTGTTGCGCATTTTGGCTTACTACTATCCTACCTAAAGCATCGTACCAAAAACTTGATGTATTGGCATCAGGTGTTTTTTGCTCAACTGCTGTACCAAGGGTATTGTAACGATAATCAGTAGCATACGTATGCGGCATCAATATATCTATACCTGCCTGCTTAGCTGCTTCTACTGCTGCAGAATTGGTAAAGTCCGGATGAACACCTTTTGGTGGTACTGTTTTAACAAGGTTACCTGCCAGGTCATAATAATACAAAGTATAATGGTATTCCTTTGTTATATACAATGCCGTGAATTGTTCCTGAACATTTCGTGTCTGTGCTAAATATGCAGTTTGAAAAGACGCTAATAAATTTTGTAGTCTTAACTGATAAATATTTTGTGCGGCATTGATGGCCTGTGCATCAGCTTGCTGACAAGGAGATGGCGTTACAAAATTTAAACCTGCTGTATCAGTCAATGCATTATCATCTCTACAAATAACTGTTATACCCGGAGGATTTCCTGAGCCAAGGTCGCAACCCGAACTATGTACGGCCTGGGCATACTCCAGCCAGCTATATTGCATACCTGTTTTATAATTCAGGTAACTGGCAAAAACTTTATTGCCGGCAACAGCATTTGTATCAAGGTCTGTATCTGTAAAATCCGGCGCCGATGCTAACGATGTTCCTGCAAAGACAGCTTTATATTGAGCGGTCAATGTGCTTAACGCTGCGCAGGTATAACATTTTGTACCTGACAGATCATAACCGCATTTTAAAAATTCTGGCAATGGCTGCGGAGTAGACAATGCAAAAGATGATGATGAATAGGTTGTATCATATATCACTGAATCTGGCGGGGCAGAATATTGGTATGTTACATCTAATGTAGGACGCTTGGTCACATCAGGATATTTGTTTGAGCAAAAAGATACATACCTCAGCGAGTCACCCGGGGAGAAATTGTTTATATACATCTGCGCCCCTGCATTTCCATTATAAATCCACATATGAACTGCTTGAGCTACATCCATATGTATGTCTTGAAAAGGATCTGATATTGGAGGTAGTAGGGGATTGTATGGAGGAGCAGGATTATAAGGAACAATTATTTGCGTCTGTCCTCCCGATTGATAAGGCGCTAATATCTGAGCTGGAGATGAACTTTCATTCCAATTAGACGGATACAAACTTACAAACTCTAATGTTGTTTGTGGAAGCCCATCACTACGAACAGAATGTGCATCTAGATATGCAGGTGGGTACAAACCAGTCGGGGTTGCATACAAATTCATCACGGCAGAGCTTATTGTTAGATCTTCCGATAGTGTTGATACACTATCAAATTTAAAAAACGTACTACTGCCAAAATATGGGTAATTAGGAATTGTTTCAGAAGTGTTTACAGCCTCTATTAGGTCCGTTGTAGTATCAGCTATACCTATACCAATACCAGCAGCTGTCGTATCTCTTATTATTACAGAAGTAGTTGCGTAAAAAACTTTATTAACCGTGTGTAATACATTCGGGCCTTTACCCACAACATGAATCGTATCGATGTGGAATGGTAAACAGGCTGTATCATATATCACCAGTGTATCTGGCACTTCCTGACTATATTTTATGATCAATGTAGGGCGCTTTGTAACATCAGGATATTTGTTCGAACAAAAAGACACATAACGTAGCGTATCTCCGGTGGTAAAATTGCCAATGGTCATAGCTGCACCAGTATTCCTGTTACTGTACCAAAAACCAACAGCCAACCTTGCATCCAAATGTAAGTCTTGAAAAGGAGCAGCTATCGGTGGCACACCATTGAAAACCTGTTCTCCCGATTCGATACCTTCAAGCGTACTCACAGAAGAGCTTTCATTCCAATTATACGGCCCGTCTCCTGCAGCTATATACCAGCTAGTGAAGTTTACTATTGTTTGAGGCAAACCAGTTGCGGGTAAAGAATGCGCTGTTGTATAGTTAGGAGGATACAGTCCTGCGGGATCTGCATATAAATTCATCACCGCAGAATCAACTACCGCATTTGCAGGAATAGTTGATATACTATCAAATTTAATATCTGTAAAAGTACCAAGGTATGGATAAGATGCCAGGATCCCGGAAGGACTTGCAGCTTCTATTTGATCTGTTGTGGTATCAGCTGTAGTAGTCCCATTTATAGAATCTTTAAGGATCACCGAAGATGTACAATAAAAAGTTTTATAGGTATAGACTGTATGATAAGTACCTGCAGGCGTTTTAGTAGAATCGATATGCTTTGTACAACCACAATGCTGCAAACCTCCATACATACCTACACTAAGTGTATCTCCATATTCATTTTGCAAGTAAGCATTTAATGAGCTCAATACGCTTGGGTTATATCCTGCCGCCACTGCATTGGATACTATCTGCGCATATTGTTTACAATTACAGCTATCCACAGAAGCTGTAACATCATGATATAATAAAGGATTTTTATCATAAGGTTTAGGTGATATAATTACATAAGGATTGCAATACTGATCTTTGCCAATTCCATTGGCAGCATATACAGCGTTTACAATTTCTTCAAAGCTTGTATCATTATAAGTATTTGCCGGTACTGCCCCTGGCGGAATAGATGACGCTCCATTAGGATTTGCATCATCGGTTCCCTGGTTACATACTGCAACCATACGCGATATGATCTGGTTAATGATCGATGTTTGCGTTGCTGTTGGCTCACCCGCTAAAACACTACATTGTAATAATTCACTTTGCCAGTTTGGTACATAACTAAGACAAACATTTTTTGCAAAGCTTGCTGCAGAATCTATATAGGTAGTTTCGTCAGGCATTGTACCCGGCGTAGTTTGAAAAATACCAGGCGCCTGAAGTTGTTGTGCCAATAAATTATAATCACTAACAAAATGTAATGAATACCCCTGGTGCACCAGATCAGCCGTATCAGGATTAAGTGCATTTTTTTGGATATAGGCATTCACCATGGAATCCCTCAGCACATTGTATAAACTTTGAAATGCTATCCAAAGATTATTTGACTGATCTGTAGTTAAACCGGAATATGGCGGATTAAGCGGACTTGCAATACAGGCGCTTTTAGCTGTTGGATCAGCAATGCTATTACATACTGCTCCGGTATAAGCTAATTGCCAAAGGCTTTCACCACCCTGCCATTGCTGCGTTACATATTTGGTCATAGTTGCCGCATCAGCGGTTGATACAGAAAAGAACGGATCACTGGCTACAATATTAGTAAAGTAATTAGCAGGAACCTGGCTATATGTAGTTATCTGGCTAAAGTTATCGCGCCAATCATAACTAGGCTGCAGGTTATTTTCAGCAAATAATAATTGTTTGTATTCGGGATGATAAGGCAATAATGCATTGGCCCATGAATATTGAAATAAATGTTCAAATTGATCAGGTGTGGTGTTAGGTAATATTGGCATTATTGTTTGATCCACATCTCCCAGCTGAGTCAAATAGTTACCTAATACAGTAACACTAACACCATTAGTAGGCCTTAGATAAATTGGCTGTTCGTTATAAAAGTTTTCCGGATTAAATATATTGTACTTATCATACATTGAGGAATGCGCTGCCACGGTTGGATCCTGGGCATACTGGCCACTATAAGGGATCATGTCCGCCAGCATTTCCTGTTTAATATTATCAAGTGTATGCGATATGGTAGTTGACAATTTATTACAGTTAGCCACATCAGCTGCATAAGTGGTTTGTAGTTCATTTACTTGTGTTGGTGTTAATGAAATTACAGATGGCAGTCCGAGATCAGCAGCATACTTTCGTTCAAAATCTGCGAAAGTAGCCCCTAAAGTATCTAAACAAGCCTGAGCGGTCATTTGCACAGCAGGATTATTACATCCCGATTGTGTTTCCATTACGCCTTGTACAGAGTCGATAATAGTCTGTAAGGAATTACATACGCCTACACCTGTTTGTGTATATACTGAATCATATTGCTGTAATGTACTCTGATCAATACTTAATGTTTTTCTTACGGTATAAGAGCCAACGTATAATTTAATTTTTTGCGTAACTGTAGCTGTATTTACATTATTATAGTTCCACACAATTGGCGGGATGATACCCGATTGATCAGTGACCGATATCTGTAAATTATAGATACAATTAAATGGTTTTACTCCGCCGCAAGTAGGTATCTGTAAAGTATTAGGCGGAAAATTATAACTAAAAGTGAAATCAGTAGAGTCTGGTCCAGGCACCAATATATTAGAAGTAGACTCAATACTCCCATCGCTTTTAACAATATTTGAACCTAACAAATTTCTGTTTATCATTGTACCTGCCTGATTCGTGTAATCAGCAGGATTACCATTATCCAAAGAATCCATTGTGGCAGGAGCATCTCCTGTTAATGCGGTAGCAATTGTCCGCCCATGCATGTCTACATAGTTTACACTCATTTGCCCATTTGGGTCTTCTACCATGTTTTCAAAATAGTGAGAATTGTCTCCTACTTCTGTACCAAATAAACCATCCAATATTTCTTGTGGCGCTGTTCCGTAATAATATTTGGTTTCATGGCCGCTGCCCATTTTAAATGCCGGCCCTACTCCGCTTTGAGACAGTATCCTACCTGTTGCATCAGGCATATACCTTGTAACGGTATAAGGAAAACTATCCGCATCAGGTATATTCTTATTGATGCTGTCATTTATTTCAGGATTTGAAGGACTATAGTATTGAGCTGTTCCGCTATTATCACTTAATCCTCTCGTAATACTATTTCTTGGATCACTATTCGGTGTAAGGTCAAAATATTTTGTAGGATCTGTATTAGCAGCCTGTCCATTAAATAGATTAAGGTTTTGTGTATAGGCAACTATATTGTTGATACCCGGAGCAGGCAAGATCTGAATAGCAGGACGCCCTTGTCCGTCATAAAAAGTTTCTGCTGAGATAGTAGTGTTGGTAGTATTGTCCTTGGTTACAGTTTGCCTGTTGCGTAATGATCCGTCAAAATATTGTATAACCGTTTTATGTTTACCATCTTCGGCATAAGATGTATTCACCTGCCAGTTAAGACTATTGTTATGTCCACCAAATGCAAAAGAATTAACAGCAGACCATGGGCCCACTTGTTCTGTTCCTGTTTTGGTATAATTAACCGCACGAACACGATAATATAATTTACCCACACCATCATAAAATAATGGGATGCTATATCCTACTTTATTTAATGGAAGATCAACACGCGTAGCATTATTTTTTAATAATAAAGCCGTACTAAAATTGTTACTAGCGTCTAAATAATTTGCCTGCAATTCATCTTCGAGCCATGTCCATTCAAGTTGCGTATAATTATTTCCTGAGCCACCGGGCCATTGCCAATTTACATTTAACTCATCAGGAACAACTCCAGGCCCCGCAACCGCTGATAAGGATTGTGGTAAAACATTATTTGCTAATTGATAATAACGCGTTACCTGCATGCAATTTTCTAAACGCAACATCCCTCTTGTATTGTAAGAGTTGATAGCCGGCGCAGTAATTTTCAAAATAGTTACACGCATGTATTCAATATTGTCAAAACTTATATAGGCTTTGGCAGTATACTTCGTATTGGCGGTATTGCTATAGGTAACCGTAAGCGATGTATCCACAAAATTTTGCGTAAAATTTTGATGGCCATAATAAATACGGATTCGAACGTTTGCTGAAAAATCTGTACCTACATAGTTAGGCGTTTCTTCTATTAAACTAAGTGTGATAATATTTTTTATTGTTTTTGAAACTTCCTGGTTATTATCTTTTACATAATTAACCTGAAGCGGTGCAGCAGTATCTGCAGTATTAAATCCTGAAAGGCTCGCTACCTGCGTTCTTTCAACACCTCCGTCATACCCAACCTGGGCCGTAGCTATATTGCCAATTAACAAGCATAGTGCAACCCAAAGCAATTGCATCGGATATAACATGCGTATCATTTTTTTATTTTTAATATTTTGCCCCATACAGTAATTAGTTATCAGGATCAGATTTATAAATTAATTATATTCTACTTGTTAGTTTAAATGTTTCATATCCTTTTGCTGGAATGTATTCACCATTGACATCTTTTACAATCCTATCGTTAATATTTGCCGGCATAGTGATCTTATCTCCATAATCAATTTGCTTATAAATAAATGCAACTACCTTTTGTTTCATTAAATAAAACGAGCCTTGTTGCTTGATCAGATAAGGTATGTTTTGTGCTGATCTTGAAAAATCATTAAACTGGGAAGAATCAAGATCTATCAATAAACTGCTGGTCTGCGTTATATCGATCGGCATACCCGTTTTTTCTTTGTACCTGAATATAACAACCTCTCTCGGCTGCGAAGTGCCATACAATATCTGTCGGCTTTTTACTTCTATTGTTATAATACCACTTTGCTCCGGCAATACTGTGGCAACATACTTATTGGCTATTTTTTGTATAGAGGAATCTTCCATTTTTACACCCATATAATTTTTCAGGTTGGTGCTTATAGGAGTTTTGTTAGTAACCAATATCATGTGTTTAGCATTATTGCTTACCAATAGCAACAACGAATCATTTACCAATTGCTCCATTTCACCAAACTTCATATACACACCATTTTTAACAAAGTAAAATTCTGCGGCTGTTGTTGCGGTATCAGTTGGTGCTGATATAAAACTTGTGCTATTGTGTAACTCCACACTCGCATGCATTGGTATATGTTTATACGCATTACTTATATCCAAATATTGCCTAAGCGCACTTAAGGTATCAGGCTGTTGTGCCCTGATAGTTATCGGCAAAAGCAACAAACAACAGATCGCTACTTTAAATGGGATGGTTATTATTTTATTATGTATGGCCATTAATTATGTTATATTTTACTGAACAGTTGTTATATTTTTTTGCGTAGCGCTCCTGGTTTCTGAAATTGTTTTTATGCCTTGTATGGTTTCTGCTTTGGTACGAACCAGCGTTCCATCTTCATCATACTCATAAAATGTTGCGTAATTATTTTCATCTAATTGCGCTACAAGCCGCTGTGATATCGGATCGTACACATAGCTCTTCATGTTAGCATTAAAAGGATGAATACGGATGTCATCAAAATAGATCATGCTGCTACTACTATTTGCAATGGTCATGGTCATGCTAGTAGCTCCAGGAGGCGCTGTAAAAAATCCTTCATACCGTTGCCACCCGTCAATTATAGGGCCTGCGGCTACAAATGTTGCTTTGGTACTTGCCCCATCATTGAATTGCAGATTAACCTTGCTACCGCTAAATGTAGCTGCTGTACATGGCACGCCTGTAGCTGGATTACCACAATCTTCGTGCACCCAGGCACTAAACACCATTTGTTTATTGCTTGGAATACTGAATTGTTCATTAAGCATTTGCGGTGTTGCAGGAATAGGAACTGTTGTGGTACATCCTGAAATTGTTGTAAGGTCCTTATATCCTATGGGTGCAGGGCCTGATGGATTTGTTAAATTATAGGATATTAAATAATGGCGTAATCCATAATCTCCAAAAACCATAGTGTTATAAGAATTGTCAACAGCACAGTTTACTTTATAGAACCCTTTGCACAAATAATAAGTAAAATTATTCTGAATACCTTTTATCATATCACCTGCGTAAGTACCTTGATACGGATTACTATTAGTGCTTATTGTAATAGGATTAGATCCACCATTTAGAGGACTTAAAGTGACATTAATACCAAAGTGCTCATATTGTGTATTAAAAAAATTGCAGGGGATATTAGTGGGGTTTGTAATTGGATGAAAATCACTACCATCAATAGCGGTAATATTATAATTCCCGGGCGTGCCAATGTATATATATTCACCTAAATCAATAGTAAGACTTGCAACAAAATTAGTGTAAGGATTATATCGATAACCCGGAGCAGGACAAGTGTTACTATTTCGTTCGCCGCCAATAGCCCCATTATCGCCCAGATTATCTGTAAGCAACATAGAATAACCCGTTCCACCAGCATTATTAGTAAAAGGCGTTGTTTGTAAATAAGATTGTAAACCACTATTGCCAAGATAAGATCTATTAAAAGATTCCCAGTGTCCGTTGGCATCTTTGTAATCAGCGTCTATAATATTACCACCTAGATTTATTAATGAATTTATATTAGGTGTATAAGGATTTAAAGCCATGCTAAAAGTATCCAGTGGTGCAGTAGTTACCGGAAAGGTCATTGTATTATTTCCTGGTACTATTCCTAACACATACTTACCGGTATGTGCAGTAAAATTCATGTTATCAGTATTGAGAACTTGGGTAGGATACATCTTGTTCATATCAAAGAAATGCAATTGCGAACAATTGTTTGCAGATTCGGTGGTGTTAGGATCAATTGTTTCATTGTATGCTTGATCTTCAAAACCATCATATCCCGATTCGCTAGACCTTGCATTATTGGTGATCGCAACAGGTAAATTTTTATTATACCCATACTGAGCAGCAGTATATATATTCAACGCGTCTTTCGTTTCTAATTCAAGACTACGACTATTAATTTTTGTAGTCATGTTTTTCCATACCCAATTGCTGTTAGGTGCATTTGGTACTAAGTTTTTGGTGTTAAAATCCCAGTAAGATTTAAAATTTTTAATAAACCCATTTTTAGAAAGATTAGTTGCTATTGTGGGATCGGATTCTGTTCTATTTCCGTAAAATACAAGCCCCTTGAATGCTTTGTAACTACCTAGTAACCCCTTACAGTACGGATTGATTAATTGTTCAAGATACAAACCTCCACATGCCGGCAATAAAGTTTGTGTTTGGGTACAAACATTTGAACTAGTACTAAATGTTTGAATCTCATCTGGATCTATTTGCCATTTTTCGTTATATTCTGATGCAGATGCATTTATTACTTTACTTGCATCGATAGATAATTGTTGAATACTTCCATTTGTAACAATAGGGCTATTAAGACTTGTGATCGTTTGTACATCTTCATCCAGCATATTGCGTTTACCGGAACGCACTATTTTAAACGTAACACCATTTTTTGTATATGGATTTCCTGCCGAATCTATAAATACTAAATGAGGTGCAATATCAGTAAGCGAGCTACTATTTTTAGTAGTATCATACGCCCAAATTTTGCTGACAGTAGGAGACTCTGGTACACAACCTGCTGATTTTCCAGAACCGGCAGTAAGATAAAGTTCATCGCCACTTTCAAAGATGCTTTGATCAAAACCTGAGATGATGAGCCCTTGAGAAAAATTAACTCCGCTATATACGGCATCAATATTTTTATACGCCGGCCCCATACCACTATACGCCCAGTACGCCGGATAGGTAGTACTATAAACAGGCTGATTAAATTCATTGTTTACCTTACTAACAACCAGGCTTCCTGTTTCTCCGTCATACAATAGATTCTTTGCCGTGGTTTTACTACCTCTGTCGATAACAACTACACTATCCAGTATGCTATGATAGCTTACTACTTTGGTAGAGGTTACGGCCCTGTAAACATTTTCCGTATTACCATAAACCGGCCAAGGAAAAGGTATCGGAAGCGGCCATGGCACTTCGAAAATATCAATATTAATTTGCCACTCCTGGCTGCTGCTGTTTACTGAAAATTCTCTTGCATCATTCATTAACTCAACATCAACACCGGTATTACCCTGTGTTATTGCACCGGTCTGTCCGTTTACAAAACTGAATTTATCATTCATTCCATTGGCGCCGGTGTTTGAGTAATGATCTTCAGTGTAATTGACCGGAGTAACATCATCATTCTCTGCATAGGATGATTGGGTTTTCATCTTGCCATTCATATCATTATTAATTACAAGAAAGCCCTGCGACAGGTTCTTATAATCATACGCATATTTGTTGAAAAAATTAGTGGTAGAATTCACATGCTCTTCCAGATCAGAAGAAGGATCTAAACTTGTATTTGAATATATAACAGGATAATCTTTCGACGTATAATATTCAGTTACCTGTTTGCCAACGCCTGACCTGGTATGCTGACTTGTATCTGTATTATTATTTAAAGAACTCACTGTTACTTTACTATAGCCAACCGAAGGCGCAGGGAAAAATGCGTCTAACACAGGATTTTCTATGGCGCCATAAGAAGCAGGGCCAAGTGGCAAATTATCTTCTACCTGCTGAATTGTTTGAAATGGATTTTCTTCTCCTCCGATCGAAGGTTCATAAGATGCTACTCCACTACTGATCGTTCTTGTTGCTCCATTAAAAACTTCCGTTGTTGTATAATCATATTTTTGACCGTACATCGAAGTATACTGGCCTGTCATTGGTTGCCAGTTATCTTTCAATACAATAGACTTTACACGCTGACCACCGCCATATTTAAATCCATCAGGATCATCCAGGCGTACAAATGATTTACTTACATCAACAAGTTTTGCCATGTTCTCATCACTGCGCAAATAATTAAGCGGGTTACGAAATGCATCTCTAAAGCTGGTTAAGAAAGACATAAATGCTGTACCTAATTGGCTCAGCACCGGGTCTGCTAATAGATCATAACCCGGGAAAGCCTGATCTGGCAATTGCTGGCGCAAATATTCTATTGTGGTTAATGTAAGTGGCCCCACTCCATCAACCGAATTTAAACTAACCCAAATAGTATGGCCGGTAGGATCTGATGAACTTAATCCCGAATTTTGTATGGTAGCGTAACATGTTAAATATTCATAATCGTTTGGCATCCTAACCCAAAGCTTGAATGCCAATTGGTTTAGTTGCCCCATTCCCTTTATATATCTCTGGTTAACATCCGCATCAGATGTGCAAGCAACAGGCACTTTCATAAATACCACATTATTGTCAGTAATAGTTCCTAACCCGGAGACAGTATATAAACGATTGGAGTATCCTCCTGTAGGACTGCTGCCAAAACCCAGTATCTGTGTCATATCAGTGGCACGTAAATTCTGCACATATGCGTAATCGTCAGTCTCATAATTAACTTCAAGCTGACCGCCTGAAGGCAATAATATTTTTTTAAGGGACCAGGCTCCCGCATTCTTATCAATCGTTGCTTTTTGCGCAGCATCCTGTATCGCATATGGATAAACAAGATTACTCATCCCTGAAGGATTCATAGAACCAGGCTTGTAATTACCCCAACGGTCTGAACCATTAAAAATATAATTGGGATTTCCTGTACCATCCGTATTTGTATAAGAAAAAGCATATTTATTTTTATTGGCTCTATTCTGCCCATTAAAAGTAAAACTGATACTATCTAAAGTAAGTTTACCGCTGGTCTTATCGATGTTATCAGGTGTGCCTTTGCATAGATTATAGCTGTACCAAAAATGAACTGTTTTAATAGGCTTTGCTTTAGCTAAGCCATTTTTTTTAAGGTCAGCTTTATTATACAGGTCAATCCTATCTAAACGTTTGAATGAATTATCACTGCCATTAACTCCGCCATCTTCATTCACAGCACCTTTCCCGTCTTGTCTATCCTTTAAAGTAAAGATGGCTATCATACTTTTAGATTCGATAGAATGCATATACCATGATTCTCTCAAACCATAATTAACGATCCCTTTATCGTCTTTTGTTTCAGAACGATTGCCGCCATTAAAATTAGCCGTATCTCCATTCGTTAAAGGTGTACGCCATTTATGTACTGCCCAGCCGTCAGCAGTTGAGTTATCTATGATCCGGGTATAATTAAATTTAACAGCATTACCCATGTCATCATCTGTAATACCATCTCCTGTTAAGTCTACGTAATCGGGTGACAATACGCCGGATAATAAAAACGAATGGGCGTATGCCGGCGTTTGCTTAATTTCCACATAGCCATCGGCACGACTATCATCAAATAATAAATGAGACTGCCCTGCATCCATCCAATTCTGGCTTGCATCAACAGCTACTTTATCAGCATCGGGACCAAGTCCCTGATTTACAGAAAAAGTAAAATCTTTTTCACAAATATTATATACCGGTATGCCATATACATAACGTTTTCCGGTAGCTTCCGTTACATCGATTTCAGAAATATGATGCCCTTTTCTATACCCGCCTGTTCTTGGAATGGTAACATAATTCAGGTTATTATTTGGATCCAGGATCACATCTTTATTGTAACTTTTAATTGCCTTATCCAATCCTACAATAGATGCTTCATCAGCAGTTAAAAAACTAACAACTTGTGACCGCTTTTGGCGGGGATCTGATAAAGATGTTTTGATCTGAGATGTAATATTTAATGGTGTTCCATCATACGCAAAATGTTGCAAGCTTGGCAATATCATTGGATTAGATGCTGAACCAGATAATTGAAACCTTACCAGGTCCGTTCCACCAATATTAGCATACTGACCAGCATTTAACACACTGCATTCTCCCGGGTTACGGAAATAAACATTTTCATGAACCCCATTAGCGGTGGTAAATGGAACAGCATCATGCAGCATATTGCCCGTTACCCACTCGCCAGAATGTGTTGGTGTACTTATGGTATTGATATTTACCCCATAATGAAGAAAGATACCAATGTCAAGTCCAAAGCTATTACTGTTATCATGCGAAATAGTAGAATTGTCTCTTACATAACCTACATCATTTCGATAAGCCCTTATAGAGCCCCCTGTTCCTTCGCCTTGTATAGAAAAAATATCATAGGTATATTGTGGTGCAGATACAATTGGTGTATTTTGCAATACCTCTTTATCATTAAAGCGCGTGAAATCCATTATGGCATCTTCATTGTTCACCGCTTGTTGGTAATATAAATAACCTACTAATGGCTTTTTCTGTGTTATATCGCCTGATGCAACTTCCGATTTTTGTTCATACGCTTCCAGATCTCCATCTGCAAAAAAACCATAACCAGGACTACCTCCAATTTCTATATGCCCGGAATAAGCCGTATTGGTAAGTGGCATACGTATAGTAGGACTATAGCTTGGTTTAGCAAAACTTATGGTAGTAGAATGGCCAAAAGACAATTCGGCATCTTCCGTACCCGGACCAACTCCTGATACACTGGCTTCTGATCTGCTAAAACTAACCTGTTCTCCTTCCTGCAATGCAGCAATACCTGACCTGGAATTATAATTTGTACTTACACCATAACCAAAAGTTGCATTTTGATCATTTTTAGAAGCTTGTGCGGTAAGTGATACACTTGGTGAAAGCGTAAGCCCTGTTCTTGAATTAAAATCTGCGCTTAACCCGGCCGTTATTCCCGGAGATATTTTTTCTGAGCCCGCATTTCTACTGCAGCTGATCCCAATACTTCCTTTGGGATCAAAATCAAATGCAGGCCCCAGGTAATTATTAATAGATAACCCAACAGATATACCTGCACCAACATTAAATATTCCTAAGCCGCATTCTTCTGCATCGGCACCCATAGAAAAACCAAAGGTCTTATTCGCCTTCATTCGTTGCTGTTCTACCAGCGTATCAGTTCCATCAAAATCATCCGGCACTCCCCGCATATTACGGTTGATCGTTCCGGGGTTAATGTTCCAGCCTAAGCCAACCCAGCTTGCTTCCTGTTCCATCGTAATATTGCCATCATAAAATATGTTAACAGGATAGCCGCCTACATCAAGCAAGGGAATATTATAACTAAAATCTCCCGTAAATAAATTCACCATTTTATCAGTACCAACAGATTTAAAAGAAGCCATCTCAGGCTGACTAGGGCCGCCAATAGTAGGATGATTATAGTGCCTTGTTCTTGTAACACTTATCTTCTTCGATAAATTTATTGCCGCTTTTTTTACAGTATTATTTATTTCCGGAGAAGCAGGAATTGAATTAATTTTTTCTCTTGTATTTATGGGCGCATAATAATTACGATAATAATCATCATCATTCCTTGTTCTTGCATACGAAGGCAAGGCAATAGATAAATAAAAAATACTGAAGAGAAACCAAGCAGCAGCTTTTTGATATTTCACTAATAATAAAATCATAATTATAGAGTCAGTTAGTTTTTTAATATTTTTATTTGATCAGAAAAAAGGCCACATTCTTATTCTTTTTGCTATCGATGACCTGCATTGAATAAGTTGTTTCTTTTTTAAAATTATTGTCGAGTTTGTATGTAAAGAAATTTTCGCCGTATGCTATATGCACAGATTTTTCTTCTATTTCATTTCCATCAGGCCCTATAAAAGTGATTGTACCGGTATAGTCTTTATCGTAAGAATAATATTTAACCGAAAGCGTAGAACTTGTAAGCTCATGAACTCCTTCTGAAGGTTCTTTGTCGCTTAGCAACAAAACATAATTGGTTGATACCGGCTGCACAGCTGGTATTTGTTGTGTGGATATTTCAAAATCCCATACCTGTGTTTTAGCTGCATAGCTCTCTCCATCTTGTGCTACCACTTGCCAAGCATACCATTTTCCTTTTTCGAAACTAGGATATGCTCCCGTATAATTCATAACGCTGTTTGGTACATTCAGGTCTATATAAAAAGGTGCATTTAATTCAACCGCTTCTTCCGGTTTTTGGCCGGGAAGGATCTCTGCAACCAGTATTTCATAATGCAATTGCTGGAACATCGTAAGCGGAGCAGGCGGTTGCCAGGAGAATTGTGCTGGTTGTGTTTGCAAGACAGAACTATCTGCAGGTAATATTAGTATTGGCGGACTTAATGGCGCAACATCAAACGGAACACAAACTTCATTCAGCTCTGCTCCAGATAAATGCCCTTGTCCAGTAAATTTAAAGCAGGCCATATAACTGCCTACTGTTAAAAACTGATCCATTTTATCTCCCGAAAAATACGTGTACTGCGGATCAAGATTCGCTTCATTTAATTGCTTGCTTCCTTTTTCTAATGTAAAAGTGGAAGTGGTAGCACTCAATACCTCTGCTCCTGTTTGCCTGTCTTGTATCGTTAAAACAATATTGCAGTTTAACGGATAATCCGAATTATTGATCGCCAGGATATTCCACAGCTGGCTTTTTTGCATAATGCCTACTTCCGGTAATATGGGCTGAATAGTTATTTGAGCCATCCCGCAACAAGTAATGAAAAGCAGTAATAGTATAATGCCTGTTTTCTTCATACAATATTTTTAAAATATTTTATTAAACGTTATCCTACCCATATCAACCGGCATCAGCGCTCCACTGTAAGCCGGCAAATACACTTTATCATAATTGAATTGAATTGTACCAATATTTTTTATCAGTATCCCCATTCCCGCAGTACCGCCCCACAGATCCTGTGTGCCATTTAATTTTGACCATTTAACGCTTGCACTAAGCGTTAAAATATTTTTATAGTTATAAGAAACAAGTGGCTCTACTGTTACCAGGTGAATATTTAACTGATCGGTAACCGTAAGATTTCCCTGGAATATGAACGGCGTTAAATACACACTATGGTTTATTGTAAAAGTGCTGGCGTTATCATATACAATTGCAGTATCGGTTTGATTGGTATAAAACTTTGTATACACTACATTGGTACTCATATTTAATTTAGCCAGCTTATAACTATAGCTTGAAATAGCATTCAATGTATTGTACCAGCTTTGATACACTACATTGCCTCCGCCTGAAAATAATTGCGATGTTGGATAATAGCCAATAGACACAAATGGATAGCGTGGTATAGCAAGTGATAATTGGATCGATTTAAAAACGGCCGAGTTAGAATAACCCGGAGCAGTAAGCGGACTATTAAAATCATTTTTACTGATGGATGCATCCAGCGATAATTTTTTCTTCAAAAAAAGCTGGTTAACATGAAGCAAATAGGCATCCTGTTTTACATTTGAAGTATAAATAGTGAACGATTGAAATGCCGCCCCCATTTTACTATAGCTTCCATCGATCTTTGTATTAGTGCGTGGATATATACTTTGGAATTTTATATTCCATGCTTCATTGGCGCGCATACCAAAATTCACCACCTTGCTGAACAGTCCTTTATTTACTTCGGTTGGGTCATATATTTCACTGTAAGACGAACGGGCATATTCTGCTGTAACAGTAATGTTTTTATTGATGGGCACTGTAGCGGCTAAAGAAGCGCCCATGATCTTCTGGGTTGCTTGCGAACTGTCAATACCTACCGTACTTAATAATGCTTTATGGCCTCCATATACAGTAAATATTAAACTATTTCTACTCTTAGTTTTTATACCGAACCGCACCAGCTTTACTGATTGATCGGTTGAAGTATTATTATTCAAGACAAAATTTCTGAACTGGCTGTTCACGCTTCCTATGGCACCGGCTACGTACAGCTTATGAGGGTTCATCTCAATATTAAATCCATTGAGTGAAACATTTTTTACTGTTAGTTCGGAATAATTTAACCAGCTTCTGCCAATACCTATCTGATCAACCGATAACAGAAATTTTTGTACTCCTGTCAAACGTTTTTTTTCAGTCGTATCATTTTGATCGATATAATTTGTTATAGCTTCCGGGTCATTTAACTGGTTGATCTTTTGTTTGACCGACGATAAAGAATCTGTCAGTTTTTTTTGTAAGGATAAAATTTTATTTTCATCACTCATCACTTCTATCCTTAGTTTCATAATGCTATCCTGCCGCTGCTTGATCTTTGCCTGATCCGAATCAGCATTAGACCTGGAGATAAGTTTAGTGATAAGAGCAGTGTCGCCCGGCAAGCTTTGTAAAAATTCACCACTCTTTGAAGCGCCCCACATATTTTTAAGGTCTGGGATATTCAAAGAATCTGTCAGGCTATCTGTAGCCGGAGCTTTGGGAGCAAGCTTTGCTTCTCTTGCTTCGATAAGGGCCTGCATTGGATTTCGGTTACTCTCCATTGCTTCCAGCGCTTCCAGCTTTTGCCTGTTTTGTTTATAGATAGTATAAAGACTATCGTATTTTTTATATAAGCTTTTTGTTAGCGGATTATTTTCAGCCAGAGCCAGCAAAGAATCATTCAATGGATTTGTATATCTCAGTGCAGGGTTTACCAATAAATTTTTATCAAATGAACTATCTGCATCTTTTCTAAGATCAGATTTTATTTGCTCGAACATATCCGGCTGCCGGTATTGAACGCTAACATCTGAACTATTGCTGAAGTATGGAGAATTGGAATTTCTATAGGTAAATATTGCCCTGAAGGGATATTGCCCGGCTATGTTTCCATTGATATATGATTGAAGCGTATGTTGTATTAACCCGCTTTGCGCAAATGGCGTATCGATATAACTTCTGTAATTAAAATTATACAAAACATTTCCATGTAAGGTTAACAAAGGAGCTTGTTGCTTTGCCGGAGCTGTTGTTGATTGTACAGGTGTAGGGTCGCTTTCCGTAACAATGATCCCTTTATTTTTACAAATACCACCATTCGTTACAATTAAGATCGAATCATCCAGGTGATGGAGATGATCATAATTGATGGTATTTGAAAATGTTGGTTTCATAGTTTTTGACTTTAATAATACCGGCAGCGTAATTTTCTGCGCAAAACAATTTGCAGAGAAAAATAGTAATCCCAATATTATAGTAGACCTGATTATGTACATTATATTTAACTGCTTTTATATGGCAGTATTGTTACTGATCATTTGCTTTTCTGAAGCAACATTTTTAAATCGTCTACCTCCTTTTTAAGTTGTTGTATTTCATCATCCTGTGTTTGAAGCTGACCGATCTTCTTGTCCTGATCTTCTATCTTTTTATTCTGATCAATGATATAAAGTGTTAGCTCTTCCACCTTTTGTAATAAAATTTGTTGGTTAGCGCCTACATCGATCCCACTCTTTTCTATATCGCAAGCCGATGGTACACCGGGTAAATGTTGATTTTGATCAATATACTTTTCAAGATCTGCGATCGGCGTAAGCTTGTAATTATTTTGGAATACGTAATCCGGCCAGTTACCATATAGTTGAACAACCAGTTTAGTTGCGATTATTTTACCATTAACAGCCAATGAATAACCTGCAGGTGCAGTAGTAGTTCCAATTCCGACAAATGTTCCATTGTCATATATTTCACTATTACCAATAGCCGAACCGGTAGGTGTAAACTTTGCAACGTAATTATTTGTACCATTAAATGATGACGCATTTGCCACTGCCCATGTCGGCGAAGCCCCTGGGCCGGCACTTGTTAATACTTGTCCCGCTGTACCCGCCGTGTTGTTAGGCATTAATGCGCCGCTAAATTTAACGTTGCCGGTAACATCCAATATTTCTGTTGGTGTTGTTGTACCCAATCCCACTTTTCCATTTTTTAAGACGGTTAAAGCATTGCTGCGTGCATTATCTGCCGTACCTATCCCTATCGAAAAAATTCTATCTGCCGCATTGTATCCTGCTACGCCGCCCAAAGGAGTGTACTTATTATTGAATGAGCCCACTACCATTTCATATCTTGAAGAAGAGAATGTTCCCTGACCAATAGCAGTTGATACATCTCCGTTTGCAATGGTTCCCCAGCCCATTGCTGTAGAAGACCAGCCCATCGCATTTGTTCCATTACCTGTTGCAATTGATTGCCCGCCCATTGCGCGAGCGTTCTCTCCTATCGCTGTTGCAATATCGCCACCTGCACGCGAGTTCTCACCCATTGCAGTAGCAGCATATCCGGTGGCAGTATCTACATTACCCATTGCAGTAGTAGCATACCCGCTGGCAATATTACCATACCCCATAGCAACTGAAAAAGAATTGCTTGCAGTTGAATTCTGAAAGCTTATATTATTAGTCAGGCCAAAGCTTGCCATTAATATACCGCCTGTTTTTATTAAAACAGGGTTTTTATCCCCGCCGGCTGTCCCAATATAATTCGTTGGCGAGGTACTTAAATTGCCTGTGGTACTCCACCAAACCTGTGCATGTAAAAAATTAGAACTACATAAACTTACTACAACAAAGAGCAGAACGGATTTAAAAAAAGCATTGTTTTTTTGCGGGCGGGTTTTAAGATTTGGTACCATAGAATGTTTTACTTTTTACAATTAGGATGCTGACAATTTAAGTGCTTAACAATTAATATCTATATAATAAATGCCTTTACATAGGGATATACTGCTAATTAGTTGAATAGGTTGGGTGAATTAAAATATTTTTTTAAATAAACAGGATAATATAATGATGAACCGCGATGAATCGCTAATATGATAAAAAATGATATTATAATGGCAGGCATGGTACGGATTTAGTTAGGTCAATAAAGTTTCATATAAGCCCTGCGAATATATAAATCCTATACGGTTAATAAAAAATAATTTTATGAAAGCCTTTTATAAGGAGTTAATAGTGCTTAATGAGAATGATTAGCAATATTATTTTCATGCTTAGGATCAATAAGCTTCTTTGTTATGCGATCAAGAGTGATAGGATTGCATTTAATAAAAATATCAATTATTTGTTACTCCATTAAATTTATGATGTTGGTAACAACACCAACGTCGGCGTTCGATGATTTATGATTTGGGGCACCAACGAAGGCTAGTTATTACTTATTCTTTAATGGTAAATATGGTAAATTTCATGTCCATAATATATTGCTGCAACGGTTGTCCCTATTGCTAAAACAAGAGTTAACCCAACCATAATTCTTTGAGTAATTCTTTGTTCGGTTAGTAGTTTTTTCTGATAAGAAATATCAGTTATTTTACTTTCTTCCATTCCTTTATAACCACCAGCAGCCATTAAATATTCTCCTTCAAAAGTAGCTCTATATTGATCTCCGTTTTGAATAACATATTTATCCTTAATCAATTTATCTAAAATAGATTGTAATTCATTTTTATCATCTAAACTATTTGACAAATAAAGTTCTCCTTTAATTAGCTCTTTATTTCTTTCATATTTATGCAAAGTATGTAGAACAGCATCAAGCTTTTCAAAAGGAGTTTTATCATTAAAACGAGTACTCATAGTGTTATTTTTAAATGACTATCGGAAATTTTAGGTCAAAAATTACCAACGGTCCTTTGTTTTTAAATAAGTTATTAATTCTGCATATTTATTAGAGTCAGGAGATCGCAAGGTAGTATTATATTGCATATTTGATATGTCAACAATATTTTTTAATAATCCGATAGAACCTTTTCTATCCGTATAGTGTATATAAAAGACTAAAAAACAACCAGAGAAATTATATAATTTCTTTTTAGGAATAAAAATCGTTGATCTTCTTGTAGTATTAGGTTGAACATCTGTATTAGTCTCTTGTATAGTTATTATAGGACATGGGCTCAAAAAATATCTTCCACCAAACTCTCTTATAATAAAACTAGAATCTTTAATTTTAGTTGCTTTTTCTTGACCATAATTATCTACAAGAACCTGTAAACATAGTTCACTTTCATTTGTATATGTAGAGTCCCAAAAAACCTGTTTTCCTTCTAAACTTACTTCTAAATCAGCTGGTGTCGTCTCACTATTAGCATAGTTGTTATTTATATTAAACAGAATACCAGCTGTCTGGCCACCAGATTGACTAGTTGACTTAACATTTATAAAATATCCGTCACTCTTCAAACCATACTTAGCTAATAGCTTGTCAAAATCATGTTTAAAATTTATGCTATCACGGGATGACAACAATTGCGAATAAGAAATATTACTGATAAGTAATAAGAAACATCCTATTAATACAAATAGTTTATTGCTCTTTTCTACTGATTTTTTAATAGAAGATTTTATATCAAGAATTTGCATTATTTACTAATTAGGGTAGCAGATGGGAAAGCGCTAATTAACTCCAGAATTCTATTTCTTTCTGGATTTAGCGGGATCGATACATGATTATCATCAGCACCATAGTCATACATGTCATCTATATTATATGATTTAGTTCCGTCCAATGTGGTATAAGTACCTTTAAGATAAAAATATATTTCTTTTGGTAAGGGGTAATCCGGAGAACCAAAACCTACTTGCCAAGCCTTATGAAGCGGAATTTTTAAATTATTATGAAAAAAATCAGGCTTGGTTAAATCATAATTGCCATTAACATCTTCTGTTAACATGTAACACATAATATTAAAATTTGTAGATCCAGCACCAATACTTTGAAATTGAATAAAATATTCCCCATTTTGTTTTGTCGAATCTTTAGGAAATACCCCATCTTCAGATACTAAAAGCGTTGGATCGTCTTGGGGATAATTATTAATCATAAAAGCCGTTTGACCGCCAGATTGTTTTGTTGATTTTACATTTATTGAATAATTACTATTTGTTAATCCATATTTGGTTAATAAATTTTCGAAATCATGCTGAAAATGTGATTTTTCGATAGAAGAAAGTTCTTGCGAGTAGGAAATATTGCCAATAAGAAATAAAAAACTACTTATGAGAATCCATGATCTGACCAGCTGTGGTACCGCCCGTCTGGCCATTTGAAGTAACACTAAAGTTGGGTCTATCTGATGTACTAATACCTTCTCTTGATCTTGGGGTATATTCGATTTTGGTGATGGTAATTGTGTCATGGTTTGTTTTATAAAGGGTGAGCGTATCGTGTATAAAAACAGTTTCTTTTGTATTAAAAGTTAACCCCCACATATTAATTGCTTTATTAGTCGCTAAACCTGTTATGGCGGTTATAATTAAAGCTATCATTAATATGCTTACTGATACTTGAACAAATCTCATTGCTAAAATTTTCGTCCAGTCTGTTTGCATAGTTTAGTTTTAAACAAAAGTACACTTCTTATAGGTACCTGCTTGACTTTCAAGAATAAATTAAGGAGAATATGTAAAAAGATTTGGTGGATACGTAAAAGATACGTGTTTTTATTATCTAATAAACCAATATAACAATGACAGTAGCTAAAGACAAAATCAGAAAAGAAGTTCAATTCAAACAAGATGTATGATACAGTACGCTAAATCAGTTAAAAAATAATTTATCTGCTGTTAAAGCGATCTTGCTTTATAGAGATTACCCATAATATTTGATTGGTTCCTTTTTTCATCACCCAATATCCCAAAACCTGATATCATTAACAAGATAATTTATGGCAATGCTGGCAATATAATTATCGGCTATTGTAAAGCTTCCATCTGGCGCAGATATGCAGCGTGGCAATGAGCGTTGCGTATCTGTGCCAAACTTACATCAATGTATCCAACTGTATAATTTCCAGCAAGCCTTTGCCACCATAATAATCTGTAGCACTACTATATAGCCATTCTTCAGCCTTTACCACAAATCCTGCTTCGACAGGATTATTATGAATATGTGAAAGCTTTTGATGCGCGATCTCATATTCTTGATTTTAAAGCGATTATAGTTTCCTTCTTTTTCATATTAGTAGTCATTAGAAAGTAATACTCTATGTTCTGTGTTTTTAATAAGTTTATAAGTAGTTGAATTTTTAATCTTTACCAAAGAATCGCCCATAGCTATCTCATTATTGAAAACTTTACCAGTATGCGCCAAAAGATATGTCTCTCCGTTTACAGTAACCCATGGTAATCCTTTTTTATCAATAAAAATTTCTTGAACAACTCCTTTAAATTCACGCCTTTCTTCCATTACATGACCAACTGTTTTTAGAACATCTGAAATCATGAAACATAAAGGAATTCCAATGAGTAAAAATTTTAATGCCTGCTTTTGAGTCATATAATTATTTTGTTTCTCAGCCTTTGTTGGTGTTACCATTGCGCGGACCCCCATCTGGCGCAGATATGCAGCGTGGCAATGAGCGTTGCGTATCTGTGCCAAACTTACATCAATGTATCCAACTGTATAATTTCCAGCAAGCCTTTGCCTCCATAATAATCTGTAGCACTACTATATAGCCATTCTTCAGCCTTTACTACAAATCCCGCTTCGACAGGATTATTATGAATATATGAAAGCTTTTGATGGGCGATCTCATTATTACTTAATTCAATCGGATGACTTTCAGGTTGCCATAATTGAAATTTTACATTATTAAATCTACCGGCTCTTTCCATCATCCAAACAATCCATTCTTTACGACTTTCTGTATTATTCCTTTCTATTGCTTTATGTAACTCTTCAGATGTATGACGTTTTAAATCTCTTGTAATATTACAAGAGATTTAAAACGTCATACA
>Ga0193726_1000180_pt1 | contig 87046 bp, 66 predicted proteins | sample H2c1metaG_FD_144928 | JGI IMG/M metagenome (GOLD analysis project Ga0193726, IMG submission 144928) | Soil microbial communities from a riparian zone of the East river system, Colorado, United States - H2c1 | ecosystem: Environmental > Terrestrial > Soil > Riparian zone | place: USA: East River... | reverse complement strand
TGAAGAAGCTACGCCAGATGTCCCCGATGTCCGCGGAAGCCACGGTGGTGCGCAATTATCTCGACTGGCTGCTGTCGATCCCGTGGAACAAGAAGTCCAAGGTCAAGAAGGATCTGGTCGCGGCGCAAACCATCCTCGATGACGACCACTACGGACTGGAGAAGGTCAAGGATCGCATCGTCGAGTATCTCGCCGTGCAGTCCCGCGCCAACAAGCTGACCGGCCCGATCCTGTGCCTGGTCGGCCCTCCCGGCGTCGGCAAGACCTCGCTCGGCAAGTCGATCGCGAGAGCGACCGGCCGTGAGTTCGTGCGCGTGTCGCTCGGCGGCGTGCGGGATGAAGCGGAAATCCGCGGTCATCGCCGCACCTATATCGGCTCGATGCCCGGCAAGGTCATTCAGTCGATGCGCAAGGCGAAGACCTCGAACCCGCTGTTCCTGCTGGACGAGATCGACAAGATGGGCGCCGACTTCCGCGGCGACCCGTCGTCGGCGCTGCTTGAGGTGTTGGACCCCGAGCAGAACTCGACCTTCAACGATCACTATCTCGAGGTCGATTACGACCTCTCCAACGTGATGTTCATCACCACCGCGAATACGCTGAATATTCCCGGGCCCTTGATGGACCGCATGGAGATCATCCGGATCGCCGGCTATACCGAGAACGAGAAGGTTGAGATCGCCCGCAAGCATCTCATCCCGAACGCGATCTCCAAGCATGGCCTGGATTCCAAGGAATGGTCGATCGACGACGACGCGCTGCTCTTGATGATCCGGCGTTACACCCGCGAAGCCGGTGTGCGTAACCTTGAGCGCGAGCTTTCCACGCTCGCCCGCAAGGCGGTAAAGGATCTGATGCTGTCGAAGAAGAAGACAGTCAAGGTCACGGCGCAATCGCTGGAGGAGTTTCTCGGCGTTCCGAAGTATCGTTATGGCGAGATCGAATCCGAGGATCAGATCGGCATCGTCACCGGCCTCGCGTGGACCGATGTCGGCGGCGAGTTGCTCACCATCGAAGGCGTCATGATGCCGGGCAAGGGCAAGATGACCGTCACCGGCAACCTGCGTGACGTGATGAAGGAGTCGATTTCGGCGGCGGCGTCCTACGTCCGCTCGCGCGCGGTCGGCTTCGGGATCGAGCCGCCGCTGTTCGACCGGCGCGATATCCACGTCCACGTCCCGGAGGGCGCCACCCCGAAGGACGGACCCTCGGCGGGCGTTGCGATGGCGACCGCCATCGTCTCGACCATGACCGGCATCCCGGTCCGGCACGATGTCGCCATGACCGGCGAGATCACATTGCGCGGCCGCGTGCTGCCGATCGGCGGCTTGAAGGAGAAGCTGCTGGCCGCCGCGCGCGGCGGCATCAAGACGGTGCTGATCCCGGAGGACAACGCCAAGGATCTGTCGGAAATTTCCGATGCGATAAAGGGCGGCATGACCATCATCCCGGTCGCGCGCCTCGATGACGTGATCGCCAAGGCGCTGGTGCGGCCACCGGTGCCGATCGTCTGGGAAGAAGACACCAAGGTGCCGGTCAAGCCCGACGCCACGGATGAGGCGGCCGGCGGCCTGACGGCGCACTGACCGGTTTGAAACGTAATAAAACGGCGCCTCCGGGCGCCGTTTCTGTTTGGATCGACGGTTTCTCCTTGCGGCGGAATCACACGATGAACATCGACGGACAATGCCACTGCGGACGCGTGACCTATCAGGCCGAGATCGATCCGCAGCGCGTATCGATCTGCCATTGTACGGATTGTCAGACCCTGACCGGCTCGCCCTACCGCGTGACGGTGATCTGCTCGGGCGACCGGATACGGATGACCGGAAAGGCCGCTACGATTTGCGCGAAGATCGGCGACAACGGCCGCACGCGGTTTCAGCATTTTTGCCCCGATTGCGGAACGCCGCTGTTCACCAGCGGCGAGAGCGATGCGTCTGATGATTGGGGCATCCGCTGGGGCAGCATCCGCCAGCGCGGCGACCTTAGCCCCAGGCGGCAGATCTGGTGCCGTTCGGCCGCGCCGTGGATCAACGATCTTGCGGCGTTGCCGGGACGGCAGACGGAATGATTTTCGAGGTCGGTTGGGTCGGCTCGCGACTTGCGCGGCGGGCCGCGGCAGGGCTAAACAGGCGGCGAGGGCGGTTAGCTCAGCTGGTTAGAGCATCTCGTTTACACCGAGAGGGTCGGCGGTTCGAATCCGTCACCGCCTACCAGCCTTCGCTTCTCATGAGCTTCGGCTCGACAAGCCGCCCGGCGAACTGGCGTGATCTCAATGATGATGCTGATGATCGTGATGCTCGGGCATCGCGGGCCCTTTGGCTTCCTCCAGCCGCGCCGTCTCCGTCGTCAGATACGAAATCAGGTCGGCAGCGTCGGCCGGGGCAAGGCCCACAGCGGGCATCCGCACCGCGGGATATTCCGCCGCGAGTGCAAGCGCAGTGGGATCCTGCTTTGCCCGCATCTTCGATGGATTCTGGATAAAGGCTTCAAGCCAGGGCTGGTCGCGCCGGGTCGTGACGCCGCGCAAATCGGGGCCCACCCGGTCGCCGACGCCGATGGTATGGCATGGGGCGCACATCTTCTTGAACAGGGCCTGGCCGGGTTGGCTGCTCATGGCCATCGCAGTGTGGTCCGCCATGTTTTGCGGCGGACGCACCTGATCATGCCACTTCGGATCCAGCGAACGAACCGTCAGGACCAAGCGATCGATATCGCCAAACACCGAATCTTTTTGCCATTCGCCGGTGGCGTCGTTTCCCATCACGATTTCATTGCGGTGCTCGCTTATTACCCCGCTGCGGTCGCCGAATTTGTAATTGATGGCGCGGATGTCCTCCGGCTTGCCGGTCACGAACGACCAACCGGGACCGGCGCCAAACCTTTCCGCATATTCCTTGAGCCGTTCGGGCGTGTCTGTTTTCGGATCGACCGTCATCGAGATCAGGAACACCTCGCGGCCGGCCATGTCGCCCAGTTTTTCCTCCAGCTGCGCGATGCGCGCCGTGGTCAGCGGGCAAATGTCGGTACAGCTTGTATAGATGAAGCTGATGATGACGATCTTGCCCTTGATCAGATCGTCATAGAATTTCACCGGCTTTCCGCGTTGCGTCATCACGGTGAAGTTGGGGATGTAACTCTCACCCCACGGACGGTCTTGCGCCTTGCCGTCGCTGAAACTCCAGATGGCAGCCGCAGCGGCGGCAATCGCAGCAGCAGCCATCAAACGCAGATATCGCATTCAAGTCTCCCCAACCTCGCGAGATCGTACTCTCGCGAGGTGCTTCGCAAATCAGATGTCAGCGCGTTTCAATTGGCGGTCTTGCCGGGCACGTAGGTGAACGGCTCCTCGCTGCCAAACTGTTCCGGCTTGGCTGCGGATGTTGCCGTAGGCACTGCCTTGGCCGTGCGCGCCTGCGACCGCTGGATGGCCTCGTCGATCATCGCCGGTGTCGCGGTGGTCGGCTTCTTTGCCCCAGGCGCGGGCGCGGCGATCAGGCCCTGACCGGTCGCGGCCTGACCGGTCGCGGTCTGGGCCGCCGCCGGCGAGACGATGAGAGCGAGGGCGAGCGTGCTGGCCGCGCCTGTGCCCATCAAATTCAGAATCGTTCTTCGGGTTCTCATCGTCTCCTCCTGCATTGGCTTGTTCACCGAATATTCCCGATCAAATCCTGGGGTCACCTGGGGTCGCCTTCAGGCAGAATCTCCGGTGTGGTAAAGACCACGCCGTCGGGGGTTGGGTTAGGCGTCGGCGTGACCGCGGCTTGCGGCGATCCGGCGACCCCGGTCAGGAGCTGAATGCGCATCAGCAAGGCGAAATCCTCGTGCACCGTATTGTGGCAGTGGTTGACGTAGGATCCGCCGTATTCTCCGAACTGGACCTGGAAGGTGACCTTTCGTTGGCCCGTGCTGCCCAGTCTCCAGACGTCCTTGCGGACGTTCAGTTCGGTCGGCGGGATGGGGTCGTTGCCCCGGTTCATGGTGATGCCTTCTTCGAAGTGCAGGTGGATCGGATGATCCCAGCCGCCGCCGCCATTGACATAGGTCCAGTGCTCGATTTCGCCCGGCTTCGGAACCAGCAGGGAAATACGATTGGCGTTCATCGAATGCGCTTCCTGGCCGTTGACCTTGACGGTCCACGGGAAGGTCGCTGTTTCAGGGCAATCCGGGGTGCATTGACCGGTCTGCGGGTTGCGCGAGTCGCCGTTGCCGGAGCGGCCCCACTCGACCAGCCTTGTCCGCACCGGAGCGACGATCGGGATTTGCTGCGTGAGTACTGCCGGCACGACGCTGGGGTCCGGCATCGTTGAGGTAAGAGTGAGACCCGGCTGGTCCACGCTCTGCACCGTACTGGAAACCTTGAACTCCATGATGGCCCCGATGCACGGGTCGTTTGAATTGCCCGCGAGAGCCTGCGCCAGAGTGAGTTCATCTTTGGGCCCGCGCCCGTCGTCACGCATGGTTACCGTGTTCACCAGCTTGATACTTGAGCCGATCGGGAAGCTGGAGAAGTCGACAACGATGTCGTAGCGCTCGGCCGTGCCCTGCTGGGTAAGCGAGGTCAGCGGGATCGGGTTGACGACGAAGTTGCCGTCGTTGCAAATGAACTTGAACGGCACCGCCGCGCCGTTCGGCCCGGCGAGCGCGAATTTCCAGAACCGCGACATGCTGGCATTGAGGATGCGAAAGCGGTACTTGCGCGGCAGCACGGCCAGGGTTGGCGCATACGCCATATTGACCAGCGGTATGTCGCCCAGGAAGCCGTCGGTGTTGAAGATATCGAAAAACAGCTGGCCGTTCGGCTTGGTTGCCGCGTCCGAGGCGATCAGGTTGACGTCGAAATCGATATTACCGTAATCGAGCAAGCTTCCGCTCGGCAGCCGCAGATTGACGCCATCGTTCAGCGATTCGTTGCCGCGATCGGGACCGCTGTAATAGTTCACCATCGAGAAATTGCCTTTGTAGACGTTCTCGGCGGTGAAGAAGAAGCGATGATCGTGCATCCACAGGGTGCCCTGCAGCTCGCGGAAGTCGCCGGCTACGGTGACGAGGCCGCCATGGCCGTCCGGGCCGGACGCCCGCGGGTCGGTCGCCCCGGTGTTGATCTTGTCGCGCCGGGCAAGCGTCGTGCTCCAGCGATAGTCGTAGAACGTGCCGGGGAAATGATGGACGTTGGCGGCGCCATCGCTCTCCGCGCCATTATGCGCGTTATGGTGGTGAATCTGGGTCTCGTTGACGCCGAAACCGGAATCGTTGTTTGCGCGCAACACGGGCAGGTTATTGTAAACGCGAGTGAGGATCGGTTCGCCATAACGCCCCTTGAACAGCATTGGAGGCAGGTGTCCCTGCACGTTCCGGCCGGTGCCGTAGCTCCAGACGCTGTTCGGAAGTTGCGCCGGGAAATTGGGATGAAAGCGGCTGTTGGGAGCGATCTGGCCGAGCGAGATCACGTAGCCGACCTTGGGGAAGAATTCGTCCCAGCGCTGATGCGCGAAGATTTCTCCCGGCGGCCGGCCTTCGATCGGCCCTCGTCCGGAGGTGAGATTCCTGAATGCCGGATTGGTCGGATCGGCGCTGAAGTCGGTGTGGTACGACAAGCGTTTGGCGGGCCGTTCGCCGAGCGCTGCCGGAAACACCGCATTGTCGGTTGCCGGATCTTTTGTGAGCGGGGTCGGGGTCTGCAGCGCAAGCCTCGGCAAAGGGGTGGAGAATTTCGTCGCGCCAAACAGCGGGCTACGCGGCGTGCCGGTCGGGATCGCGGCGAACGCGCTTTGCGCGAACGGGCTGAGGCCGTTCTTCAATGCAAGCGCACCGGTTACCGTGAATATTCCCCACTTATAAAGATCGCGTCGCGTGATCTGCCCCAGACCGAGCGCCTTGATGATCTCCGCCCGATTGTCCCGCGCCTTCTGCGCTTCCCGCTGACGGGCCATCGATGCCTTGGGTGAAATATACATGTCAGCCCCCTTTTTTTCCGGTTTGATCACATGAATAATCGCCATGACGGACGAGAGTCCGTCATCTATTGCTCAACCGCTTTCCAGCGCTGAACGGTTCGTCAGATCGGCCGCGATTCGGATTTTGTCGTTTATCGGTGCATGTAACTTTTGTTGTTACTTTTACTTTCTTTGCGCAGAGCGACTGCTTCGATGTCCCGCAAGATCATACCGGTTGCACAAAAAAGTCAATACAACTCCCAAAAAAAATAAACTCGGGGTAGCTTTGGAATAAAAGTGCAACTAGGTGGCCAATAAGTTGCAAATAATTTGCAACTAACGCCTCGCGATGCTGACAAGTGCACGAGAGAGTCGGCGATTCGAATCCGTCACAGCCTACCAGACATCTCGACCGGCTTCAGACTGCCCTTGTAATGAACGATCGTGCCGATCAGCGGCAATGCAATCGGCACATCGAAGTGAAACTGGCAATCCTCGCCAACGGTTTCCCTCGCGTTCGAGCGCGGACGCAGAAAGCGCGGCAGCGGAATTCCGAAAACGCAGGCGCTGAGGGTTTCGAGGTCCAAGCCGCGCTCGGTCGCTTTCCATTGCAGACGAATCGACACCGGACCGAAAACTTCATCCAGTTGCTGCGTTGCAGGACTGGGATTGCGCAGGTTCGATCGCATCGTCACGCCGGGATAGATTCGCGTCCACGTCTCCGATCCGTCGTCCTCGCTGCGCATCTCGACACGAACCGGCATATTCGAACCGGAGCGCGGAAGCCGGAATAACCGTGCGATCAAGGTACTGAGGACGCGGTCGGGGCTTGTAGCGTCTGCTTTGCCTTCGAGGACGAGAACACCTTGCACGTCGTGGGCCTGCCGGATCGCGGGCGGCAACACATTATATGCGTCACCCAGCAGCCGCCGGAACAGCGGGACAGGCGCCGGTATCTCCTCGGTCTGTGTCGCGATGCTGTGATGGCTGAATTCTGTGGCGATCACATCGTACGGGATGAAGCCCGCGCAAGGCGCCGCACCCCGCCATTGCAGCGTCCCTTCGGCGAGCATCTTCAGCGCGGCGAGCGCGGGCAGCGTTGGAATATAGGGGCCGTCGCCGGCATCCGCGGTCAGCGTCCAGACGCGGCGTACTGACTGGCCGGCTTCATTTTCGATCAGGACATCGACGCGCATGCCGCCGCGATCGCTGCCGAAGGGCTCGAACAAGCCGGCGAGAACCCACAGCGGTCGTGCCAGGCCTGGGAGCGAATTCAGGATGCCGAGTCTGACCAGCAGGCCGAGCGCGCCGACGCCCTCATGGAGAAGGCGCAGCTCCAGTCCGGCGCGAAAGACGGCATCCGCGGCGGGATGGTATCTTTCGACAAGCAGATCGAGGTCGGGTGTTTCGCACAGCGCGACGCGACGCCTGCCGATGCCGGGAAGCTCGATGGTCCTCTTCAACGTCCAGCCGCGTTCTTCCGTCCATCGGCATCCGCGAAACAGCCGGATCGGCTGACCGACGGTGGAAAGGATGGCCTGAACGACGCTCAGTCCGCGCGGCGCGCGATTGCCGGGCGCGATGCTGACATCGATCGTAATCACCCTGCGGGCGTTGGCGACAAGCAGATCGAGCACGGCGTGCGACAGCGCGGGGGTTGAACTGGCGCCGGAGAGTACGGCGACATTCGCCGCGCGCGCTTCTTCATCGAGCCGGCGGATGCCGCCGACGAAGGCGCGTGCATCGGCAAGGTCGATATAATGAAGTCCCGCGCCAATGGCTGCGCGGGGCAGCCGATCGTCGCTGCTCTGGAACGGCCCGGACGCATCTGCGACGGCGAACAGGCCCGGCGTTTTCGCCCGCAGCGCCTGCAGATACGCTGCGTCAATCGCGCGCCGGTCCATTGGCGCGGCGGTAAACAGCGGTCCAAGGCGCTCGGTCAGAATGCCGAGGCGTGCCTTGTTGCGGGCGACCCCGGTCACGGCGATGCCTGAACGGATCAGGCCTTCGGCCAGCCGCTCGCCAAATGCGCCGGTTGCGCCGACCAGCAGGACGGCTGGGTCAAGTGTGTGAGGCATTGGACGGATCGCCGGCAAGCACCGCAGGAAGGCTATGCGTGAAAAGTCCGGTCTTGAGACCGGCGAGCGTCCGCACCATCTCGCGCCGAAGATACGGCACGATTTTCATCCGATCGAAGGTGAGGTCGCGCACGATCGACAGCGTGCGTGAATCCGACTGGAAGAACGGCGTCATGATCGCGCTGGCGCGCTGATAAAAGCGCACGTGGTCGCGCCGTTTGCGCGCATACAGGGCGAGCGCGGACGATACGTCGTGAGTGGCGCTAAGCGCGTCGCGCAGCGCAAGCGCGTCGAGCAGGCCGGTATTTGCGCCCTGGCCGAGCTGCGGCGAGGTCGCATGCGCGGAATCGCCGACCAGCGCCACCGAACCCTTGAACGGTAAGCGCGCGGTGAATTGCGTGTAGCCGGCGAACGTCATGTCGTCGGGCGATGTCAGATTTTCCACCACCGAAGCAAGCTCCGGCCACAGCGAGACGATGTGTTCGCGCCAGTTGGCAAAATTCGCTCGCCAGCTTTCATAATCGCCGGGCTTCAGGCTCCAGAACAAGGCCGCCAGCGCAGGACCGTCTCGAGAGGCGCGGCCGACAGGCAAATAGCCGATCATGATTCTGGCGGCGACATATCGCTGCGCCAGCATGCTGGGCGCGATGCCGATGTCGGGCACGCTGGCCCACACCGCGCCATAAGCGAAGGCGGATACGCGATTGCGGCTGACCGATCGGCGCAACGGCGAACGCGCGCCGGACGCATCGATGACAAGATCGAAGGCCGGGCTGAGCTGTCCCTTGTCATCGCGCAGTGCGGCTTTGCCGCCGGCGGATGTTTCGACGCCTACACAAGGACGGCCGGTTTCCAGCCGCGCGCCGCACCCGAGAAACGCATTCCATAATGTTTCGTGCAAGGCGGCGCGATGGATGCCGACGGCATAGAATTGGGGATCGAGGTCGCCATAGGCGAGATCGAAGATTGTCCTGCCCCGCTCCGTCACGCCATGCAGGCGCTCGATGCGTGTACCGAGGGCCTCGATGGTCTCGCGCAAGCCCAGCCGTTGCAGCGCGGCGAGACCGGTCGGCTGCAGCATCAACCCGGAGCCGATCGGGCGCGACGTTTCAAATCGTTCGTAGACAACGACGCGATGGCCCTCGCGCGACAGCAGCGTCGCACACGCGAGCCCCGCTATCCCGGCGCCGGCAATGGCGATGTCGAGCGGGCTGTGCATTCCCGCTCACTTCGCTGCTTGCGGCGAGGCGGGATGCACGCGCATCAGGCGCGCTCTTCCCAGATCGCCGCGAGGTGAACGATGGTCTGCACCGCCTTTTCCATGTCCTGCACGCTCACCCATTCGGTGCGTGAATGGAACGCGTGCTCGCCGGCGAAAATGTTGGGGCAGGGCAGGCCCATGAAGGAGAGCCGCGAACCATCGGTGCCGCCGCGGATGCTGCTCTTTACGGGCGTGAGGCCGGCGCGGCGAATCGCTTCCATCGCGTTGTCGATGATTTCGGGATGGCGGTCGATCACCTGCTTCATGTTGCGGTATTGCGGTTTGATTTCTATTCCGTAGGACGAGTGCGGAAAGTCCTCCATCACGTCCTTGACGATGCTTTCCAGCAGCTCTTCTTTTTCCTGCAGGCCCGCATCGGTGAAATCGCGCACGATGAAGCCGAGCGTGGCTTGCTCCAGCGCGCCGGAGATGCCGATCGGATGCAGAAAGCCTTGGCTACCTTCGGTGGTTTCCGGCGAGCAGGTGTCTTTCGGCAAGCGTGACACGATCGCGGAAGCGATCTTGATGGCATGCTCCATCTTGCCCTTGGCAAAGCCGGGATGGGTGCTGACGCCTTGAATCGTGATCGTGGCGCTATCGGCGGAGAAGGTTTCGTCCTCGATATTTCCGGCGGTCTCGCCGTCGATGGTGTAGGCAAAATCGGCGCCGAGCTTTTTCAGGTCGGCCTTGTCGACGCCGCGGCCGATCTCTTCATCGGGCGTGAACAGGATCTTGATGGCGCCGTGCTTGACTTGCAGGTTGTTCAGCAGGAACTGCGCCGCATCCATGATTTCGGCAAGGCCCGCCTTGTTGTCGGCGCCTAGCAGCGTGGTGCCGTCTGACGTTATGATATCGTTGCCGATCTGGTCCTTCAGCGCGGGATTATCCGCAACGCGGATCACCTGCGTGGGATCGGCTGGCAGCGCGATGTCGCCGCCGCGATAATTTCTCACGAGTTGCGGCTTGACGTCCTTGCCGGTGCAGTCCGGCGACGTGTCCATGTGCGAGCAGAAGCAGATGACGGGGACGCGCTTGCCGGTATTCGCAGGGATCGTCGCGTAGACGTAGCCGTGTTCATCGAGATGCGCGTCGTGGAGTCCGATTTCCAGCAGCTCCTTGACCAGCAGGCGGCCTAAATCTTTTTGCTTGTCGGTGGAGGGGCAGGTGGGCGACGCCGGGTCGGACTGGGTGTCGATGACCGCGTAGCGGAGAAAGCGCTCGGTGACGGTATGCGTGAACTTCAGGGCCAAGTCAGATCACCGAATGCCAAAAACAACGCCATCCCGAAGCTACCTAGGCGGTGCCGCGGAATGGCGCAATGTCGGAATCGGCAAACGCGTCTTATCAGACGGCTTCCTTCAGCTCCTTGGCGGCGCGGAAGGCGACCTTCTTGCTGGCCTTGATGTGGATCGCTTCGCCGGTGGCGGGATTGCGGCCCATGCGGGCGGCGCGCTTGCGTACCTGGAGGATGCCGAGGCCGACGATGCGGATGCGCTCGCCCTTCTTCAGGTGCTTGGTGATCTTGCCGACCATGTCGTTCATGATGGCCTCAGCCGTCTTCTTCGACAACTCATGCTCTTCCGCCAGCGCTGCTGCGAGATGCTTGAGCGTAACGGTGGTCGGGGTCGCTGCTTTCTTCGCCATATTTGGCCCTCCTCGTTGTTGATGGCTTAGGAACCTAAGACATATCAGGCCTTAGTTGATTCGGGGGGGCGCTGACTACGCTGTTTTGCCGATAAACAGCGGTTTATTTGTATCGGCGGTGCAAAAATGCCCGGGAGCCAAGGGGATTCGCAACAACCTTGACTTGGAATGGCCTCGCCTTTAAGTCCTCACTCCTGCGCGGAGTTTTCGGCATCCGCGGGAGTAGCTCAGTTGGTTAGAGCGCCGCCCTGTCACGGCGGAGGCCGCGGGTTCGAGTCCCGTCTCTCGCGCCATCATTTCAAGCACTTACGCCGTCTTTAGCAGTCGCGATTGGCTTCATCGGGAAAGTGTCATTCGAGCGTGTGTTGCGGCATGCCCCGGACGCAGCGCAGCTCATTTGTCATACCCGCGAATGCGGGTATCCAGTAAACACCGCCGTGTGTGTGACTCTCAGGCAGTCTGGAATACTGGGTCGCCCGGTCATCCCCGATCAGGTCGAGGACAGGCGCCGGGCGATGACGAGTGAGAGTGTGGCGCACATGCGCCTCTCACGACTTCCGATTCAAATTTCAAACAGCCACGCGTCTTCGTTCTCGCGCCGCCGCGCGAGGTGGGCTTTCAGTTCTCTCCCCTCGAAGATGAGGGGAGACGGAGCGCCGAAAGGCGCGCCTTGGGTTTTAGTGGCCGCAGCATGATCTCCGAACCGCGAAGACCAGAGGCCGCGGAAACGCCTTTCGGACGCTCCATCGCGGGATTTGTGGCTAAGGGACCGCTCTTCCGGGGACTTGGCGGCCTTGCGGCCCTAGCGCAACGGGTTTCCCCGCGCTCGCCTGTCCCCGTCCAGCCAACTTCAGTGGCAGAGCCTCTTAATGGGCTCAGGCGGGAACCCTCAGCCTCCGAGTCTGCGCTTGCGAGGCACAGCCGCGGACGCCGCATCCGGCCAGTTTGGGTTACCCCGCCCCGGCCAAGCTTTCGCTCTGTCCCACTTCAGTAACGCCTCTAGAAGCGCCCCTCATTGGACAGGACGCGATCAGGATAGTCGAGGTCCTGGGGACGGGGATAGGTATACATTCACAAGTTCGTGAACGTGCCCCGGACGCAGCGCAGCGTGGAGCACTTGCGGAACGGTGCGCTGCAGAGCCGGGGTCCCGGTTACTTGCGACTCGAAGAAACCGGGGTCCCGGTTCTGCGAAGCAGCGCTTCGCGAAGTGCTACGCCATAGCGCGTCGAAGACGCGCGTAAACGCGCTTATGGCATCGCGCCCGGGACACGAGACCTCTCAATTCACCTGCCGGTCCTTGCCGGCCCAATACGGATCGCGCAAATGCCGCCGCAAAATCTTGCCCGACGCATTGCGGGGCAGGGCTTCGATGAAATCCACCGATTTCGGCGTCTTGAAGCCGGCGATGCGGGTGCGGGTGAAGCCGATGATATCGGCCGGCGTCGCCTTCTTGCCGGACTTCATCACCACGATCGCCTTGACCGCTTCGCCCCACTGCTCGTCAGGCACGCCGACCACCGCGACCTCGGCGACATCGGGGTGATCGCAGATCGCGCTCTCGACTTCGGCGGGATAAATGTTCTCGCCGCCGGAGATGATCATGTCCTTGATGCGGTCGTGGATATAAAGATAGCCGTCGCTGTCCATGTAGCCGGCATCGCCGGTGCGCAGCCAGTTGTCCTTGTCGAGGGTCCTGGCGGTGGCCTCCGGCAGATTCCAGTAGCCGGCCATGTTGGAACCGGAGCGCGTCGCGATCTCGCCGACTTCGCCCGGCGGCAATTTGTTGCCTTCGGTATCGAGGATCGCGAGCTCAACGCCGGGCAGCGCCTTGCCGGCGGAGCGCATACGGTCCAGCCCCTCGACATGATCCTCCGGCGGCAGCGCGACGATAGTGCCGGTGGTCTCGGTCATGCCGTACATCTGCACAAAACCGCATTTGAATACCTCGATGCATTCCTTCAGCAAGGCCGCCGGAATCGGCGACGCGCCATAGAGCATGTATTTCAGTTTTGAGAAATCGACCTCGCGGGCGCGGGGCTGCCGCACCACGAACTGCATTGCGGCGGGCACCATGAACAATTTGGTGATGCCGGATTTCTCGAAAAAGTCGAGCACTTTGGTGGGATCGAATTCGCGCGCGATCACGCCCTTGGCGCCATGGTAGAGGCCGAGCACGCCCCAGCCGGAGCCGCCGATGTGAAACACCGGCATCGCCACCAGCGAGACATCGTCGTTGGACCATTTATTCCAGTCCGGCCGCTCAACGCCGCCGGCCCGCACCAGCGACAGGAAGTTCGCATGCGACAGCATCGCGCCTTTCGGCTTTCCGGTGGTGCCGGAGGTGTAAAGCTGAATCGCGATATCCTTGTCGCCGATCGCAACCTTCGGATCGTCGCCCGGCTGCGCGTCGCGCCAGGCGGTAAAATCGAGCCAGTCCGGCGCGCCGCCCTCGGTGGTCATGAAGGTGCGCACGCTCGGCAGTTGCGCCTGGATGCCGCGCACCTGGTCGACGAATTCGGGACCAATGAACAGCACCGCCGCCTTGCAATCCTCGACAATGAAAGCGATCTCGGGTCCGGCCAGCCGCCAGTTCACCGGCGCCATCACCACATTGGCCTTCATCGCGCCGAGCAAAAGCTCGAAATAGATGTCGCTGTTCTTGCCGAGATAGGCGACGCGCTCATGAGGCTTGACGCCCAGCGCCTTCAGCCCGTTGGCAACCCGGTTGGTATGGATGTCGAGGCCCGCGAAAGAGGTGCGGCGGCCTTCGAACTCAAACGCGGTGGTATAGCCGCGGGCCTTGGCCTGCGCGCGGATCATGTCGGCGAGGTTCGCCGAAGCTGCGATGTCGGACATGTTTCTCCCTATCCCGGCGTCATGGCCGGGCTTGACCCGGCCATCCATCTTCTTCGAAAGATTCCTTATGAAGTTTGATGGATGCGCGGGTCAAGCCCGCGCATGACGATGGATGTTGCTTGGTACGGTCCCGGTTCTGCGAAGCAGCGTGAAGAACGCTGCACCGCGCCCGGGATACGGTCACCCCCTCGCAGCCCTATCCTTTTCGTTCTGCGCCTTGATCGAATCCCGCGCCTGGGTCCAGTCGGCGTCGGACCAGTTGCGCAGTTCATAGAAATTGCCGCCCATCGCCAGCGCCTGGCCGCCGTCCATGGCGATGGTCTCGCCGTTGATCCAGTCGCAGCCGCCGGAGATCAAAAACACCGCGAGGTTCTGCAATTCCTCCATGCGGCCGACCCGTCCCATCGGATTCTGCGCCTTGGTGCGCGCGCCGGCTTCGTCGCCAGGCTTGATGCGCTTGCTCATGCCTTCGGTCGGGATTTCGCCGGGCGCGATGGTATTGAGCCGGATGCCGTAGCGTCCCCATTCGGTGGCGAGCGACATGGTCATCGCGTGAATGGCGGATTTACTCATGGCGGAGGGCACCACATAGGGCGAGCCGTTGCGCACCCAGGTCACCGTGATCGACACCACATTGCCGGGCTGCTTGGCAGCGATCCAGCGCCGGCCCACCGCATGCGTGACATAGAACGTGCCGTGCATGACGATATTGGCGACCGCATCGAAGCCGCGCGGCGACAGATCCTCGCTGCGCGAGATGAAATTGCCGGCGGCGTTGTTGATCAGGTCGGTGAGGGGACCTTCAGTGAAGATCGCCTCGATCATTTCATCGACCGCGAGCGCGTTGCGGATATCGACGCCATGGCTCACCACGCGTCCGCCATAGGCGTCCATCAGTTCGGTCGCGGTCTCGTCGCACACGCTCTTGCGCCGGCCGCAGATGTGGACCTCGGCGCCGAGTTCGAGGAAACGCGACGCCATCGACTTGCCGAGCCCGGTGCCGCCGCCGGTGACGAGGATGCGCCGGCCCGCGAGAAGGTTCTGGTTGAACATTTCAGGTTTCCGCCCTTGAAGAATGATCGGTTTATTGTTGATTGACTAAATCCGCCCGACGCCTTTCTGTAAAGCGGCAAACAACGAACAACAGCTACGGAGAAACCCATGGACGATCGCGTCTCGGTGTCGATGTCGGACGGCGTCGCAGACGTTCGCCTGGTGCGGGCGGACAAGATGAATGCGCTGGATGCCGCGATGTTCGAGGCACTGGTCGCCACCATCGACCGGCTCGGCCGCGAGAAGGGCCTGCGCGCGGTAGTATTGTCCGGCGAGGGCCGCGCCTTCTGCGCCGGCCTCGACATGGGCCGTTTTGCCGCGATGAACGATAATGGCGGCAACGGGGTTTTGGGTGGCGAAGCGCGGGACTTGACCGCGCGCACCCATGGTCTCGCAAACTTCCCGCAACAGGTGGTGTGGGGCTGGCGGCAATTGCCGGTTCCGGTGATCGCCGCGATCCAGGGCGTGGCGTTCGGCGGCGGCTTTCAGCTCGCGCTCGGCGCCGACATCCGTTTGCTGGCGCCGGACGCGCGAATGTCGATCATGGAAATCAAATGGGGCCTGATCCCGGACATGGCGGGCACGCCGATCCCGGCATCGCTGGTGCGCGACGATATCCTGCGCGAGCTGACTTACACCGGGCGGATTTTTTCGGCGCAGGAGGCCCTCGCTTACGGCCTCGCGACCCGGATCGTCGATGATCCCCGCGGCAGCGCCCTGGAACTCGCGCTCGAAATCGCGGGAAAAAGCCCGGACGCGATCCGCGCCGCCAAACGCATGCTGAACAATCTCAGCGTCGATCCCGGGCCTGCGCTGATGGCGGAATCGGTCGAGCAGCAAAAGCTGATCGGCGCGCCTAATCAAACCGAAGCCGTGCGCGCCAACATGGAAAAACGCGCGCCAAGGTTTGCGGATGTGTGAAAGTAGCCGTCGGTCTCCACTGTCATTGCGAGCGAAGCGAAGCAATCCAGAGCCAAGAACTGGATTGCTTCGTCGCAAGAGCTCCTCGCAATGACAAAAGCCCTTTCCTCCCTCTTCCTCGGCATCATCTCCGGCGATCGACGCCGAACCCACGCTGATGTCGCCGAGCGCGCGAGCCGCATCGCCGGCGGCCTGCAGCAACTCGGCGTCGCCCAGGGCGAATGCGTCTGCATCCTGATGCGCAACGACATCGCCTTCATCGAGGCGGCCTATGCGGTGGCGCTGCTCGGCGCTTATGCGGTGCCGGTCAACTGGCATTTCAAGCCGGAAGAGATCGCCTATGTGCTGAAGGACTCCGGAACGCGCGTGCTGATCGGCCATGCCGACATGCTGCATCAATTGCGCGATGCGATTCCCGCTGGTGTCGCTGTGCTCAGCGCGGCGACGCCGCCGGAAATTCTGGCGAATTACAAGGTCGATCCGGATCATCTCGCCACACCCGATGGCACTACCGATCTGGAGGCGTGGCTCGTACAGCAAAAACCTTACGACGGCCCGACGCTGCCGGCGCCGATGAACATGATCTATACGTCCGGCACCACCGGTCACCCCAAGGGCGTGCGTCGGCATGCACCGACGCCGGAGCAGGCGGCATCGAGCGAGCGGATGCGGGCGATGATTTACGGCACGCGGCTGGGCGTCCGTGCGCTGCTGCCGGGGCCGCTGTATCACTCCGCGCCGAATTCGTTCGGGCTGCGCGCGGGCCGGCTTGGCGGCGCACTGGTGCTGATGCCGCGGTTCGATCCGGAAGAATTCTTGCGCATCGTTCAGGACGAAAAGATTGACACCGTCTTCATGGTGCCGACCATGTTCATCCGGCTGATGAAATTGCCGCAAGCGGTGCGTGCGAAATACGACGTCTCATCGCTGCGCCATGTGATTCATGCCGCCGCACCCTGTCCAGCCGACGTCAAACGCGCCATGATCGAGTGGTGGGGGCCGGTGATCTACGAGTTCTACGGCTCGACCGAGTCCGGCGCGGTCACCTTCGCCAATTCCGAGGATGCGCTGAAGAAACCGGGCACCGTCGGCAGGATTTCGTCCGGCGCCGAGTTGCGCTTTGTCGGCGATGATGGGCAGATTCTTCCGCAAGGCGAGATCGGCGAAATCTATTCGCGGATATCAGGCAATCCGGACTTCACCTATCACAACAAGCCGGAAAAGCGCGCCGAGATCGAGCGCGACGGTTTTATTACCTCAGGCGATGTCGGCTATATCGACGCCGACGGCTACGTCTTTATCTGCGATCGCAAGCGCGACATGGTGATTTCAGGCGGGGTCAACATCTATCCCGCCGAAATCGAGGCCGCGCTGCATGCGCTTCCCGGCGTGCACGACTGCGCGGTGTTCGGGATCCCCGACGACGAATTCGGCGAGGCGCTGATGGCGGTGGTCGAGCCGCAGCCGGGCGCGACGCTGGACGTCGCGGCGCTGCGCGCGCAGCTCAAGACTTCGCTGGCGGATTACAAGGTTCCAAAACATATCGAGATTGCGAACAGCCTGCCGCGCGAGGATTCCGGCAAGATCTTCAAGCGCCGGCTGCGCGATCCGTTCTGGGAGCGGGCGGGGCGGCGGATTTGAACTCAGGTGCGCTCCCTCGCCCCGCTCTTCGGGGAGAGGGTTGGGGTGAGGGGCTCTTTCCACGGAGACGGACCTGCGGAGAGTCCCCCTCACCCGGATCGCATCTGAGGATGCGATCCGACCTCTCCCCGCAAGCGGGGCGAGGTAAGAAAGAGCCGCCTCTATCTTGATCTTGCACCGCAGCGAAAAAATTGCGACTGATGAGGGCCGGGCAGTTTTCTGGAGCTTCGTCATGTCACCCCAGATCATGCCTTCCGAACCCGACCCGCGAACCAATCCCGCCGAAGATATCGCCGCCCTTGAAGCCGATACGCGGCTGCGCGAGGAAATCCGGCTGCTGGGACGCATTCTCGGCGACACCGTGCGCGATCAGGAGGGCGCCGACGTGTTCGACCTGGTCGAGCGCATCCGGCAGACCTCGATCCGGTTCCACCGCGATGAGGACAAGCTGGCGCGCCGCGAGCTGGAACTCATCCTCGACAGCATGTCCACCGCCGAAACCGTGCGCATCGTCCGCGCCTACAGCTATTTTTCGCATCTCGCCAATATCGCCGAGGACCAGAACAATATCCGGCAGATGCGCGCCCAGAATTCCTCCGGGGTTTTGCCGCGCGGAGACATGCTTACCCGCACCCTGGCGCATGCGCGCGAGGCCGGCATCAGCGCCACCCAACTGCGCGCGTTTTTCAGCACGGCGCTGGTCAGCCCGGTTCTCACCGCGCATCCGACCGAAGTGCGGCGCAAGAGCACTATCGACCGCGAAATGGAGATCGCCGCACTGCTGGATCGCCGCGAGCGCATGCACCTCACAAAAGATGAATCCGAAGCCAGCGAGGAACAGCTGCGCCGCGAGGTGCTGACGCTGTGGCAGACCAATCTGCTTCGCCGCACCAAGCTCACCGTATTGGACGAGGTCGCCAACGGCCTGTCGTTCTACGACTACACCTTCCTGCGCGAGGTGCCGCGGCTGCATTGCGCGCTGGAAGACCGGCTGCACGCCGAAGACGCGCCCGACGACACCGGCGCGCGCGAGGAACTGGCATCCTTCCTGCGGATGGGAAGCTGGATCGGCGGCGACCGCGACGGCAATCCGTTCGTCACCGCGGAGGTGATGCGCGGCACGCTGCGGATGCAGTCGAGCCGCGTGCTGCGCTTTTATCTGGAGGAATTGCATGCGCTGGGCGCCGAACTGTCGCTCGCGGCCCACCTCGCCGATGTCTCCGAAGAGCTACGCACGCTGGCGGAACGCTCGCCCGATCTGTCGCCGCATCGCAGCGGCGAGCCCTATCGTCTCGCGGTATCGGGCATCTATGCACGGCTTGCCGCCACCGCGCTCAAGCTCGACGTCGAAACCAGCCGGCGGCCGGTCGCCGAGGCCGCGCCCTACGCCAGCGCAACTGAGTTCAAGGCCGATCTCGATATTCTCGATCGTTCGCTGATCGCGAACAATTCGCGCGTCATCGCGCGCGGCCGGTTGCGGGTGTTGCGCCGCGCGGTGGATTGCTTCGGCTTTCATCTCGCCAATCTCGACATGCGGCAGAACTCGGCCGTGCATGAGCGCACCATCGCCGAACTGATCGACGCGGCCACGCCCGGCACCTCCTATCTGGCCTTGGGGGAGGAGGCGCGAATTGCGCTGCTCATGGACGAATTGCGCAGCCCGCGGCCGCTGACATCGACATTCGTAAAGTACAGCGAGGAGACGGTCGGCGAACTCGCCGTGTTCCATGCCGCCGCCGAGGCGCATGCAAGGTTCGGGGCGGAAGTGATTCCCCAGTGCATTATCTCGATGTGCAAGGGCGTGTCCGACATGCTCGAGGTCGCAGTGCTGCTAAAGGAAGCGGGCCTGGTCGATCCTTCGGGGCGCAGCGCGCTCAACATCGTGCCGCTGTTCGAGACCATCGAGGACTTGCAGGCCAGTGCCGCAATCATGGACCGGCTGCTGTCGCTGCACGACTACCGCAAGCTGGTCGACAGCCGCGGCGCGGTGCAGGAAGTGATGCTGGGCTATTCCGACAGCAACAAGGATGGCGGCTTCGTCACTTCGGGCTGGGAACTCTACAAGGCCGAGATCGGCCTCGTCGATGTGTTCGAGCGCCACGGCGTTCGCTTAAGGCTGTTCCATGGCCGCGGCGGTTCGGTCGGGCGCGGCGGCGGCCCGAGCTATGACGCGATCCTTGCGCAGCCCGGGGGTGCTGTGAACGGACAAATCCGCATTACCGAGCAGGGCGAGATCATCTCCTCCAAATATTCCAACGCCGAGGTCGGCCGCAATAATCTGGAAATCCTCGCCGCCGCGACGCTGGAGGCGAGCCTGCTGCAGCCGCGGCACAGCGCGCCGTCGGGCGAATATCTCACGGCGATGGAGCAGCTATCCGCGCTGGCGTTCAAGGCGTATCGCAACCTCGTCTACGAGACCGAAGGATTTACCGATTATTTCTGGGCCTCGACCGTGCTGACCGAAATCTCCACGCTGAACATCGGCAGCCGCCCGGCATCGCGCAAGAAAACCCGCGCGATCGAGGATTTGCGCGCGATTCCCTGGGTGTTCAGCTGGGCGCAATGCCGCTTGATGCTGCCGGGCTGGTACGGTTTTGGCAGCGCCGTGGAGACCTGGATATTCGAGCATCCGGACAAGGGCATGCCGTTCCTGCAGGAACTCTATCGGGAGTGGCCGTTCTTCCGCACGCTGCTGTCGAACATGGATATGGTGCTGGCCAAAAGTTCGATCGCGATTGCCTCGCGCTACGCCGAACTGGTGCCCGATCAGGCGTTGCGCGAAAACATCTTTGGGCGCATTCGGCGCGAATGGCACAGCTCGATCGAGACGCTGCTGGATATCATGGGCCACGACCGGCTGCTGCAGGGCAATCCGCTGCTGGAACGCTCGATCCGCAACCGCTTTCCGTATCTCGACCCGCTCAACCATGTGCAGGTCGAGTTGCTGAAGGTGCATCGCGAGGAACTGGGCGATGGCGAGACCGCCGACGAGCAGGTGCTGCGCGGGATTCAGCTCACGATTAACGGGATTTCGGCGGGGTTGAGGAACAGCGGGTAGCCGTCATTGCGAGCGAAGCGAAGCAATCCAGAAGCAAAGGAGCTGGATTGCTTCGTCGCTTTGCTCCTCGCAATGACTGCATCGTGTCCCGGACGCGGTGCGGCATTCTTCATGCCGCTCCGCAGAGCCGGGACCATACCAAACGCTGCGTTCCGTTACGGCTCCGGCTCTGCAGCGCACCGCCATAGCGCGTCGCAGACGCGCGTAAACGCGCTTATGGCGAAGAGCTACGCGCTGCGCTGCGTCCGGGGCACGATGTCCTCTGCAGTTATGCGCTCAAGGCTTCATGGCACCCTGCACACTCGTATAGACGGCGTAGAGCGATGTCGAACCGCAGATGTAAAGTCTGTTTCGTTGCTGACCGCCGAAGCACAAATTGGCGACGGTTTCCGGTATGTGGATTTTTCCGAGTAGATCGCCGTCTCGCGTGTAGCAGCGCACGCCGTCCTCGTTCGGGTCGCCCCAACCCACGGAGCACCAGACGCGCCCTTCGGCGTCACAGCGCACCCCATCGGTAATGCTAGGCTTGGGCATGTCTGCAAAGACTTTGCTGTTCGACGCCTTTCCGGCGGCCACATCCAGATCAAACGCGCGAATATACGACGGGTTGTCCGGCCCGTCTGTGAACCCGGTGTCGCACACATAGAGCTTCTTCTCGTCAGGCGAGAGGGCAAGGCCATTGGGTTCGTCAAAGTCATCGACGATAACTTTGACGTCACCGGATTTCGGATCTACCCGGTAGACGTTACGCTTCTCCTGCTCGGGCTCGGCTTTGATGCCCTCGTAAAAGCCGCCGATGCCGTAGACCGGATCGGTAAACCAGATCGCACCGTCGGAAGTGACGACCGCGTCGTTCGGTGAGTTCAGTTTCTTGCCGTTGTACTTGTCTGCGATGATGGTGATCGAACCATCGAGCTCGGTCCGGGTGACCCGTCGGCCGGCATGTTCGCAAGTGATGAGTCGTCCCTCGCGATCGATGGTGTTGCCATTCGAGTTCATCGATGGCTGGCGGTATACGCTGAGGTGACCGTCATCCTCGCTAAAGCGCATAATACGGTTGTTGGGAATGTCGCTGAACAACACGTAGCGCCCTGCCGCGAAGTAGACCGGGCCCTCGGCCCAGCGGAACCCGGTTGCGACGCGTTCAACCGCCATCGTGCCGGCGAAGGCCGGAAAACCGTTAGGCCCGAACGAAAGTTTGGGCTTGGCGGACTCGAGGTGTGCATCCGGATAGCGGCTTCCTGGAAGCGGGCCCAACGGCAGCGGCTCAGTTGAGATGGTCGGAGCGCCGGTTTGGCCGAACGGCGTTACACTCGCCGCAGAGGCCGCTTTCACGGTCACGGCTGAAGCGGCAAGCGCGGCTGCCCCGGTCAGCATCTTTCGGCGGTCGAGACCGCCACCTTTGCCTTCGGGTTTGGGAAAGGTCAGTCGAGTTGTCATGATTTCCTCCCATGGTTTTTTGTTGGGAGGAAATTCATGTGCCCGCAATCCGGCATAAAGCGGGCGGACAACCAGAGATAATCCCTAAATCGCATCCCAGTTGAAAATATCCGCGGAGCGGTCGAGCTTGTAGAACGACGATTTCAGCGCCGGCATGCCGTGCGCGGCGATGGTTTCGGGGGTCCAGCCTTCGGCGCGGTGGATCGAGCGCAGCGGGCGCGACTGGCCCATCAGGAAAATCTCGTTCATGCGCACCGCAAAGATCTGCCCGGTGACGTCCTTCGCCGCATCGCTGAGCAGGAACGCGCACAGCGGCGCGATCTTCTCCGGGCCCATCTGCTGGATTTTCGCAACCCGCGCCTTTTCGGCTTCGGTCTCGGTCGGGATGGTGCCGATCAGGCGGCTCCAGGCGAACGGCGAGACGCAGTTGGAGCGGACGTGAAAGCGCTCCATGTCGAGCGCGATCGACTTCGACAGACCCACGATGCCGAGCTTGGCGGCGGCGTAATTGGCCTGGCCGAAATTGCCGACCAGCCCGGAGGTCGAGGTGAAGTGCACGAACGCGCCGCTCTCCTGTTCGCGGAACAGCCGTGCGGCGGCGTGCGAGACATAGAACGAGCCCATCAGGTGCACCTTGATCACGGATTCGAAGGCGTCGATGCTCATGCGGTGGAAGATCGCGTCGCGCAGGATGCCGGCGTTGTTGACCACGCCGTCGAGCTTGCCGAACGTATCCACGGCCATCTTGACGATCTTGCTGGCGGGAATGGCTTCGGCAACGGTTTCGAAATTCGCCACCGCGGTGCCGCCGCGCTTCTTGATTTCCTCGACCACTTCTTCCGCCGGCGTAGCTGACGTTCCGGAGCCGTCGGCCGCACCGCCGGGATCGTTGACCACCACCTTGGCGCCCTCGGCCGCGCAGAGCAGCGCAATCTCGCGCCCGATGCCGCGCCCCGCGCCGGTGACGATGATGGACTTGCCGTCGAGTGATTTGGTCATTTGCGATCCTCCCGTTGTTGTTGTCGTCATTCCGGGGCGCGCGGAGCGCGAACCCGGAATCCATAACCACGATTGGGGGTTATGGATTCCGGGCCTGCGCCCCAAGAGGCGCATCCCGGAATGACGGCGTTGTTTTCATCTCTCGTTCGTAAAAATAATCGTCCCACTCGCCGCGAACATGCCGCCGACGCCGTGGCACACCGAAATCTTCGCGCCCGGCACCTGCGCGGGCGCGATGCCGCGCATCTGCCTGACGCTTTCCTGCAGCGCGTACATGCCGTACATGCCGGAATGCATATAGCTCAAGCCGCCGCCATTGGTATTGAGCGGAAGCTTGCCGCCGGGCCGCGTGTTGCCGTCGGCGATGAATTTTCCGGTCTCCTCGTGCGGCATGAAGCCGAGATCGCCGAGGCCGTAGAGCGGCAGATGCGCGAAGGCGTCGTAGACCATCAGATGATCGACGTCCTTGTGCGCGATGCCGGCTTCCTTGAAGGCGAGCGGACCCGCGACCCGGAACGCGCGCGAGGAGTCAAACGTCTGCATCTGGCTCACCATCGGCGTCTCCACGCTTTCGCCGGTGCCGAGGATGTAAACCGGCTTGGTCGGAAAATCTTTTGCGCGGTCGGCCGAAGTGAGGATCAGCGCGCCGCCGCCGTCGGTGACGAGGCAGCATTGCAGAATCCGGAACGGATAGGCGATCATCCGCGAATTCAGCACGTCCTCGACCGTGATCGGCGTCTTCATGGTGGCGCGCGGATTTTTTGCCGCCCATTCGCGCTGTACGACCGCGACTGAGGCGATCTGCTCATGGGTGATGCCGTGAGTCTTCATGTAGCGCAGCACAGGAATCGGAAACATGCTGGCCGGCGTCGAGACGCCGTAGGGCAGTTCGAACTGGCCGTTCAGGCTGTCGGGGCCGATCACGCGCGGGGTGCGGCCGATATTCGACTTGCCGCTTTCGGCGTGCGTGATCAGCACGGTCTTGCATAAGCCCGCTTCGATCGCGGCTGCCGCATGGCGGACATGCAGCATGAACGAACAGCCGCCGACCGAGGTGCCATCGACCCAGGTGGGCTTAATGCCGAGGTAATGCGCGATCTGCTGCGGCGTCTCCACCGCGGTGGCGAAGCCGTCGATGTCGGAGAGTTTGAGGCCCGCGTCTGCAATAGCGTTGAGCGCCGCATCGGCATGCAACTGAATCTGCGACACGTTGGGAATGACGCCGAGTTCGGTGGTCTCGGCCGCACCGATGACGGCAACCTGATTTCTGCGCATGGCCTTAACCCTTCACTGGGCGGAACAACGGAAGGGTGATCTTGTCGTCAAGCTTTTCGAACGCGACTTCCAGTTTCATGTCGAGTTCGAGCGCCTCCGGCGTCTGCGGGCAATCGACGATGTTGCTCATCATGCGCGGGCCTTCGTCCAGCTCCACCACGGCGATGGCATAAGGCGGCGTGAAGCCGGGCACCGGACGGTGATGGATCACATAGCTGTAGAGCTTCGCCTTGCCGCTGGCCTTGAATATGCTGACCTTGCGCGAGGCGCAGGCCGGACAAAACGGCCGCGGCGGGAAATACACATTGGCGCAGGCATCGCAGCGCTGCAGGCGAAGCTCGCCCGCCTGCGTGCCGTCCCAGAAATGCTGGGTTTCCGGCGTCGGTTTCGGTCGCGCGCGCTGCGGTTCGGCCATGGTCCTGTTCGCTCCCTGACGGCTCGTTGTTGCGTTCTTGATGCGACATTGACACTCCGCCGTCAACGGGCCGGCATACGGACATGGCGCGTATTCCAGAACGCTTGTATGCCTTCGATTGCCTGAGCTAGTGTGTTCGTCATTGCGAGGAGCAAAGCGACGAAGCAATCCAGCCCGTGCTCTGCTGCCTCTGGATTGCTTCGCTTCGCTCGCAATGACGGAGAATGCCTTGCGCACCATTCGAATAGGATCAGGCGCCGGCTATTCCGGCGATCGCATCGAGCCCGCGGTCGAACTCGCGCAGATGGGCGACATCCAGTATCTGGTGTTCGAGTGTCTTGGCGAGCGCACCGTGGCGCTGGCGCAGCAGGCGCGGATGAAAAATCCCGACGGCGGGTTCGATCCGCTGCTGGAAGAGCGGATGCGCGCGGTGCTCGCGGTGTGCGCCGCCAAAGGCATCAAGATCGTCACTAATATGGGCGCGGCCAATCCGGTCGCGGCGGCGCGCAGGACTGCCGAAATCGCGAAATCGCTCGGGCTTTCGTCGCTGAAGATCGCCGCCGTGATCGGCGACGACGTGCTCAACGCCTGCAAGGACGGCGATCTGCCGATCATGGAGTTTGACGGCACTATCAAGCAACTCGGCAACCGGCTGTTGTCTGCTAATGCCTATCTCGGCGCGGAGCCAATGGCGGAGGCGCTCAGTACCGGCGCCGATGTCGTGATCACCGGACGCGCCTCCGACCCGGCGCTGTTTCTGGCGCCGATGATCCACGCGTTCGGCTGGGCGATGGATGACTGGAATCTGCTGGGGCAGGGCACTGTCGCCGGCCATTTGCTGGAATGCGCCGGGCAAATCACCGGCGGCTATTTCGCCGATCCCGGCTACAAGGATGTCGCAGGTCTTGCGCGGCTCGGGTTTCCGATCGGCGAAGTCGGCGAGGATGGTTCGCTCGTCATCACCAAGGTCGCGGGCTCCGGAGGTGCTGTCACCGCGCAGACCTGCAAGGAGCAGTTGCTCTACGAGGTGCACGATCCGACCAAATATCTGCAGCCCGATGTGGTCGCGGATTTTTCGCAAGTGAAGGTCGAGGAAATCGCGCCGGACCGCGTGCGTGTCAGCGGCGGGCGTGGCACCAGGCGGCCTGACACGCTGAAAATTTCGGTCGGTTATGTCGACAGTTATATCGGCGAGGGCCAGATTTCCTACGCCGGCCCCGGCGCGCTCGCGCGTGGACGCTTGGCGCTGGAGATCGTTCGCGAGCGCTTGCTGCTCACCGGCGTGCAAAGCAGCGAGTTGCGGTTCGACCTGATCGGCGTCGACTCGCTGCACGGGCCTGACGTCTCCGCGCACGCCAACGAGCCTTATGAAGTGCGCGTGCGTGTCGCCGGCCGCACCGAAAGCCTGCGCGAGGCGGTGCGGATCGGCAACGAGGTCGAGACGCTGTTCACCAATGGTCCGGCCGCCGGCGGCGGCGCGACGAAATCGGCGCGCGATGTCGTTGCCGTTGCGTCGGTACTGCTGCCGCGCGAGCTTGCAAAGCCCTCCGTGCGTTTCGTGGAGGCATGATGGTAAAACTGCGCGAGATCGCCCATTCCCGCACCGGCGACAAGGGCAACACCTCCAACATCTCGGTGATCGCCTATGACGAGAAGCATTTTTCGCTGCTGAAGGCGCAGGTTACATCCGAACGGGTGAAGACGCTTTTCGCCGGTGTTGTCGAAGGCGACGTGGTCCGCTATGAGCTGCCCAACATCGCCGCGCTGAATTTTGTCATGACCAACGCGCTCGGCGGCGGCGTGACGCGCTCGCTCGCGCTCGATGCGCATGGCAAGTCGCTGAGTTCCGCGCTGCTGGAATTGGAGATTGACGATGATAGTTGAGCCGTCATTGCGAGCGAAGCGAAGCAATCCAGAAGCGAAAGACTGGATTGCCTCGTCGCTTTGCTCCTCGCAATGACGTGTGAAAAGCAACAAGTGAGAACACACCATGCCGAACACCCCAACCCTCGCTTCGCTGGCCGCCGATCTCGACGCCGGCCGCACGACGGCGCGTGCGCTGGTCGATGCATGCCTGGCGAAGATCGCCGATCCGCAAGGCGAGGGCATGCGGGCCTTCTTGCACGTCGATGCCGAAGCTGCGATTGAAGCGGCCGAGGCAATGGACCGGCTGCGCGAAGTGAGGGCTGCGCCGTCGCCCTTCGCCGGCATTCCGGTCTCGATCAAGGACCTGTTCGACATCAAGGGCCAGGTCACCCGGGCGGGCTCCCGCGCGCTGGAAGACTCGGCGCCGGCGGCGGCCGACGCGCCTGTGGTGGCGCGGCTGCGACGCGCCGGTTTTGTGGTGATCGGCCGCACCAACATGACCGAGTTCGCCTATTCCGGCATCGGCATCAATCCGCATTTCGGCACGCCGAAGGGCGCGTGGCAACGCGACGTCGGCCACGTGCCCGGCGGATCGTCGTCAGGTGCCGCGGTGTCCATCGTCGATGGCATGGCGCACGGCGCTTTGGGCACGGACACCGGCGGCTCCTGCCGGATTCCGGCGGCGTTCAACGGCATCGTCGGCTTCAAGCCGACGCAGCGGCGCGTGCCGCTCGATGGCGGCGTGCCGCTGTCGTTTTCGCTCGACAGTTTTGGGCCAATCGCGCGTACGGTCGCGTGCTGCGCGGTGCTCGATGCGGTGCTGGCGAATGAGGCGATGACCCCGCTGCAACCGCGCCCGATCAAGGGCATGCGGCTGGCGGTGCCGACCACAGTCGTGCTCGACGATCTCGCGGATGCGGTGGCGCAGACGTTCGAGCGCGCGCTGGAAAAACTTTCGCGCGAGGGCGCGCTGATCGAGCGCATCGCGGTGCCGGAATTCCTCGACGTTGCGCCGATGAGCGCCAAGGGCGGCTTCGCCGCGGCCGAAAGCTACGCCTGGCATCGTTATCTGATCGCAGCCAAGGGCGACATCTATGATCCACGCGTCGCAAGCCGCATCATGCGCGGCGAAAGCCAGAGCGCGGCTGATTATATCGATCTGCTCGGCGCGCGGAAATCGCTGATTGCGCGCACCGAAGCGCGCATCGCGCCCTATGACGCGCTGGTGCTGCCGACCACCGCCAACACGCCGCCGCGGATCAGCGACATGAAGGACGACAAGGCCTTCACCAAGGCCAACCTGCTGGCGCTGCGCAACTGCACGCTGATCAACATATTCGACGGCTGCGCGATCTCGCTGCCCGCGCACCGCGAAGGCGATGTGCCGGTCGGACTGATGCTGGCTGCATCAGGCGGATCGGACCGGCGGGTTTTTGAACTGGCGGCGGGGATGGAAGATGTCATCAGGAATTGAACTCGCATTCACGCTGGATGCGGACGGCAAGCAGACGCCGCTGACGCTGCCGATCAACCAGGCCGTCATCGCCGGCTGGACCGGCCGCGATCCGGTGGCGCGCGACAAGCACATCGCCGAACTCGAGGCGATCGGCATCGCGCGCCCCGCGACGACGCCGATCTACTACCGCGCCGCGGCGCGGCGGCTGACCACCGCGACCAGCATCGAAGTCAGCGGCGCGGAGTCCAGCGGCGAGGTGGAGTTCGTGCTGTTCGGCGTCGGCCGCCGCATCCTGGTCGGCACCGGCTCGGATCACACCGACCGCAAGGTCGAAACCTACAGCGTCACGGTGTCGAAGCAGATGTGCGACAAGCCAGTCGCTTCGGTGCTGTGGGCGCTCGATGAGATCGAGGGCCATTGGGACCGGATGATCCTGCGCGCATTCGCCTGGATCGACGGTGCGCGCGTGCTCTATCAGGAAGGCACGCTGGATGCGATGCTGCCGGTGCGAGAGTTGATCGACCGCGGCTTCGGCGCAGCGGGGTTGCCCGACGGCTGCGCCATGTTCGGCGGCACCTTTGCGGCCAAGGGCGGGATTCGGCCGGCCAGCAGGTTCGAGTTCGAGCTCGAAGACCCTGTGCTCAAGCGCAAGATTGGCCACGGCTATGATGTGATCGAACTGCCAGTGCTGGGGTGACTCCGTCATTGCGAGGAGCGGAGCGACGAAGCAATCGAGCCTTTCCGTGTGACTCTGGATTGCTTCGCTGCGCTCGCAATGACGGGGAACCTTCACGGAAATCGGGTGGCGCAAGTCCGGCCGTTCTGCGAACCTGCCGTCATGAAATCCGCCGCAAAGAACGTCGGTCCCGTCCCGCAATCCGATATCGCCGCGCGCGTCGATGCGATCGGCTGGACACGAGTCAGCACCGATCTCGACGCGCAGGGTTGCGCGGTGATCGAACAATTGCTGACGCCGCGGCAATGCGCAGCACTTGCTTCGCTCTATCCGGACGACAAGCATTTCCGCAGCCGCATCGTGATGGGCCGCCACGGCTTTGGCCGCGGCGAATACAAATACTTTTCCTATCCGCTGCCCGGCCTGATAGCGGAGTTGCGCCCGGCGCTATATGCGCCGCTTGCCGACGTTGCCAATCGCTGGAACGAGGCGATGGGCATCGACATCCGTTATCCGGACAAGCACGACGCCTTCCTGAAGCGATGTCATGCCGCCGGACAAACCCGCCCCACCCCGCTGCTGCTGCAATATGGCGCTGACGACTACAACTGCCTGCATCAGGATCTCTATGGCGAGCATGTTTTCCCGCTGCAGGTCGCGGTCCTGCTGTCGGAGCCGGGCCGCGATTTCAGCGGCGGCGAATTCGTGCTGACCGAGCAGCGGCCGCGCATGCAGTCGCGCCCCGAGGTGGTGCCGCTGCGTCAGGGCGACGCGGTGGTATTCGCCGTGCATCACCGCCCGGTGCAGGGCACCCGCGGGTTCTATCGCGTCAATCTGCGCCACGGCGTCAGCCGCATCCGCTCCGGCCATCGCCACACCGTCGGCGTGATCTTTCACGACGCCAAGTAGCGTCGCCGCTTTCCCTGCAAGCCCGGTCCGGTCTATGCTCGCGATGGGAGGGCATGGCATGGGCGACGTTGAGGCGGCGAATCCGCGCGCTGGAAACAGCACCGGCGTCTATCTCGCGATCCTGCAACTGGTGTTCACGCTGGGCTGGACCGTCTACGTGATCTATCTGCCGCGCCTTGCGGCGCAGGTCGGCATCGCGCCAACCGCAGTGATCCTGATCCTGATGCTCGATCAGGCCATCTTCACCATCACCGATACCGCGATGGGGATCGCCGCCGACAGGATCGCACCGGTTGTCGGCCGGCTCGGCGTGTTTGTGGCGTCGCTGACGGCGCTGTCCTGCGCGGCCTTTGTCGCGCTGCCGTTCGTCGCCGAAACCGGCCCGAATGCGCAAGTTATTTTCATCGCCTTGATCGTGATCTGGTCGATCACCTCGTCGGCATTGCGCGCGCCGCCGCTGACGCTGCTCGGCAAATACGGCGCGAGGCCGCAGCTTCCGTTTCTGTCGGCGCTGGCGATGCTGGGCTACGGCGTTGCCGGCGCGGTGTCGCCGTATCTCGGCGTCACCTTGCGCAATCAGGATCCGCGGCTGCCGTTCGTGATTTCCAGCGTGGTGCTGCTGATCACGGCGATGGCGCTGTCGAAGGTCGAGCGCGGCCTGAGCCAGCAGGCCCCGCAAAATGAGACGAAGGAAACTGCACCCGCAAAACCGCTCGGCAAGGTGCCGGTCGCCTTCATCGCATCAATGGTGATTCTCGCGCTCGGCTATCAGCTGCATTTCTCTATCAACAGCGCGCCGTTCTTTTTGCAATTTGCAAAGCCTGCCGATCTGGAATGGCTGATGCCGGTATTCTGGATCGGATTCAACATCGCGATGTTCCCGGCCAGCGTGGTCACCAAGCGCCGCGGCGGATTGATTGTGATGGGTTTTGCCGGGTTGCTCGGTGCCATCGCGGTCGTCGGCGCCGAGATGGCGGGTAGCCTCAATATGCTGATCGCGGCACAATTTCTGGCGGGTGCGGCGTGGGGATGCATGCTGATGAGCGCGGTCTCCGCGGCGCTCGCGATCGGCGAGACCGGCGCCGAGGGCAAGGTCGTCGGGCTGGTATTTTCCGCGCTGGCGCTTGGAACCTTCGCGCGCATGGCCGCGGTGGCAGGCGGACTGCAGAAACTGCCGGAGTATACACCGCTGCTGCACTGGGCGCCGGTGGCGTGCTGGTCGGTAGCCGGCGCGGGGCTGCTGGTGCTCGCGGCGGGGAGGGTGAAGCAGGCAACGTCATTGCGAGGAGCGTAGCGACGAAGCAATCCAGCCTTCACCCGTCCTTCTGGATTGCTTCGCTTCGCTCGCAATGACGACGATTAAGGTTTCGCCGTATGAATAAACGGCCACGGACTGGCTTCGGAACCGGTCGGTACCTCGATGTCGATCAGATACGGTCCACCATGCGCCAGCGCCCTTTCCAGCGCGGCGCGGAATCCATCCGGCGATGTTACGCGCGCTGCACCAACACCGAAGGACTCCGCTAATCTGACGAAATCCGGATTGACCAGATCGGATGCGACCACGCGGCCATCGAAACGCTCGATCTGGTCGCGCCGCACATTGCCGTAGGAATTGTTGTTGAACACCAGCGTCACCACGCCGATGTTGAACTGCACGGCGGTCGCAAGCTCCTGCACGCCGAACATGAAGCCGCCGTCGCCGGTGATCGCAACCACCGCGCGGTCGGGGTGCGCGACCTTGGCGCCGAGCGCGGTCGGAAAGCCTGAGCCGAGCGTGCCCTGATAGCCTGACGTGATGAAGGTTCGCGGCTGGTAGATCGGAAAGCCGTACCAGGAGGCAAATCCGACCTGTGACAGTTCGTCGGTGACGATCGCATTGTCAGGCAGCACCTCGCGCAGGATGTTGAGATACGCCATCTGCGGCTGGATCGATTGAATCTGCTTCAGCGCCGCAGCCGAGGCGTCGCGGATCGCGGCCCGGCGGCCGCTCGCCTTCGTGTATCCGCGCTTGCGCACCGACGCGAGCAGTTCGCGCGTGCCGGCTTGCGCGTCGGCGATCACGGCGACGTCGGGCGTATAGCGGCGCATTTCGGATGGGTCGATATCGATGCGAATCGATTTCAGTCCCTCGGGGCGAAACGGCCAGCGCGACATGGTCGGCAATTCCAGCCGCGTGCCGATGCCGATCATGAGATCGGTCTGCGGCCACAGCCGGTACGCCGCCGCCATGGTCAGCCCAAGCTCATGCGCGTTAGAGACGATGCCGCGGCCGCTGCGGAAGGCCACCACCGGCGCGTCGATCAGTTCGGCCAGTTCAAGGATTTCTTCGGCGGCATGTATTGCGCCGCTGCCGACGAAGATCATCGGCGATTTGCTGGCGGCGACCAGCGCGGCGGCGTCTTTGACGCGCTCGGTGTCGGGCTGCGGCGCGGGCAGTAGATCGAACGGTTTCGACGCGCCGACATCGGCGCGCTGCGTGAACACATCCCACGGCATTTCCAGCGCGACCGGACCGCGGCGGCCCGACATCATCTCCTGGAACGCGCGCGACACCAGCGGCGGCGCGGCGTCGGGATATTCGATGCGGTCGGCCCATTTGACAAAGCTGCGCAACGTCGCGAGCTGGTCCGGCATCTCGTGCAGATGGCCGCGGCCCTTGCCGAGGAATTGCGTCGGCACTTGTCCGGTGATGCACAGCACCGGTTCGTTGGCGCCGTAGGCGGTGAGCATTGCCGCGCCTGCGTTGAGCACGCCCGGTCCCGGCACCACGCTGAATACGCCGGGCCTGCCGGTGGAGCGCGCGTAGCCGAACGCCATGTAGCCGCAGGCCTGCTCGTGCCGCGCGCCGATCACCTTCAGTTGCGCCTGCTGGAACGCGTCGAACAGGCCGTAGATCTGCGCGCCGGGCAGGCCGAACACCGTGTCGATGCCATGCGCGACCAATCCATTGACGATCGCCTCGCCGCCTGTAGCTGCTGCCATGCTTTTTCCAATCACTTCTAATCTTCGTCATGCCCGGCCTTGAGCCGGGCATCCACGTCTTAATACTCGCGAGAAAGACGTGGATGGCCGGGACATCTGCTCGAAGACGCGCTTCGCGCTTTTGTCCGGCCATGACGGCTAAGTCTCGTCGATCACGCCGTTGCGCAAGCTGCCGATGCCTTCCGCTTCCACTTCAATTACATCGCCCGGCTTTAGATAGCGCGGCGGGTCGAACCGCGCCCCGGCGCCGGTCGGCGTTCCCGTGACGATCACATCGCCGGGTGTCAGCGTGGTGAAGGTCGAAATGTAGTTGATCAGATAACGGAAGCCGAAGATCAACCGGCCGGTGCGGTCGTCCTGGCGCGTCTCGCCGTTGACGCGGGTGGTGAGCCTTATGTCGGCGATCTGCGATTCATCGGTGTAGGGGATCAGCCAAGGCCCAAGGCTGCCGGTGGAGTCGAAATTCTTGCCTTGGGTGACGTTGAACTTGGCGTGGCGCACCCAGTCGCGGATGGTGCCTTCATTGCACAGCGTCACCGCGGCGATGTGATCGAGTGCGGCGCTCTCCGGGATGTGGCGTCCGGTCTTGCCGATCACCAGCACTACCTCGCCTTCGTAATCGAGTTGCGCCGAGGCGCGGGGACGAACCAGCGGCGTCTCGTGGCCAACGAAGGAGCGCGGCGTCCGCATGAACATCGAGGGATATTTCGGCGCGTCCTGGCCGTCCTTATATTCGGCGTTGCGATCGGGATAGTTCACGCCGATGCAGATGATCTTTTCCGGCGCGGGGATCGGCGGCTGCCAGGTGGCGGCATCGAGCGCGAAGTCGGGTTCGTGGCGCGTGCCTTCCTCTGCCAGCTTCATCAGCGCATCCGCCGCGATGACCTCGCGCAGCGTCGGATACTGCTTCGCAAAACGCGCGCTTAGATCGACGATGCCGCCATCGACCACGGCGCCGTATTTCGTTGCGCCATCGATGGAGAAGGTGGCGAGGCGGGGAGAAGGCATCGGTAGCGATCCTCTTGGGTGGCTGTCATCACCCGCGAAAGCGGGTGATCCAGTATTCGGCGGCGTTGAGTTTCAATCGCTAAGTCTTCGGAATACTGGGTCGCCCGGTCATCCCCGATCAGGTCGAGGACAGGCGCCGGGCGATGACATTTGCGCTAACCCGGGTTCATCCCCTTGGCCTTGATCGCCGCGGCGGCTTCCGAGGTTTTCAGAAAAGTGATGAACGCCTTGGCGGCTTCCACCTCTTTGCTATCGGCGGCGACGGCCGCTGTAAAAACCAGCTCCTGCTGCATTTCGGCGGGGAACGGGCCGGCGAGTTCAACGCCCGGGGCGATCAGCACGTTGATCAGAAACACGCCAAGCTCCGCGTCGCCATTTGCAACCGCCTTGGCGATTTCAGGCGGAGCGGCTTGCGGCCTAGTCTTGGCCTTCATCGCCTCAGCGATGCCGAGACGATCGAACACGCTCGATACATAGGCGCCGGCGGCGCTTGCCGGTACGAACGCGATCGACTGCGCATCGAGCAGCGCTTTCTTCAGCGCGTCCGGCGTGCCGACGTCAGGCCTGGGTGTGCCGGCGCGGACGGCCACGCCATAGCCGACGCGGGCGATGTCGGTCGTCGGCCCGGGGGCGAAGCGGGCCTTCGCCGCGGCGTCCTTGAACACATCGACGGGGACAACACCGAGATCGAACGGTGCGCCCGACGTGGCAAGCTTGATCAGGTTCGGCGTGGAATCGAAGTGAATGACAAGCTTGTGGCCGGAGGCGCGCTCGAATTGAGGACCGAGTTCATTCAACGGGCCGGTCATGGAGCCGCCGGCCAGGATTTTGAGTTCGGCAGCTTTGGCCGATGGCAGCACGAGCGCGAGTCCCAGCATTGACGCGGCGGTAGCGAGCAAAAGTGTTTTCATCATCCCCCCTTTGGTGTCATCACCCGCGAAAGCGGGTAATCCAGTAATCGGCGGCGTTGAGTTTCAATCGCGAAGTCCTCGGGATACTGGGTCGCCCGGTCAAGCCGGGCGATGACACTGTGTATTCCATCAATCCGCAATCGTCACATCGGCTGTAAACAACGGCTCGCGCACGGCCTGTCCCGGAAACGGCGAGCCCTGTTCGAACCATGAGCGCGGCGCCGGCGCCCCCCACAGCGTCTGCCGGCGCGGATCTTTCAGCGACCAGCGCATCGGCTCGTGGTCGTGGTCCATCGTAAAATAATCGCTGGTGTAGAGCTCGAGGCGATGGCCGTCGGGATCGCGCACGTAGAGAAAGAACGCGTTGGAGATGCCGTGCCGGCCCGGCCCACGCTCGATGTTTTTGAGGAATCCGCTCGACGCCATCACGTCGCATAGGTGCAAAATGTTCATCGCGGTTGGCACCCAGTACGCAAAATGGTGCAGGCGGGGACCCTTGCCGTTAGTGATGGCAAAGTCGTGCACGTTGCCCTTGCGGTGCATCCAGGCCGCGGCGATACGGCCGTTGGGGCCGTCCTCCTCGCCGTATTCGGTGAGCCGAAAGCCAAGCCGTGCGTAGAAATCAACGGTGTCCTGCACCTCGGCGGCGAACACGTTGAAGTGGTCGAGCCGCTGCGGATGGCAGCCCTTGTAGAGATCGTAGCGGCGTAAGAGATGCGGACGCCGTTCCATCGCGGCGTAGAGTTCGATTCCGAAGCCGAACGGGTCGGTGAATTGCAGCGTGCGGCCCTGGAACGGCCGCTCGACAAAACTGTAGGTGATGCCGTTTTCGGCGAAGAACGCACTGGCCTTGTCGAGGTCGTTCTCGTTTCCGACCTTGAATCCGAGCCGTGCGCAGCCGGGAACGACCGCCTTGCGCAGCACCAGCGAGTGATGCTGATGCTCCTCGCTGCCGCGCAGGTACACCGCGTTGTCGGCCTGGTCCTCGACATGAAGTCCGATGGTGTCCTCATAGAACGCGCGGCTGGTCTCGAGGTTGGTCACATCGAGCACGGCGTGGCTCGACCGGATGATGTTGAAGGGTGGATCGAAAATGTGGGTCGGAGCGGGCATTGAAGGAGTCCTTGTTTAGTTCGTCATTCCGGGATGGCCCGAAGGACCAGACCCGGAATCTCGAGGTTCCGGGTTCGCGGAGCCTGTCATCGGGCGCGCATTCGCGCGACCCGTTGGCGCCCCGGAACGACGGCAAATCTTAAACTCCGAGTTTCTGAATCTTGTGCGTCCCGCGCGCGAGCGAGACGTGCTTGGTTTCCATGTAGAAGTCGAATGAATAATCGCCGCCGTCGCGGCCGATGCCGGAGGATTTCATGCCGCCGAACGGGGTCGGCAGGTGGCGGACGTTTTCGGAATTGAGCCAGATCATGCCGGCTTCCAGCGCGTCGGCAACACACAGCGCGCGGCCCATGTCGGAGGTCCAGACATAGCCGGTGAGGCCGTACTGCACGCCATTGGCGATTGCGATGGCGTCGCTCTCGTCCTTGAACGGGATCACGGTCAGGAACGGCCCGAACACTTCCTCCTGCGCAACGCGCATATTGGCGTGCGCGCCGGTGACCAACGTCGGCTGCACATAATGTCCGCCGCCGGGGCCATCATGCGGCTTGCCGCCGACGGCGATCACCGCGCCGTCCTTTTGCGCGATGTCGAAATAGGAGCAGACCTTTGCGAGATGCCGCTCGTGAATCAGCGGGCCGATTTCGGTCGCGGGATCGAGGGGATGCCCGACCTTTAACGCCTTTACGCGCGCAGTGAGTTTTTCGATGAATTTTTCCGCGATGCCCTGCTGGATCAGCAGCCGGCTCGAAGAGGTGCAGCGCTCGCCGTTGAGCGAGTAGATCATGAACACCACGGCATCGAGCGCGCGGTCGAGATCGGCGTCGTCGAACACGATGACGGGATTTTTGCCGCCGAGTTCGAAATGCACACGTTTCAGGGTCGGCGCGCCCTGCGCCATGATGGCGGAGCCGGTCGCGCTTTCGCCGACGAAGCCGATCGCCTTGATCGCGGGATGCTCGGTCAGTGCCTTGCCGGCTTCCTCGCCAAATCCGTGCACGGTGTTCAGCACGCCGTCAGGCACGCCAGCTTGCTTCACGAGCTTTGCCAGAAGATCGGCGCTGACCGGCGACCATTCGGCCGGCTTGTGCACCATGGTGCAGCCGGCTGCGAGCGCGGGCGCGATCTTCCAGGTCGAGAGCATGAATGGCGTATTCCACGGCGTGATGACGCCGACCGGGCCGATCGGCACCCGCGTGGATACGTTCCAGTGCTCGTCGCTCGGCATATTGAGCCCGTCGCGGGCGTCGGCGCATTTGTCGGCGAAGAAACGGAAGTTTTCCGCGGCGCGGACCGCGGCCTTGGCCATGAATCGATGAGCTTGCCCGGTATCGATGCATTCCAGCACCGCGATATCGTCGGCGCGATCCTCGATGGCGTCGGCGACGCGATGCAGTAGCTTCTTGCGCATGGTGGCCGGCATGTCGCGCCAGGCCTTGAAGGCTTGCGCAGCGGCGGTTGCGGCGCGGTCGATATCCTCGGCATTGCCGCGCGCGACGGACGCCAGCACCGTGTTATCGATCGGCGATTTGGTCTCAAATGTGTTGCCGGAGATCGACGGCACGACTTTGCCGTCGATGATGTGGCCGATGCCTTCTGCCTTCAGTTTCGCCAGTAGCGGCGCGGCGCGGTCCTTGTTGGCCTGGAATACATCGGCCGTTTTCGGCGTGACCTTATCCATGCGCCGGCTCCGCCTTCAAAGCATCGTGGATGTTGTTGCGCTTCCAGCTTGTTTCCTTGTCGTTGATCTGCATGTCGAACGACAGCGCGAACTTGCTTTCGGCAAACACCGGATCGAGATAGGCGGACAGCACCTTGAAGATATGCTCGCCGGCTTTTTTCCGCGTCGCGAGATCGCGGCCTTCGCCTAAACGCAGCACCATGTCGAGAAAACCGAAATGCGCACTGCCGTCGGCAATGGCACTGTGTTCGCATCGGATAGCGCGAACCCGAATGCCGCCGAGCGGGAAAATCCCGGTCTCGACCGCGGCCTTGCGCACCACCTCGACCGCGGCCTGTATATCGACGCGGGACTCGAGATTGGCGGAATATTCAATGGTGAAATGCGGCATTGGCGGTTTCGCTCCCACGTTTTCTTTGAACCTTCGCCTGTTCTCAGGCGGAATAGCAACTCATCGTACCATAGGGTCCGTAGTCCGCCCGGATCGTCTCGCCCTGCGCGGCGATGCCAATCAAAACGGGCGAGGAAACCCAAAGGTACGAGTAAGCGCAAATTTGCATGGTGATCCGAATAGGATGCATAGCTCGGCCGATGCTTATTGTTTGAGCATGGAATGGGCGCCGTCAATAGATCAAAGCTGCGGAATAAGCCGGCTCCGGTGGCGTTGATGGGTCAAGGCTCTACGCCTTTCGGCGAAGGCTTTATGCCATTAACCGAAATCGTCGCGATATCAATTTACTCTCGGCGAGAGAGTCCGTAGATACGCTGACGGCTTCGCGCACGGCGCGAGCTGCAATGTCAAGAAGGCCGACAAAGAAGCCCGGCCTCAGGGAGAGGAATAATGAAACTTACACGACGCGATTTTGCGGCTGGTTTGGCCGTTGGTGTTACCGCGCCTTACGTTATCGGCAGCGCACGGGCGCAGGCCGCGACCATCAAGATCGGCATGTGCGCACCGATCACGGGTCCCGCGGCGGAGGCCGGCAAATACGCCACCGGCGGCGCCAAGCTTGCGCTGGAGGCCGTCAACAAGGCCGGCGGCGTGCTCGGCAAGCAGCTTGAACTCATCGTCGAGGACGACCAGACCACCAATCCCGGCATCGTGCTGGCATTCTCGAAACTGGCGGCACAGTCCGACATCGTCGGCTTCCTTGGTTCGATCCGTTCGACCCAGGTTCACGCGATGGCGCCGGATGTCATGAAGCTCGGCAAGCCGGTGATGTTCGGCGGCACCGACCCCAACCTCACCAAGCTTGGTAATCCGTGGCTGTTCCGGTTCCGGCCGAACGACAGCTATTCCGGCCGCGTCATCGCCGACTATGGCGTCAACACGCTCGGCAAGAAGAAGTGGGCCGTGCTGCATTCGACCGACGCGTTCGGCACCGCGGGCGGCAAGGCGCTTAGCGAAGCATTGGAGAAGCTCGGCGCACCGTCCGTGCTCGACCAGGGCTACGCCAACCAGAGCCAGGATTTCACGCCGGTGGTGCTCGCGATCAAGCAATCCGGCGCCGATATTCTCGGCTCCTATTTCACCTTCGAAAACGATCTCGGCATTTTCGCGCGGCAGCTGCGTCAGCTCGGCGTCAACATTCCGTGGGTCGGCTCACCCTCGATCGTCAACGTGACGGCATTGAAGCTCGCAGGTCCCGCGCTTTACGGCACTTACGGCGTCGCCGATTACGCCGAGGATTCCAGCCCCGGCTCAAAGGCGTTCGGCACGGCCTATCGCGAAGCCTACAAGGTAGCACCCGATAACCAGAGCTCGTGGCCTTACGATGCGGTTACGGTGCTGGCAGCGGCCATCAACAAGGCCGGCTCGACCGACCCGCAAAAAATCCGCGAGGCGATCATCGCGACCAAGAAGTTCCCGGGCGCCGAAGGCGAATACAACTTCGACGACAAGGGCGACGGCCTGCACGGCTACAACATCGTGAAGAACGAAAAGGGAAACATCGTCTTCGACAAGCACATCGAATTCAACGATTGATCGCATGACCGGCCCCCTCTGATGCAGAGGGGGCCGATTTGCGTCCCGATGTGAAACTCGCGGACCAGCTTCTCCCACCGAGCGCTTTAAATGGATCTTGCCCTTCAATTGCTCTTCACCGGCATCGGCATCGGCGCCGTCTATGCGCTGGTGGCACTTGGCTTCGTGCTGATCTTCCGCGCCACCAACGTGGTGAACTTCGCGCAAGGCGAATTCTCCATGGTCGCCGCCTATCTGATGGTGGTGTTCGCCGTCGATCTCGGATGGCCGTACTGGCTATCGTTCCTGCTCGCGCTGGCCGGCATGGCGCTGTTGGGGGCGATCTTCAATCTCGGCGTCTATTATCCGCTGCGTCACCGCACGTTTTTGCCAGTGATCATCGCGACCATCGGCGCCTCGATCCTGCTGGCCAACTCGGTGCTGGCGATTTACGGCCCGCAGCCGCAGGTGCTGGAGGGCTGGTTCGAAACGCCGGGCATCCAGCTCGGCCCGGTCTATCTCGACAGCCAGTATCTGCTGATCATCGCGGTGACGATCGTGCTGGTGATTTTCAACTACTGGTTCTTCGAGCGCACCATGCTCGGCAAGAAGCTGCAGGCGACCTCGCAGGACAAGGAGATGGCCTCGCTGCTCGGCATTTCCGTCTCCACCATGATCATGATCACCTTCATCTACTCGGCGGTGCTCGGTGGCCTCGCCGGCATTCTGGTTGCGCCGGTATTGTTCGTCTCGATCCAGATGGGTTCGACCATCGCGCTGAAGGCCTTCGCCGCAACCATCATCGGCGGTTTCGGCGACGTCACCGGCGCGATCATCGGCGGGCTCTCGCTCGGCATTATTGAGACTTTTGGCGCGGCTTATATTTCCGTGCCGTATAAGGACGCCTTCGCGTTCCTGGTGCTGGTGGCATTCCTGGTATTCAGGCCGCAGGGCATCTTCGGCGAACGGGTCGCGGAGAAAGCATGAGCGCGCCGTCCGACAACATGCCGATCACAGCGCCCGTTGTGCGTTCGAGGCCGCTGTTGATACGGCACCTGCCGTATTTCATCGGCTCCGCCATCGTGGTGGCGCTGGCCGCGACGATGCGATTCGACGGCTACATTCTCAACATCCTGATGCAGGCGACGACGTTTGCCATCGCGGTGTTCGGCCTCTCGGTCGTGCTCGGCCTGTGTGGCCAGATCAACCTGGCGCAGGCGGCATTCTTCGGCTTCGGCGCCTATGCCGTCGGGATCGGAACGACGGATTTTCACACCAGCTACTGGCTCTGTCTGCTCGCCGGATGCCTGATCTCGCTCCTGGCTGGAGCTGTGCTGGGCATGTCGACGCTTCGGCTCGGCGGGCACTATCTTGCGATGGTGACGATCTCGTTTCAGCAGATCGTTACGCTGATCATGATCAACGCGATCTGGCTCACCCACGGCCCGGACGGCGTCTCGCGGATCGGGCGGCCCGACCTGTTCCAGTCCTCGCAAGCCTATCTCGCGTTTTGCGTCGCCATGCTGGCGCTGGTCGGCTATTTCGTCTGGCACCTGTCGGATACGCGGCTGGGACGCGCCATGCGCGCGGTGCGCGATAACGAACTCGCCGCCGGCGTGGTCGGCATCGACGTGTTCCGCACCAAGGTGTCCGCGTTTGCGCTGAGCGCGGTATTGGGCGGATTGGCTGGCGGGCTGTTCGCGGGCGGATTCGCCTATGTCAGCCCGGATCAGTTCTCGTTCGCCGAGTCGGTCGTATTCCTGACCATGTCGCTGCTCGGCGGCGTCGCATCGCCGATCGGCTCGGCCATCGGAACCGGCCTGCTGATCCTGATTCCGGAATGGCTGCGCTTTTTGAAAAGCATCCCCGGCCTGTATCTCGCGATCTACGGCCTTTCCGTCATTCTCATCATCCGCTACATGCCCGATGGTATTTGGGGATTCTTCAATGTCGCGACCGAGCGTTGGCGCGCCAAGGCCAAGGTCCACGCCGCGGGGCCGGCGCTGCAACTGGTGCCGGCGACGATCGGTGGCGACATCGTTCTCGAAGTCAAAGGCCTCTCCAAATACTTCGGCGGCCTCAAGGCGGTCGACGGCGTCGATATCGCGGTCAAGCGCGGCAGCGTGCACGCGCTGATCGGGCCGAACGGCTCCGGCAAGACCACGACGCTCAACGTGCTCTCCGGACTCTATAAGGCCACCGCCGGCAAGGTCATCCTCGACGGCACCGATGTCACCGATATGCCGCCGCATCTGCGCACCGCCGCGGGACTGGGGCGGACGTTCCAGAATATCCGGCTGTTCCGCTCGATGACGGCGCTGGAGAACGTCGAGATCGGCGCCGAGCGCCCCGGCAACACGCTGATTGGCGAGGGCGGCGACGACGCGCTGACAGAGCGCGCGATGTCCGCGCTGACCTTCGTCGGCCTCGGCAACCGCGCCAACGAATTGATTTCGAGCTTTTCCTACGGCCACCAGCGGCTGATCGAGATCGCGCGTGCGCTTGCAGCCAATCCGACCCTGCTGCTGCTCGATGAGCCCGCGGCCGGCCTGAATTCCAGCGAGAAACTCGAATTGCATGAGTTGCTCAAGCGCATCGCGGCGCAGGGGTTGACCATCCTGATCATCGACCACGACATGACGCTGGTCTCCGAAGCGGCGCAGCACATAACCGTGCTCAATTTCGGACGCCGCATCGCGGACGGCGAATCCATGGCGGTGCTGCGCCACCCCGACGTCGTCTCCGCCTATCTCGGAACCGAATAATGGCGCTGCTGCAAATCAACGACCTGATCGTGCTCTATGGTGAGATCGAAGCCCTGCGCGGCGTGTCCGTCAGTGTCGAGGAGGGGCAGGTGGTGACGCTGCTCGGCGCCAACGGCGCCGGCAAGTCGACCACGCTGCGCGCCATCTCGGGGCTCGCAAAACCCGCGGCAGGTGAAATCCTGTTCGACGGCAGATCTATCGCAGGCCTCGGGCCCGAAGCCATCGTGCGGCTCGGTATCTCGCACGTGCCGGAGGGGCGGCGGGTGTTCCCGGGTCTGACGGTGAAAGAAAACATCATGCTCGGCGCGTCGAACCGCCGCGTCGCGACATCGGACTTGTCGCGCGAGGCGGACGCGATGTTCGACCTGTTTCCGGACATCCGCGCGTTTTCCGGCGCGCTGGGCTGGACCTTGTCGGGCGGGCAATTGCAGATGGTCGCGGTGGCGCGCGGACTGATGGCAAAGCCGCGGCTGTTGCTGCTGGACGAGCCGTCGCTGGGGCTCGCGCCTGTCATCGTGCAGGCGGTGTTCCGGATCATCTCGGAAATCCGGCGCAACACCACGGTGTTGCTTGTCGAGCAAAACGCGCGCATGGGACTTTCGGTGGCCGACCACGGCTACGTGCTGGAGACCGGCCGCATCGTGCTGCACGGCAAGCCCGACGAGTTGTGGGGCAACGAAGCCATCCGCGCCGCCTATCTCGGCGGTCATGCCAAAGTCAGTGCATAGGATAACGACCCTTCATGGTTACAATACAGCTGCAAAAACTCATCGACTTCGTCGCCGACGTGTTCGCCCATTCGGAGTCGTCGCCTGAAGAAGCCAAGCGGATCGCGACGTATCTGACGACCGCGAATCTCACCGGCCACGACAGCCACGGCGTGATCCGGGTGCCGGTTTATATAAGGTGGAAGAAGATGGGCAGCGTCGTTCCCGACCAGACCGCTGAAGTCCTGGTCGATACGCCGTCGCTCGCGGTGGTCGACGGCAAATTCGGCTACGGACAAACCGTCACGCCCCAGGCGGTCAGGATCGGCATCGAGAAGTGCAAGGCGTCGGGCCTCGCCGCGGTGGCGCTGCGCAATGCCGGACATATCGGCCGCGTCGGCGACTGGGCCGAAATGGCTGCCGCCGAAGGATTGGTATCGATTCACTTTGTCAATGCCGCGGGCTCCCTGCTGGTCGCGCCCTATGGCGGCGTGCAGAAACGGCTGTCGACCGCGCCCTATTGCGTCGGCATTCCGCGCCAGGGCCAGGACCCGATCGTGCTCGATTTCGCGACCTCGATCGTCGCCGAAGGCAAGGTGCTGGTGGCAAGCCGCGGCGGCAAGAAATTGCCGAAGGGCGCGCTGATCGATAGCGATGGGACGTTAAGCGAAGACCCCGCGGTGCTGTACGGCCCGCATGCCAAGGACGGCCCGCGCGACCATACCAAGGGTACCGGCGCGATCCGCGCCTTCGGCGAGCATAAGGGCTCGGGCCTCGCGCTGATCTGCGAATTGCTCGGCGGCGCCTTGACTGGCACCGGGGCGACCGCGCCGGACCGGCGCTTTGCCAACGGCATGTTCGCGGTCTATGTCGATCCCAAGGTGGTCGATACCGGCAATTTCTTTGATGGCGAAATCTCGCGCTATGTCGATTTTTTCAGGGCAACCAAGCCGATGGCCGGCGTCGATGCCGTGCTGGTGCCCGGCGATCCCGAACGGAAAATGCGCGCCGACCGCACCAAAAACGGCGTGCCCTTGCCGGATGATACCTGGGCTGCGATTGTGGCTACCGCGCGCGACGTCGGCGTGAGCGAGCGAAGCATACAACAGGCGACGGCGTAAAGCCGTCGCTACCAGCCGTCATACGCGGGCTTGACCCGCGTATCCATCCATCTTCGTAAAGATTCTTTCGAAGGTGATGGATTGCCGGGTCAAGCCCGACAATGACGACAAACAAAACAAAAGGGGAGGAAACAATAGTGGCAAATAACGTCAAGAAAGTCTGGGCTTCCGGCAAGGCGGTGGTGAACGCCTGGCTTGCGATTCCGTCGGGCTTCTCCGCCGAAGTGATCGCGCAATGCGGCTTCGACAGCGTCACCGTCGATATGCAGCACGGCGTGCAGGATTACCAATCGATGGTGCAATGCTTCCAGGCGATGCACGCCCATCCGGTGACGCCGATGGTCCGCGTGCCGTGGAACGAGCCTGGCATCATCGGCAAGGTGCTGGATGGCGGCGCCTATGGCGTGATCTGCCCGATGATCAACACGCCAGAAGAAGCAAAAAATCTGGTGCAGTACTCGAAGTATCCGCCGAAGGGTACGCGCTCCAACGGCCCGATCCGTTCCGGCATGTACGGTTCGGCCGGCACCTATCAGCAGACGGCGAACGATGAGATCGTGTTGCTGCCGATGATGGAGACCAAGACCGCGGTCGAAAACATGGAGTCGATCCTCGACGTCGAAGGCATCAACGGCGTCTATATCGGTCCCTCCGATCTCGGCTTCTCCTATGGCCTCGTGCCGAAGCTCGACCGCGACGAGCCGGAAATTCTCAAAATCTATGAGAAGATCGTCAAGGAGTGTGGCAAGCGCGGGCTCTATCCCGGCATCCACTGCAGCGGCGCCGAGGGCGCTGCTCGCGCCATCAACATGGGCTTCAAGCTGGTGACGCTGTCCAACGAAAGCGGGCTGATGGCCACCTACGCCAAGATGCAGATCGCCGAGACGCGGAAGAATTCCGGCGGCAAGGCGTAAATTAAGGATCGCGTGTCCCGGGCGCGATGCAGCGTGCAACGCTGCTTCGCAGAACCGGGACCGCACCAAACTCCGCGCTCCGTTACGGCCGCGGCTTAGCAGCGCACCACGCCGCGAAGTGCGGCGCCATAGCGTGTCGAAGACGCGCGTAAACGCGCTTATGGCGCAGCATCCGGGGCACGATACCTTTACCTCTTCCGCGGAACCGCCCCAGGCCGTATCGGAGACTTGTGCAGGCAGCGCACCGGGCGCGCCAGCACGATGCCCGGCTTGCCCACCGCAGGATCAAAGTATCCTCCGACGCTGTAGGAGCCATCGCCATTGTCGCGGACGGCGCCGGTCAGCGTCGTGCCGGGCGTGCCGCTAACGGTGAATGCGTTGGGCAGGCCCGGGCCGACATGGTTGCCGTAGGAGTCGCGGGGGACGACCGTGACGATAATAGCCTGCTTCTTGTCGGGACGCGCCGCGCCGGGCGCGATTTTCACATCCGACTTCGCCTGATCGATCCCGATCTCGACTTCAGCGGACCACGTCATCTCGCGCGTGCCGATGCAGTCCCCGCCGAAACTCGCGACTGCGTGGAAGGTATAGGTGCCTTCGACGTTGAGAAAATCCCTCAGCACCGTGCCGAACAGCCCGCTGCTTCTCGCCCTGATATTGGTATGTGCGGGATCATTAGATAATTCGTAGCGGAGTTCGGAATAATCGATCAGCGGTTTGCCCGACGCCTTTTCCAGCGCGAGCATTGTGGTTTGGCGCCCGGGAAGGACATCGCCCTTCTGCTTCGCCGGCGGCTGCGCCCGTCTCGCCTGGGTGAGGATGGTGCCGGCGCTCGCGGTCGGACGCCTGACCGTGAGGACCACCTTGGTGTTCCTGGGCATTCCCGCGCCGCCGGCCAGCCGCACCACCGGATTGACGACATCGCCGGTAAAATAGAGATCGTGCCCGGGCCAGCGCGTGAGCTTTGCGCCGCCGCCGGCAATGACGTTGACGAAGTAATGCAGCGCCGTCGGCAGCTGCAGCGGACCGCCAACACGGCTGACGGTGACCGACCACGTGCCGTTGGCCTCATTGCCGAACGGCAGCTTGATGCGCAGGAACGCCCAGGTGCGGCCCGTGGCATGCCCGACGCCGGTTGAGGCGGCGGTGATCGTCGCGCCGCCGGGCGCCGTCACCGTAAGAGCGAGCGTGCTCCCAGGCTTGTCCCAGCCGACGACAATGGTGATCGTCTTCTCGCCGCAGACATGGAAACGGATCGGCTTGCTCTCCTTCTCGCCGGCCTTCAACTGGCCTGCCGGATCGAGCAGCGCGCCGGACGCGAAGATATTGCCGAAGGCGAGCGAGAAATACTTCTTCAGATCGAGCCCGTCGCCGGCGCGCATGTAGAGGCCGTTATGGGCCTCCGACAATTGCGTAAGCAATGCACCGTCGAGGCTGGACGCTTCGCCGAAGCCGATGGCGCTGATGTTGATGCCGTCGAGCCCGGCGACGTCGGCGATCAAGGGCGGGGTGTTCTGCAAGCCGTCGGTCAGCAGCAGCATCGACCGCACATTGGAAAGCGCCACCGGCATCTGCGCACGCGCAGCATCGAGGCCGCCGCCGATGCTGGTGGCGCCATCGACGACCAACCCGCCGATGATCCCGGAGTTGAACGGCGCCGGGCCGGTGAGCGCCGACTTGTTCACATCGTTGACCGGCTGCAGCGCGAAATCGACCGGGTTGCTCGCCGCCGTGCTGAACGATACCAGGCCGAGCTGGCTGCCGCCGTCGCCCTGCACCAGTTGGACGAACAGCGAGGCTGCGTCGCGGGCCTCATCTATCTTGGATCGGCCGGTGCCGGCGTCCAGCGACATGCTGCCGGAGCGGTCGAATACGATCATCACGTCGGCGCCGATCGGGTCGTTGACCTGATTGCCGACATCCGTCAGCACGCCCGCGGTCGGGAAGAACGCGATATTGCAGGGCGTACCCGTGCTCATTACGCCGACCACCTGGCCCGACGCGTCGAACAGTCCGGCGCCGGTGCTGCCGCTGGCGACGTCGAGATCGACGACGACCGCGTCGAGCGTACTGGTGATGACGGTCTTGAACGCGCCGTGCTTGGCCGACAGGCGTTTTACCGCGCCTTCGGGGTAGTGAATGCAGAAGATATCCTCCCCCACCGCGGGCAGGTCCGGCCGCATCACGACCGGCGTGATGCCAAGCCCGGCCGCCGGCACGATGAACTGGATCAGGGCGTAGTCGACCGCACCGAAGAAGCCGAGCTTCACGACCCGCTTCGCTTTTTGGAAGCGGCCCGCATAATTCGCGGGCCGGGCGCCGGCGCAGGTGGCCTCGTAGTTGAAGATGATCGAGGCCGACTGAAACTGGTTGTCAGATGACACGAAATTCTGCCCGGCGGTCAGCACCAGATCGGGGCCGACCAGCGTGCCGCTGATGCTGGTGAGAATCTCGGTGTTGCCGTCCGCGGCGAGATCGACGTGGACGATCATGCCGACGCTTGGGGCTACCGTTTTGCGGACGTCGCCCGCAGCCGTCACGCAATCGACATTCTCGAAGTCGGGCGGCGTCGCGCAGAACAGCGAGGTGTTGAACGTCGGCTCGGCGTAGTTGGCATCGATCAGGAACGGGTCGCAGTTCGAATTGGAGGTCGGATCGCCGTCGCCGTCATGGCGTTCGCCGCGGCCAAAACGGTCGAGCGTGGCGCCCCCGGTCGCGGCGCCGCTGGTGATGTAGCGGATCGCCACCTTGCCGGAGGCAAACGCCGAGAGGTTCACCGGCCGCGACCAGAATTCCGTACCGGTGGCCGCGGTGATCACGTCCTTGTCGTAACCGAGGTCGATCTCGACCCGGTTGTTGGCCGGGAGATTCAGGTTTTGAAGATGCACGATAATAAACTTGATGCCGCCGGCAGGCGGCGGGCCGGGGTCCAGATTGAATGCCCAGGTATTCGGCGTGGTGGGCGGCAAGCCTGAATCGGGGCCAATGACGACGTTCGGGGAAACGGGGAGGACGGTTCCGACAATATGAGCCACATTATTTCTCCGTTGCTGAAAATCCTTTTGAACGCCACCGGCTGGTATCATCCTATAGTAGAATGACGGTGGCGGGCTACGTGACATTGCGGCACGCTTGCCGCTTGCGCGTTCCGCAGCATCCGGGGCACAAGATGTCTCGTGCGCCCCGCTTTTGCGGGAAAAGTAAAAATAAAAGGAGACATCCCATGGCCCCAGCCCCCGTCATCCGCCTGCATCCCGATGATGGCGTGCTGATCGCGCGCTTGAGCCTGATGCCCGGCACCGTCGTGGCGGAGGGCGTCACCACGGTCGAGCGCATTCCCGCGGGCCACAAGGTGGCGATCCGTCCGATTGCGGTTGGCGAGGCGATCCGCCGCTATGGCCAGATCATCGGCTTTGCGACCGCGCCGATCGCGCCGGGCCAGCACGTCCACACCCAGAATTGCGGCATGGGCGATTTCGCCAAGGACTATGCGTTCGGCGTCGATGTCACGCCGACGCCGAATTTCGATTTGCCGGCGACCTTCGAAGGCATCCGCCGTCCCGACGGACGGGTCGCGACCCGCAATTACATCGGCATTCTCACATCGGTGAATTGCAGCGCACATGTCGCCGGCATGGTGGCGGATATCTTCAAGAAAAACCCGTTCACCCACGACAATCCGCTGGCCGATTTCCCCAATGTCGATGGCGTGGTGGCGCTGACCCACAAGACCGGCTGCGGCATGACCCAGGACGAACCGCTGACTATCCTGCGGCGGACGCTGGGCGGCTACGCGCGGCATGTGAATTTTTCCGCGGTGGTGGTGTTGGGCCTGGGTTGCGAGGTCAACCAGATCGGCGGGCTGATGAAGGAGCAAAAACTCGCCGGCCGTTTGCGCGAGTTGGAGATTCAGGAAATCGGCGGCACCCGCAAGACGGTGGAAGCCGGTGTCGCCTTCGTGCGCGAGGCGTTGGAAGACGCCAACAAGGTACAGCGCGAGCCGGTGTCCGCCAGCGAGTTGACGGTGGCTTTGCAATGCGGCGGCTCGGATGGCTATTCCGGCGTCTCTGCCAATCCCGCGTTGGGCGCGGCGAGCGATCTGCTGGTGCGGCATGGCGGCACCGTCATTCTGTCGGAGACCCCGGAAACTTACGGCGCCGAGCATCTCTTGACGCGGCGCGCGGTCAGCCGCGAGGTCGGCGAAAAACTCGTGGCGCTGATGCGCTGGTGGGAAGCGTACACCAAGCGCGAAGGCGCGGAAATGAACGCCAATCCGAGCCCCGGCAACAAGGCCGGCGGGCTCACCACCATCCTGGAAAAATCACTCGGCGCGATGGCGAAGGCCGGCAGCACCAATCTGGTCGATGTCGTGCAGTACGCCGAAGCCGTCACCAAGAAGGGCTTTAATTTCATGGACACGCCGGGTTACGACCCGGTGGCGGCGACCGGGCAGGTGGCCGGCGGCGCCAATCTCGTCTGCTTCACCACCGGGCGCGGCAGCGTGTTCGGCTGCAAGCCGGCGCCGTCGATCAAGCTTGCGACCAACTCGCCGATGTTCAAGCGGATGGAAGACGACATGGACGTCAATTGCGGCACCATTCTCGACGGTGAGGAGACGGTACAGCAATGCGGCCAGCGCATTTTCGATCTGATGCTGAAGACGGCGTCAGGCCAGCCGACCAAGAGCGAGAGTTTCGATTTCGGCGGCGCGGAGTTCGCGCCGTGGGTGCTTGGCGCGACGATGTAAGGTAGGAATTGAACCATCCGTTGTCGTCCCCGCGAAAGCGGGGACCCATAGCCACCTACGCCTGTTGTAGCAAAAGGTGTTGGCTTGATTGCCTTAATGAGACGACGGAGGCTATGGGTCCCCGCTTTCGCGGGGACGACTCGGGGAGATGGATTCGCGCTCATCCGCATCTCTCATAGGCAACCGCTGCCCGTTGTTAGTGCTTGATCCACACCGGAACCGGTGTTCTGCTTAAAAAAGCTGCTGGAGTTGCCCGCCCTTGTCGATCTTCGTCGCGCTACACCACGTCACACATTACAAATACGACCGTCCGATCGATCTCGGCCCGCAAACCATTCGCCTGCGCCCGGCGCCGCACACCCGCACGCCGATCCTGAGCTATTCGCTCAAGATCACGCCCTCCAATCATTTCGTGAACTGGCAGCAGGACCCGCAGGGCAACTGGCTGGCGCGATATGTGTTTCCGGAGAAGGCGACCGAACTGAAGATCGAAGTCGACTTCACGGCGCAGATGACGGTGATCAATCCGTTCGATTTCTTCGTCGAGCCTTACGCCGACAGTTTTCCGTTCGCGTACACCAGCGATCTTGCGACCGAGCTCGCGCCTTACCTTGCGACCGTCGAGCCCGGCCCGCTGCTCACAAAATATCTCGCTGGCATCCCGCGGGAAGCGCCGAGCACGGTCAATTTCCTGGTCGATCTCAATGCGAAGCTGCGCGACCAGGTCCGCTATATTATCCGCATGGAGCCGGGCATCCAGGCGCCGGAGGAAACACTGGCGTCGGGCGCGGGATCCTGCCGCGACTCGGCGTGGCTGCTGATTCAAATCCTGCGGCATCTCGGGCTCGCTGCGCGTTTTGTGTCGGGCTACCTCATTCAGCTGCGCCCCGATATCGATCCGGTGGAAGGACCGCGCGAGGTCGAAAACGACTTCACCGACCTGCATGCCTGGGCCGAAGTCTATCTTCCGGGTGCGGGGTGGATCGGGTTCGACGTCACCTCGGGCATGTTGACCGGCGAGGGGCATATTCCCGTTGCCGCCACGCCGCACTATCGAACGGCGGCGCCGATCAGCGGCGCGGTCGGATTCGCCGAAGTCGAATTCGGCTTCGAGATGAACGTCAAGCGCATCCGCGAAGCGCCGCGGATCACCAAGCCGTTTTCCGATGCGTCGTGGGCGCGGCTCGATAAATTAGGCGAACAGGTCGATGCCGATCTGAAAACGCATGACGTGCGGCTTACCATGGGCGGCGAGCCGACCTTCGTCTCCGTCGATGATCTCGAATCGCCGGAGTGGAATATCGCCGCGGTCGGCCCGACCAAGCGCGGGCTCGCCGACGATCTCATTCGTCGGATGCGCACGCGGTTCGCGCCGGGCGGGCTGCTGCATTACGGGCAGGGCAAATGGTATCCCGGCGAAAGCCTGCCGCGCTGGGCCTTTGGACTGTATTGGCGCAAGGATGGCGTGCCGATCTGGAAAAATTCCGATCTGATCGCGACCATCGAAGGGTCGCACAAAGCCGGAATCGCGGAGGCCGAACGCTTCGCGGAAAGTGCCGCGAAAAAGCTCGGCGTCGATAGTGAATTCATCATGCCGGCGTTCGAGGATCCGTCGCACTGGCTGCAGAAGGAAGCCGGGCTGCCGCCGAATGTCGATCCCAGCGACTCCAAACTGTCCGATCCCGAAGAGCGCTCGCGGATGGCGCGGGTGTTCGACCAGGGACTCAACGTACCCAAGGGATTCGTGCTGCCGATCCAACGCTGGAACGCGGAGGCGAGCAAATCGTCCACGCGCTGGAAGAGCGAGCGCTGGAAACTGCGGCGCGGCAATTTGTTCCTGACGCCCGGCGATTCGCCATTGGGCCTGCGGCTGCCGATCGCCTCGTTGCCGCATATTCCCGCGGAGGAATATCCTTACATCGTCGAGCAGGATCCGTTGGAGTCGCGCGAGGCGCTGCCGGTGTACGACCAGACCGCGATGACCGAAGGCGCTCCAGCTCAAGCTGTACAGGAGCAGCAGCTCAGGTCTGGCGGTGTCCGCACCGCGATGTCGATCGAAATTCGCGACGGCATTCTGTGCGCGTTCATGCCGCCGGTGGAGAAGCTCGAGGATTATCTCGAACTGGTGACGGCGGTGGAGGCGACCGCCGAAGAGATGCAGATGCAGGTGCATGTCGAGGGCTATCCGCCGCCGTTCGACCCGCGCGTCGAAGTGATCAAGGTGACGCCCGATCCCGGCGTGATCGAAATCAACATCCATCCGGCGCAAAACTGGCGCGAGGCGGTCGATACCACCTTCGGCCTTTACGAGGACGCGGCGCAGGTCCGGCTTGGCGCCAACCGTTTTCTGGTCGATGGACGCCATACCGGCACCGGCGGCGGCAATCATGTCGTGGTCGGCGGCGGCACGCCCGCCGATTCGCCGTTCCTGCGCCGGCCGGATTTGCTGAAGAGCCTGGTGCTGTATTGGCAGCGGCATCCGTCGCTGTCCTACATGTTCTCCGGCATGTTCATCGGGCCCACGAGTCAGGCGCCGCGCATCGACGAGGCTAGGCATGACGGCCTTTATGAACTGGAGATCGCGCTGGCGCATGTGCCTCCATCAGGCATCAAGGCGCCGCTGTGGCTGGTCGACCGGCTGTTCCGGCACATTCTGGTCGATATCACCGGCAACACCCATCGCGCCGAAATCTGCATCGACAAGCTCTATTCTCCTGATGGCACCACCGGCCGGCTTGGCCTCGTAGAATTCCGCGCGCTGGAGATGCCGCCCGATCCGCGCATGTCGCTTGCGCAACAACTGCTGATCCGGGCGCTGATCGCAAAACTGTGGCGCGAGCCGCAGGACGGCAACTTCGTGCGCTGGGGCACCACGCTGCACGACCGCTTCATGCTGCCGTATTTCCTATGGGAAGATTTTTTGGGCGTGCTCGCTGAACTCAGGCAATCCGGCTACGATTTCTCGCCTGATTGGTTCGAGGCGCAGCTCGAATTTCGCTTTCCCGTGTTCGGCAGGGTTCATCACGGCGGCGTTTCGCTGGAAGTCCGGCAGGCGCTGGAGCCCTGGCATGTGCTGGGCGAGGAGGGCTCGGCCGGCGGCACCGTGCGCTACGTCGATTCCTCGGTCGAACGGCTGCAAATCAAGGCCAATGGCTTTGTCGAAGGCCGTCACGTCGTCACCTGCAACGGCAGGCGGATGCCGATGACCCAGACCGGCCGTTCCGGCGAGGCGGTCGCGGGCGTCCGTTTCAAGGCGTGGCAACCGGCCTCGGGCCTGCATCCGACCATTCCGGTGCATGCGCCGCTGACATTCGACATTGTCGATACCTGGAATGGCCTGTCGCTGGGCGGCTGCGTCTATCATGTCGCCCATCCCGGCGGCCGCAGCTATGAGACCAAGCCGGTCAATTCCTATGAGGCCGAAGCGCGGCGGCTGGCGCGGTTTCAGGACCATGGCCACACCCCCGGCAAGATCGATCCGCCGCGCGAGGAGCGCACGCTTGAGTTTCCACTGACGCTCGACTTGAGGACGCCGCTTCACCATTGAAATGTGCTAGAAGAATCGGATGGTGGGGCAAGCCGGAAGCAGTCAGGGAAGCAAGGTCCGTCCGGGACACCGCCGTGTGGCGCAGTGGACCCGCGACTATGTCCGCCTGCCCGGAATTCCCGACGAATACATCGCGCAGGACGGTGCGCCGCGCGAGGTCTGGACCCGCTTTTTCGACGCCTTCGCAAGCTTGACGCCCGGCGATATCGAGCGGCGGTTCGCCGCCGCCGACCGGCATTTGCGCGAAGCCGGCGTCACCTATCGCCCTCCCGGTGAAACCGCGGACCGGCTCTGGCCGCTGAGCCATCTGCCGCTTCTGATCGGCGAGTCGGAATGGCAGCAATTGTGCGCCGGCATCGTGCAGCGCGCGGAGCTGCTGGAACTGGTCTTAAGCGATCTCTATGGCGAAGGCCGATTGATCGCGGAAGGCGCGGTGCCGGCGGCGGCAATCGCCGGCAGCAATGAATATCTGCGCTCGGTGTGCGGCATCAAGCCGCCCGGCGGGCGATACCTCAACCTCTATGCCGCGGACATCGGCCGCGGCCCCGATGGACGCTGGTGGGTCCTGAACGATCGTACGCAAGCGCCCTCGGGGGCCGGTTATGCGCTGGAAAACCGGCTGGTGTTGTCGCGCGCCTTCGCCTCTTTGTACAAATCCATGAATGTCGAACGGGTGGCGCCGTTCTTCGAAGCGTTTCGCGAAAGCCTGCGCGCCAGCGCCGACCGCGACGAGCCGCGCATCGGACTGCTCACGCCCGGTACATTCAGCGAAACCTATTTCGAGCACGCCACGCTGGCGCGCTATCTCGGCTTCCTGCTGGTCGAAGGTGACGATCTCGCCGTCAGCGGCGACCGCATCCATATCCGCACCGTCGCCGGGCTGAAACGGCTCGATGTGCTGCTGCGCCGGGTCGATTCCAACTTTCTCGATCCGCTCGAACTCGACGCCTCCTCGCAACTCGGTGTGCCCGGCCTGATCGATGTGATCCGCAAGGACGGCGTTGTCGTCGCCAACATGCCGGGCTCGGGCGTGATGGAGGCGCGCGCGCTGCTCGGCTTCCTGCCCAGTCTCTCAAGGCGTTTTTTCAGCGAAGAGCTGAAGATACCTCATATCGCGACCTGGTGGTGCGGGCAGAAATCCGCGCGCGAGCAGGTGTTGTCGCGGCTCGACGATTTCGCCATCGAGGGCGCCTATGTCAGGGGCGTCCCCGGCTTTCCCGGCAACGGCCCGGTGCTGGCTTCCGAACTCTCACCAAGCGAGCGCGATCGGCTGAAGACGGCGATCGAGCATCGCGGCATTGACTATGTCGGCCAGGAACTGGTGCGGCTATCGACCACGCCGGTATGGGACAATGGCCGCATCACGCCGCGGCCGTTCGTGCTGCGGGTGTTCGCGGCCGCCACGCAGGACGGCTGGACCATCATGCCCGGCGGCTTCTGCCGGATCGCCGACCAGCTCGATGCGCGCGCGGTTTCGATGGGCGACGGCACCCGCGCGGCCGACGTCTGGGTGGTGTCCGACAAGGCGGTTTCGACCACCACGCTGCTGCCGGCCTCCGATAGTGTGCGGATCAGGCGCGTCGCCGGCGTGCTGCCGAGCCGTGCCGCCGACAATCTGTTCTGGCTCGGGCGCTATCTCGAACGCGCCGAAGCGACGTTGCGTCTGGTGCGCGCGCTCGGCCTGCAGCGCGACCACAGCCGCGCCGCGACCTCGCAGCATTCGGTCGAACGCATCGTGCGGTTGCTGGTGACCTGGGGCGCGACATCATCGGGAGCGCGGTCGCAGACGGCGAGGATCGCAACGGAAGCGCTGCAAACCGCGGACAAGTTCGGCTCGGCGCTGTCCCTGATTCGCTCCGCGCTGCGAACGGCGGCGTCGCTGCGCGAACGGCTGTCGCCGGATGCCTGGCAGGTCATCACCGAGATGGCGGCGCGCCTGTCCGAGGAAGTCCACGACGACGACGGGGTGGTCAGCGCCGCCGAACTGACGCTGCGGGAGCTTGCGACATTCTCGGGGCTTAGCCAGGAGAACATGAACCGCGCCGCCGGCTGGCGCTTTCTCGACATGGGCCGCCGCGCCGAGCGCGCCATCAACACCGCGCGCTTCGCGCGGCAGTTTGCCTATGAAGAGGCCGACGAAGAAGACCTCGACATCCTGCTCACGCTGGTGGACTGCCAGATCACCTATCGCTCGCGCTATCTGGTCGCGCCCTTGCTGGCGCCGGTGCGCGATCTCGTGGTGCTCGATCCCTATAATCCAAGGTCGGTCGCGTTTCAGGTTTCGACGTTGAACGACCACATCGCCGGCTTGCCGGCTTTGAAAGAGGGCGGATTGATCGAACGCCCGCAGCGGCTCGCGGTCGCATTGCGGGCGACGGTGACGGCGGGCGAAGCCGCGGAACTCGACGCCAAATCGCTGTTCGCGCTGGAGCAGGATCTGCTTGCTCTCGCCGACGCCATCGGCTCGCATTATTTCCCGCACGGCGCCAGTGCGAGCCGGCCCGAGAAACTGACCGGCCTCGCGTGATTTACGACATCCGCCATGTCACGACTTACAGCTATGAGAGCCCGGTCAGCTTCGCACGGTGCTCGCTGCGGCTGGAGCCGAAAAGCGGCGACGGCCAGCAACTGGTTTCGCATGTGGTCGACATCAGGCCGCGGCCCGCCGACCGGACGGCGCGCTCCGACTTCTTCGGAACGCACATCGAAAGCGTGGTGATCGAAACGCCGCACCGCACCCTCCGCATCGATTCCCGCTCCCGGGTCACGCTGTCCCGCCATGCGCCAAGCCGCACCGCCAACAGCCCGGGATGGGAAAACGTTCGCGAAGCCGCGTTCGAAGCCAATACATTGGGAGCCGCATCGCCGATCGGCTATGTCTTTGCGAGTCCGTTGGTGCCGGTCCTCGATCTCGGTACGGCTTACGCCGCGGAAAGCTTCCCGCCGGGCTGCGGGATTTTGGCAGGCTCCGTCGATCTGATGCACCGCATCCGTGCCGGATTCAAATACGATCCGAAAGCCACCGTGATTTCCACGCCGCTGACGGAAGTGTTCGAGAAACGCCACGGCGTTTGCCAGGATTTTGCGCATGCGATGATCGCAGGCCTGCGCGGCCTCGGGCTGCCGGCGGCTTATGTCAGCGGCTACCTGCGCACCATTCCGCCGCCGGGCAAGCCGCGGCTGCAAGGCGCGGATGCGACCCATGCGTGGGTGTCGGTGTGGTGCGGCGAGGACATGGGCTGGGTCGGCTTCGATCCGACCAACGATCTGTTGGTCGAGAATGACCACATCGTGCTCGCGGTCGGGCGGGATTTTTCCGACGTCTCGCCGGTGGACGGCGTGATCGTGGGATCGCGCAAGCAGAAGCTCGGCGTCGCCGTCGATGTCTTGCTGGTTGAATGAAGAACTACGACGTCATCGTTCTGGGGGCGGGCGCCGCGGGCCTGATGTGCGCCGGTGTCGCCGGCAAGCGGGGCCGCTCGGTGCTGGTGCTGGAGCAGGCACGGCAACCGGCCGAGAAGATTCGCATCTCCGGTGGCGGGCGCTGCAATTTCACCAACCTGCATACGACGCCGGCGAATTTCCTCTCCGAGAATCCGCGCTTTTGCCATTCGGCGCTGAGCGGATACACCCAGCACGATTTTATTGCGCTGGTCAAGCAATACGGCATTGCCTGGCACGAAAAGACCCGCGGGCAATTATTCTGCGATGGTTCGTCGCGGCAGATCATCGACATGCTGCTGGAAGAATGCCGGAGCGCACAACTGCGGCTGGGCGTGCGCATCTCCGCTATCTCGAAAATCGAGGATGGCTTTGTCGTCACCACCGATCAGGGAGTGTTTCGTTGCGGCTCTTTGGTGGTCGCAACCGGAGGGCCGTCGATTCCGAAAATGGGCGCCAGCGGATTTGGATACAAAATCGCCGAGCAGTTCGGCCTCAAGATAGTCCCACCGCGCGCGGCGCTGGTGCCGCTGACTTTTGATGCGGCCATGCTCGCGCAATTCAAGGAGCTGTCGGGTATCTCCGTCGATGCTGTCGTGAGTTGCGGCAAGACGCGGTTCGATGAGGCGCTGCTGTTCACGCATCGCGGGTTGAGCGGCCCGGCGATCCTGCAGATATCGTCCTATTGGCGTGCGGGCGACGACATCGTCATCGATATGGCGCCGGGCGCCGATGTCCTTGCTCTGCTCAAGCAATTGCGTCGCGATCATCCGCGGCAGGAATTGGCGACGGCGCTGGCCGGCTTTCTTCCCAAACGGCTGTCGCAGATGATCGGCGAGACGGCCGGCGGCCCGGCGAGGCTCGCTGATTTTCCCGACAAACTGCTGTCGAAAGTCGCCGCCGATGTGAAGGCGTGGCATGTCAGGCCCAACGGCACCGAGGGCTACCGTACCGCGGAGGTCACGCTCGGCGGCGTCGCCACCACCGAATTGTCCTCTAAGACGTTCGAAGCGAAGTCCGTGCCGGGGCTTTATTTTATCGGAGAAGTGATCGATGTCACCGGCCATCTCGGCGGCTTCAATTTCCAGTGGGCCTGGTCATCGGGCCACGCCGCGGGCCGGTACGTCTGAAGGCTTCCCGAGGGGCAAGACCCGCCAAAAGCCCTCCATTTTCTGCTCACGGAAAAGGCATCTTAACGGATGGTTACCTCTTTTATGCGAATTCTCGGGTGTGCGGTTACCGGCCGCGGATGTCAGCCGATCTGGAGATTGAACGTGAAAACCAGGGTTTCCATGCAGTTTATTTCCGCCGTCGCAGCCTCGGTGATTTTCGCAAGTCTTGCCGCCGCGGCCGACGGCGCGGGCAAGGATGACGCGATCGCGATGGTGAAAAAGGCCACCGCCTTCATCAAGGAGCAGGGCCCCGACAAGGCCTATACCGAAATCAGCAACAAGGCCGGCAAGTTCATCGACCGCGATCTCTACGTCGTGGTCTATCAGCTCGACGGCAAGGTGCTGGCGCACGGCTCGAACGAAAAGTTCGTCGGCAAGGACATGATCGACGCCCAGGACGTCGATGGCAAACTCTATGTCAAGGAGCGGGTCGAACTCGCCGGCAAGCAGCCGTCATTCTGGCAGGACTACAAGTTCGTCAATCCGGTGAGCAAAAAGGTCGAACCCAAGCAGATGTACTGCGAAAAGCTTGAAAACACCGCGGTATGCGCGGGCATCTACAAGCTCTGAAGCGGCGGCGATTGTCGCGCACGGCGCGCATCTTGAAGGTTGATATGCTCAATCGGATTCGAAACATCGGTCTGTCCTGGAAGGTTCAGATCGCACCGGCGTTCCTGATACTGGTGATGATCGGGCTGGGTGCCTATGCCTTGCAAACCCTGCGGTTCAACCAGGCGAGCGTCGATGCGCTGATGGCGGGCCCGGTGCGGCAATCGGAACAGGTGGCCGATCTCAACACCACGGTCTGGATCGCGCATGCCAAGCTCTATCGTCTCGCGGCCACCGCGGCCAACGAGAAGGATGAGAAGAAGGTCCAGGCGGTCGCCAAGGATGCCTCCGCGGCGGCTGCCAAGATTTCGGATGTCTTGAGGGCGGTCGAAAGCAATCAGGGCGCGATCAAGCCGGAGGCGTTCGAGAAGCTCAAGGCGGCCGTCGCGGGTTATCTGAAGCAATCCAAGAACGCGATCGAGATGGCCGACGGCGATGCCGGATCGGCGCTGATGTTCATCAAGGGCGCCGAGCGGAATTTCTTCGATATCGAAAAGCTCACCGACGATCTGATCATGTCGAGCAGCGACAGCAAGGATCGCGAGATCGCGCGCGCCGGCGTAAAGCTCGACCAGCAGCAGATGATGCTCTCGCTGATCCTGCTCGGCGTGGCGCTTGCCGGCATCGTGGTTTCCTTCGTGATCGGCCGCAACATTTCGCGCCCGGTGACGGCGATGTCGAAGACGATGCGCCAGCTCGCGATCGGGAATTTCGACGTGCAATTGCCGGGACTCGAGCGCAACGACGAGGTCGGCCAGATGGCCCGCGCCGTCGAGGAATTCAAGGTGCAGGCGGTTGCCAAGGCCGAACGCGAAACCTCCGAGCGCGAGCAAAAGACCCGCGAACTGGCGGCGGCGCGCCGTGTCGAACTGCATAGTCTGGCCGACAGTTTCGAGACCGCGGTCGGCAACATCATCGAGAATGTTTCTTCAGCATCGACCGAGTTGGAAAACTCCGCGATGGTCCTGACCCGAAGCAGCGCGGCGACCCAGCAACTCTCTGGCGTGGTGGCGGCGGCTTCCGAAGAGACCTCGGCCAACGTGCAGTCGGTCGCATCCGCTACGGAGGAAATGACCACTTCGATCAACGAAATCGGCCGCCAGGTGCTGGATTCCAACCGGATCGCCACCGAAGCCGTCGATCAGGCCACAAAGACCGACGCGCGCATCGCGGAACTGTCGCTTGCCGCCAACCGGATCGGCGATGTCACCAAGCTGATCACCACCATTGCCGAGCAGACCAATTTGCTGGCGCTCAACGCCACCATCGAGGCCGCCCGCGCCGGCGAGGCCGGCCGCGGCTTTGCGGTAGTGGCGCAGGAGGTCAAGGCGCTGGCCGCGCAAACCGCCAAGGCGACCGACGAAATCTCAAGGCAGATCGCGGGGATGCAGGCGGCGACGCAGGAATCGGTGCTCGCAATCAAGGAGATTTCAGGCACCATCGGCAAGGTGTCGGAGATCGCCGCGACCATTGCGGCTGCGATCGAAGAGCAGGGCGCTGCGACCCAGGAAATTGCCCGCAGCGTGCAGCAGGCGGCGATCGGCACCACGCAGGTCGCAACCTCCATCGCCGACGTCAACCGCGGCGCCGGTGACACCGGCTCGGCGTCGTCGCAGGTGCTGTCGTCGGCGCAGCTGCTGTCGAACGAGAACAAGCGGCTGAAGGCCGAGGTGATCAAGTTCCTCGCCACGGTGCGGGCTGCCTAATCTCCGCTGTCGTCCCCGCGAAGGCGGGGACCCATAACCACCGGCCGTGAAGCTGTCGCAAGGCGGTTCAACGCGTATACTGACACCGTCCAGAACACTGGCGACAGAGTGTATGGGTCCCCGCCTGCGCGGGGACGACGCCGGTGATTGGGAGCAACCATGATCTATCGCCACGCCATCGGCGCGCAGTCTTATGTCTTCGACGATCTGCGCGATCTGCTGGCCAAGGCGACGCCGCTGCGTTCCGGCGACCGGCTGGCGGGTGTTGCCGCTGAGACAGCGGAGCAAATGATCGCGGCGCGGATGGCGCTGGCGGATGTGCCGCTGAAGCAGTTCCTGCACGAAGCGATCGTTCCTTACGAGGACGACGAGGTCACCCGCCTGATCATCGACAGCCATGATGCCGCGGCGTTTGCCGCCATATCGTCGCTGACAGTTGGCGCCTTCCGTGACTGGTTGCTGTCCGATGCGGCGACGACCGCGACGCTGGCGCAGGTGGCGCACGGCATCACGCCGGAAATGGCGGCGGCGGTCTCCAAACTGATGCGCAACCAGGACCTGATTCTGGTGGCGAAAAAATGCGAAGTCGTCACCCGCTTCCGCAACACTATCGGCCTGCGCGGCCGCATGAGCGCGCGGCTGCAGCCCAATCATCCCTTCGATGACGCCAAAGGCATCACCGCGTCCATCCTCGACGGCATCATGCTGGGGTCGGGCGACGCCTGCATCGGCGTCAACCCGGCCAGCGACGACCCTTTGGTGTTGGGCGGGCTGGTGCGGCTGCTCGACGACATCATTTCGCGGTTGCAGATTCCCACGCAAAGCTGCGTGCTGGCGCATGTCACCACCACGCTCGCGCTGATCGAGCAAGGCCTGCCGGTCGATCTGGTGTTCCAGTCGATCGCGGGAACGCAAGCCGCCAACAAGAGCTTCGGCATCGATCTCGCGGTTCTCAGGCAAGCCCGTGAAGCCGGGCTGTCGCTGCGGCGGGGCACGGTCGGCAACAATGTGATGTATTTCGAGACCGGGCAGGGCTCGGCACTGTCGGCCAATGCCCATCACGGCGTCGATCAGCAGACCCTCGAGGCACGCGCCTACGGGGTCGCGCGCGCGTTCGATCCGCTGCTGGTCAACAGCGTGGTCGGCTTCATCGGCCCGGAATATCTCTATGACGGCAAGGAAATCATCCGCGCCGGGCTCGAGGATCACTTTTGCGGCAAGCTGCTGGGCCTGCCGCTCGGGGTCGACGTTTGCTACACCAACCACGCCGAAGCCGACCAGGACGACATGGACAACCTGCTGACGCTGCTCGCGGCGGCCGGCGTCACCTTCATCATGGGCGTGCCCGGCGCCGACGATGTTATGCTCAACTACCAGTCCACCTCGTTCCACGACGCGCTGTACATCCGCGACCTGTTCGGCCTGAAACGCGCGCCTGAATTCGACGACTGGCTGTTCCGTGCCGGGCTGGCCGGTTCCGACTTCCGGTTGGCCGGCGGCGAAGGGCTGCTGCCCGATTTCGCATCCCGGCTAATCGCCTGAGGCTGCCACAATGTTGAGGAATTTGTGGCCCAGCCTCCGTCCGCGTGCTTAAACGGCTGAGCTACTGAGGAAATTTGATGCGAGCAGAGGGCATTGAGACCGTCAGGCGCATCCTGTGCGTCTTTCCGCGCTATACGTCTTCGTTCGGCACCTTCGAATACGCCTATCCCCTGACCGCGGGCGTCCAGGCTTTCATGCCGCCGCAGGGCCTGCTGCTGATCGCGGCCTATATGCCCGCGCACTGGCCGGTGCGGTTCATCGACGAGAACATCCGCCCGGCGACCAGGGAAGACTTCGAATGGGCGGAAGCCGTGTTCGTCAGTGGGATGCACATCCAGCGCCAGCAGATGAACGATATTTGCCGCCGCGCGCACGCCTTCGATCTTGCGGTTGCGATCGGCGGGCCGTCGGTCTCAGCCTGCCCGGACTATTACCCCTCGTTCGACTATCTGCATGTCGGCGAAATGGGGGACGCCACCGACGACCTGATCGCGCGGATTGCGCGCGATCCGTCGCGGCCCGAGCAGCAGGTCGTGCTGAAAACCGCCGACCGGCTCGACATGACCCGGTTTCCGATTCCCGCCTATGAGCTTGCCGATATCAAACATTATTTTCTCGGCAGCATTCAGTATTCGAGCGGCTGTCCCTATCAGTGCGAGTTCTGCGATATTCCAGGGCTGTATGGCCGCAACCCGCGGCTGAAGACGCCGCAGCAGATCACCGCCGAACTCGACAAGCTGCTTGAATGCGGCATCACCGGCTCGGTGTACTTCGTCGATGACAATTTTATCGGCAACCGCAAGGCCGCGCTCGACCTGCTGCCGCATCTGATCGAGTGGCAGAAGAAGACCGGCTTCGTGCTGCGCTTCTCCTGCGAGGCGACGCTCAACATTGCCAAGCGTCCGGAAATCCTGTCGCAGATGCGCGAGGCGTTCTTCGCAACCATCTTCTGCGGCATCGAGACGCCCGATCCGGTGGCGCTGAAAGCGATGAAGAAGGATCACAACATGATGGTTCCCATCATGGAGGCGATCCAGACGCTGAACAATTTCGGCATGGAAGTGGTGTCCGGCATCATCCTCGGGCTCGACACCGACAAGCCCGAAACCGGGCAGCATTTGCTCGAATTCATCGACGCGTCGCAGATTCCGCTGCTGACCATCAACCTCTTGCAGGCGCTGCCGCAAACGCCGCTATGGGATCGGCTGAAGAAGGAAAACCGGCTGATCGAGGACGAGGGCCGCGACTCCAACGTCGACTTCCGGCTGCCTTACGACGATGTCGTGACGAGTTGGCGCGCCTGCATGGGCAGCGCCTACGAGCCGGCCAAACTGCTGGAACGCTACGAATATCAGATCCGCGAAACCTATCCGAAGCGCATCAATCCGCGGACGCCGCAACAGGCGACATGGTCAAACATGAAGCTCGGCCTGACCATGCTTCGCAATATCTTCTGGAAGGTTGGCATCCTCGGCGATTACAAGCTCGAATTCTGGAAATTCGCGCTGCGCCGCCTCGCGCGCGGCGAGATCGAATATCTGATCAGCTCTATCCTGGTCGCGCATCACCTGATCATGTTCGCGCGCGACGCTTCGGGCGGCGTCACCAACGCCTCCTATTATTCGATGAAGCTGCAGGAAGCCTCGGTTCCGGCGGAGTAGCTTTATGACCCCGCCGGTCCGACCACGCTCGCTGCGCGATCTGCGGCACCTGACCCCGGCGCGGGTCGGACTTGGCCGCGCCGGCGCCAGCCTGCCGACATCGGCGCTGCTGGAGTTTACGCTCGATCATGCCCGCGCCCGCGATGCCGTCCATGCCGGCTTCGATGTTGCAGCCATTATTGCAGGCCTCGGCGCGCTGGGGCTGCGGACACTTCAGGTCTCGAGCGACGCGCAGAGCCGCAAGGATTATCTGCGGCGTCCCGATCTCGGACGAACGCTCGACGCGGCCTCGCGGGAGTTGCTCGCGAACGGCCACCATGATCCGTGCGACCTTGCGATCGTCATCGGCGATGGCCTGTCTCCGTCAGCGGTCAACGCGCATGCGGCCGAACTGCTGCGCCGTCTCGTTCCGGCATTGGCCGCCGGCGCGATCGAACTCGGTCCCGTTGTCGTAGCGTCCGGTGCGCGGGTCGCCTTGGGCGACGAGATCGGCGCGCTGCTCGGCGCGCGCATGGCCGTGATGTTGATCGGCGAGCGGCCGGGGCTGTCCGCACCTCACAGTCTCGGCGCTTACCTGACCTTCGCACCCCGGCCGGGACGGACCGACGCGATGCGCAACTGCGTCTCCAATATTCACTCTTCCGGTCTCGGCTTTGACGAGGCCGCCTTCAAAATCGCGTGGCTGGTCCGTGAGGGCCTCGCGCGGCAAGCGACCGGCGTTGCGCTGAAGGATGAAAGCGGCGCTCAGGCGAGGGTGTCGATTGCCGATGGCGTGCAACCGGCGTGACCAATCCCGGATTTGCTCGATTTCGCTGCCCGCTGCGCCAGATTGGCGCTAGGGGACGCGCTTGCGAGAGGTCATGCAGACCTGCTACACACGCGGCGCGGCAAATTTAATGCATGTTTTCAAGGGCTAGCGCCCATCGGACGCACCGGCTTCAGCCGCATTCGCGTCCCGGAACCAAGCTGGATAAATTGAGCCGACGGAGAACTGGACAGGGCATGCTCGACACCAACAGCGACAATCAGGTCCACGTCGAAAAGGTGGAGCGGCGCCCGACGGACAGCATCGCCTTCGGCCTGGAGCGCATCGGGCTGATCGCCATTCGCGCCCCCATTGTGTCCTGCATTATCCTGGCTGTGCTGTTCGTCGCTGCGATTTTCGGGATCGAGCGCATCAAGATCGACGATTCGCTGAGCCAGCTGTTCCGGTCCAATTCCAAGGAATACCGGCAATACGAGGCGGTCACCAAGCGCTTTCCGGCGACCGAATTCGACGTGCTGGTCGTGGTCGAAGGCAAGACGCTGCTGTCGCGCGACAATCTCGAAAAGATACGCGACCTCGTCACCGACCTGCAGCTCGTGGAGGGCACCCGCGGCCTGATCTCGCTGTTCTCAGCGCGGCAGGCGCCGGCGCCGGGCAAGCTGCCGGCGGCGCTGTTTCCGTCCGATCTGCCTGAAGGCGCCGACTATGACAAGTTCATCGAGACCGTCAAAACCAACGAGATCATCCGCGGCAAACTATTGTCAGAAGACGGCACGCTGGCGCTGATCGTACTGTCGCTCGAACCCGACGTCGTCGCCAGCAACAAGCTCAGCAAGACCGTCGGCGACATCCGCAAGCTGATGAAGGATGACCTTGCGGGCAGCAACCTTGCCGCGGAATTGTCCGGCGTCCCGGTGATGCAGCTGGAAATCCGCAATGCAGTCAAGCGCGACGGGCTGACCTACAACGTTCTCGGCATTCTCGCCGGTTGCATCATCGCGATCATCTTTTTCCGCAAGGTATCGTTCATGATTGTCGCTGCGGGCCCACCGATCATCGCGATCATATTGGCGCTCGGCGGCCTCGGCTGGGCCAATTTCAACCTCAATATGTTCTTGAACGTGATGACGCCGCTGATCATGGTGATCAGCTTTTCGGACTCGATGCAGCTCACCTTCGCCGCGCGTGACCGTCTGATAGCCGGACAGGACAAATACACTGCGTTCAAGAACGCCGTGCTGGTCGTTGGGCCGGCCTGCGTGCTCACCCACGGCACCGCCGGCATTTCGTTCATCGCGCTACAATTTTCGGACTCCGACCTGATCCGCAAGTTCGGTGAGGCGGGACTGGCTGCCACTATCATTGCGCTGCTCGCGGTGCTGTCGCTGGTGCCGGTGTTCGGCGTGCTTTTCGTCCGCAACGAAAAAGTCTTTGCCGTGAAATTCCAGAGCGCCGACGCCGGCGTACAGGCGTTGCGCAATTTCTGTTACTGGATCGCGGTGCGCATGGTCAGCCGCCCCGGTCTGTTCAGCCTGCTTGCTGTGATTCTGGTCGGCGGCCTCGGGGTGATCTACGCCAATCTCGAACCGCGCTACCGGCTCGCCGATCAGGTGCCGGACAAGCAGCAGGCGGTGGAGGCAAGCGGCCGGCTCGACGCCAAGCTTACCGGGGCCAATCCGATCGACGTCCTCATTGAATTCCCCAAGGGCGCCTCGCTCTACGCGCCGGACACGCTGCAGACCATCGCCGACGTCCATTCGCTGGTCGAGAAACAGGCCGGCGTCGGCAATGTGTGGTCGCTGGAGACGCTGCGCCGCTGGCTCGCGGAAAAGGCCGGCAGTTCGGATGTCGCGACATTGAAGGAATATGTCAGCGTGATCCCGGAGCATCTGGTGCGGCGTTTCATTTCCGCCGACCAGGATGCGGTGGTAGTGTCGGGCCGTGTCCCCGACCTCGATTCCAGCGACATCTTGCCGGTCGTCGAGAAGCTCGACCACTCGCTCGACACTGTGCGTAAGGCGCATCCGGGTTATGAGATTGCCGTCACCGGTCTTTCCGCGATCGCCGCGCGCAACAGCGCCAACATGATCCAGAAACTCAACCGCGGGCTGACCATCGAGTTCGCGCTGGTCGCGGTGTTCATCGGGCTCGCGTTCCGCTCGGTGGTCGTGATGTTTTCCTGCATTCTGCCGGGTATCTTCCCGGTGGTGCTGTCAGGCACGGTGCTTTGGTTGCTGGGGCAGGGACTGCAATTCGCAAGCGTCGTGGCGCTCACCGTGTCGTTTGGCCTGGGCTTGAGCGCCACGATTCACTTCCTCAATCGCTTGAGGCTTGAGATGCAACCGGGTGTCAGTCCGGAACTGGCGGTCGAGCGCGCCACCGTGCTGGTCGGGCCTGCGCTGATTCTCACCACCGTGGTGTTGGCGTGCGGTCTGGTGGTGACGGTGTTTTCGGATCTGCCGTCGCTGCGGCTGTTCGGCTGGCTAAGCGCATTCGCGATGGTCGCGGCATTGATCGCGGACCTGTTTATCCTGCGGCCGACGGCGATGTTCCTGATCAATCTGTCGGACCGGCTCCGCGGGACGGGGAGTCACGCGAAGCCGGTGGAATAACGTCGATGGCGGGGCGTTATCAGCCCTTGGTCATCGTGATGCTGACGCCCCTGATCTCGCCCTTGGAGCTGATCTGCACCGTTTGCTTGTTGCCGGTGGTTCGCAGCGTCAAATTGGCGGCAAAGCCCGACGCCTCGACGAACACTTCGATCTGGCCGCCACCCGCCGTGCCCTGCAGATTGCCGAAAATATTCCGGCTTTTTTCGCTCCAGTTGCCGGAGATGCGGTCGCCATAGCTCGTGACTTCGCTGCTTAAATCGAATTTGTAGCTGTCGCTGGCGCAATGCAGATTTTGCTTCAGACCGAGGCCTGAGCCGTTGACCTTGTAGTCAGCTTTGCAGCGGAGGCGCTCGGTCGTTCCGTCTGACAGTGAAACCGTGCCGTTGCCGGACCATGATCCGTCAAACCCGGCAAACGGTCCCGACTGGGCATGGCCTGCCGATACCGAGAGCATCAGTGCGGCACCGACCCCTGCAGCCTTGAGCGCCGGCCCAAAAACGTTGCAACCAAACAGTTTCATATCGAGTTTTCCCATTAAAATGACGTGTCCCAAATCAAGATACGTCTCGCCGCATCAAAGTTTTAGTGTCGCCGAATTGCATCAGGTTCAAACCAACTCAGGCTCGTTCGCGAGCCGGCAGTTTGGTCTGCGCTTCGGGGGTGTCGTCTGCAAAATACACATACGGGCCCGCGTTGGCGAACGCGAATTTTGAACAAAGAACAAAACGCCGCAGCGGATTTGCAACCCAATTCGACAGCCAAAATAATGCTTAAATATCAATATATTAAGACGTGTTTTCAGATGGGTTGCCGCGGTTCCGGCAACCATCAGAGGCCGACTTAAATTTGGCCGCAATTAGCAGCGCCTTTGGGCCCTTGAACCATCACGAACCGAGCGCGTTTAGTTAAACCATCGAACCCGTGCCCTCGATCAAGCGACGCTTAAGCTGCGCGCTGCTCCGAATGGTGTGCTAAGCGACGCCCAAATCGAATTCCCCTCCCGCCAGAATGAAGGAACACAATGCGAAAGATTTTCATTGCGCTCACGCTGCTGTCTGTATCGGTTTCGACCGGCGCCATCGCCCAGCAGCGTAGCGGTACGCCGGACGAGCAGAAAGCATGCTCGCGCGATGTCTCGCGTTTCTGTCGCACACTGATGGATCAAGGTGATTTCGTCATTTTGGCTTGCCTTCAGCAAAATCGTCCGAAGTTGACCAAGGCCTGCAGCCAGGTGCTGACAAACCACGGGCAGTAAATTCCCCCACAATAAACGTTGAATGGTCGCGTCCGAAAAGACCGAGCCCGGCCTGATTCGGATGGGGCAGGCGACTGCCGGAATCGCGAGATAGCATTGGTTTTGCCCGCGAATTTCCCATATATGGGGTCCGCGATCGATCCTGCATGCCGGTGTTCGGAACCGAGCATCGGGGGCGGCATGTCCAACAAGTGTAGCAATATCGATGACCACCGCGAGCGAGCTGCGATCCGGCAAGACCCATCGCGACGAAAACTTTCCGGTCGCGTCGTGGATCATCCATCCGCGTCACCGGGCGCTGATTCTTGCATTCTATAATTTCGTCAGGACTGCCGACGATATTGCCGATCATGCGACGCTTGGCGCGCAGGACAAGCTTAGGCTGCTCGATGAGCTTGAGGCCGACCTGCTCGGGCAGGGCGATGGTCAACCGGAAGCGGTGGCGTTGCGCAATGCACTTGCCGAGCGCGGCATGCCGCCGCGTCACGCGCGCGACCTGCTGACGGCATTCAGGATGGACGTCACAAAACTTCGCTACGAGGACTGGGACGACCTGATCCACTATTGTTCGTATTCGGCAATGCCGGTTGGACGTTTCGTGCTCGACGTTCACGGCGAGAGCACCGCGACCTGGACCGCGTCGGATGCCGTGTGCGCCGCGTTGCAGATCAACAACCACCTGCAGGATTGCGGCAAGGATTTTCGCGAGCTCAATCGCGTCTACATTCCGCGTGACGCGCTGGCCTGCCACGGCGCGTCGGTCGAAGAACTTGGGGCGCCGCGTTCATCAGCGGCGTTGCTGGCGTGTCTGCACGAGCTCGCAGCAAAGAACGAGGCGCTGCTGCATGCGGGCGACTCGCTGGAGCTTCAGGTCGCCGATGGACGTGTGGCTTGCGAGATCGCGGTGATCCAGACCTACGCGCGCCAGATCGTGCGACTTCTGAAAGCACGCGATCCCTTGAGCGAACGCGTTCACCTCAGCAAGGCGGCGATGGCAGGCTTCAGCCTGAGCGGCATCGCGGGCGCCATCTGGCGCCGCGCCACTACGAGCGCCCTACTATCCAGATCAACGCCGGGCGCATGAACCAGCACATGACTAGCCAACCTGCAACCTTCCAGGGGTCAGCATCGGGGAGCTCGTTCTATGCGGCGATGCGCATTCTGCCGCGCGCGCAGCGCGAAGCGATGTTTCAGATCTACAGTTTCTGCCGGCAGGTCGATGACATCGCCGATTCCGATGGCCCGCGCGAGGAGCGGCTCGCGGCACTCCAGCAATGGCGCGACGATATCGATGCGTTGTATCAGGGCCATCCGCCCGCGCGGCTGCGGGACTACGTGCCGTCGGTGCAGCAGTTCGGCCTCAAGCGCGAGGATTTTCTCGCCGTCATCGACGGCATGGAGATGGACGTGCCCGCGGATATCAGGGCGCCGGATATGGCGACCCTCGACCTCTATTGCGACCGCGTCGCCAGCGCGGTCGGCCGGCTGTCGGTGCGCGTATTCGGCCTGCCACAAGAAGACGGCATCCTGCTCGCGTATCATCTCGGTCGTGCGCTGCAGTTGACGAATATCCTGCGTGATATCGATGAAGACGCCGGCATCGGCCGGCTGTATCTGCCGCGCGAGGGTCTGCTGCACGCCGGTATCACCAGCAGCGATCCGCAGAAAGTCATCGCGGATCCCGCGCTGCCGAAAGTTTGCGCGCCGCTGGCGCAGCGGGCGCGGACGCATTTTGCCAAAGCCGATGAGGTGATGGACCGCAACCCACGCCGCGTAGTGCGCGCGCCTCGGATCATGTCGAAATATTATCATGCGATTCTGGACCTGCTGGCCGCCCGCGGTTTCGCACTGCCGCGCGACCCCGTTCGTCTCAACAAGGCGGCGCGCATCGCCATCCTGCTGCGCTACGCATTCATCTGATGCAGAGAAACGTCCAAAGAAACGTGCAAAGAAACGTTCACGTCATCGGTGCGGGAATTTCGGGCCTTTCGGCGGCCGTTCGGCTGGCCAATGCGGGCTATAAGGTCCACGTCCACGAAGCGACGCAGCAGGCCGGCGGGCGCTGCCGCTCCTATTTCGACGCTGCAACGAATCTCACCATCGACAATGGCAATCATCTGTTGCTGTCGGGCAATCGTCATGCGCTCGCCTATGCAAGGTCGATCGGCACCGAAGCGGGCCTGGTTGGGCCAAAGAGCGCGCAGTTTCCGTTTGTCGATCTTGCAACGGGCCAGCGATGGCAGCTCGATCTCGGGGAGGGCCGGCTTCCGCTATGGGTGTTCGACAAGGGCCGCCGCGTGCCCGACACCAGGCTTTCCGATTATCTCGCGCTGGCGCCGCTGATCTGGGCGCCGACGAGCAAACTTGTCGTCGATACCATTCCCTGCGAGGGCACGCTGTACCAGCGGCTGGTGCAGCCGCTGCTGCTGGCGGCCCTCAATGTCGATCCGCCGGAGGGCTCCGCGGGCCTCGCCGGCGCCATCGTGCGCGAGACGCTGCTAGCGGGCGGTCAGGCCTGCCGTCCGTTGATTGCCCGCGAGGGCCTGAGCGCGGTTCTGGTCGAGCCGGCGATCGAGTTGCTGAAGGCGAAAGGCGCGTCGATCCAGTTCGGGCATGAGCTGCGCGCATTCGCGATGTCGGGAAACAACGTCGGCGAATTGAAATTCGGCGATGATAGGGTGATCGTCGGCCCCAATGATGCCGTGGTGATGGCGGTGCCGCCGCGCGCCGCCGCATCGCTGTTGCCGGGCCTGAAGACGCCCTCGAAATTCCGGGCGATCGTCAACGCGCATTTCCGCTTCGACCCGCCGGAGGGGCAGCCGGCAATCGTCGGCGTCGTCGGGGGGCTGGTGGAATGGCTGTTCGCGTTCCCGCAGCGGCTGGCGGTGACCATCAGCAATGGCGACCGGCTGGTGGACATGCCGCGTGAGGAACTCGCACAGGCGATCTGGCGGGACGTCTGCGAGGCCGCCGGCGTGCAGGGCGATCTGCCGCCGTGGCAGATCGTGCGCGAGCGCCGCGCCACGTTCGAGGCCACGCCGGAACAAAACGCTCTGCGGCCCGGCGCCGTCACCGCTTACAAAAACCTGTTCCTCGCCGGCGACTGGACTGATACCGGGTTGCCGGCGACCATCGAGGGATCGGTGCGGTCCGGAGACCGCGCCGCCGACCTTGTGCTGGCGATGCGCGACGTGTGAACGAACGAAGAGATATCGAGCGATATGGATTCCAGCACACCCGAGCCTGAAAACAAACGCGCCTTGGAAGCGAGCATCGCTTCCGCGACGCGCGCGTTGCTGGGCCTCAGGCAGCCCGACGGGCACTGGGTGTTCGAGCTGGAAGCCGATTGCACCATTCCGGCGGAGTATGTGCTGCTGCGCCATTATCTCGGCGAGCCGGTCGATGCCGTGCTGGAAGCCAAGATTGCCAATTATCTGCGCCGCGTGCAGGGCGCGCATGGCGGCTGGCCGCTGGTTCACGACGGCGCCTTCGACATGAGCGCGAGTGTCAAATCCTATTTCGCGCTGAAGATGATCGGCGACAAGCCCGACGCGCCGCACATGGCGCGCGCGCGCGAGGCGATCCTGGCGAACGGCGGCGGCATCAACAGCAACGTCTTCACGCGATTCATGCTGGCGATGTTCGGCGTGATGACGTGGAACAGCGTGCCGGTGTTGCCGGTCGAGATCATGCTGCTGCCGCTGTGGTTTCCGTTTCATATCAACAAGATTTCCTATTGGGCGCGCACCACCATCGTGCCGCTGATGGTGCTGGCGGCGCTGAAACCTCGCGCGCGGAACTCAAGCGGCGTCGGCATCGACGAACTGTTCCTGCAGGATACGCGTTCGATCGGGATGACGGTGAGAGCCTCGCATCAGAACTGGGGCTGGTTCAATTTTTTCCGTGTAGTGGACATTGGGCTGCGTGCGATCGAGCCGTGGTTATCGAAACAAAAATGGCGTGCCCGCGCGATCGATCGCGCGGTTGCCTTCGTCGAGGAAAGGCTCAACGGCGAAGATGGCCTCGGTGCGATCTATCCTCCGATGGCCAACGCCGTGATGATGTACGAAGTGCTCGGCAAAGGCGCGGACTATCCGCCCCGCGCGCTCACGCGGCGCGGCCTCGACCGGCTGCTGGTGGTGGGTGAGCACGAGGCCTATTGCCAGCCCTGCGTCTCCCCTGTGTGGGACACCGCGCTCACCTGCCATGCACTGCTGGAGGCCGGAGGTGATGCGGTCGGTCCGGCGAAGCAGGGTTTGGACTGGCTGCTGCCGAGGCAGGAGTTGAACCTGAAAGGCGATTGGGCGGTAAAACGTCCCAATGTGCGGCCGGGCGGCTGGGCGTTCCAATATAACAACGCCTATTATCCCGATCTCGACGACACCGCGGTCGTCGTGATCGCGATGGACCGCGTGCGCCGCGACGATGATAGCGGCAAATATGATGTCGCGATCGATCGCGGCCGGGAGTGGATCGAGGGCCTGCAGAGTCGCGACGGCGGCTTCGCGGCATTCGATGCCGACAATCTGCAGCGTTATCTCAACAACATCCCGTTCTCCGACCACGGCGCACTGCTCGATCCGCCGACCGAGGACGTGACGGCGCGCTGCCTCTCGATGCTGGCGCAGCTCGGTCAAACCGCACAAAACAGCCCGGCGGTCGCCGAGGCGGTCGAATTCCTGCGCAGGACCCAGCATTCGGAAGGGTCATGGCATGGCCGCTGGGGAATGAATTACGTCTATGGCACCTGGTCGGTGTTGTGCGCGCTCAACGCCGTGGGGATCGACCATCAGGATCCGATAATGCGCCGGGCGGCCGACTGGCTGGTGTCGATCCAGAACAGCGACGGCGGCTGGGGCGAGGATGCCACCAGCTACCGACTCGATTATAACGGATATGAGCAGGCGCCCACCACGGCCTCGCAAACGGCATGGGCCTTGCTTGGATTAATGGCGGCGGGTGAGGTTGAACATCCGGCGGTCGCGCGCGGCGTGGAGTACCTAATAGGCACACAGACCGGAAAAGGCCTGTGGGATGAGCAGCGCTACACGGCAACGGGGTTTCCACGGGTGTTTTATCTGCGCTATCATGGCTACTCGAAGTTCTTTCCGCTCTGGGCGCTGGCGCGGTATCGAAATCTGAGGAGCACCAACAGCAGGGTGGTAGGGGTCGGAATGTGAATTTGGGGGCGGGGGTTGCCGCGTCCGTGGGCACTTCATTTGACCCGCGGCCGGTATTGATTGTGACCGGTCTTGTGCAGGAGGCCCGCATCGCGGCCGGGCCCGGCATGACTGTCATTTGCAGCAGCAGCGATCCGCGACAACTCCGCGCGCTGCTGGCGAGCTTCGATCCATCCACCATCCGCGGCGTCATCAGCTTTGGCGTCGCCGGCGGCCTTTGTCCCAGCTTGAGATCAGGCGACGTCGTGGTGGCGACCGAAGTCATGGCCGGCGCGTCGCGCTGGCAGGCTGGGCTCACGCTGAGCGAAGAGCTGATCGCCGGCACCGGCGTCGGACGCCGCCGCGTCGTTGAGGGCGGAATCGTCGGCGTTGAACAGGTAGTCTCGGCGCAGGCCGGCAAGGCGGCGCTGCGGTCGGAGACGGGGGCTGTCGCCGTCGACATGGAGAGCCATATCGCGGCCGCCTATGCCGCCGCCGCGGGTCTTCCATTCGCGGCATTGCGCGTGATCAGCGATCCGGCCAGCCGGGCGCTGCCGGCGCTTGCGACCAGCGCGATCAAGCCCGACGGCAATATCGACATGCGCAAGGTGCTGCGCGGCGTGGCGCGAAATCCGCTGACATTGCGGGCGCTGGTCTCGACCGGGCTCGATTTCAATCGGGCGCTGCGGTCGCTACGCGGCTGTCGAGGTTTTCTGCTGGGCGGTGAAGGCTTCGTCGCGGCGGATGCTGGAGAAGTTGCGGCAATCGCTTGAGCGTCAGGCCGCGCTGTCAATCCGTTTCCGTCATTGCGGGGCTTGACCCGGCAATCCATCTACTTCGAAAGATTCTTGCGAAGATGATGGATGCGCGGTCAAGCCCGCGCATGACGACGCGTAGATTGCTTCGTCGCAAGTACTCCTCGCAATGACGAGTTGAGTTCACGCGGCCGTGGAAGCTTTCTGCTGCTGCTTGGCGGCGGCCGCAGCGGCCTCATCGCGGCGGATCTCCGACAGGCGCTTCTGCACCTCCGCCGAGAAGATGTACTGCGCCGGACGCTGATTATCGAGATTGATCTCGGGCGCCATCGGACCCGTGGTGCGAACCCCGCGCAGCGCCACCCACATCGCTTTCAATGGATTGGTCAGCGCGGCGTTGGCCGCGGTCGGCTCGTAGCCGCAATGCGCCATGCAGTCGGCGCACTTCTCATATTTGCCGGTGCCGTAGGTTTCCCAGTCCGTGGTGTCCATCAATTCCTTGAAAGTCTTGGTGTAGCCTTCGCCAAGCAGATAGCAGGGTTTCTGCCAGCCGAATATGTTGCGTGCCGGCATGCCCCACGGGGTGCATTCGTAATCCTGGTTGCCGGCGAGGAAGTCGAGGAACAGGCCGGAGTGCATGAAATTCCACTTCTTGCCCTTGCCGAGCGCGAACACGTCGCGGAACAGTTTCTTGGTCTTGGTACGGTTGAGGAAGTGCTCCTGATCCGGTGCGCGCTCATAGGCATAGCCCGGCGACATCGAAACGCCGACGCCGAGTTCGGTGGTGAAGTCGAGAAATTTTGCGATCTCTTCGGCGGCATGGCCGTCGAAGATCGTCGCATTGACGTTGACGGTAAAGCCGCGCGCTTTCGCAGCCTTGATCGCCGACACCGCGCGATCGAACACGCCCTTCTGCGACACCGCCTTGTCGTGATGCTCCTTCAGGCCGTCGAGATGCACCGAGAAGAACAGATAGGGCGAGGGCTCGAACAGATCGAGCTTCTTCTCCAAAAGCAGCGCGTTGGTGCAGAGCGACACGAATTTCTTGCGCGCCACGAGCCCGCGCACGATCTCGCCGATTTCCTTGTGGATCAGCGGCTCGCCGCCGGGGATCGCCACCATCGGCGCGCCGCATTCGTCGGCGGCGTCCCAGCATTCCTGCGCCGACATGCGGCGATTGAGGATCGCATCTGGGTAGTCGATCTTGCCGCAGCCGACGCATGCGAGGTTGCAGCGAAACAGCGGCTCCAGCATCAGCACCAGCGGATAGCGCTTGCGGCCAAGCATCTTCTGCTTGATGAGGTAGCCGCCGATGCGCAACTCTTTGAAGAACGGTATTGCCATTACAAGTTTTCTTTCTGGACTTGGGTCGAATAGATCAGCCCGCAGTGAGTTCGGCCGGAAGCCGGAATTCGATGTTTTCTTCCCGGCCCGGCAGCACCGAAACGGCAACCGGCCCGATACGCCTCAAGGCCTCAATGACGTCGTCGACAAGAACTTCCGGCGCCGAGGCGCCAGCCGTGATACCGACGGCCTTCGCGCCCTTCAGCCATTCAGGATTGAGCTCGCTGCCGTCAGCGATGAGATAACTCGCGACCCCGACTTCGGTGCCGATTTCGCGTAGCCGGTTCGAGTTGGAACTGTTGGTAGCCCCCACCACCAAGATCACATCCACGAGCTTGCTTAGGTCTCTTACCGCAGATTGTCGGTTCTGTGTCGCATAGCAGATATCCCGGATGTCCGGGCCTTGAATATCTGTAAAACGGGCTTGGAGAGCCGCAATAATGTCCCTGGTGTCATCCACGCTCAGCGTCGTCTGGGTGATGTAGGCCACCGGGGTGTCGGCTGGCAGCGTAAGGGCTGCGACATCGTCCACATTCTGGACCAGCAGCACCGGGCCGGGAACCTGACCCATGGTTCCCTCGACTTCGGGGTGGCCGGCGTGCCCGATCAGGACCAGCGCGCGGCCCTTCGACATGTACCGCTTGCCTTGATTATGGACCTTGGTCACCAGAGGGCAGGTTGCATTCAAAACGGGCAGGCCACGCTTGGCGGCTTCTTCCTCGACGCTCTTGGCCACGCCGTGGGCGCTGAAAACGGTGACGGCGTCGGGTGGAACTTCCGACAGATCCTCGACAAATATCGCGCCTTTGCCCTTCAGGCTTTCGACGACGTATTTGTTGTGGACGATCTCGTGGCGCACATAGACCGGCGGACCGTATTTCTCCAGCGCGCGCTCGACGATCTCGATGGCGCGCACGACTCCGGCGCAAAAGCCGCGGGGCTGCGCCAGAAATACTTCCATGGGGCGGCCGTTAAGCAAGCTGCACCGCGCGCATTGTCTGTCTCCGTCCGTTAGCCTCAAATATGTGCAAGACCCGCACCAAGTTCCGTCCCGCATTGATCCATGCCCTAAGCGCATGGCCGCTCAGGACTTTGTGACAAAAATACCTTCGAAAGCAAAGGCGGATTGAGATCAAGATTACCGTGGTTGGTCAGTTTGTAGGTATGATACTACAGTTTGATCCAATGCGGCCCGTTTGGCGCCCTCCAAACTTACGCGTTCGTCACTTTACCGCCCGACCATCGCGGTTATACAGCCACGGACGCAACGTCGGCCCGCTTTACCACCTTATGGCGGCCTTAAAGACAAGTGTATTCAAACCCATTAGATCAGGTTCCGGAACTCCGGTACACACCGGGCGTTTCAGGCAAGCCGGCAGATAGAAAGAAAAAGTGTGCTTACAAGTTTCGTTGTTTCGATTGTCAGGACCTGCACCCGCCTAGCGCCACTCACCGTACTGCTCGCACTCGCACTTGCGGTGGGGGCGGGCTTCTATACGGCTCGAAACTTCAAGATCAACACCGACATCAACACGTTGATTTCGCCCGATCTCGACTGGCGCCAGCGCGACAACGCGTTCGAAAAGGCCTTCGAACAAGAACGAATGATCCTGGCGGTGGTGGATGCTCCCACGCCCGAATTCGCCAGCGCTGCGAGCGCCAAGCTGGTCGAGAAACTAACCCCCGACACCGCCAATTTCGATTCGGTCCGCTCGTTGAACGACAGCGAGTTCTTCCAGAAGAACGGGCTGTTGTTTCTCCCGAAGGAGGAAGTTGCCCAGGTCACCAGCCAGTTCGCGTCCGCCGCGCCGCTGATAGAAATCATGGCGGGCGATCCGAGCCTGCGCGGATTGACCGGAGCGTTGGAAACCGGCCTCGCCGGCGTCAAGCGCGGCGAGATCAAACTGGACAGTACGGCAAAGCCATTCTCGATGATCGCGCAGACGGTCGAGGACGTACTCAACAAGGGCGCGGCGACTTTCTCATGGCGCGAACTCGTCAGCGACAAACCCCTAACCGACTCCGATCGCCGCTCCTTTATCGAATTCAAGCCGATCCTCGATTTCAACGCGCTGGAGCCGGGCAAGGACGCGACCGATGCGATCAGGAAAGCCGCCAAGGATCTCAACTTGGCGGGTGACTACGGCGCGCGCGTGCGGCTGACTGGACCGGTTCCGACTGCCAATGAAGAGTTCGCCACCGTCCAGGATGGTGCCATCACCAACGGCATCGGCACGGTTCTGGTGGTGCTTTTCATTCTCTGGATGGCTCTGCATTCGTCGAAGATTATTTTTGCCGTGTTCGCCACGCTGTTCGTTGGGCTGTCGATCACGACCGCAGCCGGCTTGATGATGGTTGGTTCGCTGAACCTGCTCTCGATCGCGTTCGCCGTTCTATTCATCGGGCTGGGCGTGGATTTCGGCATCCAGTACAGCGTGCGCTACCGCTCCGAGCGCTTCAAGAACAATGATCTGGAAGCCGCGCTGCTTCACGCGGCTGAGCGTTCCGCGGTGCCGCTGTCGCTGGCGGCGATGGCGACCGCGGCCGGATTCCTGTCGTTCCTGCCGACCGATTACAAGGGTATTTCCGAACTCGGCAAGATCGCCGGCGTCGGCATGATGGTTGCCTTTCTGGCGAGCATCACCGTGCTTCCGGCGCTGCTGAAACTGCTCAACCCGCCGGGGGAGAAAGAGCCGGTCGGCTATGCTTTTCTGGCGCCGGTAGATCATTTTCTGGAAAAGCATCGCGTCGCCATTATCGTCGGCACGCTGCTGGTCGCCGTTGCCGGCATGCCCGCGCTTTATTATCTGAAATTCGACTTCAATCCGATCCATTTGAGAAACGCCAAGGTCGAATCGATCGCGACCTATCTCGATTTGCGCAAGGATCCGAACACCGGCGCCAGCGCCGTCAACGTCATGGGCAAGTCCGAGGATGACGCGCGAAAGATCGAGGCCCGTCTGGCCAAGGTGCCGGAAGTGCTTCGTACCATGTCGCTGGATAGTTTCGTGCCCACCGATCAGCCGGCAAAGCTCAAATCGATCGCGCAGGGCGCAAAGATACTGAATCCGGCGCTGAATCCGGATCAGGTGGACGCGGCGCCGACGGATCAGGAAAACATCGACGCGCTCAAAGGCGCCGCCGACAGCCTTCGCAAGACCGCCGGCGATGCCAAGGGCCCGGGCGCCGACGCGTCGCGCCGGCTCGCCGATGATCTGAGCAAGCTCGCCGATTCGAACGAAGCTACGCGTAACAAGGTGCAAGCGGTGTTCGTCGATCCTCTGAAGATCATGATCGAAGAGCTCAAGCTCCTGCTGCAGGCGCAGCCTGTCAGTCTGAAAACGCTGCCGCCGGATCTGGTGCGCTCATGGCAGACCAAGGAGGGTATCACCCGGGTTGAAGCGTTGCCGCGTGGCGACCCGGACGACAACGATACGCTGCGCACATTTGCCGGTGCGGTTCTTGCCGCGGAGCCGACCGCGATCGGCGGGCCTGTATCGATTCTCAAGTCCGGCGAGACCGTCGTGAAGGCCTTCATCCATGCCGGCATCTGGGCGCTGCTTTCGATCAGCCTCTTGCTCTGGCTGGCGTTGCGGCGAATCACCGACGTGCTGCTGACGCTGGTGCCGCTGCTGGTGGCGGGCGCGGTGACGCTGGAAATCTGCGTGCTGATCGGGTTGCCGCTCAACTTCGCCAACATCGTGGCGCTGCCGCTGCTGCTCGGCGTCGGCGTCGCGTTCAAGATTTACTACGTCACCGCATGGCGGTCGGGCAGAACTAACCTGCTGCAATCGAGCCTGACGCGCGCGATATTTTTCAGCGCGATGACCACGGCGACCGCGTTCGGCAGCCTTTGGCTGTCGAGCCATCCGGGCACCGCGAGCATGGGCAAGCTGTTGGCGTTGTCGCTTGTGACCACGCTCGCCGCGGTGTTGCTGTTTCAGCCGGCTTTAATGGGCAAACCGCGCGATGTCCGGGAGGACGCAAATATCGCCGACGACATCACCTGAAGCCGCGGCCGCGGTCTTCTGGCCGGGAACGGTTTTCTGAGCGGCCGGCCCGGTCGATCCGGTGGTCTTGGGCGCAGCAGCCGGTGCTGCGGCTTTCGGTTGGGCAGGCTGACCCGGCAGGCCGGTTGTCTTGATTCCGCTGCCGGGCTTTGCGGGTCCCTTGGCCATGCTGTTGGAAGGGCTGCTCGGAATCGGAGGCGCGACCCGGGTCCATGTCTCGCCGCCGCACAGGAAGCCAAGCACGCAGCCCTGAATCTCAAGTTGGTCGGCCCCAATGGGCTTGATGGTCGAACTGTATAATTTGCCGTCCTTGGCGTTATAGACTTGGCCTTCCCATTGCTCCGCGCCGGGCTTTTTCTTCATGTCGAGCAGGATCGGCATGCCCAGGGTCAGTCTGCTCTGCAGGGCGACATCGGGATTGTGGATATCGCGGCCGCCTGGTGTCTTCTCCCATGCCACCACGCCCCACATGCTTCCGTTGCACTCGGCGACACGGATGTTGGCTACTTCGTCCGCGACTTTCCAGTCGCCCGTTGGATCCGCTGCGAAGGCCGATCCCAGACCCGCAGCAAAAGCCGCTCCGCAAGTGAGCAGGGTACGCGTGAACTTTCGTGGGCAGTGCAACATGATTCGAACCTATGCTTAAGTCGATGATCGGGGCTTGGAGGCAAAACGCCGCATTGTGCGTTTTCAGTTGACGAAGCGGCCATCAACCGAAGTATGTAGCTGATGCTATATCCAAATCTAGACGTTTCCGAGATGTTTATGGACCGCCAGGCGCAGCGGAGTTCCATGCATTCGCGCCACCTCAATGAACAGCTTGTCCGCGTTCTCAAGACCATCGGCTACGATGTCGGATTCCAGAAGGGGCAAGGCCAGTACCTGTTCGATCGCGACGGCGCGCGCTATCTCGATCTACTGAGCGGTTTTGGCGTTTTTGCGGTCGGCCGAAATCATCCTGCCCTGCGTGAGGCGTTAAAGAGCGTCCTCGACAGCGATCTGCCGAATCTCGTGCAGCTGGACGTTTCCACCCTCGCAGGTGTGCTCGCCGAGCGGCTGCTCGCTTATGTGCCCTATCTGGATAAAGTCTTTTTTGCGAATTCCGGGGCGGAATGCGTCGAAGCTGCGATCAAATTCGCACGCTGCGCGACCGGACGGCCCGGCATCGTCTATTGCGATCACGCATTCCATGGGTTGTCCTACGGCGCGCTGTCGCTGACCGGAGATTCCAATTTCCGCGCCGGTTTTGGGCCGCTGCTGCCGGACTGCACGTCGATACCCTTCAACGATCTCGCAGCGCTGGAAAAAGTCCTGTCAACGCGCCAGATCGCCGCCTTTGTCGTCGAGCCCATTCAGGGCAAGGGCGTCAACATGCCGACCGATGAGTTTCTGCCGGGCGCTGCCGCGCTGTGCCGGCGTTATGGAACGCTGCTGGTTGCCGATGAAATCCAAACCGGCATCGGCCGCACCGGGCGCTTCCTTGCCTGCGAGCACTGGAACATCGAACCCGACATGGTGCTGCTCGCAAAAGCGCTGTCGGGCGGTCACGTCCCGGTCGGCGCGCTGCTGACGCGCAAGCACGTCTTCGACAAGGTCTTCAATCAGATGGACCGCGCGGTCGTGCATGGCTCGACATTCGCGAAAAACGATCTCGCGATGGCGGCGGGCATCGCGACGCTCGAGGTGATTAAAGCGGAGAGATTGGTCGAAAGCGCCGCCAAACGCGGCGCCGAACTTCGCCTCGCGCTGACCCGGATGGTGCCCGGCTACGAATTGATGAAGGAGGTCCGCGGCAAGGGGCTGATGATCGGCGTGGAATTCGGCCCGCCGAAATCGCTGCGGCTGAAGGCGTCCTGGAATGTGCTGGAAACCGCCAACAAGGGCCTGTTCTGCCAGCTCATCACCGTGCCGCTGTTCAAGGAGCACAAGATCCTGACCCAGGTTTCCGGCCACGGCAGCCACACCATCAAGCTGCTGCCGCCGCTGACCATCACCGACGAGGATTGCAACTGGATCGAGACGGCGTTCAACACCGTCATCTCCGACAGCCACAAGGTCCCCGGCGCGATCTGGTCGCTGGGCAAGACGCTGGTCGATAACGCGATCCGGAAATCGGCTTAAGTGCCCCGGATGCTGCGCAGCGCGCCGCACTTCGCGGCGTGGTGCGCTGCTGATCCGGGGCCGTAGCGGAGCGCGGAGTTTGGTACGGTCCCGGCTCTGCGGAGCGGCATGAAGGATGCCGCACCGCGTCCGGGACACGCGATCACCCCGTCCCGTTGCTCCGCGTCGCCGCCTCGAACTTCTCGCCGAAGTCGGAGAGTTCGTCGGCGCTGAGGTCGCTAACCGCCCAGTAGTTCAATCCCCGCTCGCTCCAGCGCCTTATGTTGAAACCCTGAACCGTCTCGATTTTGGCGGCGCGGTGTTCGGCATTGGCCGCCTGCGCCACGAACAGGTTGATCACGTGGGTACGCCGCCGATAGACGATGGCGCCGATGGCGCGCGCATCGATGGTGTCGAGACGGCCGCCGATTAGCGTAAAACCTTGCGCGGTGAGATCGACTACCGGCGGCGCCACGTCCAGTTTGCCGTTGAACCACGGCTTTACGGTATGCTGATCAGTGGACAGCACGTCAGTGAGGTGCCCGGCCTGCAGCGAGCGCAGATGCGCCGAAACGGCTTCGGACAGGATGCGCTGCTCGTCGTCATTGCGCAGCACGATGGCGAACAGGCCGGTCGCGGCGATCGCCGACACCGCCGAGCCAAACGCAAAGCCCCTGAGTACCGCGCGCCGGTTCGGAACGCGCGTCTGCGGCAATGCGGTCTCGATGCGTTGGCGAAGTTTTGGCGGAGCCGCGTAGTGCAAATCCGCGCCCGACACCGCCTTGCTCATTTCGCGATAAGCGCGCAGTTGCGCGGCGCAGCGCGGGCAGCCCGCGATGTGGTCTTCGACCTCGCGCGCATGCCCGGCGTCGAGTTCGCCATCGAGCAGCGCATGCAGCAGAATTTCGGCCTCGTCGCAGGTCATTGCGGTTGCTCCTCTGCCGCCGTCCATGCGGTGCGCAGCATGGCGCGGGCGCGCGCGAGGCGGGACATCACGGTACCGACCGGAGCGCCGACGATGTCGGCGATCTCGCGATACGACAGATTCTGAATTTCGCGCAGCACGAATGTTTCGCGAAACGGTTCGGCGAGACCGGCCACAAGCCGCTGGATCGCGCTCGCGTCCCGGTGGCGCAGCATCTGCGTCTCCGGCGTATCCTGCGTTTCGTGCCAGAGCGGCGTTTGTTCGGCGTCATCAGGCACGTCATCGATCGGGGCGGTTGCCGAATTCGTTCGCCGCGCATATTCCGCGCGGCAGACGTTGCGCAGGATTGCGAACAGCCACGGTTTCATCGCCGGCCCGCGATAGCTGTCGAAATGTTTCAGCGCCCGCAGGTAACATTCCTGCACCGCGTCCTCGGCGTCATTGGCATCGCGAAGCAGATAGCGCGCCAGCGTATAGACGTCGTCGAGATGCGGCAGCGCGGCGTCGCGAAAACGCCGCGCCTTCTCTGGATCGTCGCGTGAACTGCCAGCCGGCATGTGCTGTTTAGCATCCTTGATCGAGACCGGGCGGGTTCGTAGTCCCGCACCTGGCAGCAGGGTGATGCCTTGATTTTGGGTGTTACTCAACCTTGATCGTCCCCGTCATGTGCGGATGCAGCGAACAAAAATACGTGTAATCGCCGGCCGCCGTGAACGTGAACGAGAAACTGTCGTCGGTGTCGAGCGCTTTCGACTTGAACTTTCCGGCCGACACCACCGTGTGCGGAATGTCGTCCTGATTTTTCCAGGTCACGGTGGCGCCGGCCTTCACCACGAGCTGCGCCGGCGCGAAGGTGAAATTGTCGATCGTGATGATCGAGTCCTCGCAGCGGGCAGCGCTCATCTGCGAGGTCATTGCCGCAATCACGGCCAGGCGGATGCCGAGGTTGCGCAGCGTTACAAACGTCATGACCAAGTTCCTTAACCCTGCAGCGGCGTGTCGATGATCGCGAGGCGCTCATTGCCCGGCTGGAAGTTGATGCTGGCGATGCCGAGCAGGCCGCGAAGCTTGTCATCGGCGACCTTCATCGGGCCGGGCGAGGGGGCAGCACCGGGAGCCGGCTGCGGGAACGCGGTGGAGCGCGCGGTGTGGAAGGTGACATTGCCTTCCACCTTCTGCATCACCTGATGGATGTGGCCGTTGAGCACGGTCACCGACCCAAAGCCTTTGAGATAATCCAGCGCGCGGGCGCCATCCTCGGTGCCCCAGCCCCAGGTCGGATACACCGACCAGAGCGGAATGTGCGCGAACACCACGATGGGGGTCGATTTCGAGCGGCCCTTGAGGTCGTTCTCCAGCCATTCCAGTTGCTCCGCGCCGAGATTGCCTAAGCCCCCGGCCTTCAGATCGACCACGTTGACGAGGCCGATGAAATGCACGCCGCTGGCGTCGAACGAATACCAGCCGGCGCCCTTGGCGCCGCGCCCGTAACGCTCGCGGTAGAATTTTATCTCCTCGTCGATGAAATCGTGCTCGCCGGGCACGTAATGCACGTCGAGCTTGGCCTGCGAGATGATGCGTTCGGCATCGTCGAATTCGGCGGCCTTCGACAAATGCGTGATGTCGCCGGTGTGGATCATGAAAGAGGGTTTTACCGGCATGGATTTGATCTTGCCGATCGCTTCCTCGAGCGTGCCGATGGCATTGGGATTGGCCGCCTTGTCGAAGCCGACATGGCTGTCGCTGATCTGCAGGAACGTAAGCCCGGCAGGCTCCGCCGCCTGCGCCGCGCCGACGAGTCCGAGCGAACGCGGCACCCCGCCTGAAATGGTCCAGAGCACGCCGGTACCGGCCCAGGTCATGCATTCCAATACGCGGCGGCGGCTGACGCCGTGTTCATCGTGATCGCTCATTGCCAATCTCCATGGACCCCTGATTGGGTTCACGGACGTGATCGGGGAGGGCTGCGGTTTATTCCCGGACCATATGCCGAATGCGTAGCGGGCGATGACGATTCCGTGACCTGCATGCCGCTATCAGTCAGCGGTCTTGCCTGGCAGTCTCGAATGCTTCCAAGGCCTGAAGCAGGAGTGCAGGCGCCTCCTGCGCAACGCAGTGACCGACGCCGTCGAAAGTCCACTGGCTCGCGGCTGGCATCAGCCTGGCGGCCCTCGATGCCATCTCCTTGTAGATGGGCCAGGACTGTTCGGCAGTAGCGATGCAAACCGGACAGTCGATCTCCGAGAGCCAGGCGAAGGGATTGCCGCGTTCGTCTCCGGTGTAGACTTGTTCCATCGCTTCGAAGATCGGCACCAGCATGGCAGCTTCGATTTCCGGCGTGCAGAGCAACCGCACCCGACCGTCGGGCAGCTGCTCGAAACCGTGCCGTACGTAGTCCCAGAGCGCGCGCTCGGTCCATTGCGCAAACGCCGTTGCTGCGCGAAAGCGTTGATACGCCGCGTCTGCGCTGTCGAACTCGGCCTGCCGGCGCAGCACGCCCTGCACGTTGGCTGCTCCCTTATCGCTCAGCCCACCGCTGCCGCCCTTATTGGCGCGTGGATCCATGATCGTCGGCTCCATCACGAACAGACGAGAGAAGCGCCGGGGCAGCAGCTTTGCGGCGATCAGAAGGTCGGTGGCCCCGGCGCTGTGTCCGATGCCGAAGATGTCAGACAGGTCGAGCGCCTCGATCACCGCACAGACGTCCGATGCATAGTCGACGAAGTGATACCGGTTGGCGGCCGGCTTGTGGCTGGCGCCGTGGCCGCGGCGGTCGAGCGCATAGACCGAGTACCTGGAAGCAAGCACAGCCGCCAACTCGTCCCAAACCTCGGCGACGAAGCTCGTGCCGTGTGACAGAAGCGCAGGCGGTTTGCCCGGATCGGCCTCGCCCCATCGCGTCAGCGCAATGCGCCCGCCGGCATGTTCAATCCAAATTCGATGCCGGTTTGTCATGACACGGGAACGCGCGAATCCTCGAGGATCATCGTGGCGCCCTTTTCGGCGATCATCGCGGTGGGCGTATTGGTGTTGCCCGAGGTGATGGTCGGCATTACCGAGGCATCGACCACGCGCAGCCCTTTGATTCCATGAAATCGCAGCCGCTCATCGACCACGGCAAAAGGATCGCTCGCCGCACCCATCTTGGCGGTACCAACGGGGTGAAAGATCGTGGTGCCGATATCGCCGGCGGCTTTGGCCAGCGAGGCGTCGTCGTCGCCGACAGAAGGGCCCGGCAAGAATTCTTCCGGGCGATATGGCTTAAGCGCTGGTTGTTTCATCAGCCGCCGCGTGGTGCGGATCGCGTCGGCGGCGACCTCGCGGTCCTCGTCGGTCGATAAATAATTCGGTGCGATCGATGGCGCGTCGTCCGGGCTGGCGGACCGCAGGCGCACGGTGCCGCGCGAGGTCGGCTGCAGGTTGCAGGCGCTGACGGTAATGGCGGGAAAGCGATGCAGCGGATCGCCGAACTTGTCGAGCGAGAGCGGCTGCACGTGAAACTGGATATTCGCCCGCTCGCGGCGCGAATCGGAGCGCGTAAAGATGCCGAGCTGCGATGGCGCCATAGTGAGCGGCCCGCGGCGGCGCAATGCATAATCGAGCCCCATCATGCCGCGACGGAATAAATTGTAATACGTCTCATTCAGCGTGCGCACGCCCTCTACCTTGTAGATCGCGCGCTGCTGCAAGTGATCCTGCAGATTGCGCCCGACGCCCTGACGGTCGAGCACGGGTTCGATGCCTAAAGGCGTCAGCCAGTCCCAAGGCCCAATGCCGGAGCGATGCAGTACCTGCACCGATCCGATCGAGCCGGCGCAAAGGATCACTTCATCCCTGGCGCGGGCCTCGACGATCTCGCCGCCTTGTATGAAGCGCACGCCGGCGGTGCGGCCGTTCTCGATAATCAACCGATCTACCAGCACATTTTTTTCAAGCCGTAGATTGGACCGCTTCAGCGCAGGCTTCAGAAAACCTCGCGCCGAAGACCAGCGCCGTCCGCGCTTCTGGTTGACGTGGAAATAGCCGACGCCTTCATTGTCGCCGGTGTTGAAATCGGGAATTTTGCGGATGCCCATTTCGACCGCGGCGTCGCCGACCGCGTCGAGAATTTTCCAGGACAGCCTGGGGGCTTCGATGCGCCAGCCACCGCCCGTGCCATGATGCTCGCTGTCGCCGAGAAAATGGTCTTCCAGCCGCCGGAACGCGGGCAGCACGTCGTCATAACCCCAGCCGGTCAATCCGAGCTGCCGCCAGTGATCGTAGTCGGCGGCTTGGCCGCGCATCGAGATCATGGCGTTGATCGCGGATGAGCCGCCGATCACCTTGCCTCTCGGGTAGGCCAGCGCGCGGCCGTTGAGGCCGGCTTCCGGCTCGGTCTTGAACATCCAGTCCGAGCGCGGATTGCCGATCGCGAACAGATAGCCGACCGGGATATGAAACCAGATCCAGTTGTCGCTGCCGCCGGCTTCCAGGATCAACACGCGCTTCGACGAATCGGCGGACAGCCGGTTGGCCACGATGCAGCCCGCCGTTCCCGCGCCGACCACGATATAATCGAAATCGCCCTCCAGCCGCTTTGGCATTCGCGTTAGCGGCGACCGTTGAGGACAAACGGAGGAGCGCCGGGCAGCGAGAGCGAATTGATGTCGCCATCGATGCGCCCCGACTGAGTGTAGCCGACCCCGAGTGACAGACTGACATTCGGCGCCGGTTGGAATTCGACGCCCGCACGCGCGCTATAGCCGGGCAGTGTGCCGGATATGGTGTCGAAAGGGGCAAACGGGCTGCCAATGCCGGTGTTATATTTCAAGGTGTCGAAACCGGCATAGACAGTGAGAGGCAACCCGCGCACGGTCTGGAAGTTGTAGCCGAACTGGACGCCTTCGCGATAAAACGAGTTGCCGAACGCTCCAGCCTGGTTGATGCCGTTCATGCCCAGACCCGCGCCGCCGCCTTCGCTGCCGACAAACCAGCCGTTTGGAAAATTAGTGCGCGTATAGGAAAAGCCGCCGCCTCGGGGGTCGCTGCTGTCAAAG